>WASV01163973.1_pt1 | contig 29872 bp, 24 predicted proteins | sample 5698531 | NCBI WGS metagenome assembly WASV01 (sample SAMN11175559, study PRJNA528189) | sponge metagenome | isolation source: marine sponge | host: Myxilla | place: Antarctica: Western Antarctic Peninsula, King George Island | collected 2013-01 | reverse complement strand
ACTCGGTACTGCCGCCGCCGATATCGAGAGTGAGACTCTTGCGGTTTTCATGCGGCATTTTCCAGAACACGCCTTTCAGGGTGAGGCGGGCTTCTTCTTCCCAGGGGATGATTTCAATTTCGATGTTGGTTTCTTCCCGGGCAAGCCGAACAAACTCCTTACCGTTGGAGGCTTCCCGAATGGCACTGGTGGCCACAGCGTGTAAGGGAGGGTTGCCATAATTCAGGCAGTCCTGGCGGAATGTAGACAAAGCCGAGAGGGTTGCAGATATTCGAGGCTCCATCAGTTTTCCGTGGATGTCCATCCCTTCCCCAAGACGGGTGATCACCCTTCGGGATGCCAGGATGCGGAAATCCCGGTTCTTGTCAAATTCCAGAATCAGCAGTCGAACGGTGTTGGAACCAATATCAATGGAAGCGATTTTCTTCATTCAACGTTAAATCGGGAAAGCCTTTTCACTGTCCATGGTGAGCAATAAATAAAATCCAAGAGATGTGAACAGCAGGTTGGGACCCCATGCGGACAGAATTGGATCAAAGGTCCCCCCTCGGCCAAGAGATATGCTGAGGGCGTAGAGGAAAGAGAAAGCAAAACCCATTGCCAGGTTCACCCCCACACAAAACAGCAGGCCCCCATGCCTGCTGGATCTCAATGACAAGGGAATCGCCAGCAAGGCTAAAACAACGCTGACGAAAGGATAAGACAGGTTGCGATGCAGATCGATCCATTTTTGAGAGGTGTCCTTGCCCTCCTGAGCATACAAATGAATGGTCGCGTACATTTCCCGAAGGCTCAGTTCTTCCGGTCTTCTTATTACCTTGGTAAAATCTTTCGGGATTTCAGAAACCGGGAACGAACGGTTCTCGAAGAATTCTGTGGACACCAGACCTTCCTTGTTAAAGTGACGAACGTATCCATCAATGAAATACCATTTGTCCACCGACCAGATAGCACTCTGGGCATCGATTCTCTGTTTGATTCCAGAGCCTTCATCCGGCATTAAAATGATGACCCCCTGCAGGATGGATTTTTCCGGGTCAAAGGAGTCAACGCTCCAAATAGCATGGTCCTTAGCTTTGAACCATAGATTCTTTTTTGCTATTTGCCCATAGGTTACATTTTCCCGAACCTTGCTATAAAAAATATAATTCATTTTTTGGTTAGTGATGGGGGCAAGATATTCGCTACAGGCTAACACCAGAAGAGCAATAACAAACGATGCACCGATGATCGGGAATGTGATGCCGGTGACACTGATGCCGCAGGCCTTCATGGCGATGAACTCATTTTGTCTTGCCAGCGAGGCGAGTGTGATGACAGTCGCCAAAAGCACACCTTGGGGTGCCATATAGCCGACAATGAAAGGTATTTTGTAAACATAATAAGAAACAAGATCAATAAGCGGAGCGTCTTTTACCATGAACTCATCCATCCGCTCGAAAAAGTCAATGATCAAATAAATTCCGATCAAACCGCCCACGGTAAGCAGATAGACTTTTAGGAACATGAACAATACATATTTTTTGAGGATCATCATGGCCGGTCAATTCCGGTATCTGTGCTGAGCTTGGGAATCGCATGCTTTAAAACCCGGCCGAGCGGCTCCAGGTCTGGCCGGGAATGGATGGTGTCCCGGATGTACTGCAAAGTAGGGTCAAGGTATTCCAGGTATCGCTCATTCTTATGCTCCATGTATTGAAACGCAAAGGTGCCGATGGCCTTCAGGTTTCTCTGAATCGACATCCAATCAAAAACTTTCAGGAAAGAGGAACGGGGAATTTGCCGACCTTCCTCCTGCTCCATACGCTGAAGGTAATAGTCCAGCAATTCATTGCGGGTATTTTCTTTCAGAACAACATACGAATCTTTCAAAAGGGATGCCAGATCATATTGGCGTGGTCCCATCCGGGCATCCTGAAAATCAAGGAGCAGAAGGTCGTCTTGCAGAATCATCAAATTTCTTGAATGAAAATCCCGGTGAACAAAAACCTTTTCCTCTTCGGCCAGAGTTTTGCAGAGTCCAAGCAGAGCTGTCCGGACTTTCGCCTCTTCGTCCTGATTTAACCCGCGTTTCAGGAATCCCTGAATATAATGTTTTATCATGAAGTCCATTTCCCACATTAGTTTTTCAACATCAAACTTCAGTGCATAAGCAGGACAATCAGGCCGCATATTCCGGGTGACGCGGGTCTGCATGGCTACAATAATTTCTATGGCTTTCTGGTACCAGAAAATAATATCCCCGGGGGAATTGTCGGCCATATCCTCCAAATGCTTGTCGCCTCCATCTTCGAGGAAAAGCAGCCCTCTGCCGGCATCGTAATATAAAATTTCAGGAACCGATATATCAAGATGTGTCAGGAATTTTTGCATGCGGTTGAAGTCTGGTTCATTTTCAGAGTCAGGTTCCTTCAATTGCATGATAATGATCGATGATTCTTGCATTGGAAGACTTTTCACGCAGTAGTTGACGCGAAAATAACTTCGGTCGGAGGCATCGCCTTTCAGTGGGAAAAACTCAAAGCAGGAGATAGGTTCCTTGATAAGAGGTTCCAGCAATGATTTTAAATAGCGCTCGTCAAACCGATTTTTTTGAGAGCCCTCTTTCTTATCTGGCTTTGTGTTGAAAACTTTCATCAAAAAAACTATTTCCTTTATCAAGTATCTAATGTAGCATTCTGTTTTTCAATAAACCTAAAATGTAGCATTCTTTTTTTCAATAAACCTGAACGGAGATTTACTGATGCCGAAACCAAGTTATCATATTTTAGTGTGTACCAACAGCCGCCCGCCAGGGCACCCTAGAGGCTCCTGTAAAGAAGCGGGTTCCAATGCCATTTTTGAAAAGCTATCAATGGGGCTGGAGCAAAAAGGGTTGTTTGGCAAATGCATGGTTGCGAGTACCGGATGCCTTGGCCCTTGTGGAGTGGGCCCTGTCGTTGTTGTTTACCCGGATGGTGTCTGGTACCAGAAGGTCCAGCCTGAAGATGTGGATGAAATTCTTGACCAGCACATTGCCCAAGGTAAAAAGATAGACCGCCTGGAAGTCCCGGACGAGCTTTGGGGATAACTACACATATCCTCTCCACCCGTTCTACCCTTTCGAGGCATGAACTTTCAGGTAAGATATAACACCAGCATGAATGTAGCGGAGGGGATATCACAGGCTCATGAAGTTTAAGGAAGAAGACATCACATACCCGTGCCGGGCAGGGGTAATCTCGCTTTTCTGTTTTTTTCGACTTACGCAAAGGCCTCGTTTTAAAAGAAGTCTTTGTTAAGGCTCACGGGCTAAGGAAGAACATCCTGGCCACCGGACGCATGGCTGGTGCGGGTTAGCTTTTGTAGTTGCGCCCAGAGTTCTTTTCTGCCCGTATGGTTTTTGCTGGAGTAGACCGTGAAGTCCAAGGCGTTTTTACCCATGAATGCGGCTTTAATTATTTTGACCTGTTTACTACGCTCCGAGGCGGAGAGTTTGTCGGCCTTGGTGATCGCCAGAATATAGTCCCTATCCAATTCTTCCAGCCATTCTTTCAAGGTCAAATCCAACTCAGTTGGTTTGCGCCGGACATCAACGATGAACACGATGGCGGTGAGAGGCTCGCGCTGGGTCAGGTATTCCTCGATCATTTTTTTCCACTGCCTCTGCAGGGCCGGGGGAACTCTGGCAAACCCATAGCCAGGAAGGTCGGCAAACATCACTGCATCATTGATGTTGAAAAAATTAATTTCTCGGGTTTTTCCGGGAGAAGAACTGATGCGCACCAGCTTTTTCCGGTTGAGTAAGGATTTGATGAGAGAGGACTTGCCGACATTGGAACGGCCAACAAATGCGAATTCAGGAAGTGCTCCTTTTGGGTATTGCTTGGCCGAAACGGCCCCGGTTATAAACTCCGTGGATATAATTTTCATAGTCCAAACCTATTGATGGCCAACTCCCTATGATCGTAGACAACAATACTGAAAAATATTTTCATGGTCCGAATTTATTGATGACCAGTCCCGATAACAGTTTGGGATAGAAAAAGGTGGCCTTTTGCGGAAGACGCACACCCTTTTCCGCCAACCGGCGCACGTGCTCTATGAGAGTGGGGTTCATGAAAAATGCCACATCGTATTCGCCGCTATCTACCATTCCCATTGCTTCCTCAGAATTGACCTTGTAGGAAACATATTGTTGGCCGGACTTCTCCCTGGTATCGATCTTGAGAATGTGCCTAAAAAGAAGGGCGTGGAGTTGAGCGACATCAAGAACCTGCATATCCTCGGGTTCGTCACGGTCTAAAAGGGGCACAACGTTTTTGGGATCCTTAATTTTCAAAATGAAGGTGTGGTCTTTCCCCATATAAGCGCAGAAAGTGATTTGCGCGTTCCCCTGTTCTTGTAGTCTGGATTTCACTTCTGCTCCATTTAGTGGGCCAGACCAGGGGATGATGTCAAAATATTCTCCGGCTTTTTTAAGGAACGACTTGCGGTCAAACGGTTTCGGACTTTTCACCACTCGATGAATGGGAAAGATCGACATGGAGTCCGAATCCATATTGGTCAGGAACATCATGACATGGGCGCAATCTTCTACTTTGCCTTGATTAGTTTCCGCGAAAGCCAGAGCGGTTTCATAACGGTGGTGCCCATCGGCGATATATATTTTTTTGTCACCAATTTGGTCAGAGAGCTTCCGGCAGATGGCGGAATTAGTCAAGCGCGAGATGCGATGCACAACACTGCCGTCATCAATCACAGATAAAGGTTCCAGATTGCCTTCGTCCTTGAGTAGAGCATCGATTTTACCTTCGGGGTCGGAATACAGCCCGAAAACTGGACTAAAATTGGCGTGGCAGGCATTGAGCAAACGGGTGCGGTCAGTTTTGGCTTTGGAAAGCGTGAACTCATGCGGAAGGATATTACCTTTGCTGAATGCTTCTGTTTTGACGCGTGCGAAAAAACCCGTGCGGCAAAATTTTTCTCCCTCGAATTCATACTCCTGACTATATAAATAAAATCCCGGTTGCGAGTCGCGAACAAGAACATCCTCTGCCAGCCATTGCTGGAATGTGTCTGCGGAACGGCTATAGCGGTTGTCCATTTCAGAGTCGGTGGAAAACTCCTTTCCTAAAATCAGGCGGACAATATTATGCGGATTTTTCTGATACAGAGACTCCTGAAGAGAGGGAGAAATCACATCATAAGGCGGAGCGGTGACTTCTATGAGAGGTCCGGTGACCTTCGTGTTGTACAGCAGGCCATGGAACGGTTTTACTTCAATCATCAGGGGTCTCACTTTTTTTATAAGTTGTACGGATAAAGAGGGATTTCCTTTTATCTCAGAAAATGATTATAGCAAACCACTCGGCGTGAGGCCAACCGGCGTGGGGCCAACCGGCGAGCCACCGGTGGAAAATTGCAATAGCTTTTGTTGGCAAGCAAGAACTTTCCTCGGCTGAAAGAGTCCTTGCCAGTTGGCATCCTCTCAGCTTTCATGCCTCGCAAGGGGTACTAGAAGGCCTCGCACTGGCACAGTTCGCGGATGTATTGGACCAGAGAGTGGATGGCATCCTCATCGAGAGTGTGGCCCCAGGCTGGCATACAAGGAGCCCGGCCTACAGAAAGTCCGCCGAATTTGATGGCTTCAAAAAGTTGCTCATTGGTCCGGGTTTCGAGATATTCAGCTTTGGTGTGGTTGCGGGGTGGGACCGTGAGTAATTTGGCGTTGATGCCGTCGCCCTTTCCTTTCATGCCATGGCATTGGGCGCAATACCATTGATAAGTCTGCCGGGTTTTTTCCGTGACCTGAACCAGCGCAGATTGTGGAGTTTGCGAAATGGTTTTCCCGACCTCCTGCTGTGTGGGAGGTTTCATGGCAGGGGCGGTCTGTTCGCTTTGTCCGCAACCGGTGACCCATAGCGTCAGGATCATTATTCCGGCGAATGAATTTTTTTGATTTATTGTCATGGCCTTATTTAATGTTTTCTTTTTTCAGCATCATGAGAAACCGGGTGAACCGGGTCAGAGTGACAGGATCCATTTTGTAGCGCGGCATTCGCCCCTTCTTCGTGTAAGTTTCCGGTGTGCTCAGCCAGTCGGCTACCCAGTTGGCCTGCAGTCGGTTTCCTGCGTTGACCAGCGATGGACCGGATATGCCGCCACGGATTTTTCCAGCCAGATTCAAACTTTGGTGGCAGGAGATGCAACTGAATGTTCGCTCAAACTGATATTTGATTTTGGCGCGTTGCCCTTTCGACAGAGGCTCAGGAGTGATCGACGTTTGCCTGGGAATTTTTAAACCCATTAGCTCTGCCGCCATGGCATTGGCCTCTTCTTCAGGAAACGAAGGATGCGGTAGCGGGTTTTCGGAGTCTCCCTTTAAAAATCCAGGATCGGTGATGAATCTGCCAGGCCGGATGATCTCGGGGTTTTTCAGAAATTCGATCAACCATTTTGGTTGGAATTTGCTACCGGCATAATGCAAGTCCGGCCCGGTAAAACTTTTTTCTATCTCTTCAGCGTTCAACCGGTGGCAGGAACCGCAATTTTTATCTTCCAGTATCCCTGCGTCGGCAAGGCGGAGCGCCTCCGCTGGCAACTGAACCTGATTTTTCTCTGTGCTCAAGGGTGCCCTGTGGTTTGTCAGGCTATTGCTATCTGCCTCCACGGCGAGTTGAAGGAGTATAAAAAATCCGCTGAATATAAAAATTGCGAGCGTTTTCATGGTTCAGGTTCAAAGGATGGTTCAGGTTCACGGGGCGGTTGGTCGCTCCCGTTATCGAGTGTTTCATCGTCAAGGGGCGGCTGGTCGCTCCCGTTATCGAGTGTTTCATCATCCTGGAAGAGATCGTGCGTGAACTCTATGATTTTCTTTTGCTGGGAGGGTTCCGGGGTTCCAGGTTCAGTGGTTTCGGGTTCCCGGAAACCGGGTTCCGGGATTCCGGCTTCTTGCGGCGTGGGTGGGGTTTCAACCGCAGGAGCTTCGACTTTCATAAACTGGTTTTTTTCCACATTATAATAAAGGTCATCCTTTAAGGGTGGTGGACCCATACTATTTTCCTTCGCACGGTGCCGGGTGTCATAAGGGAATTCCTGCCGCGAAAGCAGGCGCGGGAAACTCAATTCGCGTAAGTTCAGGAAGCGGAACGAACGGTAGCGGTCTGTTGTTTCCTGCAAGGCAGAAATTTCTTCTTCGTTGAGAAAACGGCTTTCATCCCTGGGAAAAGTCGTTTGCAGGGGTTCCCCATTTTGAGTCACTCCCTGCTTGAGCTGGAACTGCGGCAGCACCTGGTTGTTGAATCGCAATTCATCAAAAAACGAAGTTGCGTTTTTAATATTCTGCCGTAGAGGGTTGCCCAACCCGGCGGATAATTCGTTTTGATGGCAGGACTCACAACTGCGGACAGTCTTGCGAATCGTATGCGGGGAATAGGTGGTCCAGATCAGGCCTGCTCCCCCAGCCAGAGTCAATGGCGGTTCGGCACGTTTGGTCGGAAGCCCCAGCGGACTGGTCTGGTCTGTGATGAAATACTGATAGCGGGGTTTTAGTATCGAATATTTTCCGCGATCATTTTTCCCCAATATCAGGTCGGACCATCCGGTCTCTGTGAACACAGACCACCAGTATCCCTGCAAACGGTCTCCTTCTATATTGTCAGGGTAGGATTTTGCAGTGAGCCAGTTGATCATTCCTGGTTGGCCAGATTCATTTGTTGAGAGCTGTTCCTGCAGGTCCGGGTCGCTCAGGTTCCAGTCTTTCCATTTTTCCGGGGCGAATGTGTTTTCGCGAATGAGATGCATTCCCCATTCTCCTGCCGACCATCTCGCATGGCAGGCCGCACACTCCACCTCCTCCATATGTTTTGGAATCTGGTGGGCGATAGGCGGCTCAATATTTTTTAGAAGAGGAACAATGTGTTTCTTTCCTGTTACTTTGGAAATCAAAATCCATTTGTCCTTCTCCTGCTTGATGTGTGTCATGGGCGAGAAGCTGGAATTCACCAGCACCGTATCTCCCGTGCGGATTTTCCTTTTCAGGTTGGGATTCAAATCAGCTTTCTTTAGCAGTTGTTTGGTTCTGGGATCCGATTCAATCAATAGCAATCCTTCGGGTGGTTTCGAGCGAGTGCCGTGGCAATCGGTACAGCGTATTTGAACTGCTGAACGCAGGCCTTCCGGTTCAATTTCCGGTTTCATTTCATTGCCGATGTGACAGTCGATGCAATGCATGCCCTTTTCACGGTGAATATCGGGAATCAGGAACTTATGTTCCTTTCCGTACAAAACCGGTTGTTCATCGTTGATGGATTCTGGAGTGGCTTGAGGTCGGGCAGGTTTGGCAAACAAGCCTTCAAACTCTTGCCCTACGCCATTATTGTTATGGCAATGTTCGCATTGGACGCTGGGTATGGCGGTGGTGAATTTATGTAGCAAGGGATAGCCCCTGCGATTGCTCAGAGATTTGCTGGCGAACTTTCGTTCAAACCGGTTTTGTGTTTTTTCCTTTTCCTGCAAAGCCTGAATAGCCCGGTCGTGCGACAAAGAAATACCGTCGTTGGTGTATATCATATGGCAGGCTGAGCATCCGGTTGCACGGTAATCCCCTGGCCGGTGCGGGCCGGGCGCATCGAGATGACATCTCAGGCATTTGGTTTTGAGAAACCCGTCTACCGCGTGCTCGGCTCCTGATGGAGGGTAGGGTTGCTCCTGTTCTCCTGGATACAGGGAATAGGGCAGTTCATCGTCAGGTTGTGCGCCCCATCCAAAACGGGTGATGTTGATCATGCGTTTGGCTGTAGCCATCACCGAGCGGCCGATTTTATTGACATGGCTCTCATGGCATTTGCCGCAAAACTTGGGAGCGTTTTCCATGGAAGAGGGATTTGGCACCAGTCCTTTATGGGCTTTTGGCAGGGACTTGGCTCGACGGTTTCCGCCATGGCACCGAACGCAGGCCATCTTGTGGTTGGAGCTGATTTCTTCGATGCCCTGATGGCAGGTGTAGCAGCCGCCCTTTTTTTCCAGATATTTAATTTCCCCAAAAACTGCATCTATGGAAAATCCTGATTCGCGATAAAACCGTTCAACGAATTTCCCGGATTCTCCGTAGTTCTGAAACTGGACTCCATCCAAAGTGGTTCCCGGTTGCAAAATCTTTTCTGAATTTTCCTGAAAACCCCGAACCCTGTAAAAAGGATCGTTGAAATCAGCGGCGTCAAAATCTTTTTTCGAGACCGATTGCGGAACCTCTACCATACTCATGGACTCAATAGCGGACGTACTGCCACCGCCAACATCCGATTCAAAAATTTCTTCGGATTCAGGCTGGGCATCGCCGTCAGGTTGAATGAGAAGATCGGGTAGTCCTGACGGGTTTTTCTCAGGTGCAGGGGATGGAGGGGGCTTTTCCTGTTCATCACTGCCTGGAAACTCGAATGGGTTTTTGATTTCTAAATCCTGCCCTGAAGACAGAAAAGGAAAGGACCAAAAACTTCCTGCCAAAACCAGCAGGGCTGAAATTTTAAAGAAACGGTTCATTCAGGGGATCGCCTCAAACTCAATATTTTTTCCCGTAAGCGACGGTGGTCCATTGTACGTGCAAAGGCATAGCTTTGGTTGATATCCTGATAGACGGGGTCATCATACTGGTCGTGGCAGGGTATGCAATTGCCAACTCTTAAAATCCGGGTTATTTCTTTCTGGTTAAAGGCTCGGGCTTTTGGCTGATGGGTTCCTGCAAGGGGTTCTCCCCGCATGGACACTTTGGCTTGCGGATCAAACTGTGATGCCTTCAGCATTCTATCCGTACGGTTTAAAGGATCGACAAAATCATTTTTTCCTGTGGAGTTTTTTCCTATCTTGAGATCGCCTTCCCCTAATCCTAAAGTTTCAGGAGATAAATGGCAACTGGTGCAAGAGCGGACCTGTTTTTGTATGGAATGCGGATTCAGCGCATAAGCCAGGTTTGAGCCAGAGGTACCATGAGGATTGGTAAAAGCCCACTGCCGATAATGGCCCTGTTTTTTTCCCATCCGTTCCAGAACGGGAATCAGATTTTCTCTCTCATCAAGAACGGTCAGGTGTCTTTCCGGCTGGGTCAGCATAGGGGCCACCTTGCCCCGAGGCCCGATCATCAACGCGGGTTCCCCGATATCCAGAGAATGGGACGCGGGCATGGGCACTTTGGTCTGACTGCCTGTGATGGTCTGACTGCCTGTGATGGTCTGACTGCCTGTGATGGTCTGATGGCATCCCGGACAACGCACTACCCAGAGCGCGTGGCAAGCCGAACATTCCAGACGGGACTGGTGTTGGGGAATGGAGTGGGCATCGAGAAAATCCTTCACCAGAGGAATTTCATGAACCTTGCCGCTCTGCTTGCCAATGGCGACCATACGTCCATCCTGAACTTTTACATTGGTCATCTTCCGGCTGTGTGCCGAAACTGCCATCCAGTCCTCCACCTTGTTCGAACCGCCTTTATAATATTTGCTGACCCGAATCGCCGCATCATCGGGCTCGGTGATTTGTGAAATGAGGGGATAAGCCAGGCTGTTTCCATGACAGGTCTCGCAGCGAATTTCTACCGCTTCATGTTGTTTGGAATAAAGATTCCCATCCCCCATGATATCAAGTTGCGTATGGCAATCGGTGCAGTCCATTCCCCTGGCCGTGTGCACATCTTTTAGGACCTGGCCTTTTCCGGTAAACAAGGAAAATTCTTTAACGGGGTCGTCCTCTTCGGGTGCTTCGACCGTTGCATCTTCTATTTTTTCAGGGTCGAGGACGGTTGGTAGTATTTCGGCCATTGCATCCTTTATTGTCTCAGCATCCAGGGCGGTTGATGGTGTTTCAACTATTGTCTTAGCATCCAGGGCGGTTGATGGTGTTTCAACTATTGTCTCAGCATCCAGGGCGGTTGATGGTGTTTCAACAGGATTGATTGAATTGTCAACAGGGGTGATACCCTCTTCCGCTTTGATTTCTTCCAGGACATCCGGTTTTTCGTGAGGTTTGGTGCCCAGGGTTTGCAATTCAAATGCCCGATGGCACTGAACGCAGGTGGCGCGTGAGGGAATGGCGCGGATTTTATGAAACCGGGCATGGCCCGGTTTGGCGCGCGAGATCGTTGGATCGTTGCCCTCATAGAGCCCACTGGAAGAATATTCAAAATGACAGGCGGCACAACCTTGAGAACGGTACTGGCCTTTGGCCGGTGGTGAATCGAGATGGCATTGGAAACATTTTTTCCGCAGCAGATGGTCTGCCGGGTGCCGAGATACAGGAACCAACATCTCTTTTTTCAAAACAGGTTGGGGAATTGTTGTGGAAGAAAAGAATGGCAGCCGTTCCAGTTTTTCCAAAGCACCCTGGTTTTTTGGAACAGACCCGTCGATATCGGTAATAGAAAGGGTCCCATAACGTGCGGTTTTCCGGCTCTGCGCCGCCCATTGGTATCTCAAGCCCGAGATCACACCCGCCATCGTGTTCATCATGGATTTTTTAACACGGTCGACATGATTTCTATCTTCATCGGTATGACCCGCATGGCAATATAATTGTCCGCAGGATTGTTCGACCACACTCAGGCTGGAAGGATTGCGTTTCCCGGTCCCCGCCTCTGGATCATAAATCAAAGTCGCGTGTGCCTGATCCTTGTCCACCGATTCAGGTTCGCCGCCGTGGCAGACGGAACAGCCAAACTCGGGAGGATGGGAAGGGCTGATACTGGCGATGCCATCGTGGCAGGTGATGCACCGTTCCACCGGCCGGTTCCGGTATCCGGAAATCTTGACCCCTGGGTAGTCTGGCAACGTTGCGGTGACACGAACCTCTTTGATGCCAGGCTCCTGAAATGTTTCAGAGGGAGAAAGTGATTGCAGAAAACGCTCCTGCCAAAAAGTCCAGTCCTTTTCCTGGGCGAAAACGGAACAGACTCCTGAAAAGGCCAGAAAAAAAACTGCGAGTCCCTTGAAAAATTTCAACACGGTTTAATGGGTGAGAGAATTGAGCGTGAAGTTATAAATAGTCATTAACATGACAGGATCAATCACAAACCAGAGTTACCCGTTTAAGAAAGTCTGAAAGTTCGGTCAGCCCGTCTTTAATCTGGTCGGGGTTTTTTATTCTTCTAACTTCTTCGATGGTTTTGCCGATTTTGCTGATCGGCATGAAACCGTTGCCTTCATGCTGGAACAAGTAAAAGTTTAAGAACAATATAACGTCCACCGGGCGTAGCCCGGGTCAGTAAACCGGGTTGTGAAAATAATACAGGGCATCGTCTCCCGGATTTATGCTGTAATCAGGCAGACTAGAGCAATGTTCAAGCGATATCTTCCATTGTGAGCCTTCCCGGATAAACATATAACTGCAGACGCTGTGTTGCCGCTCATCGGTATCGGTTGATTTGGAGGTGATGCTGATAATTTCATCGACTAAAACATAGCTGACATCTTTGCCGACTGTTCCGCTGAGAACCTGACGCTGGGTTTTGCATTTCATATCCCTGAAATCAGACATCATTTGGCGATAGTCCTTAACCCTGTTTTCCAGCAAGGCACGTTTATCATCCACCATGATCACCAGGTTTTTAGCGTAAAACTGCAGAAGCTTTTCGGGCTGGGTGCAGGTGAGCCCGTCAATTTTCTTAAGAATATTGGCGAGTCCATCGGTTTCGGCTGCGAAAGCCTGACTGCTGAATACCAGGGAAAGCACTAAAATTAACCCTGCTACGAAGTTGCGTTTTTGCATTTAAAAATCTCCAACGATAAATTTAATGACTTCTTTTAATGAATTCTATTGACGAGCAAAGAGTTTTTCGGCTCACTAATAAGGGAGAATGTCATGTCCTCCTTGTCGGGGGGCTACAATCACTCTTCTAGCAGGAGCAATTGGGCAAATGACTTGTTAAAGCCGAGAGCATTGTTGCTAGCCAAATAAAGCTATTGCAGTAGCCACCGACCGCTGGCCGGCTAGGGAAAGTTTTGTAGATAAATTTCTACTGTTTCTCCATCCTGAGCCCAGCCGAATGTTCCTGTTCCTGCAAAAGTCGAGATGGTTCCGTTAGTGTCGACTTTACGGATGCGGCTATTCCCCATATCAGAAATATATAAATTACCTTTTGAGTCGAAAGTGATCGCCGAAGGACTTTTGAGCATGGCTTTGGTGGCCGGGCCGCCGTCGCCAAAATAGCCTTGATGGCCTTTCCCTGCAACCGTCAGGATTTTTCCAGCCTTGGTGATTTTTCTTACGGTATTGGTGTTCATTCCGGCAATATGCAGTTCGCCAGAGGGACTCATAGCCAGGTAGTCCATATTGCGAATTCCCGCTTTTAATGCCGGGCCGCCATCTCCTGAGTTCTCGTGATTGCCGTTGCCGGCGATGGTGCTGACAATGCCTTTGGTGTCTATTTTACGGATCATGTTATTGGCACCATCGGCGATATACAAGTTGCCCTGCTTGTCGGTAGTCAGAGCGCTGGGGTCTCGAAAGGCGGCTTCGCTTGCCGGGCCGCCGTCGCCATAATAGGCTGACTCTCCGGTACCGGCGATGGTGGTGATTTCGCCTTGGGCAGACACTTTTCGGATTTGGTGGTTGAGTCGATCAGAAATAAACATATTTCCTTTATGATCAAAGGCGATATCTGAAAAAGTGGTGATGACCGCTAGTTCCCCGGTTTGGACCCTGCCTTTGTATTTGCTCTTGGAAATGGATTCCAGATAGTCCTCGTCTACCGTTCCCAAAACTTTGCGCATGATGTTCTTTTCATCTATTTTACGAATAATGCTGGTAAACCCGCTGGGGCTGACGATGAACATTTCTCCTTTGTTATTCAGCTTCAGGGATGTTGCACCATAGATGGAAGCTTTCAGGGCCGGCAGTCCGTCACCGATATTTCCTCGTATCCCGTTTCCGGCAATGGTCTGGATGATTCCGTTCGGTGAAACCCGGCGAATGCGGTAATTCCCCTTATCGGAAATGAGCAGGTTGTCATTTTTATCTACGATGATGCCGTGGGGGAAACTTAAATTTGCCCCAGTAGCAGGGCCACCATCTCCGGCAAACATCTTCACCCCATTCCCGGCAACAGTTACGACAGTGCCGCGACGGAGGTCTACCTTGCGAATGCGGTAATGTGACCGGTCAGCAATCAACAGGTTGCCATCAGGATCGAGAGCAACCCCAAAAGGCAGGTACAAATTGGTATCACGCGCCACTTCAGAATCGCCGTTGTAATCCTGTTGTCCGGTTCCTGCCACGGTGCGGATCATTCCCTGGGTGTCGACCGCGCGGACCCGGTTATTATTTCGGTCAGCGATGTAGAGGATGCCATTATCATCCACCACCACACCGGTGGGTCCTGCGATGCTGGCACGATAGGCGGGTCCGTTATCCCCCATGAAAAAGAAGCTACCATCGCCGGCAATAGTCGTGATGATTCCCTGAGGATTGACTTTTCGGACCCGATTGTTTCCGCGGTCCGCGATATAGAGGTTGCCTTTTTTGTCCAGGGCCAGCCCGAAGGGTCTTGACAGTTGCGCCTGGGTGGCCGGGCCTGAATCGCCTTTATACCCGTCCATGCCATTGCCTGCGATCGTGGTGATGATTCCTTTACTGTTGACGATGCGGATGCGGTCGTTGGAGCGGTCGGAAATATAGATATTCCCGTTATCATCGATGGCGACTCCAGAAGGCAGATTGAGCATGGCATCGGTGGCTCTTCCGCCGTCTCCGCTGAACCCTGCGGTGCCATTACCTGCGACCGTGGTGATGGTGCCGCGTGTGTCCACTTTTCGAATCCGGTGGTTGTCCCGGTCGGCGATGTAGAGGTTGCCTTTTTTATCGAAGGTCAGGCCGGCTGGTACTTTCAGCTTTGCATCGGTGGCTTTTCCGCCGTCTCCGCTGAACCCCGATTCGCCGGTACCGGCAAAGAGGGTCATGTTCCCCTGGGTGTCCACACGGTTGATGATGTTGTGATCGCGTATGGCAATAAAAATATTGCCTTTTTTATCGACAGCAATTCCATCGACCAGTGAAATTTCAGTTTCAGTGGCTTTGACCGTTTTTGCCAGCACAGGGATGGCAGACAGCGCCACCCACAGCAAAATATTCAGCACGATCAAAACTTTAAGATTTTTCATGTTCAAACCTCATTTATAGACGAAAAACGCCAGAAAAACCCCATTTCCTCAGGAGAAAAACCAGAAAAAACAATGTGGGAGGAATTAGAATTCATGCCTTTTTTGCTATGGGGGGCAACCCTGTTTCAGGATGGCTTCACCCTGCCGGATTACTGTGTCGGCGGGGCAGAAAGCTTTATGTATCGTATAATCAGGCAATTATACTTTGCAGGAAATTGATGTCAAATATTATCTCGTTGGGCTTGAGGTCGTAAAAATGCTATCATTACCCATCATGAAAACCTTGTTGATTTTTCCGGCACAGTGGTATCCCACGCAACCGTATTTGAGCACGCCCTATCTGACGGCCTATTTACGCGCCAAAGGTTGGGATGTGAAACAAAGAGATTTTAATATAGCGTCCTACGAGCATTTTTTGTCGGCACCCCTTTTGCAAAATGCTGAAAACCTGATGGCTCAGCGTTTGGAATCGCTCAAAAGTCAGAGTTCTCTGTCGATCAAGGAAAAATCTCATCTGGATGTTTTGGCGATGGGGTTAAAATTTTCCGACCGCATCATTGCTGGCGTCGAGGAGGCAAAGTCGGTTCTCAGAACTCCGGAACGGTTTTTCGATTTTCCCTCGTATCAGCAGGCGGATATGGTGATCAAATCTGCTCTAAAACTGGTTTCTGATGCGCACGCTCCGGCAGTTTTCAGTCTGTCGACTTTTGAAAGCGGTACTCGCGCTGAAGAGTCCACCCGTAGAGCGCATACAGCCAGTCGCGACAAAGAGACTAATCCCTTCATTCATTTATATGAGAGCATTTTAATTCCTGGTGAAAACTGGTCAGACTATGACGTGGTTGGCATCTCTATTGTCGGCATCTCGCAGATCATTCCCGGGCTAACTTTAGCCAGGTTACTCAAGGAAAAATTTCCGCATCTTCATATCACTCTGGGCGGTCCGATATTCAGCGTCAACGCCGAGCAGTTGATCGGTCATCCGGAATTTTTTGATGATTTCTGCCACAGCATTGTCACCTTCGAAGGCGAAGAGCCTCTGCATAGATTGCTCACCGCGCTCAAGGCCGGGGATGCGTTATCGACCTTGCCCAACCTGATACATCTGGAAGGACGGGAAGTGGTGCAGAACAAGGAACGTGTGGAACTGAGGTTCGAAGATATTCCCGGCCCAACCTTTGACGGCTTGCCGATGCATAGCTACTTGTCGCCATACCCGATCATCCCTGTTTTACAGAGCCGGGGTTGTTACTGGGGCAAGTGCACCTTCTGCACGCATAGTTTTGTTTATGGACACCGCTACGGCAAACAGAAAACCCATTCCATGGTCGATGAACTGGAAGCGTTGATGAAAAAATACAACACGAAATATTTTACTTTTTCTGATGAAGCGGTTTCGCCGCACGCCCTCAACGATGTTTCGGAATTGATGATCGAACGCGGGGTGGAAATCTGCTCCTTGGCATTGCTGAAGTTTGAAAAGGTTATGGACGAACAATTATTCACCAAAATGAAAAAGGCGGGATTCATTTTCCTGATGTTCGGATTGGAAAGTGCCAACGACCGGGTGCTGGCGCTCATCGATAAAGGAACCACCAAGAAAGTAGAACAGGACGTTTTGATGAAGAGCCATAAGGCGGGTATCTGGAACCATTCGTTTTTATTTTTCGGGTTCCCCACCGAAACCCGGCCCGAAGCTCAGGAGACCATCGACTTTCTGCGCGACAACATCGATTCCATTCATTCCTTTGGGCCTGGGGTGTTCCTGCTGAACCGGGATTCAAGTTGCTACCAGTATCCGGAAAAGTTTTCCATCGAACGAATTATCGAAGACCCTGATAGAAACATTGCTATGAACCTGGACTTTGTCGCGAAAGAAGGAATGTCCCGTGAAGAGGCCGGGGAAATGAACAGCGAATGCATCAGCATGGCGGAAGAGTTGTTCAAGTCCCTGCAGTTGTGGGGAACTTTGCCGCGCGAACATTTTCTGCTGTATCTCGACAAGTTTGGCAAAGAGTTGCTGAGCGGTAAACAACCGCCAGCGGAAGAAGAGGAAAAGGTCCTTTGCCGGGCCTGAAGACTTGTTCGTCATCGCGAGTGACCGTAAAGAGCATGGCGATCCAGCTTTTATGGATTGCTTCGTTGTCTTTAACTTCTCGCAATGACGGGTTTACCCAAGGGTTTCAAAAAGAGACAGCGAATTGCCTTTAAGAAAAGTTTTGAATGAATTAAGACAGTGCTTAAAAAATGAAAACATTACTCATATTTCCCCCTGACTGGTTACCTTCCGAGCCCTACCTGAGCCTGCCGTCACTGGCTTCAGTTCTGCGCCCAGCAGGTCACGATGTTTCGCAGCTGGATGTCAACGTCGAGATGTATGACCTGTTTTTCAGTCCCCGGTTTTTGGAACATGTCGCGCAACGCATTGCCAGCGAGCTCAGCTATCTTCAGGACAAGAAAAAAGAAGGCAGACTCGATGAGGAAGAGCAGGAGTTGATGCAAAAGCTCATCACCTGCACCCCGGAACTGTTCCAACAATTTTCCACGGACGTCGAAAGGGCCAAGGGAATCCTGCGCGGCAAAGTGTTCTACGATATCGACCAGTTGGAGTGGGCAACGAATTGCCTGCATCAGGTTATGGCAGTGGTTTCGCTTGGCTATTATCCGGCGCAAATCTGTTTTCCACCCATCGAGACCGACATCGTTTACAAACCGTTCATGTCCTCGGAAATTCTGGAAGCGATCGATGACGACCAGATCAATGTTTACCGCGATGTTTATCGCATGCTGATCCGTCCGGTGATGGAACGCGAGCGTCCGGCAATGGTCGGCATCTCAGTGGTGCAACAGAAACAACTCATCGCCACCTTCACCTTCTGTAAAATGATCAAGGAAGAGTTCCCTGGAACGCATATCACCCTGGGTGGAAACATCATCACCCGCATCCGCGACACCCTGCCGGAAATGCAAGGGCTATGGGAATGGTTCGACACGGCGGTGGTTTATGAAGGCGAGTCGGCCTATCTGAAACTGACCGAAGCGGTGAAAGAGGGCAGCGATTTTTCCCAACTCCCCAACCTGATCTACAAAGACGATAGTGGCATTCACACGAACAAAGAGGTCTGTGCCGAAAATTTGGCCGAGTTGCCGCCTCCGGACTTTGATGGTTTACCGCTGGAAAAATATTTTGTGCCGCATCTCATCCTGCCCTACCTCGCGACACGTGGGTGTTATTGGGGGCGTTGCACTTTCTGCGACCATTTTCAAGGTTACGTCGAAGGGTTCCGCACCAAACAGGTCGACCAGATAGTAGGAGAAATTAAATTCCTTAAAGAAAAATACGGCACCCGGTTTTTCCATTTTACCGATGAGTCCTATCCCCCTGCACTGTTCCAGAAACTTTCGCGCCGCTTGATCGACGATAAACTCGATATCGCCTGGACCACGCATATGCGCTTTGAAGAATCCCTATTGGATGAACAAGTCTGGAAAGATGTCGCCGAATCGGGTTGCAAATATCTGCACTTCGGTTACGAGTCCGGCAACCAGCGGGTTTTACAGCTCATGGATAAGGCAACCAATCTCGATGCCATCGAAACTAATCTTCGTATGTCATCCGAAGCAGGCATCTGGAACCACTTGATGGGGTTCTTTGGCTTCCCCGGTGAAACCGAAAAAGAAGCCGGCGACAGTAAAGCCTTCGTCGAAAAAAACTCGGCCCACATCCACTCACTCGGATTCATGACCTTCGTTTTAGGTAAATACAGTCCAGTCGCTTTCGAGCCGGAAAAATACGGCATCACTTTTTACAAAAATCCGGAATGGGATCTGGCCCTCGACTACTACTTCACCACCAAAGATGGGCTCAGCATTCAGGATGCGCTGAATGTGTTCGATGAGTTCGAGCGCAAGCACAACACGAAATGGGATCTAAGAACCTGCGTCCGCGAATACATCTTCCTCTACATCGACAAATACGGTTCCAATCACCTTCCCCAGTTAGAAGTCACCGAAGAACAACGCCAGCAAATGCAACACACTGCCATTGGCATGGTCTAGGCCACCATGTAGCCTTGGGGGAAGAGATTATATTAAGAATAATGAGGGTTTTTGTGTTCAAGTTGGGAAGGGGGAAAAATGAATACCGCATCGGAAGGTGAGAAAAAAGTGGCCACCGAGGACTATTTTCTGTTGGCAATCCGAAACTGGGATGACAAACAGGAGGACTTTTTGCCTGTTGGCGATCCATCAACGACCACTCACACCTTCAACGAGTACCCTAATGCAGAAAAAGCTTTCTTTTCAACGGATTATGGAAACTGTCCGCAGGCGGGGGGAAAAGATGTCAAACTTGAATTGCTACATATGCGTTTTGGCGACCCGCATATAGTACGAAACCGCATCTTGTTTCCCTAAGTCGGTTGTTTGTTCTCTAGTTCCTGAATCAGGGACCAGACAGGTTCTGCCCTTATTTTATTACTTTGGACTCTCCGCAGGAGAGCTTTGTATAACCCTGGATTACCCCTTCTACCCCTTCTTCGGGACATGAACTTTCAGTAGAGATATCACACAGGCTCATGAAGTTTAAGGAAGAGGGCATCACATACCCCGCACAGGGGGAGGCCCATTGGCAAAGGTCATTCCCCATTGAACCTCAAGGTGTTATAGTATATATTGTAGTGATAAATTCTTACCTTAATTTTGGGGGTGCTCTGGTTTCGACGGGAGAGCTGATACAAAGGTTGCATGCACGGGATGCCGTTGGCCCGTAAAAAAACGGCTTTTACATAATCGCCAACGATTATGATGTAGCTGTAGCCGCTTAATTTAATCGGTTACCGTCCGCCGCGTCCATGTTCGCGGGAAGCGGGTCGGACGTCATTCAGCGAACTGGTTTGGGCCGCATGTTCCGGGCGGACTGAACGAGATTTTCAGGAACTGGCTTTGGCTTAATCCTGCCTTGGGAGTTGGTCGAAGCGAGATTTAAAACAAAGGATAAGCATGTAGATGCCTTTGCTTGAAACCTTTCGGACGGGGGTTCGATTCCCCCCACCTCCACCATACAAGGGTTCCAAAAGAACCCAAAAAGACTAAAAATTCCTGTATTTCTAACGATTTACGGGTTTTTTTACGCCTATAGCACCTAACACCACCTAAAGAATCCTACCTTGAAACTCCGCTTCTACCGCGGCTTTTTTGGTATCGCTTAACTAGTTGATAACCGCTTGCAAGGTCCCCATCGTTTTCTTTAAGCTGGCAAGTATCGGTATCGACATCAATCCTTTAGCGCCAAAAAACAGGGCTAGGTACTGATTTAGGGAGGGGTACTTCGAAAAAATTGACGGTTTGAGTATTGGGCGACCATTAGTATCACCCCCTGATTATATTTATAAGTTAAGCTGTCTGATTTTAGGAGAAAACACCTCAAAAAATGTTTCAGCTTACTCTTTCAGCCACAGGTACAACTCTTCTGAGTCAAGTTGATTTTTTGAATTACCCTGTCGTGAAATTTTAATTCTACAATCTTGTCCATCGGGGAAGTTCACCCCATTCTAATTCACCCAGCTCAGACTCGATTTCTACTTGCTGTTGTTTTAGCTGCATAGATGCTTTTTTGGCATCTTTCCCTTGAATATAAATTTCACAGCAAATGTGTTTGGATTGGGTATTCGTCGTGAGAGAGATACTAAACTTTGAACGGCCAACGGCTACCAGGTACCAATGTTGCGCTCTTGGTTGTTGTTGAAGTTTAAGTTCAGAGCCTGACTCCTCCATAAAGGCTTTAAAACCGTTCCAACCTGGTCCGCAGTTATTTCTTCCCTTGTAATGGGCGCTCTCTGCAGGCGTGGTGTTCTTCCGTAACTGTGACGGTCCTCTTCCTTAAGCTTCATGATCCTGTAATCCAACATTAGCTTTCATGCCAGGAACAGGTAGAAGGGGTACTGGCCCCCCGCCGTAAATGGCGGGGCTCCATGGTCATAGCTTTTTATAAATTATTTTTCTTTTCCTGAATTTCAGATCTTCTGGTCTTTGCAAGTTTTCCAAGCTCACCCAAAGCTTTACGAGCACGAGCTGCTGCAGCTTTTATATTTTTAGTTTCAAAACTTTCATTTTCCGCAAGGTAGTTTTCGTAAGCAGAAGTAATTTGTTCATGCGTTGCCATGTTTAGCCCCTAATATTTAAGGTTGGTGTATTTAAAAATAAGTAAAAAATTACCATACTACCTTGGACCTATACAACCTAAAAAAATTCTTTGTGGTTGGCTCACCCAGATTTTATACATTACTCTAGCTCATAATTTAATATTTTATCGTCTGTACTTTGCCTCCCCTCTACTTTTAGTTTACAAACAATCACCAAATTTGCAATGGTTCATGACAGATTTTAGGTTAAAACCGTCGAAAATTCACACTCGAATATCTTGCCATTGCCCCACCCATTTTTTTTTTGACATTTATACTTACTTGCACAGAAATATTGTTTTCAAGGAAGGCAGTGTTTAATTTTTACTCACATAAAATCAAACATTTTAGCCATATTATATAGTTCTTATGATATATTCCCATTCAATATCATATTAGCAGTCAGGAATCCAAAGAATGTCAGAAATAGGAAGACGTTTTTCACTCGACAAGGTGTCGGTTGACCCGAAACTTAAAAACCGAATTTTCTCAGCCGATGGGGATGACCATATCGGCGATTGGGATGGGGAATGCATTGATGACCTGATAAAAGAAATCGATCGTATTGAAGAGCGAATGGACCTCAATTATTCCAGTCTGCCGCACTCTACTAATATTCCCGATGATTTAAAACCAGCGGTTGCGAAGGATTGTCCTATTTGGACCTGTGACACAAAAGACCGGTGTCTGGTAGGTGATGCAGGGTCAGAAATTATGACCGTTGATGAAATCAGGAACCACTATATTAATAAATATGGAAGCATTGATAAGTTTAAAGAAAAATTAAAAATTGACCGAGAGAAGTTTATTCAAGAAGTTAAAAACAGATCTGAGTAAGTAATATTTTAGCTTTGTTCCTCAGAATGACAAACCGGCTTTGCGCTGTCATTCTGAACGCAGTGAAGAATCCCCAAGCCTATGCAAGGCGAGATTACCCCTTCGTTGGGGCATAAAGGAAGAGGGCATCACAGACCCCTTCGGGGGTCGGGTCAGGCCTGTTTTCATTTAGGTTTAGAATCTTTTTCTTCATGATATAATCCAACACTTGGAAAATTACTGAATTTTATGAACCCTTTTTTGGTGGGGGAGTGATGGAAATTATTTCTATCGATGAATTGCATGACAAGGTCCAACAGATGGGTGAGAACGATTTAATTCTTGATGTCCGGTCTGCCGAGGAGTATTCAGCAGGGCATATTGAAGGGTCTCAAAATACTCCCCACGAAGAAGTCAGTGCTATCGCGGAAGACCTGAAAGGCTATGACAACATTTATGTCCATTGCAAAATGGGCGGACGAGCCAAAATGGCTTCCGAGTCATTGATCAATGCCGGCCTGGACAATATCGTTTGTGTGGGAAATGGGGGTATGGAACGCTGGATGCAGATGGCCTGGCCGGTGCAAAAGTAAGTACCAGGGAACCGCTGGTTGCAGATGCAAAAACTCATTAAGCCAAGATAAGCTTTTGCTAGCCCAATAAAACTATCGCTAGCGGGGTCCACGCTTAGTAAAAAAAAACCCAGGAAGAGGAGCCACGCAAGCGGCTTCTCCCCTGGGTTTATTTTTTTTGGTCTGTGCGGATTACTCCGCGTTAAAACCTAGTACTGCAGTTCATTCCACTGCGTTACAGCTTTCTGACCATTTCTTTCTTTGTTCTGACCATTCCAAATCGCAATCGCCATCGGAGTTTTTCCGCTGGCGAACTGCGTGTCATTAGAATCGCCTGTCATCAAGGAACGTTTGAAAACAACTGACCAACGGTTGTTAGACCAGTTGCCATTCCCTTGGACATCCTGATGAGCCTGAGTGGTCAGGGTACTAAACCCTTCTGCATTCAGATCTTCAACAGAAGAAATACGCATGGAGGCATCAGCGAGGATGTTACCGGTAGCACGCCCCGGGTTATATACACCTTCGTTTTTACCCATACCAAAATCAACATAGGTACCACGCATACTGATATCGCCAGCTCCTTGATTTTTGCCCGGGGTTGCTTTTGAACCAGACATATGAGCAGGCTCTTTACCAGTCAGCATACCAGAAGGTTCATACATGTAATAACCGGCAGAACCCATAGCCATGTACTTATACTGATCTTCCATATCCTGCATGCCAGCATTGCCAGCCATTCCAGCGCCTTCTTTATTCCAGGTCGCTTTCCACTGCCAGATGTTAACACGCTCACCATCACCACCCATTGTGAACGGAGGCTCTTCGCCAGACTGGTTCACAGGGAACATGATAGCTGCTTGATCTTTGTACTGCTGAGATTGAACCATAATGTCGTTACGAGTCGAATCTGTCCAGCTCAGACGAACTGCGATTTCCTTACCGTTAGATACGGCTCGAACGTTTACCCATTTGGTCGCCGGAGCGGGCCACATGGGATTGGTGATCATTTGAGGATCCATATCCACAACAACGTGCTTGTGGAAAGTAGGACCATAACGAGTCCAGAAAGGATCATCCGCATTGATCGGAATGTTCCCCTGAACTTTTACAGCTTTGATGGTGGCCGCATTCGCACTGGACATACCGAGCACAAAAGCAAACAACATCATAAATACAACAGTCTTTTTACTCACAGGATTCCCTCCTCGTTGATACCGTTTACGGGAAATTAAAATTTACGCCCGCGCTCCGCAAACACTTGGTCCGGGCGGGGGAAAACCCCCGCCCATTCCAAATTATTTACATTGCTATCTTCAGAGCGCCGTATTGCTCCTAGATTGCGCCAGGATGTTCTTCAGGTCGCACATAGAAAGGCTCTTCAACCGTAACACGGATGATTTCTTTACCTTTCCGGTTAAACCCGATGACAGTGTCGTTATACATCTCAAACTTCTTGCCGTGAATGTTGGTCTCGAAAATTTTCGGACCTGGCTCACGTTTCCATTTGAAGATGATACGCTGTGTCGTCCGGAACAACTGAAGAACGCCCAACAGGTCTCGATCGGGAACCATATACTGATCGATAGAATGATCAACACCCGGTCCGAACATCTGTTGAGAATACGCCCGAGGAACGTGCCGTGACGGAATGTAATATCCGTTAGGCTCCGTACCCAGTTGCGGATACAACGGTAAGGCCACTTTCCGGTCCCGAATCAGATAGTACTGTGGGTTATCCGGATCATGGGCCCATTCGCCATTGCTGCCGATTTTGACCAGACCCTGTAAACGGATCTTGCCAACACAGGCCGCCATACAACGCGTCTCCATTTGATCACCTTCCGTCAGAGGATCGAGACCCTCAATACGGGGATAACAGGCGATACATTTCTCAGAGATACGTGTCGTACCACGAAACATAGGCTTCTTGTAAGGACACTGCTCTACACATTTTTTATAACCACGACAACGACTCTGATCGATCAGAACGATGCCATCCTCTTGGCGCTTGTAGATTGCCTTTCGAGGACACGCCGCCAGACAACCCGGGTACGTGCAATGGTTACAAATGCGCTGCAGATAGAAAAACCAGATTTTATGCTCCGGCAATACTGACCGTGTGCCGTTGTCGCCACCGAATGTTCCCTCACGGGACTGGGTGAACTCACGACCATGAGCGGTATCCTCACCGAAGTTTGGAAAACGCCACTCTTCATCAGTCGGCACATAACCGATTGCTTGCTGGTTCAAACCGATCTTGGCAGGAGCTTCGAAGATGGTTACACCTTCGTAAACACCATGGATCGCTTTGTTTGAGGTCTTACGCACATTCCAGACATTCTGTCCAGGGTTAGACTGCTCCAGCATTTTCAGGATCTTCCAATCCCAAAATTGAGGATAGCCACCGTAAGGCTTCGTTTCTACGTTATTCCACCACATATACTCCTGACCCTTCGAGAAGGTCCAGGTAGATTTATGGGCCATTGTGCAGGTCTGACAAGCAATACAACGATTCGTATTAAATACGAACGTGAACTGCTCTTTCGGATGTTTTTCGTCGTAGACGTATGTGGCCATCCGACCCAGCTGCCAGTTATAGACTTCAGGCATTATCGTATCTCCTTGTTAACATTGGTTAGACGTTGAAATACCAACTAGCGGCCCTCCCGAAATTGGGAGGACCCCCCTTTTGCTTAAATCTTCACACGGATATACTGACCCGCCAGATACATCTCGGCAAAACGGTCTTTCAACGGTGATTCCGGGGTGTAACCCGTTCGTACGGGCTCCCAGAGTCCTTTTCCATGTAAACCACCATCCTCAGCTTTGGAGAATTTAACCAGCGTTTCTTTCGGTACTGCATTAACCGCATGGTTATCAGCTTCATAGCCGTGTTTGAACTTCATCTTGGTTTTTGCTTTATGGAACAGACTGTCAGTCTGATGCATCGGCATCAACCAAGACCGCGTGATGGACTGCTGACCACCATACCGGAAGTTACTCTGGTAAGGAGTGGTCATTGACATCGCGCGTCCGTCAGGCCGTTCTTCATGCGCCTTAACAGTACGCTCGGTGGCGATCCACGTTGCGTGCTTCATCATGGTGGTGTGATACGGATATGCCGGGTTGTACTTCGCCCGCAACATCAACCGTGCCACTTTATACCTTGGATCTGAAGGCTTCCAACCCATGTAAGGACGATCCGCAGGATTCGCATCACAATAGATATAGTCACCATCGTTGATTCCAAGATCTTTACACAAGAACGGGTTCATGTGTACCTGCCACTCACCAACACCAGGAGAACGCTTATCCATTCGATAAGGATCACCAAAGTTGTTGTTCCAGATCATGTTCCAGTCAGTGGTTGCCCAGGAACTATGAGCTGTATGGCGAGATTTAGGTGTAACACAGTAGAACCGATATCCTTTTTCCCACAAGAAGTTCTTAGTCGTACGTACAGCAGACCAAGGTTTCTTAATGTTCCGAACGTGACGCAGATCCGGATCTTGCTCGTCTTCCGGGATTCCGTAGTCATCCGGGCGGATGTAAGGATTGGTTGATACGATTACGTTCGGCAGGTAAGGCGTTGCTTCAGGGCCTTCCCGATGAACGATGAAGTTTTCACCATACTCAATCGCTTCTGGCTCATCATTGTAGAACTGGATGCGGCCGTTAGGCGTGTAGAATGGTTTAGACTCCGTATACATCTCCCAGAAGGGAGACCGGGGATAGGTTCTGAACAGCAACAGACACGCACCTGGCTCACCATACTTGCCATTGATGATATCGTCGATGTTATAACCCATACCCGTTGTAGACGTCGTGAACAACCGACGAATCATAGCCTTGGTGCGATTTGGCGCTTTACCTTCATAAACCTTCATATGATCAGCAAAACGCTTGTCACCTGTCACCTCTGCAAGACGACGGGAGAACTCACGATGGATCAAGTTATCATCGATAGTATCGAAGATAGGTTTGATTCCCGTGCCGCCCCAAATCTGATGAAACGGATTCGAACATGCGGAAGTGATTTCATAACTTTCAAACTCGGCCCATGAGTTCGGAGCCAATACAATGTCGCTGTATTCGCAGGAACCTGTGAACTCGATGTCCTGAGCTACGATCATGTCTACGTTGTTGTTCGTGTTGAACACCAACTCGTAGAACCACTTGGCATTATTGATAACGTTAACGTTAACAAACCAACACATCTTCGTAGGCGTAGGCATATGCGTACGTCCCGTAAATACTTTCCGGCCATAGCGCGGGGTATTTACGATCAGCGCTTTATCACGATGCGCCCAGTAGCTGACTTCCTCACCCTTCAGATAGCCCTTAACATTCTTCCAGTCAATGTTCTTGGAAGGGTCCATAACTATATTGAAAGGATCTTCCGCAACCATGGCCGCGAAGCCAGGTCCAGACCAATGCGAACCCTGGTAGTTACCAGCCTTGTAGTTACCAGCCCAAGTATGGGAACCGGAACCTTTAGGACCGACGTTACCTGTCAGCATCAGAGGAACATAAGACGCACGGTTGTGCATCGTTGCGTGGAAGTAATGGTTGATTCCTTCACCGTAATGGATTTCAACAGGTTTGATCGTACCAATGTCGCGAGCCAAGCGGACGATCAAGTCCTTCGGAGCGTGACAGATCTGGTTGACCGTATCAATGTCGTAATCCTTCAGATGAACTTTATACATCTCATAAAGAGGCATTACCGTGATGGTTTTGCCGCTTACGAGTTTAATGTCAAAAACACCGTCCAATACAGGATCGATATTTTTCTTTCTCATCTTAGCGCCGATGTCTTCGCGCGTGATAGCGACCGGCTTATCCGTATTAGCATCCCATACGGTGTAGTCAGGCATCATGTCACGGTTGAAATTCTTCATCCACTTGGTGGTGAAGCCGTCTTTCGGCAGAGACTGAGCCTTGTAGCCCGGAATGAAATCATCCGGATGCAAGCGGATCAGCGTATCCGTACGAACCAACAGAGGCATATCTGTGTAGTCCTTTACGTAATCGATGTCCACAAGACCTTCGTCCATGATAATTTTGGAAATACCCAAGAAAAGGGCAATGTCAGAAAGACCCGCACGAACCGGTATCCAGTAATCCGCTTTAGTTGCAGGCGGATTATACTCAGGAGCAATTGAAACCAGCGTACCACCACGCTCCATGATTTCTGTGTACCAATGCGCTTCAGGCATTTTATTCTCAATCAGGTTCTTACCCCACTGAATCGTCATCTTCGCATACCGATGGTCAGCGAAGTCGATATCAGAGGTCTGCATTCCATGTGTCCAGGAATGACCAGGAGCCTGATCACCATGCCAGGTGTAGTTAGACCACGCCCGACCGCCCAGCACTTTACCAGGACCGCGACCACGAATGATCGAATCCAGCAGAGCAACCTGGTTAGCAAGACGATATACACCGTACTTACCAACTACACCAAGAAGACCCATACCACCACGATACTTAAAAGTACGTGGACCGGATCCGCCCATGGCTTCGATCATTTCAGGCTGATAGCCTTCATTCTTCAGACGCTGCGCACCACGAGCTCCACTGTAGGCCTTGGCGACCGCAATGTGACCCTTTGCGAGGTACGTAAAAGTCTGATCCCAGGTCATACGAACAAATTCGTCCGTGCCCCGGCTTGTCATCTTATACTTTTCACGATTCTCCTTGTCCAAGTAAGGAAAGCCATCATCCGCCCATTGCTTCCAGCCAACACGAATCATCGGATATTTATTCCGATAAGGACCGTAAGCACGACGGGGATACGTCATACCACGCAGACACATGCGAGGATTCCACGCAGCGTCAGCCTGGTTACCATACAGATCGCGAACTTTGTGATGATCGTAGTTCTGCTCGATACGCATCAAGATGCCATTACGTACGAATCCACGCACGCGACACTGATGGGTGTCGTTCGGAGAACAACAATACGTGAAAGAACGCTCATACTTATACTGGTCACGGTAGACTTCTTCCCACCGCCTGTCAGGATAAGCTTCCAGCGGATTCCCGACTTTCACTACGGGTTTCAGCTGAGCTCCAACCCTCTTGCTCGTCAATGCCATAGCTGTCGCTACACCAGCACTCACCTGCAAGAACTTACGTCTGTTTAACCTCATATACAAACCTCCTTGTGAATCTTGGTAATTGCGGGCCCGGCTTATCCGAACCCAATTACAACTGTTTCACTTCTACTAATCTACTAACTTCTTCGGAGCCTCCAAGCCTCGCGACTTTTCACCTCCAACTAACCTTGCTACTCGTACCACTTTGTTAAACTTTAAAACCCTTACTTAACTCTAAAACAAACACACAACAACCTAACAAAACAAAAATAGCTAATGCGCTAAAACCCGCACTAATTGGCATCACAACAGACACAAAGACCGAGAAAAAAATAAACGTCCCTAATAAAAATCTCCCCGCAATACCGTGGATATCAAGGGGCGAATCGCGCTTTTTAATCTCATACTTTGCCCTGTATTTCGAATCAAACTTTTTGCCCTTTTTTCTAGATGAGGCCATTTATATGGGTTTTCCAGCATAATGTCAAGAAAATATGAGATTAAAAAAAAGAAAAAAATAGCCGGTAAAATCACTAGAAGCATTCCCATAAATATAGCCCCTGAAAACAAGATTTTCACGTAATTTTTACAAAAAAAATAAAAATATTACAATCTTCGAAAACCCTTATATTTAAAGGAGTTTTCCCTATTATCTCCTATCTAATAATTTACAGTTAATTTCCCTATAACTGGCAATAACCATCGAAATTTCAAAAATTTCAGGACAATATGCAAAAAATCCATTTTTTGCCCTGCTCTTACCCTCAAAATAGGGAGGGTTGAGGGGGGTGCTGCTAGTAGCGTGGCTTTAGCCGCGCAAGACCGTTGCACAGACGGCAGGACTTGTGATGCCTTCTTCATTTGCCTTCATGTCTCGGAGGGGTAGGAGGGGTAATCTCGCCTTGCATGGGCATGGGGATTCTTCACTGCGTTCAGAATGACAAGAAACGCAGGTTTGTCCTCTTCCTATAAGAGCGCGGGTTAAAGCCCTGCTTCACTCTAATGACCACAGTCCGGCTTAAAACCGGATATCGCCTTTCAGCATGATGGCGTGGTCAGTAACATTGCTGTCA
>WASV01102344.1_pt1 | contig 30336 bp, 24 predicted proteins | sample 5698531 | NCBI WGS metagenome assembly WASV01 (sample SAMN11175559, study PRJNA528189) | sponge metagenome | isolation source: marine sponge | host: Myxilla | place: Antarctica: Western Antarctic Peninsula, King George Island | collected 2013-01 | reverse complement strand
CTCCCTTGTCAGGGGGAGAAAAGGCACGGTCTCCCCTTGTCAGGGGGAAGAAGGGCACGGTCTCCCTTGTCAGGGGGAAGAAAGGCACGGTCTCCCTTGTCAGAGGGAAGAAGGGTACGGTCTCCCTTGTCAGAGGGAAGAAGGGTACGGTCTCCCTTGTCAGGGGGAAGAAAGGCACGGTCTCCCCTTGTCAGGGGGAAGAAAGGCACGGTCTCCCTTGTCAGGGGGAGAAAAGGAGGGGTATTCTCCGCTAATCATCAGCAAACTGGAGCACTCCATCATTCCACCCCATCATTCCACCCATGTGCTAGAATAAATTCTCTGCTAACTTATTTTCTGCTACTTACTCTCTGCCAACGCCCCCAACCGCCATGCTAAAACTTGCAATCGCCGGTGCCGCCGGGCGCATGGGGCGCGCTCTGATCCAGACAATCTCCCAGACCGCCGATGCCCAACTCGCCGCCGCTATCGAACACACGACTAGCCCCACGCTCGGGCAAGATGCCGGGCTGCTGGCAGGTGGTTCGGTGCTCGGTATTTCGGTGGGTACCGAGCTGCCGAGTAGCGATGGTGCCTTCGATGTATTGTTAGAATTCACCACCCCGAAAGCCACTTTGGCGCGGGTCGATAGTTGCGTGCGGCTCGGGCGTAGCATGGTCATCGGCACAACCGGTATCCAAGCAGATGGTGAAGAATATATCCGCCGGGCGGCACAAAACATTCCGATCGTGCTGGCTGCCAATACCAGCGTCGGGGTCAATATTTGCCTTGCATTATTGCCAATTGCTGCGGCCGCACTCGGCGAAGATTTTGATATCGAGATTATCGAAACACACCACCGCGATAAAGTCGATGCGCCCTCCGGAACCGCATTATCACTCGGGCGGGCGGTTGCCGAACCACTCGGCAGGGATATTGCGGTGGATGGGGTGTTCTCCCGACACGGGCAGGTTGGGGCACGCAAAAGCGGCGAGATCGGTTTTTCGACGATCCGAGGGGGCGATATCGCCGGGGAACATCGCGTTCTGTTTATCGGCAACGGCGAACAAGTGGAAATTACTCATCGTGCAAGCGACCGACAAATTTTCGCGGTCGGTGCGATTCGAGCAGCAAAATGGCTAGCGAACCAACCGCCCGGGCTTTATTCAATGCACCATGTATTAGGCCTGATTAGACCCCAGGTTTAGCCCCCAAGGTTTAGACCCCTAGATTTAGACCCCTAGATAGCGCGTGGTTATTCCTCCAGCCGCTTGCAAAGCCGCCGGGGTTCCTTGCCAAACAATCTTTCCTTTCTCGATCATGTAGTGATAATCAGCAATTTTGTTGAGTTCATCGAGATCACGATCGATCAGGAGTAACGCCACTCCATTTTGTTTAATCTCATCGAGTTTCTTCCAAATTATTTTCCGCACCGATGGGGCTAAACCTTCGGTCGCTTCATCCAATATTAGCAGCCCGGGGTTTAACATCAGTGCACGCCCGATTGCTAACATTTGTTGCTCGCCACCGGAGAGTTGATTGCCGCTATGCCTCAATCGAGCCCGCAACAAAGGGAATAAATCCAAAATATCTTCGAGTTTCCACGGGTTGGGGGCTTGGCTATAGTTTGCCGCAGTGGCTATCAGGTTTTCATAGACGTTTAAGTTTGGGAAGATTTGCCTGCCTTCAGGCACTAACCCAATGCCTTTTCGTGCGATTTTAAACGAGGGCAATCGATTGATCGGTTCGCTGTTATAGAAAATCTCCCCCCGCTTGCAACGGACTTTACCCATAATCGAACGGACTGTAGTGGTTTTCCCCATGCCATTTCTACCGAGCAGGGTGGCGGCACATCCCCGCCGGATTTCCATGCTAAGCCCAAAAAGAACTTCGCTGTGCCCATAACCTGCATCAATTTGGTTAATTTTCAGCATCGAATTTATTTAGCATTGGGTTTATTTAGCATCGAGCTCATCGTTGCGGTTGAATAACACCCAAGCGATCAACAACACCCCAAAAATCAGATTCCAATAGATTGTGATGCCGGATAGAAATTCTTGCAATAGCAGAAACACGGTTGCGCCAATAATGGGACCCAACAAGGTACCAATCCCCCCGAGCACCAACATGAAAATCAAATCAGCAGAATTGGTCCAATCCATCATTTCCGGGCTAATAAAGTTAGTGAAATTGCCCAGAAAAAAGCCAGCGAGACCGCATATTGCCGCCGAGATGACATAGCAGGTGAGCCGATACCAATAGGTGTCGAAGCCGAGCGACCGCATCCGCCGGTCGTTGTGCTTGCTACCGAAGACGACTCTGCCAAAGTGGGAATGTGTCAGCCGCTGAATAGCAAACAATAGCACCAGCAAAACCGCTAGGACGAGGAAGTACAACGTGTATGCATTTTCAAGATCGATGATGCCAAACTCGCTACGTTGAGCGATCACAATGCCATCATCGGCCCCATATTCGTCGATGCTGACAAACGCAAAATAGAGCATCTGGGAAAATGCCAGAGTAATCAAAATAAACTGCAATCCTTTTGTACGCAAGCAGACGGCACCGCTAACAAGCGCGAATATGGCACTACCACCAACCGCAAACAGCAGGTGAACCATGCCACTGTGAATATCATAATAACTAGGAATTGCGACACTATACGCACCGATGCCGATATAAGCGGCATGCCCTAGACTGACCATGCCACCGCAACCTACGATCAAATTCAGACTTGCAACCGCCATGGCAATAATCAGCGTACGGGTGAGCAGGTCGAGATAAAACATGTGCCCGCTCATGCTGAGAAGAAGCGGCGCACTCAATAATAAAATAAATATTGGCAGGTATACTCGATACCCAAGGTTCGCTAGTTTTCCGATCATAAAAAGTGCTCTTTCACGATGAGCGGCCGGACCGAACAAAACCTTCGGGGTTAAACGCCAAGACCACCGCCATCAACAGATAGACGATCATCGCCGAGAGTGCCGGTGCGGCGGTTTCGGCAACTTGCGCGGAGAAAAACCAATGCAAAATGTCACCCAAATATGCACGCCCCATCGTATCGATGAAGCCTATCAATAATGCGGCGAAAAATGAACCTTTGATCGAGCCCGTGCCACCAACGATGACGACCACAAATGCGATAATAAGCACCTCATTGCCCATGCCGATAGAAGCTTCGGTAATCGGCGCAATCAATAAGCCGGCAATCCCTGCCATCGCCGCCCCAAGCGCAAATACGATGCAATACAAAAAGTCGATATTGACGCCAAGTGCGGTAATCATCGATCGATTGGATGCCCCGGCGCGAATCAACATTCCGAGCCGCGAGCGAGTAACCAGCAAATACAATCCGCCAGCCACCAACAAGCTGACGCAGATAATCAACAATCGGTAACTGGGGATGGTGAAGCTGCCGATGTCGATTGGCTTGTTCAATGGTTCGGGCAACGGAATAACGCCGCCACCTGAACCCCAAATGATATGCGCAAGGGTCTCGAAGACTAAAATTAAGCCGTAGGTTGCCAATACATGGTCAAGATGGTTTCGGTTGTATAAGCGACGAACGATCGACCATTCGACTAACATTCCAATGATAAAAACAACGACCACAGCGACTATCATTGCGACCAATAAAGACCCGCTCCACTTCACCACACTGACGCCGACAAATGCACATAGCATGTAGAACGAGGCGTGCGACAGATTGATAAACCCCATGATGCCCAAGATCAATGATAACCCGGAGGCAACCAGAAATAGGAGCAAGCTGAATTGCAAACCGTTCAGCAGTTGTGCGATGAATAGAGTCCAATCCATTGTGGTTTAGCTCACAAACAACCCTTCCCCGCCGCCTGCAGGGCTCACAACCATCATCATGTCCCTATAAGTTGCATTCTTTGACATAACTGTCTTGATGATTTTCATAGACCGTGCTGACTATTTTGGTCGTCCAATTTCCGCTGCTATCTTCTACCACTTCGCGCAGGTAAAAATTTTGTATCGGGAAATGATTTTTGCCATAGCGATAGTCACCGCGCACCGAAGCATAGTCAGCTTTTTCCAGCGCCACCCGCAGCGCATCGGTCGCCGTCGGGTTGCCGCCAGTGGCGCGCAATGCGCTGTCGATTAGCATGATGCTGTCATATGATTGTGCGGCGTAGAAAGATGGATAACGACCGTGCCGCGCTTGGAAGTCGCGCACAAATTTCTGATTTGCCGCATTGTCAAGATCAGGGCCCCAGAACATTGTGCTCTTTGAGCCGAGCACCCCATCGATGCCGGCTGCTTGCAACTTCGGCAAGGAAATCGAATCGACAGTGAATACGGTATACAGCGGGAGCTTGTCTTGCAGCCCGGCTTGTTGATATTGTTTGATGAGCGCACCACCGGCACTGCCCGGATAGAAAACAAACAGCCCATCGGCTCCGGATGCTTTCGCTTTTGTCAATTCGGTGGAAAAATCCAACTGTTTATCCTTACCCCATTTCGTCATGTCTCGCCCGACTACATTGCCATCAAAAGTGCGCATCACACCGGCTAACATGTTTTTACCTGCGGCATAGTTTGGCACTATGATATACAGTGATTCCACACCGGCTTGGTTGAGCACTTCACCCATCGCCATCGGCGTTTGGTCATTTTGCCATGATGTGGAAAAGAAGTTTGGGTGGCAGCCTTTGCCTGCCAACTGCGAGGGACCCGCATTCGCGCTGATCAAAAACTTATCCGCATCCAACACCGTTTTACTCGATGCAAGCAAGACATGCGACCAAATATAGCCGGCGACAAAGTCAACTTTATCTTTTTTGATGAGTTTGTCGGTTTTTTGCTTGCCGACTTCAGGTTTGAATCGGTCATCTTCAAAAATTACTTCGAACTCACGGTTCGCCATTTTCCCACCGAGGTGGTCAACCGCAAGATTGACTGCATTTTGCATATCTTCGCCAATCACTCCTGCCGGCGTGGTCAATGTGGTAACGAAACCGATTTTAATTTTGTCGGCGTAACTGATGAACGGCATGGCGACGCTGACCGCCGCTAAAATGCTCACCGCAATGGATTGTCTTTTGATTTGCATGCTGACCTCTTTTTCAATCAAGTGAATGGGTTTGTGTTGTCTGGGGTGTTATTGTAGACTGGCTGACATCCATTTTTCCGACATCCGATGAAAATAACCACCATTGAAACATTTCACACCGAATTTATCTGCTTTGTAAAAGTAACGACTGACAGCGGAGACAGCGGCTGGGGGCAAGTTGCGCCCTATCATGCGGACATTACTGCGCAAGTTCTGCATCGCCAAATCGCACCTCACGCACTCGGCAAAAAGGCAACAAATATCGATGCACTGGTCGAACGCATCCCCGAACTTGAGCATAAGTTTCCCGGCTCTTACCTGCAACGTGCACTCGGCGGGCTTGATACCGCACTTTGGGATTTGCGCGGCAAACTGGAGGGGAAACCAGTCTGTGCGTTACTCGGCGGGCAACCTAAGCGGATTCGCGTCTATGCTTCGTCGATGAAACGTAATATCAGCGGCGCGCAGGAAGCCGAGCGATTATCCTGCCTACGTGATCGCTTCGGCTTCACCGCTTTCAAGTTTCGCATCGCTGCCGAATGCGGTCACGATCAAGATGAATGGGAAGGCAGAACCGAAGACATTGTTAAACGCATGGATGCGGTAATGGACGACGAGGTTGCATTGTTAGTAGACGCAAATTCTGGCTATTCCCCGCAAAAAGCGATCGAAGTTGGAAAATTCCTCGAGGCACATCGAGTATCGCATTTTGAGGAACCATGCCCATATTGGGAATTTGAACAAACCCGAGCGGTGACTGAAGCCTTGTCGATCGATGTAACTGGCGGCGAGCAAGATTGCGAATTGCCGACTTGGCGGCGGATGATCGAAGAGCATGTGGTCGACATTGTTCAGCCGGATATCTGTTATATCGGTGGCTTGAGTCGTGCCTTGAAAGTCGCCCACATGGCACAGCAGCATGGATTGCCATGCACCCCGCATTGCGCGAACCTTTCGCTGGTTACGCTATTTACCATGCATTTTCTATGTGCCATTCCAAACGCCGGAAAATATCTCGAGTTTTCGATCGAAGACGAAGATTATTATCCTTGGCAACACGGTCTGTATCGCCAAGACCCGTATAGCGTCATCGACGGTTGCGTCACGGTGACTGATGCCCCCGGCTGGGGCGTTGAAATTCACCCTGATTGGTTACAAGCCGCCCAATATCATAAAAGCACGTTATAATCGATCGCACCTCCCACCCCGGCTGCTCCTGACGATCTAGCATGTTCACCGCCGACTTCCAACAAACTCCATTTTGGTGGGATCGCTCGCCCCTTTGCCAAACACCCACAGCGACGAATCTACCGAGTCGCGCCGATGTAGTGGTCATCGGTTCGGGTTACACCGGGTTATCAGCAGCCATTCAGATTGCACGGCACGGACGGCCGGTGATGGTGTTGGATGCCGAGTCGATCGGTTCGGGGTGCAGTACGCGCAACGGCGGGCAAGTTAGTACGAGTCTGAAACCGATGTTTCCAATGCTCACCGAAAAATTCGGTGCAGCCAAAGCCCTTGCGATTTTGCAAGAAGGCAACCATGCGTTGGCTTGGATCGAATCATTCATCACCGAAAACAATATCGATTGTAGTTTCCAAAAAGTTGGGCGGTTTCACGCCGCCCATAGCGCGCGCGCATTCCGTGCACTGCAGAAAAGAAATAGCCAAACCCCACCGCAACTCGGGCTCAGTCGATATGTCGTCGAAGCGGATCAACAGCACGCCGAGATCGGTAGCACGTACTACCATGGCGGAATTATCTACCCGGAATGCGCATCGATCGACCCGGGGCGTTATCATCATGGCTTGTTGAACTGCGCAACCACTAGCGGTGCTGAAGTGATTGGTAATTGCCCAGTTGGCGAAATTCGCAGAAAATCCGCTGGTGGATTTGAGCTCGAAACCGCTAAAGGCACGATAACTGCTACCGACGTAGTGCTCGCTACCAGCGGATATACCGGCAAGATTTCACCTTGGCAACATCGCCGAATCATTCCCATAGGCTCGTATGTGATCGCCACCGAACCACTATCAGAATCGCTGATTACGCGCTTGATACCGAACAATCGAGTGATTACCGATACCCGCAAACTAGTCATGTATTACCGCACTTGCCCCGAACGGCGACGCATTTTACTCGGCGGCCGGGTCGCATCGCACGAGATCGATACTCGCAAAAGTGCACAACTCCTGTACCGCGAGATGCTTCGCATTTTCCCTGAGCTAAACTCGGTAAAAATCAGCCATTCTTGGATGGGCTTTGTCGGCTACACTTTTGACAAGGCACCACACATCGGCAAGCACAACGGCATCTATTACAGTATGGGGTATTGCGGTTCGGGCATTTCGCTAGCGAGTTATTTTGGCATGCGCCTCGGGTTGAAAGTGTTGGGTGACCCGCGTGGCGCCACCGCACTGGATGATTTACCTTTCCAAACCCGAGCCTATTATCGAGGTAATCCATGGTTTCTCCCACCCTCAATTTTTTATTATCGTTGCCTCGATGCTATAACCTAATGCCAGCCAAGCGCCATCAGAACGGTCGCCATGCTTGAAACACGGTTGCCACCGTTACCATCATAAAACTTATGGCATGAACGGCATGCTACTGGGAATGCACATGGCGGCTAATCAATGGGTTTCTCGTTCCCACGCTCCCGCGTGGGAACGCACATGATGAATGATTACCCTAAATTAACCCAAACCGCTCACTGGAATGTGGGCGGTTTTTTTGAATCCCAACCCGCACAACCCCCACATACCGCACACCTCCCACATACCGCACTTGATGCGGTATCCAGCGTCTTTTCTCGTTCCCACGCTCCCGCGTGGGAACGAGGAATTCATCATTCCCTCGACGGTATTACTCGAAAGACTTCAGATGAAAGTTCGGATTACGGCGACCGCTAAAGCCACTAGCCCGGTTATCACTACCGTAAGTAAATAACGCAGAAATTTTGACTCTCTTTCCGCCATCTGTGTCTCTATTTTCGCAATCAGCGTCTTGATGTCCGAAATATCCACTTTGGTTGCCAAATAACCCATGTGTGTTTCCAGCGAGGACAAGCGCGATTCAATGTTCGCTAACCGTACTTCCGTCCCGCTACCATCACCGCCATCACCGCCAGTCGTATCAGCATGCGAGGATTTGACTATGCTCAAAGACGGTTTATCTCTCCTGCTCATTTTTCATTCCTACTTGCCAGCCATTCCCAAAGCCCCGGTGCTGCCAATCCTGAGTGAGCACCATTCAATTTCAAAACGGCACCGTGCGCACCCTCCTCCACTCCATTTATATCGGTAAACCCCAAAATAGTAGCGACTCTTTCCGAAATCTGCTCGGTGCGAACCAGAAAGCATTGGTCGTTGATTGAATAATTGAACGGGTAATGCTCATTAATTAGATCAACTACTTTACTGTTCTCTTCTGGCAAAATAACGGCATGAATAGCCATGGTGATTCCTCTCGTCTAGTTTATGTGGTGGTCTAGAGGTTGTCTCATATCGTTCACTATTATAGTTAATTTCAAGCCCCAGAGAGTTAATTCTGGCGCCTATTTTCGCTAACCTTACTACACCCTCACAATTACGCCCCCGAGTCAGGTGGTGGATTTAACATCGCAACAATCCGTTCTTTGTGCTTCCAATCATGTCACAATGATGCTTCCAATCCTTTCTGATTGCCTTCGGTGTGTATCTTTATCTATGATGGTTCTGATACTTCTACCATTATTGCCGATCGCTCAACTATTCGAAAATTCACTCGCATAATGTTGTTATTCAACTTCCAACAGGGTTTCACTCTTGGCTAATCATACTTCCGAACAACTTCGCAATCTGGATGGCAGACATCATTTGCATCCATTTACCAACCATCACCGCATAGCGGCAGGCGACGGCAGGCGTATCATCACCGATGCCGAGGGCATATATGTCTTCGATTCAGATGGCAACCGCTATCTCGACGCCATGTCGGGCTTATGGTGCGTAAACATTGGCTATGGGCACTCAGAACTTGCCGAAGTTGCAGCACAACAAATGAAACGGCTACCCTACTATAATAGCTTTTTTAAGACTGCCCAGCTACCCGCGGTTGAATTAGCCGCGGTTCTCGCTGAGATTACACCGCCACACTACCGCCGAGCATTTTTCGGTTGCAGTGGTTCAGATGCAAACGATACCATCGTGCGCCTGACTCGCTATTACTGGCAGTTATGCGGGCAGCCACAACGGCAGGTTATCATCAGCCGCAAAAACTCCTACCACGGTAGCACCATAGCGGCTGCCAGCCTTGGCGGGATGAGCACCATGCATGCACAAGGTGGCTTGCCGATTCCGGCTATCAGCCATATCGAACAACCCTATTACTTCGGCTATCGAGCACAGGGCGGGCAATTATCGGCACCGGAATTTGGGCTAGAAACAGCGCGTGCATTGGAGAAGGAAATCCTTGCCCATGGCGCAGATAAGGTCGCGGCTTTTATCGGGGAGCCGATTCAAGGCGCCGGCGGGGTCATCATTCCGCCCGATACCTATTGGCCGGAAATTCAGCGTATCTGCAAGAAATACGACATCTTGTTAATCGTCGATGAGGTCATCTGCGGTTTTGGTCGAACCGGCACTTGGTTTGGTTCTGAGTCTTTTGCAATCGAAGGTGATTTCATGACTCTCGCGAAAGGCTTATCGTCCGGTTATCAACCGATTAGTGCAGTGATGGTCGGCGATAAAGTTGCCGAGGTAATCAGTGCTCACGATAACGAATTCAGTCACGGCTATACCTACTCGGGGCATCCGGTTGCTTGTGCAGTGGCACTCAAAAACATCGAAATCCTGCAACGCGAACGTATCATCGAACGTGCTCGTGCTGAAACGATGGGCTATCTTCATGCGAAAGTACAAACCCTTGCTGATCACCCGTTGATTGGTGAAGTCCGGGTCAAAGGGTTTGTTGGCGCACTCGAGCTGGTGGCGGAAAAAACTACCCGGCCGCAACTCTTCGACCCGGCACTCAATGTGGGCAAAATCTGCAGCGAACGATGTTTTGCTAATGGGCTGATAATGCGCCCGGTTAATAACACGCTGGTATTTGCTCCGCCGCTGGTCATCCGTACCGAGGAAATTGATGAGTTTATCAACATCGTCAAACAAACCCTCGATCAGGTTCACCAACAAATTGTCGGTTAATTCAAATTTATCGCCATTTTGTGAGAAAACTCACTTCTTTACCCTCTAATTTTGACATCATGGGGGCTGTTAATTAGGATGTTCAGCGGGAAGGATCCCTATGCAAGAAACCAATAACAGCACTTACCGTGCACTCCCTGACGGTTGCCCCAAACGTCCTTACTCTTCCCTTTGCCTCATTTCACTGCTACTCCTCTGCATACCCAGTCTGTCATTTGCCATCACCGAAGCACAATTTATTGCAAAAGTATTAGCACAAGATAATCTGCTGGAAGAAGCGCAAATCGGCTTGGACATCAAACAGATTGAATTGGATGCCAGCTGGGGGAAGCATCGAAATTGGAAGGCAAATTTATTTATCGAAACCGATTATCGTTACCAAGACCTTGATCGATCCACCTCTTCTAGCTCGCTCTATGTAAAAACCAATAAACGAAATCGCAGTGAAATCGGCATCCGCCTTGAAAAACGTTTCCTCTCCAATCCTGGTAGTTTGGATATCGGTATCTCGAGAAGGAATGATAATACTCGAGCAGAACGATACCGAAAATACCAGCCGGATCCGGACAGTGATTATGAATTACAGGGATATACCACCGAACACTACGTTCAATTTAATTATCCACTGCTAAAACACGACAGCAATGCGACTTCACTAAAAACGTATCGCCGCGACATCATCGATTTTAAGCGTCAAAAACTTTTGTTTTATGAGATTAAAGAAAACTTTCTCAACGACCGCTTGAACGATTATCTGTTGTGGATGCTCTATCATCGACAAGCACAAATCGAACGAGAACATTTGCACGAATTGCGCGCACTCAACCCGCGAGATGAGACCGAAGCGGCACTCTTACAGAATGCAATTTATCAAGTCGAAGAATACTACGATAACATTCGCAATCGGCTCGATGGGACGCAACAAAAACTAGCCGTTTTGTTGGATGATGAAACGATTCTAAGCGCGATTCCTGAATTTGATTTAAGCAAGCGAGTGGTACCAATCACCGATGTTTTGCTGGATTACCTGAAAGCGCACAGCCGCGCATTGGAACGAACGACATTGGGCATGCAATTAACCCAAATCAACATCGAATACTACAACAACCAAAAGTTACCGGCGCTAGACTTCACCTTGAAAACTGAAGAAATTCTTCGCAACGGTAACACCATCAGCACCCGCTATGCCGACGATAGAACCTCCTATGAAATCGGGCTTGAATTCAATTATGAACTAGGTGGTAATATATCTGATCGGGCAAATTTAACCAAATCTTTGTTGGGCATCCGAAAGTTAGAAATCAGTTATCAGGAACAATTGCAGGAATTACAAGCCGATCTTAAATTGCTCGATTCCCTGCTAGAATTGAATGAAAAACAGGTCTCTAAAGTGATCGTTGCGGCAAACCAAAGCGTTGACCTTGAACGGGAAAACTACCTTTCTGGCAAAACATCGATCCATGATCTGTTACAGGCATATCGTGAACAACGAATTGCAAAAATGGATTACATCGAGAAAATTATTGCTTACCAAATGAACCGTATACAATACGACAATCTACTCGATAGAATTATTGCAACCCCCTGCCCTGCTACCTTGTCAGAATGTGAGTTTTAACGCCTACTATTTGATCACCAATGAAAGCATACCTAAAAGGAATCATCCGTCTCGACAGCGGCAAAAAGCACTCCTATTTTTCTATGTTCATTCAAGCGATGATATTGCTGTCGGTGATTTCCTTTACCATCGAAACCGCCACCAATTTAGCACCCAGTACCCGCCATGTTTTACACGCCATAGAAATTTTCTGTATCGTAATATTTACCCTAGAATATGGCTTGCGAATTTATCTGGCAGACAATAAATTCAAGTATCTTTTCAGTTTCTTCGGAATTATCGATTTACTCTCGATTCTGCCTTTTTATCTGGCACTGAGTGTCGATTTGCGCTCGCTGCGAGCACTGCGTTTTTTGCGACTGTTCAGCATATTCAAACTAGTCGGCTATAACCGAGCGGTTGCACATTTGGTGCGTGCGTTTGTGATTGCTAAAGAAGAGATTGCCGTATTCCTATTTTCGGTGTGTATCTTGATCTATTTGTCGGCAGTCGGTGTCTATTATTTTGAACACAACGCACAACCCGCAATTTTTTCATCGGTATTCGACAGCCTATGGTGGGCGGTGATTACTTTAACAACGGTGGGTTATGGCGATGCCTATCCAATCACTAATGGCGGGCGGCTTTTTACTTTTTTTATCTTGATCGTCGGCATTGGGATCATTGCAATTCCAGCCGGCATCATCTCTTCAGCACTAACCAAAACGATCGATCAGCAACGCTAATACCTCATCAGGCGAAGGTGAAATTCGCATCCCACGATAATTATGAAAACTGCTGTCAAAAATGGAACGCTCAAAACGATCGATGATGTTGAATATATTTTTTACGACGACTACTGGATTCGATATTACTGCCCCCCCAAAGAAAGCCTGTCGGAAAAAAAGAAACTGCTCGACGCACTCACCCGCCGCACTTTTCACCACACCGAACCCGGCATCAATACCCCGGGACGAAACCTCGAAGAAGCCCGTCGTGCATGGGAACAAGAAACCGATCTGCGGCGCAAACGAGTCAACGCCGCAATGCTCGCCGGAGCACTATTTAATCGCGCTACTGATATTTTCACCGCGATTGTGGAATTGGAGGAAAATGGCGTAGATATTCACGGTGACAATGAACTGATGCGTGAATGTGCGGATTGTTTTTCCAAAGCACTGGAGTTGAGCCCGCATGTGAAACATAGCAGTGGCGAGCAAGGCATCGACGAATTGTGGGGTGAGCCGGTCAAAATATTCACCATGTCGATCAAAGATTATTATTCCAGCCGCTACCGCAAAATTGCGCAAGCTATGCGCGAGATCGATCAAATTCGCATGAAATTGCACCAGGTTTTATCTGGGCAATCGTTTTTTACCGATGCAACCGAATTAATTGACGAATTTGTCGACATCGCTAAACAAGAATGCGAAATTTTTCGTAGCGATTCTGCCTATTATCAGATTTGGCCCAAATTTGTCACCAGCAGTGAAAAATTGAACGAATATACGGCACACATTCCCATGGATGCCGATATTGATCTGAGCCGTCATATCAAGCGTGGTGTACGGCTGTTGCGTAGCGGCAAAAAATTGATCATGTACATCGCCAGCATCCGCGTTCCAATGCCATTAAGTGCCGATGATTTCTTCGAGAAATGCCGAAAATATCATACCGACACGGAACAAATAGCAAAAAAACAAGGGTAATACCCTCTACAGCGGAGAAATAACGTCAGTATATTCACCGCACCTAACCACCGCTGGCACCGTATTTGAGAATTTTCATGTAAAACCCCACAAATGGAACGTTGCTATCTTTTCTGCTGGTGCGGTGCTTGGGATCATTCACCGGATCGAGGAAGCCGATTGATTGAATCTATATGTTTCATGCGGCAAGTCATCATGCATCAAACCATCATGCGTCAAGCTCGTTGAAATAACGGCAGCAATGATGTGATATAATTGAATCTTGCTTATAGGCTCCCATTATGTCTAGCCAATCAACATGACATCACCGTTAAAGCGCACTCCGCTCTATTCGCTTCACCAGCAACACGGCGCAAAAATCGTGCCGTTCGCTGGTTACGAAATGCCACTGAATTACCCATCTGGCATACGCGCTGAACATTTACACACCCGCAAGTCGGCCGGGTTGTTTGATGTGTCGCACATGGGGCAAATCAATGTTCGTAGCGATGCGATGTCCAAAATTGCCACCACACTAGAGTCGTTGATACCGGTGGACATTCTCTCCCTGCCACCGGGTCGCCAAAAATATGGCATGTTTACTAATCCACAAGGCGGCATCATCGATGATCTGATGATCCAAAATCTTGGCGATCATTTTGTACTGGTCGTCAATGCGGCTTGCAAGCAGCAAGATTTTGAACACATTAATAAGCATCTCGGTACGGCACTGCAATTGGAGCTCGTGCAAGAATCTGCGTTGCTTGCATTGCAAGGTCCGGCGTCAGCATCGGTACTGGAAAATCTCGGTTGCGAGCTAGGTGATATGAAGTTCATGGATGTGCGTCAATTCGACATTGATGGAATTGCCTGCACCATCTCGCGTTCTGGTTATAGCGGCGAAGATGGCTTTGAAATATCGCTGGCTGCCGAGTTTGCCGAACGTCTGGCAACGCGCTTGCTGGCAGATGCTGCAGTCCAACCGATCGGTCTCGGCGCGCGTGATTCGCTTCGCCTCGAGGCAGGGTTATGTTTATATGGACACGATATCACCACCACCACCACACCGATCGAAGCCGGTTTAAACTGGGCAATTTCCCCGGCACGCCGCTTCGCTGGTGTGCGCGCCGGTGGTTTTTTAGGTGCCGACATCATTTTGCCGCAAATGCCGAAAAATGTTGCACGCCGGCGTGTCGGCATGCAACCACATGGTCGTGCCCCCGTTCGTGAGGGTGCGACTGTGTTAAATACCCGCCTGCAACCAATTGGCGCAATCACCAGCGGCGGATACAGCCCCAGTCTTGAGCGGCCAATCTGTATCGGCTATGTCGAGTTGGAGTACGCCGCCAGCGGAACTGAAGTGAATGCGCTGGTACGTGGGAAAAACCTGCCTATGACGGTGATAAAATTGCCATTCATAAGCCCCAATTTTTATCGCTGATGCTCCAGTTTTCAAACATCACCAAACACTGAAACAAGGTATGACTATGACCATGAAATACACCAAAGATCACGAATGGGTTCGTGAACAAGACCAAGTATATGTCGTCGGCATCTCTGACTATGCACAAGAGCAGCTGGGAGAAATTGTCTTTGTCGAGTTACCCGAAAAGGGTTCAACCGTCACCCGTGGCGAAGAGGCCGCAGTAGTCGAATCGGTCAAAGCCGCAAGTGACGTGAAATCGCCGCTCTCCGGCTCGGTCATAGAGACCAACCCCAAAATCGAAGATGCCCCCGAACTGGTAAACGATGACCCGCAAGGCGAGGGCTGGTTTTACAAAATCACAGCAGACAATCCCAATGAACTGGCGGATTTAATGGATGCTGATCAATACAAAGAATTTATCGAATCGCTGGGATAATCCAATCCTAATGCCAAGCAGAATTGACCATAACTTAATAGTAAGGAGTTTCTATGCCTCGCGCAGATGATTTTACCGTTCGCCATATTGGTTCGAATCCGACACAAATTTCGTCCATGTTGGCTACCCTTGGCTTGGCTTCGCTGGATGAACTGATCGATCAAACAGTTCCTGCCTCGATCAAAAGCAAACACCAATTCAAACTACCCGAAGCCCTCGATGAAAATCGATTAAATAAACTGAGTCGTTTGGTGGCAAACGATAATACCACCGCCATTTCCATGATCGGCCTCGGGTATTACGGCACCGTCACGCCACCTGTCATTCGCCGCAATGTCATGGAAAACCCGGATTGGTATACCGCCTACACACCGTATCAACCCGAGGTCAGTCAAGCACGGCTCGAAGTGTTGCTCTCATTTCAGCAAATGATCATCGATTTGACCGCTATGGAAATCGCCAATGCCTCACTACTTGATGAGGCAACCGCCGCTGCTGAAGCGATGATGCTGGCACGACGCGTCACTAAAAGTAAATCGAATCGCTTTTTGGTCGGTGCCGAATGCTTGCCGCAGACGATCGCTGTGGTGCAAACGCGTGCCAAACCCATGGGCATCGAAGTTGTTGTTGCCAATCTGGAAGACGCTAGTTTTGATAGTACAAACGCTGAGTGCTTCGGTGCTCTAGTACAATATCCAGGTGCATCGGGGGCGATTTACAACTACCAAAACCTCGCTGAAACGATGCACAAAAATGGTGCATTGTTCATAGTCGCTGCAGACCTGCTGGCGTTGACATTATTGACCCCACCGGGCGAGTTCGGTGCCGATATTGTCGTTGGAACGAGTCAACGTTTTGGCGTACCGATGGGCTTTGGCGGACCGCACGCCGCTTATTTTGCAACCCGGGAAGAATATAAACGCAACATCCCGGGCAGATTGATTGGTGTATCCGTCGACGCCAACGGTAATCAAGCTTATCGAATGGCGTTACAAACCCGCGAACAACATATCCGCCGCGATAAAGCCACCAGTAACATCTGCACAGCGCAAGTATTGCTTGCCATCATGGCGACTTTATACGCGCAATATCACGGGCCGGAAGGGCTGATGCGAATCGCTAGCAGAGTGAACCGACTCACTCGCGCATTGGCCGGCGAGCTCGAACAACTGGGCTTCAAAATCAAGCATTCGAATTTCTTCGATACTCTGATGATCTACGCCCCGGGTCGCGCACGGCACTTGCGTGATAACGCCGAGCAGATGCGTTACAACTTACGGCTGATCGATGACGATCACCTTGGTATAAGCATCGATGAAACGATTACTCGTGAAAAAGTTTCGGGGTTATTACACGTCTTCGCTGCCACCACAGCATATGAAATCAGCGGGGTTATTTTTGACAAAGATTTAGCAAAATCGATCCCTGACGGGCTAGAACGAACGAGCGCATTTCTTGAGCATCAAAATTTTCACAAATACCGTTCAGAGACTGAATTCATGCGCTACCTGCGCAAAACCGCGAGTAAAGATATTACCTTAGCGCGATCGATGATTCCGCTCGGTTCGTGCACCATGAAACTGAACTCCGCCAGCGAAATGGAGTCGATATCCAACCCTTTGTTCGCGCATATTCATCCGTTTGCCCCCTCAAAACACACGCGCGGCTACCACCGTATCATCGATAAACTCGATACGATGCTATGCGAATTGACTGGTTTTTCCAGTTTCAGCTTTCAACCAAATGCCGGTTCGCAGGGTGAGTACGCGGGCTTGCTGTGCATCCGTGCCTATCACCATTCGCGCGACGAAAAAACTCGCAATATCTGCCTAATCCCCTCCTCTGCACACGGCACCAACCCAGCGAGTGCAGTTATGGCAGGCATGAAAGTCGTGGTCATAAAACTTGATGTCAACGGCAACATCGATATCAATGACCTTGAATCTCTTGCCAAAAAACATGCCGCGCACCTTGCTGCTTGTATGGTCACTTACCCATCAACACACGGTATCTTTGAAGAAAGCATCAAACAAATCTGCGAAATCGTGCACCGTTATGGCGGGCAAGTCTACATGGATGGCGCAAACATGAATGCGATGATTGGCATCTGTCGCCCGCTAGAAATCGGCGCCGACGTCATGCATCTCAATTTACACAAAACCTTCGCTATTCCACACGGCGGCGGTGGCCCCGGCATGGGGCCAATTGGCGTCGCCAAACATTTAGTGCGGTTTCTGCCTGATCACCCAGTCGTTAGTTGCAACCGCGGCGGCTCCGACCCGTTCGGCACAATTTCCGCTGCCCCGTGGGGGTCACCATTGATCCTGACTATTTCTTGGGCATATATGCGTTTGCTCGGCGAGTACGGGCTGAAACGATCGACGAAAGTTGCGATTCTCAGCGCGAACTATATCGCGCACCGCCTTGGCCCACATTATCCGGTAGTCTATAAAGGGAAAAATGGGCGAGTTGCACATGAATGCGTGGTCGATATATCACAGATCAAAGAAGCTTGTGGAGTCAGCGTCGAAGATGTTGCGAAAAGATTAATCGATTACGGTTATCACGCCCCGACGATGTCATGGCCGGTCCCCGAGTCGCTGATGATTGAACCGACCGAGAGCGAGTCGAAGGAAGAAATCGACCGGTTCTGCAATGCCCTAATTTCCATCCGCGAAGAAATTCGTGAAATTGAAAAAGGCAAGTTTACCCTAAAAAATAGCATGCTCACCAATGCTCCACATAGTTATCACCTCTTGGTTAGCGATGAATGGAACATGCCCTATAGCCGACAGCGTGCCTTTTTCCCGACACCCGAAGTCCAAAACAATAAGTATTGGCCCCCCGTCAGCCGGGTCGACAATGTCTATGGCGATAAAAATTTGATTTGCACTTGCCCGCCGCTGGAGGCCTATTCAGATGATTGAGCGCGGAGAAAAGCTACGCGGTGCGGCGAAAACTGCACGTATTCCGGTCAAAGTTGTCGTTCAACCCGATAGTCAGCGTCTGCCTAAACCTAAGTGGATTCGCGCCAGTTTCACCGGCACGCCGGCCGTTGCAAACCTAAAACGTGTGTTGCGCGAACGAGGCTTGCACACCATTTGCGAAGAAGCCGCCTGCCCAAACCTCGGCGAATGCTTCGCCAACGGTACTGCTACCTTCCTGATTATGGGCGATATTTGCACCCGCCGTTGCCCATTCTGCGATGTCGCCCACGGCAGGCCGAACCCGCTCGATGAAAACGAACCTCGCCAGTTGGCGGAAACTGTCGCTGCTATGAAACTAAAATATGTCGTCATCACTTCGGTAGACCGCGATGACCTGCGCGATGGCGGCGCTGCCCATTTTGTCAACTGCATCCTGCAGATGCGCCAAACATGTCCGGATATCCGCATTGAAATCCTAACTCCCGATTTTCGTGGGCGGATGGAAGTCGCGCTGGAGATATTAGCGCGCGCGCCGGCCGATGTCTTCAATCACAATTTAGAAACCGTACCGCGCCTGTATAAAAGCGTGCGCCCGGGTGCCGACTATGCTTTTTCTTTGCGCTTACTCCAACAAAGCAAAGTCCATTGCCCACAAATTCCGACAAAATCTGGTTTGATGCTTGGCTTAGGAGAACGCAACGAAGAAGTTATTGAAGTCATGCGCGACCTTCGTGCCCATGGTGTCAACATGCTCACCCTTGGTCAATACCTACAGCCTAGCCGCCACCACCTCGCTGTCGCTCGATATTACCCCCCTGAGGAATTCACCGAGCTTGGCAATATCGCTGAATCGCTCGGGTTTGACAATGTCGCATCCGCCCCATTGGTACGATCTTCGTATCACGCAGAGGCGTATCATGCCAAAATGAAGACAGCATAAGAAAACGGCATAAAATGAATCTCGGCAATGTTGATAACAACACCTTTCTTTTGAAAAGAGTTCTTTTGAAAAGAGTTCTTTCGAAAAGAACTCTTTCGAAAAGAACATTGACGCTACTTGTCCAAAGTTAGCAGAAAACGTTAAACATACCAGAATGGTCAAAATTGTGAGTAGCGCAACCAAACATCGGCACCCTGGCGGTAGCCGTAAGAAATCCCGTGCCGTGCCAAAAGGACGACAAGTCGATGTCGAAGCGCGCGCGCAGGTGGAAAAATTGCTAGGCGTGCCTTCGGGTACGCCGCTGCCACGCGACATGTTGATCGAGTATCTGCACCTCGTGCAAGACGAGTATGGATGTTTGTCCTCTCTGCATCTCGCCGCATTGGCGGATCTGATGAAATTATCGATGACCGAAGTCTATGAGGTCGCCACTTTCTACGCCCATTTCGATGTCGTCAAAGAAGGGCAAGTAAAACCACCACCACATACGATTCGAGTTTGTGACAGCATCGCTTGCCAACTAGCCGGGGCGGAGCAATTGATAACCGAGTTAGAAACAGCAAATAGCAAACACGTTCGTATTCTGCGCGCACCTTGCATGGGGCGTTGCGACACTGCACCGATCGCCGAAGTCGGGCATTTTCATCTCCATCACGCAACTGCAAAGCAATTGATCGAGTCGGTCAAAAATAATCAAACCCACGCGCAAATTCCGAATTACATCGACTTCGCACAGTACCAAGAGTCGGGTGGCTATCAACTGTTGAGAGATTGTCTTGACAACAAACGAAGTATCGAAGATATCATCCAAACACTCAACGATTCAGGATTGCGCGGTTTAGGTGGGGCCGGGTTCCCGGCCGGTCGAAAGTGGAGCATCGTGCGCGGCTATTCTCGCCCACCATTGATCGCGGTCAATGCCGACGAAGGCGAGCCGGGCACTTTCAAAGATCGTTTTTATCTCGAATCAGACCCGCACCGTTTCATCGAGGGTATGTTAATTGCAGCCTGGGCGGTCGCGGCCGAAAAATGTTATATCTATGTGCGCGATGAGTATCCGGCGGTGCTCGAAATCTTGAAAGTCGAAACTGATAGAGCGCGAGATGCAGGGCTGGCAGCACATACTGAAATCATTTTACGGCGTGGTGCCGGTGCGTATATTTGCGGCGAGGAATCGGCAATGATCGAATCGATTGAAGGCAAACGTGGTATACCGCGCAACCGTCCGCCATATGTTGCTGAAGTTGGCTTATTCGGTCGCCCGACCTTGGAACACAATGTCGAAACATTGCATTGGGTACGCGACATCGTTGAAAAAGGTGCGCGTTACTTCAACGAGGCGGGCCGGAATGGGCGCAAAGGGTTACGCAGTTATTCGGTTTCTGGGCGGGTCAAAAAACCCGGTGTCAAACTGGCATCTGCCGGTATTAGCGCGCGCGAATTGATCGACGAGTATTGTGGTGGCATGGCAGACGGGCAAACCTTCAAAGGCTATCTGCCCGGTGGTGCATCCGGCGGAATCCTACCCGCTGATAAAGCGGATGAACCACTCGATTTCGATACGCTTCAGCCGCTCGGTTGCTTCATTGGGTCCGCTGCAATTGTTGTTTTCAGTCAGCAAGACAACATGAAAGATGTTGCATTGAATTTGATGAAATTCTTCGAGAGTGAAAGTTGCGGGCAATGCACGCCGTGTCGAGTGGGAACCGAAAAAGCAGTTAAACTGATGATCAAACCGAAATGGGACACGGCATTATTAGAGGAATTAAGCACGGTGATGACGGATGCTTCGATCTGCGGTTTAGGACAAGCGGCCGGCAACCCCATTAACTGTGTGTTGAAATACTTCCCTGATGATTTATGACTGCTTCATCCTTATAAAATTACGCTCCATGCCGAAATAAATCATGAAACAAACAAAACCCATTACTTTTACCCTTGACGGCGTGCAAGTCGAAGCCGTATCCGGCGAGACAATTTGGCAAGTTGCGAAACGACAAGGTACGGATATTCCACATTTGTGCTATGCGTCCGAAGTGGATTATCGCCCCGATGGAAATTGTCGTGTGTGCATGGTAGAAATCGACGGGGAGCGGACACTGGCGGCATCTTGTTTGCGCGAGCCAAATGAAGGAATGGTGGTCTCGACTGCAAGTGCACGGGCGAAAAAGTCGCGTGATTTGGTGATGGAACTGTTGCTGACCGATCAACCACCACGCACTATTGCACACGATACCGATTCGCGTTTATGGCAATGGGCAGATACCATGGGGGTCGACGACAGCCGCTTTGATGCACGACCGAAAGCAGATATTCTGGCGGCGGATAGTAGCCATCCAGCGATGTGGGTTGCGCTGGATGCATGTATTCAATGCAATCTATGCGTACGCGCTTGCCGTGAAGTGCAAGTCAATGATGTCATCGGCATGGCGTTGCGCGGGGCACACGCGAAAATTGTTTTTGACATGGATGACCCGCTAGGCAATAGCACTTGCGTGGCATGCGGCGAATGTGTGCAGGCATGCCCAACCGGCGCATTGATGGAAGCAAAGTTAGTCGATAAGAATGGCATTGATCGCTTCCCAGACCCGGCGATAGTAACCGAGACCGACAGCGTCTGCCCATATTGTGGAGTCGGTTGTCAGATTACCTATCAAGTAGCAAAAAACGAAATTATCGCTGTTCAAGGAAGCACCGGACCGGCCAATCGCAACCGCTTATGCGTCAAAGGGCGCTTTGGTTTCGATTATGTCAAACACCCGCATCGTTTGACCAAACCGTTGATACGCAAACCGGATGCACCCAAGCAAAACGACATGGAAATCGACCCGGCCAATCCGCTGACACATTTTCGCGAAGCAACTTGGGAGGAAGCATTAGATTTTGCTGCCGCTGGGTTGAAAACTATTCGAGATAAAAATGGTGGCGATGCACTCGCTGGTTTCGGCTCTGCCAAATGTTCGAACGAAGAAGCCTATCTCTTCCAAAAACTCATCCGCACCGGTTTTGGTAGCAACAATGTCGACCACTGCACGCGGCTTTGCCATGCCTCATCGGTAGCCGCACTGCTCGAGGGTGTGGGCTCTGGCGCGGTCTCTGCGCCATTCAACGCGGTAAAAGATTCCGATGTCATCATGATTATCGGAGCCAACCCAGTCAGCAATCATCCGGTTGCAGCAACTTTTTTCAAGCAGGCGGCAAAATCGGCGACTCTGATCGTGATGGACCCGCGCGGTACCGGTATTGCGCGGCATGCGACTCATAACTTGCAATTCAAGTCGGGGAGCGATGTGGCAATGTTGAATGCGATGCTGAATATCATTATCGAGGAACAACTTTATGACCGCGATTATGTGCAAAAGCACACAACTGGGTTCGCCGCACTCAAAAAACATATTGTGGAATTCACGCCAGAGCGAATGCAAGATATTTGTGGCATCGACGCCCATACCTTGCGCACTGTGGCTCGAACTTATGCAAACGCCAAAGCGGCAATTATTTTTTGGGGTATGGGCATCTCCCAACATGTTCACGGTACCGACAACGCGCGTTGTCTGATTGCGCTCGCCCTAATCACTGGGCAAATTGGCCGTCCTGGTACTGGGTTACATCCACTGCGTGGGCAAAATAATGTACAAGGCGCATCTGATGCCGGGCTGATACCAATGATGTTGCCGGATTACAGTGCAGTCGACGATCATACATTGCGCGCCAAATTCGAGCACGCCTGGGGAGTTGAACTCGACGCTAAACCCGGGCTGACGGTGGTCGAGATCATGGACGCAATCCACTCCAATCAAATTCGTGGAATGTACATCATGGGTGAGAATCCGGCGATGTCCGACCCCGATGTTGTGCACGCCCGCGAGGCATTGGCAAAACTCGACCAGCTAGTCGTGCAAGATCTCTTCCTCACCGAAACCGCTTTTTATGCCGATGTCATTTTACCCGCTTCGGCGTGGCCCGAAAAGCAAGGCACGGTGACCAATACCAATCGCCAAATACAAATGGGGCGTATTGCTCTACAACTACCTGGTGACGCTAAACCCGACTGGTGGATTACGCAAGAAATTGCGCGCCGGCTCGGTCTTGCGTGGGATTATGCGGCACCGGCCGATGTGTTTACCGAAATGGCATCACTGATGCCATCTTTGGATCACATTACATGGCAACGCTTGGAAGAGGAAAATGCGGTTACTTACCCGTGTGGCGGTGCGCATCAAGCGGGCGAGGATATCGTGTTTTCAGACGGCTTCCCGACCGCTGACAAACGCGGCAGACTAGTAACGGCAAGCATCATCAGCCCGGATGAGTTGCCCGATGGAGACTATCCGCTAATACTGAGCACCGGCCGCCAGTTGGAGCACTGGCATACCGGGTCGATGACCCGTCGTAGCGTCATCCTCGATGATATCGAACCGGAAGCAGTCGCATCGATGTCGGTGCGCGCGCTAGGCAACTTAAACATTGTAGGCGGCGCAATGATCAGAGTGATCACCCGTCGCGGCGTAATCGAATTGAAAACGCGGGTCGACAACTCGATCCCCGATGACATGGTTTTCATTCCGTTTTGTTATGCCGAAGCGGCTGCTAATACACTCACCAATCCGGCATTGGATCCGGTCGGCAAAATTCCTGAATTCAAATTTTGTGCCGCTCGCGTCGAGGCAATGTGAATTCGGCATCCTCCATGAATGCCATCTTGCTCAGCAAGTTTGGCGGCTCGGAGGTGATGGTTTTCGGCGAGGCTGAACGCCCACAGCCGAGTGAAGGGCAACTTCTAATTAAAGTGGAGGCAACTTCGGTCAACCGAGCCGACATCATACAACGTCAAGGCAACTATTCGCCGCCCAAAGGCGACTCTGAAATCCTTGGGCTCGAAGCCGCAGGCACGGTCCAATTACTCGGTGATAAAGTTACTGCATGGAAGGTTGGCGATCGCGTGATGGCGCTTACCTGTGGCGGTGGATATGCCGAATATGCGCTCACATATGCTGACCACGCAATACCGATACCTAAACACATGGAATTTGAGCACGCTGCATGTATCTGCGAAACTTATCTGACCGCATATCTTAATCTGTTCCGAATCGCGCGGCTCGAAGGCGAACAAACGGTATTGCTGCACGGCGGCGGCGGCGGCGTCAACACCGCTGCCATACAACTCTGCCAACAACTTGTTCCTGATGTAACCATTATCGTCACTGCTTCCACCCAAAAAATTGAACGTGTCAAACAGTTGGGAGCGCACCATGTCATCGATTATCGTTGCCAATCCTTCGCCGATCGGGTCAAAGAGATCACCGCAAATCGCGGAGCGAATGTCATCCTCGATCACATCGGTGCATCCTATCTTGAAGCCAATATGAAGAGTCTTGCCGTCGGCGGAACGCTGATGCTGATCGGCCTGATGGGTGGCTCTACCGCCGAACTCAACTTGGCACGCACCATGGTCAAACGCCAACGAATCATCGGTTCGGTGTTGCGCTCGCGCCCGCGCGCTGAAAAAACTTCGATCATCGCCGATTTTAGAAAATCTGTGTTACCGCACCTCGCAAGTGGTGCAATCAGCCCGCTTATATCTGAAATTTATCCCCTTTCGCAAGCTGCGAACGCCCATCGTACGATGGAAGCGAGTACGCATTTTGGCAAGCTTGTACTACAGTCATGAATACCCCCGATATGCTCCACCCATGGAACGTGCTAGTTTTTGATATTGAAACCGTACCGGATGTGGCAAGTGGTAGCGCGTTATACGGGTTGGAGGGGCTGTCGGATAAAGATGCAGCACGAGCAATGGCTACCCAACAATTGCAAAAAACGGGTAACTCTAGTTTTCTGCCACTCCACTTACATCGTATTGTTGCCATCTCGGTGGTAGCACGCAAGGTGTCACGCGAAGGAGAGGATTCTTTTACGGTATGCTCGCTGGGTGACGAGGACTCTTCCGAAAAAAAATTGATCAAGCAATTTTATGATGGTCTCAATCGCTATACCCCCACATTAGTCAGTTGGAACGGTGGCAACTTCGACTTACCGGTGTTGCATTACCGTTCACTGCTCAATGCGGTTCCCGCAAAAAAGTATTGGGAAACAGGCAATAACGACCGGGAATTCCGGTTTAACAATTACCTCAGCCGCTTTCATTGGCGACATATCGATTTGATGGATGTGATCGCTGGTTTTTCGCGCGCCGTCGCACCACTCACTGAAATCGCTGTGATGCTTGGTTTTCCGGGCAAATTAGGGATGAGCGGAGGAGATGTCTGGGATACGTATTTGGACGGTGGAATTAAACGCATTCGTCACTACTGTGAAGCCGACTCCCTAAATACATATCTGATCTATCTGAATTGGGAAATGGTTCGTGGGACTATCGACAAGGATCAGTTTAATCGAGAATGCGATCTCGTCAAGGAGAAACTGAAGATCTCAGAGCAAGAGCATCTTCTCGAATTTCTCGATGTGTGGGACTCGGGCGCATGTTCTGCTGACAAATAGTCTGCTGACAAATAGTCTGCTGACAAATAGTCTGCTGACAAATGGTCTGCTTACAAATGGTCTGCTTACAAATGGTCTGCTTACAAATGGTCTATTGAAAAATAGTCAACTCACAAATAGTTCTGTGTCGCCCGTTTCGCTGGTACCAACGCACTCCACAACATCGACTCAGCCACGATTCAATCCGATGCTCAGCCTATCGCCGTAGGCTCGACTAGGTATTCGATCTGCACCCAAAAAAGGAGGCGTGTTGGTCGTGTGAGATAATAGTTCTCGCAATACCGCCCGCATCGAAGTCGTGGTGTGCTTTGAGCGATAGAGAGTCCGCTCAGCGATTGCCAATGTCGTCGGGAATATCCTGTTTTTCTGTTGCATCCCGCGTATTCGGATGTCTGGCAGTCTGATTATTAGTCTTGTTTCTGGGATTTCGCTGGCCGACGCGATCATTGGGATCATGCGCGGCAAAATCTGAACGAGTCGGGGGTGTTGTATTGTTTTCCGGCTTATTCGAATCGTTTCGTTTTTGTGAGTTGGTGCTGGCGGCCGACTGCCCTGTGTCATTCGATCCCGCCCGATTTTCTTTTCGCGGCTGGGTAGGGCGCGAATTCTTCGGTGGGCGAGAGGATGGCGTACCTTGCGTTCGTCTCACCTGCCCACCGCCTCGCATGCGTTGCTGTGGTTGCCTGCGATTCGAATTCGTTTGCCGCGACGGAGACCTCCCTCTACCTCTGCTGTTTTTTGGCGGACTCTCCTTAGCAGCGTCATTTTTTTTCGTTTCCGCCCCAATTAGTTTTTTCCAAAGCCGAGCCAACCACCCTGGTTCCCCCTTACCCGCATTGGATACGGTTTCTTTTATCGCTTTTTTGGGAAGATGCTCATAATTGCCCGCATGATTGACCTGATGCGGACTGATATATGGCTGTTCCATTGGAGCGGGCCTTAGGTCATCTATCACACTTTTTTCTTTTTGTTCTTTCTTGACCGACTGCATGTAGCTAGGCGTATCACCAAGGGCTTCTATTTCACTGCTTCGTAGGTGCTTGATCTCGTATTGTGAGCTGGAAAGTGCATTTGATGGAATGAGAATAATGCGCGATGCCGACCGCTTTTCTAATAGATCGATTTCGTAACGTTTCTCGTTCATTAAATAAATCGCCATATCGATCGACAAATTCACCTGCAACGCCTCCGTATTTTCGGATAACGCTTTTTCTTCCATGAGCCGTAACAGAGCAATAGATGCCGATACGACATTTCGAATCGATCCAGTTCCGCTACAGTGTTCGCAATCTTGGTAACTTGCTTCGCTGATGGATGTACGCAGCCGTTGGCGTGACATCTCCATCAACCCAAAGCGCGATATTTTCCCAACCTGCACACGCGCTCTGTCCCGTTTGACCACGGTATTTAAACGTGATTCCACCGCCAGTTTATTGCGATCAACGGTCATATCGATAAAATCAATGACGATCAGCCCACCGATGTCACGAATTCGAAGTTGGCGCGCGACTTCATCGGCCGCTTCGAGATTAGTTTTCAACGCCGTTTCCTCAATATCCGCCCCTTTAGTGGAGCGAGCCGAGTTGACGTCGACAGAAATAAGTGCTTCGGTGTGATCGATGACAAGCGAACCGCCGGATGGTAAGTTTAGCGTTCGATTAAAAGCCGCTTCAATCTGATGCTCGATTTGGTACCTTGAAAACAATGGAATATTGTCATTATAATATTTCAGTTTACTGATGTTCTGCGGCATCACTTGCTGCATAAAACGCTTGGCGCGTTCGTATATTTCTTCATCATCGACAATAATTTCGACGATTTCCGCGGCCAGGTGATCGCGTATCGAACGCACAATTAGATTGCTCTCTTGATAAATCAGGCGTGGTCCAGTGAGTTCTTCGTCGGCATTTTTGATCATGTCCCAAAGTTTGAGCAGAAAATCTAAATCCCACTGCAATTCTTCCGTGCTATGCCCAATACCGGCAGTGCGCGCAATTAACGCATGCTTATCACTGACATTAAGATCGGTCATAATCCGACGCAAATCGAGGCGTTCCTCACCAGATATGCGCCTCGAAACACCGCCACCTTTGGGGTTATTGGGCATCAATACCAAGAAACGTCCAGCCAAACTAATAAAAGTCGTCAGTGCCGCCCCTTTGTTGCCAACTTCATCTCGATCGACTTGTACTACCAGTTCTTGCCCTTCTTTAATCGAATCTGCGATTTTGACTTTGCTAATCGCAACATTGGGGTCATATTTTGCAAAATATCCGTGATAAATTTCTTTTAGCGGTAAAAATCCTTGTCGCTCGCCACCATAATCGACAAAAGCCGCTTCCAATCCAGGCTCCACTTTGGTCACCACAGATTTATAGATATTGCCTTTCTTTTCAGTGCGAATGGCAGGTTCCAAATCAAGTTCGATAAGCTGTTGCCCGTCGATAATCGCAACTCGAAACTCCTCGGAATGAGTTGCATTAAAAAGCATTTTTTTCATTTCATTTCTCCTTCATATTTCTCCACAACTATGCGCTGATTGCCAGCTCAGCATAGTTGTATCAGAGAGTTCACTCAAAAGACCCACTCGGATCTCATTATGAACAACATTTAACAACCTGCGAAAGGCACAAAAAAGGAAGGAACAAAGATTTTAACCACCACATACATGCGTCCATGCATATTGGTCAATAATTCAAGAAACTACAACGCGACCCGCCGGGCAACGTCATCAATTTCTCACTTCGGAGTTAAACACAAGCCAATACCGATGAAATACCGCAAGGGGGGTATTTTATAAATTTATGATACCGCCATGATATTCAATCTACTGCAATTCCGAACACGCCCGTTGTTAGACAATAATGACATTGAATTGGGCTGCTTATCAACATCAATGAACGATACTTTATTTGGATAATAAGGTATCCGGTATATTGACGGTATGGAAACTATTGCTTGGTGCATCAACAACTCCACATGGGTTGTCATAAACTTCGTTCTTCCAATTTAGAGCGTTTTCGCTCGATGATAGCAGTCAAAATCGACTGCTGATTAATTTTTTTACTTAGTCTGTTGGAAGTTCCATTTGTTGGAGATTTGTTGCCAGTGCTTACATACTGCAAGTACTTATTGACAATTCCACTACAGACCGTTTTATTATACCATTAATTGATGATAATACAAGAGTTAGCAAGCTTGATGGCTCTTTACGCCCCCTACTAATTTTATTCACCTGCGCGTTCGCCCTGCTCAATCAAACTACGGCACGTGCGGGCGAGATAGATATTCACTCGCACTCATTTCCTGCAAACGGCTAGCGGTTCGTTCAAAGGTCTGCTTTAAGCGAGTACCAACATAGAGCGTCATGGGCGGTTGTTCCGCTGATACAATAAAATTGACTCCCCGATCATAGAGTTCGTCAATCAATTCGACCAACCGACGAGCCGAGTCCTCGTGCTCAGCGGTCAATAGTGGAACATCGGAGAGCACCACCGTATGAAATTGTTTGGATAATTCGATGTAATCGACTTTTGAGCGGTTGGTATTGCAAAGTGCTTCAAAAGTGAACCATACCGTCTCCGAGCCAACAGCAACTACGTCGATTTTCCGATCGTTTATCGATATCGTATTTTTAGACGCAACATTATGCTTAGCATCCGGTTCAAGGCGCGTAAAACTCTGCCGCAAAGATTGTGTCGCCTGCTCGTTATGCGGCACATGATAGAGAGATTCAACTTGCAGGTGTGTTTTGCGGTAATCCGTCCCTCCATCGACTTTAACAATCATTGTCTGCTTTTTAAGCAACTCGATTGCCGGCAAGAAACGATCACGCTGCAACCCATCTCGATAGAGCCCATCCGGATGGATATTGGAAGTGGTCACCAAGGTTACATTGCGCGCAAATAATTCGTGCAACAACCCCGATAACAACATTGCATCGGTAATATCGGTCACCACAAATTCGTCCAAGCATAATATCCGATGGCTTGCCAGTTGATCGGCAATAATCGAAAGCGGGTTTTGTTGATCGCCAATTTTTCGATTCGCATCGTGCACCGACTGCATAAAACGGTGATAGTGGATTCGGTGGGTTACCTCCTCTGGCAAAGAACTATGGAATAAATCCATCAGCATCGTCTTTCCGGTACCAACTCCACCCCATAAATATAGCCCCAAATTTGGCCGGAAACGCCCGCTAAATCGATCCAACCAACTGAACTTTGATCGCTCGCAGAGAATCGTGTTGTACAGTTTAGTGAGTATTCGAATGGTCGCAAATTGGACCCGATCAGCGCGTATCTCACCGCTCGAAACGCGCCGCTGGTAACGTTCCAGTGGGGAATCAGAAACCGCTTCGGGAGGATTGGTTGCCCATCGGGGGCGGCGAATTAATGATTTTATGAATGTATGCATGAGTTAATCCAATCGGCAATGATAACACCCAACAAGGCATTTTACCTATCGTATTATTCAATACAAATACCTACGGAATTACCCATCCAGACACCACAATGGATTATGCCTCATGCCCCATGCCCCATGCCCCATGCCCCATGCCCCATGCCCCATG
>WASV01136403.1_pt1 | contig 30418 bp, 27 predicted proteins | sample 5698531 | NCBI WGS metagenome assembly WASV01 (sample SAMN11175559, study PRJNA528189) | sponge metagenome | isolation source: marine sponge | host: Myxilla | place: Antarctica: Western Antarctic Peninsula, King George Island | collected 2013-01 | reverse complement strand
AGTTGGTTAGAGCACCACCTTGACATGGTGGGGGTCGGTGGTTCGAATCCACTCGTGCCTACCATCGCTGCCCACCGTCGACACATCATTCTGCTCGTTATCGCCACCCATCATCGCCGACTTCAAAGATGTCATCTAAACGGATTGGTATTCATTTACCGAATTGCATACCCCACACGCGTTTTTGCGTAGTGGGTCATTAAATAGAACGAAATGCCTGAAATCACGCTCCCCGACGGCTCCACGCGCAACTATGACCGTCCGATAAGCATCGCCGAAGTGGCCGCGGATATTGGTCCCGGATTGGCAAAAGCCACGCTCGCCGGCAAGGTGCGCGGGGTGTTGATGGATGCTGCGGATCTCATCAGCGAGGACGGCGACTTGGCGATATTGACTAGCCGCGACCCGCAAGGATTGGAAATCATTCGCCATTCCTGCGCCCACTTACTTGGGCATGCCATCAAGCAGTTGTGGCCGCAGAGCAAAATGGCAATTGGTCCGGTGATAGACAACGGGTTTTATTACGATGTTGATCTTGATTATCCCCTCACCGAAGAGGATTTGATAGCGATTGAGCAGCGCATGCAAGAATTGTCTCGCAGCGATTATGCGGTGATTAAGCACAAAGTTTCTTGGGACGACGCCCGCGCGACCTTCGCCAAACGCGACGAACCTTACAAACTGGAAATACTGGAGCGCGACATCAATCACGATGATCAGCCCGGGCTATATTATCACCAAGAATATATTGATATGTGTCGGGGCCCACATGTGCCAACGATGGGTTTCTGCCGGCATTTCAAGTTGATGCGGGTTTCTGGTGCGTATTGGCGAGGCGATAATCGCAACAAAATGCTGCAGCGTATTTATGGCACCGCCTGGCCCGATAAAAAACAACTCAGCGCGCATTTGAACCAGTTGGAAGAGGCGGCACGGCGCGACCATCGCCGAATCGGCAAGCAATTGAATTTCTTCCACATGCAAGAAGAAGCGCCGGGCATGGCATTTTGGCATCCGCGCGGCTGGACGCTGTATCAAATTCTGCAGGGCTATATGCGCAAGCAACAGCAAGCGCGCAACTACTTGGAGATTAACACGCCGGAGGTGGTAGATTTTTCGTTGTGGAAACGCTCTGGGCATGCCGATAAATTCGGCGATGACATGTTCGCGCTGAAATCCGAAGACCGACACTTCGCCTTGAAACCGATGAATTGCCCGTGTCATGTACAAGTGTTCAACCACGGATTGAAAAGTTACCGCGATTTACCGTTGCGATTTGCCGAATTCGGTAGTTGCCATCGCAATGAACTATCCGGCGCGTTGCATGGGTTAATGCGGGTGCGCGGGTTTGTCCAGGACGATGGTCATATTTTCTGCACCGAAGAGCAGATTCAGAGCGAAGTTTCTGAGTTCATCGATTTTCTGCATGAAGTATATCGCCACTGCGGTTTTGACCAAGTAATTTATCGCCTCGCATTGCGCCCGCAAAATCGCGTGGGCAGCGACCAAGAATGGGATAAAGCCGAAGCAGCCCTCGCCCAAGCGTTGCAAGATAAGGGTCTTGAATGGGCAGAATTGCCCGGCGAGGGCGCGTTCTATGGACCGAAAATAGAATTCTCGTTGCGCGATGTCATCGGCCGAGTATGGCAATGCGGCACCATGCAAGTGGATTTTTCCATGCCCGGGCGGCTCGGCGCATACTATATCGCCGAGGATGGCAGTAAGCGGGTTCCGGTGATGCTGCATCGCGCTCTGTTAGGCTCGTTTGAGCGTTTTATCGGGATTTTGATTGAACATTACGAGGGAAAATTACCGCCGTGGCTGGCGCCGATGCAGTGCGTTGTGCTAAATATCACCGACCAACAAGCCGAATACGTAATTTTTATCGTAGAATCGCTGAAAAAACAAGGAATCAGGGTAGAATCCGACTTGCGAAATGAGAAGATCGGTCTTAAAATCCGTGAGCATACTTTGCAACGAATTCCATACTTGTTGGTGGTCGGGAATCGCGAAGCCGAAACCAATTCAATCGCCGTGCGTACCAGAGATGGCCGCGACCTCGGTGCGATGTCGGTTGACCAATTTGCCCAACGCCTTGCCGCCGAGGTTGAACATAGTGATCACAATGCGGCATGATTATTTAATAACTATTTAGAGGACTGAGACTATCGTTAAAGCAAAACAGCAGCGTATCAACGATCATATCGTTAACGATCCGATTCGCGTTATTGGGGCGGAGGGAGATCAACTTGGTATCCTGCCATTGAGCGAAGCGTTGGAAACCGCCCGCGAATCTGGCTATGACCTAGTGGAAATTTCCCCGCATGCCGATCCTCCGGTTTGCCGGATTATGGATTATGGCAAGTTTCTGTATACCGCTAGCAAGAAACGCCATGAGGCGAAAAAGAAACAAAAGCAGATTACCGTCAAGGAAGTCAAATTCCGCCCGGGCACCGATGTCGCCGACTATGCGATAAAATTGCGTAATCTGACGCGCTTTCTGGCGGCGGGAAACAAGACCAAAGTGACGATGCGTTTTCGTGGTCGTGAGATGGCGCACAAAGAATTAGGGCTGGATATGCTGCAATTGGTGGTGAAGGATCTTGATGAAATTGCGGTGGTTGAACAATCCGCCACCATGGAAGGCAGGCAAATGGTGATGGTGTTGGCGCCTCGGCGTTAATTCCTCGGCATTAATGCTTGAGTTGAGCGTAGATATTTGATGTTTGGAAGTTTTGATGTTGTTCACAAGGTGCGCCGCATGCGGCCCGTCATATAAATACTGGAGTAGTACAGTGCCAAAAATGAAAACCAATCGGGGCGCAGCCAAGCGTTTCGCACGAACTGGCGGTGGTGGATTTAAGCGTGCGCAATCGCACCTAAATCACATATTGACCAAGAAATCCACCAAGCGCAAAAGGCATCTTCGCGCCACCTTACAGGTCAACTCCGCCGACAAGGCAGCCATCAAACAGTTGCTTCCGTATAGTTAGGGCATAGAACAGTCCTAAAATAAGCCCATAAAACCAGATCACAAAAGCAGGAGATTGCAATGCCGCGCGTAAAAAGAGGCGTCACCGCTAAAGCCAGACACAATAAAATCCTTAATTTAGCCAAGGGTTATCGCGGTGCGCGTAGTCGCACCTTCAAAGTCGCCAAACAAGCGGTGGACAAAGCCGGGCAATATGCCTACCGTGATCGTCGCCAGCGAAAGCGTCAGTTTCGCGCTTTGTGGATTGTGCGTATCAATGCCGCCGCCCGTGACAACGGGCTGAGCTATAGCCGCTTAATTAGTGGCTTAGACAAAGCCGCCATAGAATTGGACCGCAAAGTATTAGCGGAATTAGCGGTCAACGACAAAACCGCCTTCGCTGGACTCGCCAGCCGCGCCAAGGCGGCATTGGCGGGGTGATTTGCCTTTGCGGATAAGACGATTTTGACTACTTTGATAACGCACAATGGCGCAAGGAATTGTCTATTACCTGACCAATTTGGCGATGCTGGATTGGGTGAAAATTGGATGCGTTACAAAAGCCAACCCTGATGATTTGAGGAAACGCGTGCGCGGATTTTACGCAACTGGTGTGCTGTTTCGATTTGAAATGCGTTATGCGGTGGTGGTTTTTGAACTCGAGAAAATTGAAGGGTTATTACATGACAATTTTGCGAATACTCGAGGCAATCGTAACCGAGAATTTTTTGAGATTGAGCCAGAACGTGTTATTGCTGCCATGCAGTTAACGGGCGGAAAGGAAATTCGTTTGTCCGACCGCCCGGAGCAGAAAATCCAACAAGCCGATATAGATGCGCATAATCAATCGCGACAACGGTCAGACAAAAAACGCGCATCGTTTAAGTTTTCGCTAGCGGGTATTCTGCCAGGGGCTGAACTCACTTTCGTTCGAAACCGCGAAATTACCGCCGAAGTAGTTGATGATAAAAAAATTGAATTTCGCGGCGAAGTCACTTCGCTGTCCGCTTCGGCAACCACTATTCTTAAATCAAAACACCAAGTTGCCGATCCGTCGTATTGGGAATACGCAGGCAAAATTCGCGCGCAAATTCGCCGTGACGCAATTGAAGAAGCGGAGTCTGCTGACGAGAGCGCCGACGCGGATGCCGGATATTCATCAGTGACATTGCAACAGAAAAAGTGGGCAGCAACATCTAAAGAAAAATCATCACGGTTCAAATTTTCCCAAGCCGGAATTCCGCGCGGGGAAACACTCATCTCCTCAATAGACGCCCATGCGACCGCCACGGTGATGGACGACACCTCTATCAATTTTGCAGGAAAAGAAACTTCTTTATTCGCTGCTGCGCGAAGAATTCTTGAGCATGTGGGGCGTCCGGGCACGGTGTCGGGAGCGGAAAATTGGCAATACAAAGGCGAAAAACGCACTAAAATCCGAATTCGTACAGAAACAGAATTCAGCCCTGTCGTTCAGCAGTAGTCGGTGAACGCTCCTCGCTCCTTCATTGCTGAGTTATCGGCGGATGCTGAAGAAGTCATTGCGCGTGCGGATTCGCCGGTGGCGTTGGAATCTTTGCGGGTGCGGTATCTTGGTAAAAAAGGCGAAATTACCGCGCAACTCAAACGTCTCGGTGAGTTGGAACTTGAACAGCGCAAATCTCAAGGAAAGGCGCTTAATCAACTCAAAGGGCGCATACAGAAGTGGCTGGATGTGCGCCGTGGCGAGCTGGAGAATTTGGCGGTGGCGGCGCGTTTGCGCGGCGAGCAGATTGATGTAACCCAACCGGGGCGCGGGCAGACCGCCGGGGCGTTGCATCCGATTACGCGCACCTTGCAACGCATGGAATCTATTTTCCAACGGCTCGGTTTTAGCATCGCCAGCGGTCCCGAAATTGAAAACGAATACTATAATTTTGAATCGTTGAATATCCCCGCTGACCACCCAGCGCGGGCGATGCACGACACCTTCTACCTTGATGAAAGCACATTGCTGCGAACCCATACTTCGCCGGTGCAGATTCGCCACATGCATACCCACCAACCGCCCATCAAAGTGATCGCTCCCGGGCGGGTATATCGCTGCGATTCGGATGTAACCCACACGCCGATGTTTCATCAACTGGAAGGGTTGGCGGTGGATGCTGACATCACTTTTGCTGATTTGAAAGGCATCCTGATTCACTTCATTCACGAATTTTTTGAAGCCGATCTTGGCGTGCGATTCCGTCCGTCCTATTTCCCGTTCACCGAGCCGTCGGCGGAAGTGGACATCGCTTGCGTATTTTGCAGCGAGCAGAAACGCCATACTCAAAAACGCCATACCCAAAAACAAGGGCGCGGTTGTCGGATATGTAAGCACACCGGCTGGTTGGAAGTGCTGGGTAGCGGCATGGTGCATTCTGAAGTGTTGCGTCACGGCGGTATTAACCCTAAAAAATTCAGCGGTTATGCGTTCGGTCTCGGCGTCGAGCGGCTCGCTATGTTGCGTTATGGGGTCAACGATTTGCGATTGTTTTTTGATAACGATATCGCGTTTCTCCGGCAGTTTAGATGACCCGCCACGCAATTTCATGCGCAATCTTATCGTTGACTTGCTCGGCTGCGAGGTGGGTATGTTAATCAGCTACGCTTGGTTGCGCGAATGGGTGACTGCTGTGCCCGACATCGGCGAATTGGCCGAGCGGTTAACGATGGGCGGGCTGGAAGTGTCATCGGTGGAAACCGCCGGACCGCGGCTGCACAAAAAACGCGTGATCATCGGCCGCATCATGCGCACCGAGCCGCATCCCGACGCACAATCCTTGCGAGTATGCGAAGTGGATGTCGCGCGTCGCGCGTCGCTTAGCATTATCTGCGCTGCCAATAACGCGCGAGTCGGCGGCACGGTGCCAGTGGCGGTCGTCGGTGCAATATTACCGGCGCAGATAATACACGCCAAACGTATCGCCGGCATCGCATCGGACGGCATGATTTGCTCGGCCGCGGAATTGGGTTTGGAGGAAAATTCCGATGGGGTCATGCTGCTGGATGAGGATGCGCCGGTGGGCGCATCGGTGGACGAATATTTGAACTTATCCGACTCGGTTATTGAAATTGAATTGACCCCTAACCGCGGAGATTGTCTCGGTATGCTGGGCGTTGCCCGCGAAGTATGCGCGCTGACCGGGGCACGCATGCGCACTGCCATGAACGGACCGCGCAATGCCAAAGGCGCGTCAAACGGCGTTGAAAAAACCTGCACCATCGGCACCGCAAATTTGCCGGTAACGCATTTACCGGTAGAATTGCGTGCGCCCGAAGAATGTCCGAGGTATGTCGGGCGGGCGGTGCGTAATGTTGATTTATCGGTGCGCACTCCGGATTGGATGCGCGAGAAACTTCGGCGTAGCGGCGTGCGGAGTTTGGGCGTGGCGGTGGATATCACCAACTATGTCATGCTGGAGCTGGGGCAACCCATGCACGCGTTTGATATGGACAAATTAACCGGCGGGATTGTCGTGCGGAAGGCGAATGCGGGCGAGAAACTGCAATTGTTGGACGGCAGCACGATCAAACTACACGGCACTAATCTGGTAATCGCCGACCACAAAAAGGCGGTTGCCTTGGCCGGGATTATGGGCGGGCAAGACTCGGCAATTTCCGATACCACCCGCCATCTTTATTTTGAAGCGGCATTTTTTCCAGCGGCGGCGATTATCGGCAAGGCGCGCCAATTCGGCATGCACACCGATGCATCGCATCGATTTGAACGCGGCGTCGACCCCACTATGCAAAGACACGCCATTGAGCGCGCGACGCAGCTGCTGGTATCTCTGGCCGGCGGCGAGCCGGGCTCCATCAGCGATGCGTGCGCGCCAAAATGGATGCCACGCGCAGCAAAAATCCAATTCAACCGCACCGAGATTAGCCGCCTCCTCGGGATTCCAGTGTCAGCCAACGGCGTGCGCACGCTGCTCAAAAATTTAGGAATGGGGGTGGTTGCCAACCAAGCCGGCTGGAAAGTGGCAGTGCCCGCTTGGCGATCGGATATTACCGCGCCCCACGATTTGGTGGAAGAGGTTGGCAGAATATATGGGTTTGACCGGATTGCGCCGCGCCCGCCCGCGGCTACGGCCACCGCCGGTGGGCATCCGGAAGGCAACATCGGGCTGGCAAGCATCAAGCAAAAATTGGTAGAGCGCGGTTATTGTGAGGCAATTACCTATAGTTTTGTTGCCCCTGAAATCCAACGCGCGTTAAGCGGGGCGGTCGGCATCAAACTGCGTAATCCGATTGCCGATAACATGTCGGTGATGCGCCGCAGTTTATTGCCCGGCTTATTGACCGCGGTCAGGACTAATCTCAACCGTCAGCACGAGCGGGTGCGGCTGTTTGAGAGTGGGCATGTGTTTCTCACCGGCGGCGCACCCGCTCGGGCAAGCGGGCGGCGGGAAGTGCATAGATTGGCGGCGGTCGCCAGTGGCGCGGTGCAACCGAAGCAATGGGGCGATGCCACCCGCACGGTAGATTTTTTCGACATCAAGGGAGATTTGGCGACATTGCTGGCGTTGCCTGCGCATGAGTCGGGTTTTCAATTGGTGCGCGCCGACCATCCGGCCCTCCATCCCGGTCGCTGCGCGCAAATCAAGCTGGGGAAACACAGCGTCGGTTATCTTGGGCAGCTGCATCCCGGGCATCAAAAATTGCTGGCGATTGACCAGCCGGTCTATTGTTTTGAATTGGATTTATCGTTCATAGCGCATGCGCAGCTGCCGAGATTCGCCACGGTGTCGCGCTATCCGGCGGTGCGTCGCGACCTCGCAGTTGTGGTTGCATCGGCGGTTCATGCGCAAGATGTGTTAAATGTGGCGCGAACTGCTGGTGGCGACTTGCTGGTGGATTTGGAGTTGTTTGATATCTATCAAGGCGAAGGGATTGAAAAAAATCATAAAAGTTTTGCTTTCAGTTTGACTTTTCAGTGTGAATCAAGCAATCTTAACGCTGGCGTAGTGGACGCAAAAGTAGCCAAAATAATCAAAATTTTGCAACACCAACTAGGTGCCCGGCTACGAACATAATCAGCAAAAATGACCAATAAACCTACGCAACAAACCTGAACTTTAATTAAGACCGAACACAACAAAATGGCAACCGCAACATGACATCAACATGACAGTCACAAAAGCAGATTTGGGCGAGACTCTGTTCGGGCAGGTCGGTTTGAATAAGCGCGAGGCGAAGGATTTTGTAGAATTGTTCTTTGAAGGAATCCGCGGCTCGCTTGAACGAGGAAATACGATAAAACTATCCGGATTTGGCAGTTTTAAGTTGCGCGACAAAACCCCACGACCGGGTCGAAATCCCAAAACCGGCGAACAAGTCGCCATATCGGCGCGCCGCGTGGTAACTTTCCGCGCCAGCCAGAAACTCAAAGATCGCGTGGTCAAAAATTCTTTTGAACTGACGCAGAAATTGGGGCGGAAAGGATAATGACTATGCTTGATCCAAGCGGTTTTGAGTTGCCGCCGATTCCATCTAAACGCTATTTCACCATCGGTGAAGTCAGTAAACTATGCCTCGTCAAAGCCCATGTATTGCGCTATTGGGAACAGGAATTCCCCCAGTTGAAGCCAGTCAAGCGGCGCGGAAACCGTCGTTATTACCAGCGTCACGAAGTACAATTGATTCGGCAAATCAGAAGTTTGTTATATGTGGATGGTTTTACCATCAGCGGTGCCCGCACCCGTTTGCAACAGCTCGCCGCCGCCGGAAAATCTGCGCCACCGCAAGGTATCGGCGATCAAGTTTCCAAACTGATCAACCAAATTATCACCGAACTCAACGAGGTCAACGACATTCTGCGTTGATATTCGTGTCGAATCGCAAAGCAAAAGCCAGTTTCCAATCGTTAATTTCGGGGTGTAGCGCAGCCTGGTAGCGCACCGCAATGGGGTTGCGGTGGTCGGAGGTTCAAATCCTCTCACCCCGACCAATTACTACCTCAACAACCTATTCATTCGTTAGGACACGCTACTTTTGCGCATGTTTTTGTCCTGATGTTGCATCAGGATAAGTCATGCACAGCGTAACCCGTTTCCCCCCAAGCCCGAGCGGCGACCTTCATGTTGGCGGTGCCCGCACCGCGCTGTTTAACTGGTTATATGCCAAAAAAACTGGCGGCGAACTGGTGCTTAGAATAGAAGATACCGACCGCCTGCGCTCCACCGACGAAGCTGTTGAGGTCATTTTTGCCGCGCTTAAATGGTTGGGCTTGGATTGGGATCATGGTCCGTTTTATCAGAGTCGGCGGTTGGATAGGTATCAATCTGCGATTCAGCGATTGCTGGATGAAGGCAATGCCTATTATTGTTTTTGTAGCAAAGAAAAATTGGATGCCACCCGTGAAGCGCGCCGTGCGGCTGGCGATAAACCTCGTTATGATCGCTGTTGCCGGGAGTTAGGGTGCCAGCCAGCCGCTGATGAATCGGCGGTGGTGCGCTTTAAAAATCCGTTGCAGGGAGCGGTGGTTTTTGATGATGTGGTGCGCGGGCAAGTGGTGATTGATAATGATGAGCTGGACGACTTAATTATCGCCCGCGCCGACCACTCACCGACTTACAACTTGTCCGTGGTGGTGGATGATATTGACATGGGCATAACCCATGTAATTCGCGGCGACGACCATACCAACAACACCCCGCGGCAGATTAATATATTCCGGGCGTTAGGCGCGTCGTTGCCGATATTTGCTCATGTGCCGTTGATTTTGGGCGCAGACGGCAAGCGACTTTCCAAGCGTCACGGCGCGGTTAGCGTGCTTGAATACCGCGCGATGGGAATTTTGCCGGAGGCGTTGTTGAATTATCTCGTGCGGCTCGGCTGGTCGCATCACGACCGCGAGTTTTTTACCACAGACGAGATGATTGCGTTATTTGATATCAAAGACATCAATCAATCGGCGGCCGCTTTTGACCTCACCAAATTGCTTTCAATCAATCAACACTATCTCCGCCAAGCAACTCCCCAACGCCTTGCTGCTGAACTGGAATCTCGGCTGCAACATCGCGGCATCAAAACCGAACATGCCGAACTGCATGCCAAGCATTGGCCGCCCCTCACCGAAGTCGTCGAAGTGATGGCGACCCGCGTTCGCACCTTGGAGGAGATGGCTGATAAAGTCGTTTATCTATACGCCGATTTTGATGAATACGAGCAAAGCGCGGCGAAAAAACACTTAACCGATGACGCCGCCACCGCCACAAAATTACTTCGCGCCCTGCACGATGCGCTGGCAATCGTTGAAGATTGGCAAGAACCAGCTATCAACGATGCGATTGCGCGTGTGCGGGAAGCGGAATCGGTGAAACTCGGTAGCATCGCCCAACCGTTGCGGGTGGCAGTTTCTGGTAGCGCGGCGACGCCTCCGATTGATACTACGCTCATGTTAGTCGGCAAACAGCGAACCATCCAACGCATACAAAAAGCACTTCACTGGATTGCCAAGCAGCCCAATCAAGTCAGCGACTGACATTGCATGGGCCAATTGCGGCTTGTCCATGCATTGCTATGAATTTTATTATCTGGCGCGAAAGTCGTGGGTTATTTTGAGCGCATCACTTGCGCATACCAGCACGCAAAATTTCCAACGCTGGATTCCAACGCCGAGAATCGTCCTTGATAGGCGAAGCGTGAGGCGAGTCCGATTTGTTGTTCGCGCAAGAACGGCAAATCTTCTTCCAGGGCGGTGTCTATTCGGTGGTAATAGGATTGCGCACGCGCCGGAAAATCATCCCTGGTCGTTGAATCTCGCGGGAAGGCGATGGTCTGAATCACTTTGCAATCGCTGCCGCTGATGGGATACGCCTGATAGGCCCACAGTGCATCAAAGGATGCGGCGAATGTTAGGTTGGGATATACCCAGGTATAGCGTGTGCCGCGTAGATTGCGCCCGCAAAGATGCGCGGCTGGTGGTAGTGTATGCGCACGGTGTTCTTCCAGCAGCCCGCCGCTTCCTTGCGTGACGCCGAATTGCGTGGTGTATTCCCCCATCACCGCATCGCATGGATCCGGCTCCAAATAGGTATCGGCGAGCGAATGTGGATGCACATGCGGCAAGTGATAATATTCATTGAAGACCTCAAGAAATAATTTCCAATTGCAGTCAACCTTAAATTCGCGCACCTGGGTAGTTACCCATTCGCCCAATGCCCACGGATGGTGCACCTCGGCAAAATCTCCCAGCCAGTGGTCTAACGCGAGTTGTTCGGGGTCCAGGCAGACAAACGCAAAGCCATCGCGGCATTCCAGTTGAAACGCGGTTAATCCAAAATTAGATTGGTCAAAATCGGCGCAGGTTTCCATGCGCGGTGCGGCGATTAGCGCGCCGTCCAAGTCGTAAGTCCAAGCGTGAAACGGGCAAGTTACAACCGTGCAATGACCTTCGCCGGATAGCAGTTTCATGCCTCGGTGGCGGCAACTATTTGCCCATGCGCGTAGTTTGCCGTGGTGATCACGCATCACCACCAGCGGCACGCTGGCGAGCTCTAATGCGGCATACTCGCCCGCCCGTTGCCATCGGTCTTCCCGCCCGACCGCAATCCAGCCGCGTTCAAAAATTCGCGCTCGTTCGCGCCCAAGCCAGTTTTCATCGCTATAACAAAGCGGCGGTAGGGTTAGCGAGCTGGCAAGGGGATGCTTGACCTTGCCGAGGTCGGCAATCATGGCGTTGGTGTAGTCGTTGTGTTTCATTGTGGCGGGTGAAAAGTCAATTGATGAACGGTATTATAAGGTTGCCCATCATAATTTTCCCTTGCATGGATTGCACCAGCTGTCCGGTCCGCCGGCTCAATCAAGCAGTTCGGAAATTGCTTGATCTAAGAACTCGGTGAATTGAGGGTCGTTGCCCGGCGATGCGACGCAGTGCCCCCATGGTGAGCGGTAAATTTTAAGCGCGCCGGCGGCGATGTGTTGTATTTCCAAAGCGTTGTCTTGCGGTGGGAAATATAGATCTTGGTCGCAGGCGATGACGATGGTTTTGGCTTTGATGGCGCGTAATGCTGCTGTTAAATCGCCGTTATATTGGTCATTGCAACTGATGTCGCTATGCTGCCAAGTCCATAATTTTGCCAGTAAATCGTTGGCATCCCAAGCGAGATGAGCGTTTTCCCAATCGCATAATAAATCCTCAAAAGATTCAAATCCGAGTTGGCGATGGAGTTGTTGGCGGTAGAAAGATTGGGAATACGCCCAGCCGGCATAGACTCGCGCGAATGCTTTTAATCCGACAATCGGCGCACTGGAATAGTTGCCGTGGTTGAATGCGCAGTCCGCTTGCAACGCTGCTTTCACCCCTTCCAGAAACACTTTGTTATGCGGCGAAGTGCGTGCCGATGCGCAAAACGGCAAAATCGCATCCACCATATCGGCAAACTGGCTTGCCCAGTGAAACGCCTGACAGCCAGCCATTGACCAGCCGGCTACCAACGCGATGCGTTCAACGCCGAGGTGCTCGGTTAGTAAGCGGTGTTGGCAACGGATATTGTCATGCAAAGTGACATCAGGAAATAATCGGCCGGCGCACGCTTGCGCTGCGTTGCTGGGCGACGACGATAAGCCATTGCCGAATAAATTGAGGGAGACGATAAAGTGCCGGTTGGGGTCAATGGCGCGGCCGGCGCCGAAGAATCCGCGGTTGCGGATATGCGTGCCGGTGTAGAAAGTCGGCAGCACTACGACATTATTTTTAGCCGGGTTAATCGCGCCGTGGGTTTCATAGCTGAGTTTGGCGTCGGGTAAAACCGCACCGCATTGAAGAGTGATATCGCCTAACGAAAATACCCGGCAGTCGTTTGCGTCGCGCATTGGCATGTTAGAAAAGCCGTAGGTATTCCCGTACTTCCCAATCGGTGACTTCTTGGTGATATCTTTCCCATTCATCCACTTTGTAGGCAAGATAGGAGTGGTGCATGGTCTCCCCGAACACTTGTTTGGCGAGTTCGTCGTCGCGCAAGGATTCAATGGCTTCTAATAAATTGCGCGGCAGGCGTTGCACGCCGGATTCGGCGAGTGCTTGCTCGCTCATGGCGTACAGGTCTTGGTTGAGCGGCTTGCCGGGTTGATAGCGATTGAGCATGCCTTCGAGCATCGCGGCGATGGACAGGCTGAAACTGAGATACGGATTCATGCACATGTCGGCGGCGCGATTTTCTATGCAAAACCGACTCTGCGGCAACCGCAACATTGCCGAGCGATTGTTATCGCCGTAGGTCATGTGAGTCGGTGCCCAGGTATAGACGCCGCCCTCAAAACCGCCGACCTTGGGCACCAAGCCGTTATAAGAATTGACCGTCGGGCAGGCGATGGCGGTGTGCGCGCCGCCGTGGCGCAGCAAGCCGGCGACTGCGTGATAGACCGATTCGTGCCATTGCCCATCCGCGCCTTCAAATAAATTTTCGCCAACCTTGCCGATAGCCGCCTCACGCGCGCGCACTGAGATGTTCATGTGCGCCCCGGAACGCCAGTCGCCGAGGGTCGGCTTGGGCATGAAGGTAATGAAGATGCCGTGCTTCTTGGCGACTTCCTTGAGCAGAATGCGCAAGAAAATAAAGCGGTCGGCCATCGCTAAAATGTCGGTGTAGTGAAAGTCTAGTTCAAATTGGGAATAGGCACCCTCGGCCACTACATCGTGTAAGTTCCAACCCAATTCTTCAAGAATATCAATGAGCTCACCGAGAAACGGCATGGCGTCAATGCTGTATTCAACATCATAACCGAACGCTTGGCGGCGCGGGCGTAGCCCTTGTCCGAGCGGTGGGTCGTCGTCAAATGCTTTGACCGGCTTGCCGTCGTGCCAACGCATGGCGATGAACTCCGGCTCAATGCCGGCGTAGAATTCATAGCCCTCTTTGGCGGCGTTGCGAATCGCCCGCTTGAGCGTACTGCGCGGGCATAAATTATACGGTTGATCTTTCCACCACAAATCAGCAATCATCCACGCGCATTTTTTATCCCACGGGCAGATGGTCAGTGTATTCAAATCCGGCAGGGGAATTTGATCAGCATCGGCCGGACCTAACTCAGGCACGAAGGAGACCGAATGCACCGCAAATTGCGGACCTTTGCCCATACACAGCAATTCAAAATCGCTAATCGGCACCGGCTTGGTTTTTGGCTGACCGAGCAAATCTATCCAGCAGGACAACACATATTTCACGCCGGCGGCTTCCAATTTTTTCTTAGCGGCGGCTACCGTAGCTTTGTCGGGCAGGGCTTGGGCGAAGGTGGGGGAGTCGGGTGACATAGTCATGGGTTTTCCTCAGTGGTGGTTTGTTGAGTGTAATGTAACATTGAGTGCGTAATTTTTAATAACCCAGATCGGTTCTGACCTGGTTGTTCAGCGGCTCTCCTTTGAGGTAGCGTCGCATGTTTTCAAAAAACAGTTTCAGCGTCAGCGCGATATATGCATGGCCGTCGTCGGCCGAAACATGGGGCGTTATGATTAGATTTGGGACATTCCACAACGGGGAATCCGCCGGCAGGGGCTCGGTATCAAAAACATCCAATATCGCACCACTCAGCGTACCGTTTTCGAGTTTTTCCACCAGTGCTGGATAATCAACCACCGCCGCCCGGCCAATGTTTACCAAGCCGGCGCCGGGTTTCAGCAATGCCAACCGCCGCCGGTCCAGCAAATGGCGCGTTTCTTCGGTTAGTGGCGTGACCACGAAGACAAAATCCGCCCGTGGCAACACCGTATCCAGTTGCGCCGCGGTAAAAATTTCGTCAACGCCGTCAACCGGATTGCCGTGACGGCTGACGCCGATGACATGAAAGCCCAGTGCGCGTGCATGTATGGCAACGGCTTTGCCGATATTGCCAACCCCGATTACGGCTACGGTTTTGCCGGCAATGGGGGTGGAATAGAGCGGATTGTAGACGGCTTTTTTCTGGTTTGAAATGATCGCCGGTAAAGCGTTGTTCAACATCAAAAGAGCCATGATGCCAAATTCGCCGGCCTTGAGCGCATGCACCCCTTTGCTATTCACCAGCGATACCCCCGGCGGCAACCAATCCATCGGCGCAAGATGTTCCACGCCGGCACCGGTGATATGAATCCATTTCAATCGGGGCGCCACCTGCGCCAAGTTTTCGGTGGGCAAGTTCCAGGTCACCAGTGTTTCGGCGGTCGCCATGGACGCGGCAAAATGATCCGTATCCCAATCAATGCGTACCTCCAGCCGTGCGGCGATATCCGGAAATTCTGCCGCCGCCGCATCAAACCGCTCGCGGGTGATGGTAAAAACTTCCTCACCGCTCGGCGTATTGGGGAAAATGCCCGGCGAGTGATGGTTGTTTTTGATATGAACTTTGATTTTATCGGGAGAAGCCATGTGATTTATTAGATTTGACTGAGTTGTTCAAATACAAACCGATCTCGGTCTGCGCCTTCCAGCGTGTCCGCCTGAAAAAAGATGTCCATGACTTGGTCATTGATTTGCTTCAACAATGCCGGGCAATCGTTGCCGTCCGGTTGCGGGATTTTGAGTACGGTATCACTACCGTAGGTCGGAATTACATTGGGCGCGAGGTCGGTGGGCTGCGGCGGTGGTTTGCCGGCGGCGAGATCACGACATAAACGCCATATGCGTCGTCGGTAGAGCATAATTCCGCGGTCGCCGGAAAGCAGATGCTCTTTTTGATGATCAGAAATCGCCCCTATTCCTTCCACGGCCTCAATATCCCCCGGGCTTTGCTGTTTTTGCCGGTAACTACGGTTGATCGGTTCGCCTTGCTCTATGCGCTGCAGCTCTTCTGGCGTGTTGAATTCCAGCGGGTCAGCGCGCTCACCAAAATTCCCCCAGGAAAATGCGATGCAGTGTTCATCATCAATCGGCACCATCCATCGGGTAAATGCGCTGCGCCCGAAATATTTTTCAACCGTCCCATCCACCGCAAAAGCCGCTCCGGATTGGGTGAAATTAGGCAGAATGAGCTCGTTGACCCTAACCCAGATGTTATCGCCAACCCGGCGCGCGGCGGTGCCAATAATACGGTTTTTTTGGCGTTCGTAAAACTGAATTTCACCGAGCTCTCCGAGCCCGTCGGAAAATTGCCCTTGATGCAAAAAGGCAGTATGAACCGGGTCAACAATGGCATCCAGCACTTGAATCCAGTTGCAGTTAAACGATACCGCGTAGGGCGTCATCACCATATCGGGCAGTTTAAAAGTGTCGTATATCGGAAACGGCGGCTGTTCTTCAGGGGGACCGGTATATGCAAATATCAATCCGTGGTACTCATGCACCGGGTAGGCACCCAGCCGCTCGGTTTGCATAATCTTTTTGGCGGACGGTGAATCCGCGGGTTCGCCCGGAATTTCAAGAATTGCACCATGAATATCAAACAGCCAGCCGTGATAACAACAGCGGATTCCCCGTGCTTCAATGCGACCGAATTCCAACGAGGCGCGGCGGTGCGGACACTTTTTATGCACTAGCCCAATGCGCCTGCTGCGGTCGCGGAATAGTACCAATTGTTCGCCCAGGATGCGGATTAATTTGGGCTTGTCTCCCAGCTCGCCGGTGAGAAATATCGGGTGCCAATAGCGTCGCAGATATTCGCCGCAAACCGTGCCCGCCCCGACTTTTGCCAGCTCCCAATCAGGTTCTCCTTGCTGGGTTTGGTGGTAGCCGTTGAACGGTACGAATTGGGCGTTGGGAGACGGTTGGTTGGTCATCAAGTTGCCATCCAATTTATTGGTCTTTTAGCGGGTAACCGAGCCAAACGATATCCCCTTCAAGCCGGGTCGGGTAGGTGGGAATGGCCGGCAGGGCGGCCGGGTGGTTTGGCGATTCAAGATGATTGGGAGTCGCACCAGTGGCTGGCTGCGCGATTACCTTGCCAGTCCTGAAATTAAATCGCGCGTGGTGCAGTGGGCATTCAACGTAGCCGTTCTCAAGAATGCCATCGGACAGAAAAGCGAGTTCGTGGCTGCATATATCGCTGATAGCAAACACTTCCTCCCCATCCCAACACAGCGCGATCATTTTGTTGGCGATGCGTATCTGAGTGGGCTCCCCCGAATCAAGAGCCGACAACTGGCCGGCTTGATGCCAGTGGTGTTGATGTTCGCCCATTGCGATGGTTGGATTGGATTACCCGCTTGCAGAAACGGGCTCGTTGAGCTCTATCGGATAACCATCTGGGTCTTTGATGAACGCGATGACGCGTGTGCCGTGTTTCATCGGCGAGGGCTCTTTGGTGAATAGTACGCCTTCGGATTTGAGGTATGCGCTGGCGGCGCGAACATCGGCAACTTTGAGCGCCATGTGTCCCCAAGCATTGCCGCGTTCGTAAGGCTCGGTTTGCTGCCAGTTGTAGGTTAATTCTAAAGTCGCGCCGTTGTCTTCGTTGTGATAACCGACGAAGGCGTTGGTGAATTTGCCTTCGGGGTAATCGGTTTTGCGCAACATTTTCATGCCTAAAATGCGCGTGTAGAAATCTAACGATTTATCCATATCGCTAACCCGAATCATGGTGTGGTCAATGGCGAAATTAGGTTTTGCGTGGTCGGTCATTTTTGCCCTCGTGTTAATGTAGTTTAGTGGCGCGTATTTTGGTGGCGGGTATTATAGTGGCGCGTGTAGATGACTGCTTAACTGCATCATATACCAGTTCTTGAAATCGCCGTACGCTGATTTCCCATTTCGGCGACAACCATCCGCCGTTCTGTGCCATCACTGATTGCCGGCCGAGTTGTAAGCGCTCACACATTGCGTGATCTTCGGCGTGCACCTTCGTCCATAACTTTTGCAAGGTGGCGATTTCCTCAGCTGACGCATCGCCATCACGCAATAAATAAATCGCCCGCCGCTGATGCGTTTGCTTGGCGTTTTGCGGTGTGTTGAGATGAACGCCCAACTGGTTGGGGGCGTAGGTGCCAAGCACAAAATTAGGAAACAAGGTTAGGAAACTTGAATCAACTGCTAAGGTGTCGTGGTTAGATTGTTCGGCGGTTTTGTGCGCGGAAATTTCCACTGTGCAGCCGAGGCAGTGGCGATCAATAAACGCGGCATGGTCGGTTAGCGGTTGCTCGGTGGTCGTAGAATGCACGAACTGCACATGATACGGCTCTATAAAATTCTCCATCAGAAACTTCCAGTTAGTGTTGACTATGCCGAAATCAATAACCGCCACTGGCATGAGCATCGTCATGTCCAGATGCGCCAGCCGTACGCTGAGTGGCTGAATAAAATCCTCAAACGGCATCGCCTTGCCATCCAGATTAATAAATATCCAATCGTGCCACACTTGACAATCGACTCGGTGTAAACCGTTGTCCGCTAGGCGAAAACCGTCCGGTGGATGATGATCATCGCCACCAAAAAACGGTGCCGCGCGCAACGCGCCATCCAAATCGTAAGTCCAACTATGATACGGGCAACGAATCAAACGCCCGGCATTGCCCGGCGCATCCACCAATTTTAAGCAACGATGTCGGCACACATTATGAAACGCCGAAATTTTATTATTCGCACCACGCACCAACACCACCGGCCTCCCGCCGACATCAACCGGCCGAACATCCCCACAACGCGGCATTTCATGCACAAATCCAGCGAATACCCAATTGTGGGGGAATAATCGATCGTTTTCAACGGCATGGAATTGCTCGCTGGTATAGGCGACAGCGGGCAAGCCGTGGCGGACGGGGGTAGAGTCGTGGAAGGATTGGAATGGATCTTTGTTCATGTTGATTAGTGAATGGAACCGGTGGGTGAGAGGTTACAATTTGGAAAATAGTGGAATGATTTGTTTTAAGTCAGTGTGTGTAATTCTCGATGACACTGTCCTTTAAAATCACCTCCAAATTTTTACCGTCCCACTCTAGCGTGTCATATGACTCGGTAGTGGTTTTGAAGTAGCGGTAGATTAAATCATATTGTTTTTGCATGTTTTCACCATTCAGATTTTGGTTGTGCTTGACTTTCATGACAGTACTCATGTGGTGTTCTTTTTTAGTAGTTGCTGTATTTTTATTGTATGGAGATAAATATGATCCAGAACTTCCGCGGGCTCTTTAGGGTTCAGAGGCGTATCATCATCGAGGTGTTCTTCACAGTGTTTTTTTCGCTATCTACTAGATAGTCAACCATCATATTAATGCTATTTAATTCGTCGGCGTTGAAAGTAATTGTTTTCATGGTCAGTCGTATTTCAAGGTTGGCAGGTTAGTGGAAAGAAGCGAAAGAAACTATACTGGAATTATTTCCTCAAGGCAACTCTCCAAAACGATTGATTTGCATGCTGTCGCTGTGCCAGTCGATCAGCTCTTCATAATCAAGAAATTTAACACGGTCTCGTATCGGTACATATTCATCACGTACTATTTTTTGTGCGAACTGCCGATTTTTGATTTTATTAGCGACAACATAAAATTCTGCTTTGAAATCTTGCAACGCAATATACTTGGAAAGTGCATTGGTAAAATCAGTCGAATTCTCTACCTCAAAAAAAGCGTGAGGCATGTTGCGGCGATTAAACCAAAGAACATCAACCGTGCGGGCTCGGTTTACCGTGTCTTTGTAACTGAACGGATAGATTGTTTTCAGTTTTCTTATTTCCCCCAAAGTGGTTTTAAGAAATTCTTTGTTTTTATCTTGGTTGGGGATAAACGTTTGATAATTTTTTACGTTTCCTATTTCCAATAGTAAACCTTGGTAGTAATAATGATCAAGTTCTGCCTTCTGCGCGGGAGTTTTGTTTTTATGTGTCAAGTGACCGAGTTGGTCACGGTGCGAATTTAAAGCCCAAAGACCGGACTTTATTTTGAAAAAATATTGAGTATCTTGAATGATACGGCGGATGGACGCATATGGCGTATCGGTGTTCCAATTTTGGACGTTCACTTTTTGATTCAACATTCCCAATGTTGCAACGCCGCCCAATTGTTCCATGACTTGTATAACTTGTTCACGTTGACCCATTAAATCGCACCTTTTTGTCGTTGAATTTGTCGTTATTTTAACAGAGCGGGCGACTGCTTGGTGGACAATATCTGGTAATCCCGACCAGCAGTCGGTTTTGGAAGGGTTTTACCATTATCTAAATAAAGTTGAATAACTTCATCCACGATTTCACAAAGTTCGTCAAACACAACTTTTTTATCATCGCCATGACAACCACCTAACACGAGTCCGGGGGCGCTGCCGATATAGCATTGATCTTCATTGCTCCACTCAATAATCTTCACATAGTTGCGCTATCTTTCATTTTTTGAATTCCGTTGTAGTGTATTTTATCGCCATGATTGTTTCATGCTTCACTCACATGTGCCGCCGATACTGCCCGCCAACTTCATAAAGTAAATTAGAAATTTCCCCAAGCGAGCAAGTTTTAACCGCTTCTACTAGTTCGGCGAAAATGTTTTGGTTGGTGAGGGCGGCTTGTTTTATTCGCTCCAATGCGGCTTGGGATTCATTGGCATTGCGGGTGTGGAATTCGCGTAGGCGTTTGATCTGGCTTTGTTTTTCGCAGTCGCTGGAGCGCGCGAGTTGGGTGGCGGGTGGTTGTGGGCGGTGGTTGCCGAGGAAGGTGTTGACGCCGATGATGGGTAGGCTGCCGTCGTGTTTGCGCTGTTCGTAGATCATTGATTCGTCTTGAATTTTGCCGCGTTGATAGCCCGTTTCCATCGCCCCGAGTACGCCGCCGCGTTCGGAGATTCGCTCCAGTTCAACGAGCACGGCTTCTTCCACTAATTCGGTTAGTTGTTCTACGATGAAACTGCCTTGGTTGGGATTGTGATTGGAGGCTAATCCCCATTCGTTGTTGATGATTAACTGAATGGCGAGTGCGCGGCGTACCGAATCTTCGGTCGGCGTGGTGACGGCTTCGTCAAATGCGTTGGTGTGCAAACTATTGCAGTTGTCGTAGATTGCGATGAGGGCTTGCAGCGTGGTGCGGATGTCGTTGAAATCCATTTCTTGTGCGTGCAGCGAGCGCCCGGAAGTTTGGATGTGGTATTTTAGTTTTTGCGAGCGCTCCACGGCGTGATATTTTTCGCGCATGGCAATCGCCCAAATGCGTCGCGCTACGCGCCCCATGACGGTGTATTCGGCGTCCATACCGTTGCTGAAAAAGAATGATAAGTTGGGTGCGAAATCGTCAATGTCCATGCCGCGGGCGAGGTAGCTTTCTAAGTAAGTAAAGCCGTTGGCAAGCGTGAATGCCAATTGCGTAATTGGATTGGCGCCGGCTTCGGCGATGTGGTAGCCGGAGATTGAAACTGAATAAAAATTGCGCACTTGATGTTGGATAAAATATGCCTGAATATCGCCCATTAGTTTGAGCGAAAATTCAATGGAAAAAATACAGGTGTTCTGCCCTTGGTCTTCTTTGAGGATGTCGGCTTGCACCGTGCCACGCACGCTGGTCAACGCTTGCGCGGTGAGCTCGGCGCGCTCGGTCGCGGTGGGTTGGCGTTTGTGTTCATCAGCGAACGCAGTGATTTTTTGCTTGATGGCAGCGTTTAAAAACATCGCCAAGATGATCGGTGCGGGACCATTGATGGTCATTGAAACCGAGGTCTTGGGGTCGCACAAATCAAACCCGTGATATAAAGATTCCATGTCATCCAGGGTGGCGATGGATACGCCAGAATTTCCCACCTTGCCGTAAATGTCGGGTCGCGCATCCGGGTCGCAGCCATATAAAGTAACCGAATCAAACGCGGTGGAGAGTCGTTTTGCTTGCGCGTGGGCTGATAAACTTTTGAATCGGCGATTGGTACGGAATGCATCGCCTTCGCCGGCGAACATGCGCGTCGGGTCTTCGTTTTCGCGTTTCAAGGAAAATACGCCGGCGGTAAAAGGAAATTTGCCGGGCACGTTTTCTAACATTAACCAAGTGAGCAAATCGCCGTGGTCGTGGTAAGTCGGTAGGGCGATTTTGCGCACCCGATTGCCGGACGGCGTGGACACCGTAAGGTTGGTGCGAATTTCGCGGTCGCGGATTTTTACTACGAGCTCATCTGCATTGTAACGATCTTGCAACGCGGGCCATTCGGCTAATAAATCGTTACTAGTTTGCGTCAACTGTTGGTCGCGTTGCGCGATTAGTTTTTTTAGATGGCTAACTTCAGGATGGTTTGTTTCATGTTTGCTTGTTTCATGCGTGCTTGTTTGAGAATTAGCCAAATGCTGCAAAATCATGGCGCGGCTGGCATTCAATTGTTGGCGTTGGCGCGCAATACTGGCTTGCTCTTTTGTCTTTGCTTTATAATCACGTACCGTCTCGGCGACCTCGGCGAGATAGCGTACGCGATTGGCCGGAATTTGTTTGTTGCAATCGGTTGAGCAACGCGTGGCGACGGTTGGTAATGCATCTTTTGCGCGCGGCAATCCTTGCCCTTCAAGCGCCGCCTGCATATCATGATACAGTGCGGTTACCCCGTCGTCGTTAAATTGCGCGGCGATGGTTCCATAGACCGGCATTTCCGCTGGCGATTGGGCGAAAGATTCGCGGTTGCGTTGCACTTGTTTGCACACATCGCGGTATGCATCTTCGGCGCCAGCGCGATCAAATTTATTGATGGCGACAAAGTCAGCAAAATCAAGCATGTCAATTTTTTCCAGTTGACTCTGCGCGCCGTATTCCGGCGTCATCACATAGAGTGCGCAATCCACCAGATCGAAAACGCCGCTATCGCCCTGGCCGATGCCCGGAGTTTCCACCAATATCAAATCAAACTTTGCCAGTTTGCAAGCGTTGATCATCAACCGAAGTGAGCGCGGCAATTCGCCACCCGCGCGCTGGTCACGAGTGGCGACTGAGCGCATGAAAATGTTGGGATGGGAAATCGCGTTCATACGGATGCGGTCGCCGAGCAATGCACCGCCACTTTTGCGCCGCGATGGGTCAATCGCGATGAGGGCGATTTTAATATCATCCCGCCGTCCCATGCGAAAACGCAATATCAGTTCATCGGTCAGCGAAGATTTACCCGCGCCGCCGGTGCCAGTGATACCCACCACTGGGATGGCATCCGCGCTGACCGATTCAAGGCAGTCTAGCCATTGTTGACCGCATTGGTCTTTTTCAAGCGCGCTCAATAATCTGGCGAGGGCGCGTCGGTCGCCGTTCGCTATGGAGGTTATGCTCGGCGGCGATTCATCCACGCAATTTGCACGGCATTGCGCGATGGTGTCTTCTATCATTCCCACGAGGCCCATTTCTTGGCCGTCTTCTGGCGAGTAAATTCGGGTGACTCCGTAGGCTTCTAATTCGGCGATTTCGTCGGCGATGATGACACCGCCGCCACCAGCGAAAATCCGGATGTTCGCGCCGCCGCGTTGTCGCAACATGTCCACCATATATTTAAGGTATTCCACATGCCCACCTTGATAGGAGCTGATGGCGATGCCGATGGCGTCTTCTTGCAATGCAGCGGTGACGACTTCTTCTACCGAGCGGTTATGCCCGAGATGAATGACCTCGGCGCCGAGGGATTGCAAGATGCGCCGCACGATGTTAATAGCGGCATCGTGCCCATCAAACAAACTGGCGGCGGTTACGAAGCGCAGCGGGGCGGGTGCATCGTGGCGCACGGCTTCGCGGTTATTTGGCGGGTTGTTGGACATCTGAATTGGCTTGGATAAGCGAGTAAAGTATATTACCTTAAAAACAGATTACCTTAGTTTTGGGTTGGGCGAATTGAATAGGAATTTTGGATGAGCAGTTACGAAAATTATTCTCAAACCGTGCAACGATATGATGCCACGCGCATTCCCGTTGGCGTCGAAATCATCACTGGTTGCTTGACGCAAAACGAAGTTGCGCTCGGCGAACAGCATTTGTTGGATGCCGGTTGCGGTACCGGAAATTATTCGGCGGCATTGCTCGAACATGTTGGACGAATCAGTGCCGTTGATTTAAATGAAGATATGTTAGCGTGCGCTCACGGCAAACTCGCTGCGCAATGCACACGCGGCGACATTCGTTTTTATCGTGCATCCATTGCTGCGTTGCCGTTCGCGGATGCGGTGTTTGATGGTGTCATGGTAAATCAAGTGTTACACCATCTGGAACTCGCTGCCGCCGATGTCGCCGATGTAAGTTATCCGATTTATCGCCGAGTGTTCGCCGAATTCGCGCGGGTGCTGAAACCTGGTGGCATGCTGGTAGTCAACACTTGCTCCCGCCAACAGTTGCGTCATGGATTTTGGTATTACCACTTAATTCCGGACGAGACCGCACGCATGTGTGCGCGCCATGCGCCGCTGGATGTGCTGCGGGAAATTATGCAAGACGCCGGCATCGCCCCTCAACAATGCATCGTGCCGGTGGATGCCGTGATGCAAGGCGATGCGTATTTTAATCCCCGCGGACCGCTGGATAAAGCATGGCGCGACGGCGATTCAATGTGGAGCACGGTATCAGCGAAAACATTAGCGGCGGTTTGCGCGCGATTAAAAGCGTTGGAGCAATCTGACCAATTAGAAAACTATCACCACGACCACGACACCGAACGCAAACACATCGGGCAGTTTTCGTTTTTGTATGGACGACGGGGTTAATTTGTTCGCCGTTATTAATTGTGCTTTCGTTGGAAATTCTTGTTGGCAATTTGTGGGGAATCTTGAATATATTTTGGATTAATCGACGCTGCGTAAGTTGCATTTTCGGCTAACATCCTCGGTTCTTTTTCAACATACCATACACCGACTTTTTTTCTGCGGAAGTCACGGATGGTGCGCAACAAGTTAACAAAATCGGTATCGCTTGAGATCAACACGCCGTGATTGTATTTGTTTTCCCACGCATCATTTAACATCTGCACCGTGATATTGACATCGGTTTGTTTTTCTTGCGGTGAATTTCCGTGGCGACTAAATTTTCCCAAGTGTAGTATGGCTGCTTCGTTTTCTAATGCTTTGATATAGCGTTTTTGCCGCTCTTCTTTTCGCGGATCATCCGAAGTTGATTTTACCTTTGCTGTGAAATAATGAATTTCTTTTATTTCATATTCCGCGCCAAAAGAACGCAACATGGTGTCGCATAAAGTTCTAAGGCTAGGATAATAATATTGACTATCCTTACCGCGAATCGCCGCGTAATAAAAATTAAAACCGTCAATGTAAATGGATACTATTTCTTTCATACTTTTTGTCATGTTGCACCTTTGGGGTAAATAATCGTGAGAGTGGATGGTATGTTTCGGCTTACAGCCGTTCGGTGATTTTCCGCAATTTAAACTTCTGCACCTTACCCGTAGAAGTTTTTGGTAACTCGCCGAACTGAATCATCTTTGGTGTTTTGAAGTGGGCGAGGTTTTTGCGGCAATAGTCAATCACTTGTTGCTCGGTTAAAGTGGAATCACGCGTGCGCACCACAAATGCGCATGGTACTTCGCCCCATTTTTCATCCGGCTTTGCGACTACTGCGACTTCTAAAATTTCTGGGTGGCGATAAAGGCAATCTTCAATTTCAATGGAGGAAATGTTTTCGCCGCCGGAGATGATGATGTCTTTTGAACGGTCTTTGAGTTGCAAATAATTATCCGCATGAATCACGCCGAGGTCGCCAGAATGAAACCAGCCATCGGCAAATGCGCGCGCGGTGGTGGCGGGATTTTTTAAGTAACCTTTCATCACGATATTGCCGCGAAACATCGCTTCGCCCATGTCAATGCCGTTGTGCGCGACCGGTTGCATGGTTTTCGAATCGCGCACATCAAGGGCTTCTAAGGCGTGATAGCGAACGCCTTGGCGCGAATTTTTTTGCGCGCGTTCATCATCGCCAAGCGCATTCCATTCGTCATGCCACGCGCAGATTACCGCGGGTCCGTAGGTCTCAGTTAGCCCATATACATGCGTGACCGAGAAGTTTTTGGCTTGCATAGCCGCCAACACTGCGGCCGGCGGCGGAGCGGCGGCGGTCATCATGTGTACTTCGTGTGTGAAGTTGCGTTGTTCGCGTGCGCTTGCGTTGATAATCATATTCATAATAATCGGTGCGCCGCAAAAATGGGTTACGCGATGTTTGTCTATGGCGGCGTAGATATTTGCCGAATCAATGCGTCGCAAACAGATACTGGTGCCGGCGACTGCGGCTAACGACCATGGAAAACACCAGCCGTTGCAATGAAACATCGGCAATGTCCATAGGTATACTGGATGATGTGGCATGTGCCAGCCGACGATATTGCTCATGGCGTTGAGATACGCGCCGCGATGATGATAGACCACGCCTTTGGGGTCGCCGGTGGTGCCGGAAGTGTAGTTTAGCGAAATCGCATCCCATTCATCAGCCGGCGGTTGCCACGCATAATTCGCGTCACCGCTGGCGATAAAATCTTCGTAAGTGTGCGTGCCGATGTTGCTGTGCCGCGCATGTTCTTGTCCATCCAATTGTCCATCCAATTGTCCGTCCAATTGTCCGTCCAATGGAATGTCAATCACCAGCGGCGTGGCGTTGGCTTTAAGTAACGCGGCGCGCACCAGATCAGCACATTCGCCGTCCACCAGCAATACTTTGGCTTCGCCGTGCTCAAGGATGAAGGCGATGGTGTCGGCATCCAAGCGCGTGTTGATGGCATTGAGAACCGCACCAGCCATCGGCACGGCGAAATGGCATTCATAACTGGCTCGCGAATTCGGCGTGATGATGGCGACCGTGTCATTTTTGCCGATGCCATTTTGCACCAATGCCGAAGCGAAGCGTCGGCAACGTTGGTAAGTTTGCCCCCATGTTTGAGTGATAGCCCCATCCACCACCGCCGCATGATCGGGGTAGGTGGTCGCCGCCCGTTCCAGAAAACCGAGCGGCGTCAACGCGGCATGATTGGCGGCGCATTTGGCAAGTCCATCGGTGTATATATCGGTCATCGCATTCGCTATCGGGTAAAATTAGAGGGGAGATTTTATACCGTCGCCGACACCCTATTCCACCATGACCGACATTACTGCCACCACTGACATCACCACCGCCGCCACCATCGCCGAGTTGAGCGATTGGCTACTCATCCACGCACGGATGAATGATGAAGTCGGCACGCGTGATGCGATGATTGTCAATCGTCTGCGTGAAGCCGGCATACCCATCGCGCGGGCGATGATTGCGATGCGCAGTTTGCATCCGCAAGTGGATGCTTTTTCGGCGACTTGGGAAGAGGGCAAGGAGATGGTTTTTCGTGAGCACTTGTTAGGTAATTTGAATACGCGCGAAATGGCGGGCAATCCAATTTTTATCGCCACTAATTATGGAAAAAATTTGCGCTATCGTCTCACCGATGCGCCGCCAGAAAATGAGACCGCGATATTAACTGAATTGCGCGAGAGCGGTATGATTGATTATGTCGTGATTGCGTTGCCGTTTGGCGACGGCACGCATCGCGCCATGACTTTCGCCACGCGCAACCATCAAGGGTTTAGCGATGCGCATGTGGACATTCTAAACGGCATCTCCACGGCCCTCGCCGCGATTTTTGAGATTCGGTATTTGCGTTATCTCGCTGGCGTTTTGATGGATACATATGTAGGCGCAACCGCCGGGCGCAAAGTGTTGGAAGGCGCGATTAAGCGCGGCTCAAGTGAGACGATTCATGCGGTCATCTGGTTTTGCGACTTGAAAGGATTTACCGCGCTTTCCGAAAGTCTTTCTGCGGATGCGTTATTGGATACGCTGAACAGTTATTTTGAGGTGATGACCGAGGCAATTGAAGTTGAAAATGGCGAGGTATTGAAGTTCATCGGTGATGCGGTTTTGGCGATTTTTCAACCCACCGCCAGCGGCAAAGATGCGGAGAAAGATGCCGCGATGCGCGCGCTAACCGCTGCACAAGCGGCTATGCATGGGCTTGTTGCGGTCAATGCGATGCGCGAAAAGAACCGGCAGCCGCTCATCCAATGCGGCATCGCCTTGCACTTTGGCGATTTGTTATACGGCAATGTCGGCGGACAACGGCGACTTGATTTCACCGTCATTGGTCCAGCGGTCAATCTCGCCAGCCGCATTGAATCACTAACCCGCGACCTCAAGCAAACGGTGCTGGTATCAGAAACCTTTAGCGAAGTGCATGGCGGTGAATTTCAAAACCTTGGCCAGTTTTCCTTCAAGGGCATTCGCGAAAAAGGTAACGTATTCGCACCGCTGGAACAGAGCCCCGACGCGACATAAAGTGCGACAAAAAGTGCGATATAAAGGGCAACAAAAGCGTGGCACAAAGTATAAAAACAATCTCAAAAGGTACCGCAAAAGTAACTGCATGACGCGCTGGCGGGCGGTGATTTTCCATTGGAAAGCGGGCGTATAATGGGCTATAATTCCGCTGCCTGATTTTATCTAAACAGTCGATGCCTTCCATTCCCACTTTGCACCGAATTTTGCACGATAACCGCACCATCGCTATGGTCGGGCTGTCCGCTAATTGGTATCGCCCCAGCTTTTTCGCCGCCAAATATATGCAAGCCCACGGCTATCGCATCATCCCGGTCAATCCCAATTACACGGAAGTCCTCAACGAGAAATGCTATCCCGAACTGGCTTTGATACCCGAATCTGTGGATATGGTAACGATATTTCGGCGACCGGAAAGCACCCCGCAATTGGCGCGCGAGGCGGTCGCTATCGGTGCGAAAGTATTGTGGTTGCAACTCGGTATCGTAAACGCCGAAGCTGAGCAAATTGCTACGCACGGCGGTCTTGAGACGGTGATGGATCGTTGCGTCAAGATTGAGCATGCCCGATTATTCGGCGGGCTTCATTTCATCGGCGTAAATACCCAAATCATCTCCTCCCACCGCCGTAGAATTAGCCCCCACTGATATTGCCGTCATGAGCGATCATCAATATCGGTTTGAAACGTTGTGCTTGCACGCCGGACAGCAGCCCGATGCGGCGACCGGTGCGTGCGCAAGCCCGATTTATCAAACCGCGGCATTTGTATTTGACGATACCAAACACGCCGCCAGTTTGTTTAACTTGCAAACTTTCGGCAATATCTATACGCGTCTAACCAATCCCACCACCGCCATGTTTGAAGAACGCATGGCAGCGTTGGAAGGCGGCCGCGCGGCGGTTGCTGCTAGCACTGGCATGGCTGCGCAAATGTCGGCGTTGCTGACGATTTTGAAACAGGGCGATGAACTGGTCTCAGCGAGTACATTGTATGGCGGCACGGTTAGCCAGTTTAAGGTGACTTTCAAGCGCATGGGTATTAAGACGGTGCTGGTTGACCCGGACGACCCGGAAAATTTCGCACGCGCCATCACTAGCAAAACGCGCGCGTTATATGCCGAGACCGTAGGTAATCCCAATAACAATGTTTTGGACATTGAAGCAGTCGCCAAAATCGCCGCCGCCGCTGGCGTGCCATTGGTGATAGATAACACTTTTGCCTCGCCGTATTTATGCCGCCCGATGGAATTCGGTGCCGATATAGTGATTCATTCGGCGACTAAATTCATCTGCGGACACGGCACTTCTATGGGCGGGATTGTAATTGAATCGGGGAAATTCCCCTGGGATAACGGCTTGCACCCGGATATGACTGAGCCGTCCGAGGGCTATCACGGCGTGCGTTTTTTTGAGACCTTCGGCGATTTCGCCTATTCCATGAAAGTCAGATGCGAGACTATGCGCACCCATGGGCCGACGCTGAGCCCGTTCAATGCGTTTATGATGTTGCAAGGATTGGAGACATTGCCGATACGCATGCAACGCCATGTGGAAAACGCGCGGGCGGTTGCCGAATTTCTGAAAAATCATCAATCGGTGAACTGGGTAAAATACGCCGGCGACCCGGACAATCCTTACTACGATCTCGGTCTAAAATATCTACCCAAAGGCGCGGGCTCCATCCTAACCTTTGGCATCAAAGGCGGACCATCAGCCGCGGCGACCTTGATTGAAAGCGTAAATTTTATAAGCCACCTCGCCAATGTCGGCGACGCCAAAACCCTGATTATCCATCCAGCTTCTACCACCCATCGCCAGTTGAACGAAGCCGAATTGCGCGCAGCCGGCGTGAGTGCGGATATGATTCGACTATCGGTGGGCATTGAAAGCATAGACGATATTCTGTGGGATATTGATCAAGCCTTGGCGACATCGCAAAATTAATTGCCGCGTAAAATTAATTGAAATCGTGACGCAATACAATTTATCCAATAAAATTAACCCAATAAAATAGTTACGCAATATAAAAATTAACCCGGAAAATAACTTGAACGAAATTTCTCAACCAAAGCGCGCGTGGCGGGTGTGCTTTGTCATCCCGACTTATAACGAAGCGCTTAATGTGACGCCGTTGTTGCAACGCTTGTGCGGCTTGTATGCGGATGATGAAATCGCGTTTTTGATTGTGGATGATGAGAGCCCGGATGGCACGGCGCATCTGGTGCGTGAATTCGCGCGTGGCGATTCGCGCGTGCATCTTTTGCAAGGGCAACGTCGCGGCTTAGGCGACGC
>WASV01198983.1_pt1 | contig 31284 bp, 26 predicted proteins | sample 5698531 | NCBI WGS metagenome assembly WASV01 (sample SAMN11175559, study PRJNA528189) | sponge metagenome | isolation source: marine sponge | host: Myxilla | place: Antarctica: Western Antarctic Peninsula, King George Island | collected 2013-01 | reverse complement strand
GGCGTGGTGATGCGGTGTTGGATGTCGCTGGCGGTAGTGGCGATATGGCGCGGCGGTTTTCTCGGCAGGTTGGTGAGAGCGGCACGGTGGTGCTGACCGACATTAATGCGGCGATGTTAACCGAAGGGAAAAACAAAATGATCGATGCCGGGCTAATTGGAAACATTCGTTATGCGCTGACCGATGCCGAAAATCTTTGTTTCGCTGATAATTGCTTTCACTGCGTATCGATTGCGTTTGGATTACGCAATGTAACGCGCAAACAACATGCACTCGCCTCGATGTATCAAGTGCTTCGCCCGGGCGGGCGGTTGCTGTTGTTGGAGTTTTCCAAGCCGGTAGTCCCATTATTGGAAAAAATTTATGATCGTTACTCGTTTACAGTGATTCCAAAATTGGGCAAACTGGTGGCCGGCGATGAGGAAAGTTATCAATACTTGATCGAGTCCATCCGCAAACACCCCGATCAACAAACAATGAAGACGATGATGGAGCAAGCCGGATTTGAAGATACCCAAATACATAATCTGAGTGGCGGGATTGTCGCCCTGCATATCGGTTTCAAATACTAAACGATGAAAAACTTTGTTACCAATAGACTGCTTGATGCGCTCAATCGCGCAGCCCGCGCAACCATCGATCTCGATCCCGAAAGCAAGAACAAATTGGCGAAATTGCAAGGCAAAGTAGTTTGTCTCGAACTAAACGCGCCGCCAATAATTTTGTATTTGTTGCCTAGCGCACAAGGGATCAATTTTTGTCGAGAAACAGGAACGGAACCGGATGTTACGTTGAGCGGCGACGCCATCGCGTTTGCGCGGCTGGGTGCAAAGGGGCTCGGCAGGATGGATGCAAGTCGCGAGTTGCACAGTGGTGGGGTGATTTTTCGTGGCGATGCCGAGCTCGGGCAAGTCTTACAGAAAATCCTATCCGAACTTGATTTAGACTGGGAGGAATTGTTGTCGCATTACATTGGCGACACGCCAGCATACAAAGTTGGAAACGCGCTACGCGGATTAGGTGGATGGGTGCGCGAAACTCGCCAACTTGCACGCGAGAATACGGCGGATTATCTCACCGAAGAAAAGCGTGTGTTGATCACTGAATCAGACATGCAACGATTTGCCGAAGCCGTCAACTGCGCGCGCGCGGATGTCGACCGTTTGACTCGGCGTATAGAGAAACTGAAAGCGTGCCAACAATCCGGTTAAATGACTACAATAGCCGAGATTCACTCGCACTACGATGAGCCTATCAGGCAAATACTTTGACCAAGAATTTTTTTCATTTACTGCGCATCTTCCGCATACTGATTAAATATGATTTGGACGAATTTGTCCGCACGATGCGACCGTTCAGTTCTTGTATTTTCTTGTTTCGTCTATTTGCATATGGGCAGCGCGGCCGCCAAAAAGGTGTAGCGCGTGGGCAACGGTTGCGTGAAGCGTTGCAAGAATTGGGGCCAATATTTGTTAAGTTTGGTCAGGTGCTATCTACTCGCCCCGATCTGTTGCCCGCGGACATCGCAACTGAATTGACCCGTTTGCAAGATGAAGTGCCACCTTTTTCAGGTGAACAAGCGCGGCAGATGATCGAGCAAATATATGGCGACTCGCTGGAAGACCATTTTCAATTGTTTACTCTCGAGGCTGCTGCATCCGCTTCGATCGCGCAAGTGCACTATGCAACACTGTTCGATGGCACCGAAGTGGTGGTCAAAGTGTTGCGTCCGGATGTGCACAAAATCATCGAACGCGATCTCGAACTATTGCACGCGCTCGCTAATTTTGCCGAACGCTATTGGCGCGAAGCTTCGCGCCTCAAGCTGAAGGAAATTGTCGCAGATTACGATCAGACTATCCATAACGAACTCGACTTGATGCGCGAAGCTGCTAACGCCAGCCAATTGAAAGCCAATTTTGCCGACTCGAAACTGATTCATGTGCCCAAAGTGTACTGGGAACACACGCGCAGCAACGTTATGGTAATGGAGCGCATTTACGGTATTCCAATTCGACACGTAGAGAAAATTAAAGCGGCCGGCATCGATCTTAAAAAGTTAGCGCACGACGGTGTCGAGATATTTTTCACGCAGGCATTTAGGCATGGATTTTTTCACGCCGATATGCATCCGGGCAATATCTTTGTATCCGAGCAAGGGCAATACCAGGCGGTTGATTTTGGCATCATGGGTACGTTGAATACCACCGACAAACGCTATTTAGCAGAGAATTTGCTCGCGTTCTTTCACCGCGACTATCGGCGGGTGGCGGACTCGCATATTCGTGCCGGGTGGGTTCCGCGCAGCACGGTCGCCGAGGAGTTTGAAGGCGCAATTCGCACCGTGTGTGAGCCAATTTTTGCAAAACCTATCAGCGAGATTTCATTCGGTGCTTTTCTGATTAGTTTGTTCCGCGTCGCATACCGTTTCAAAATGCCGGTGCAACCGCAATTAGTATTGCTACAAAAGACGATACTCAATATCGAAGGAATCGGTCGACAGCTATACCCGATGCTAGATTTGTGGGAAACGGCAAAGCCATTTTTAGAAAAATGGAGTAGCGAACAAATTGGACCGGAAGCGGCATTACGCGTACTCAAACGCGAACTACCTAATTTACTCGTCCACGCGCCGGAGTTTCCAGGGCTGGCATATCAAATTATGTCACGGCTGAAAAACGATGAACTGATCGTGCAAACGCGCAATCATGAAATAGTCGCACTTCGGTTGCAGATAGCGGTTGGACAACGGCGGGTGGTAGGCGCATTGATCGCCATTTGCTTGTTGCTGGGCACTCTGCTCGGCTGGCTACTACTCCACTGAACGATGAATATTGTTGCTAATAGTGCACGCATACTGCTACTTGGAATTGTGTTCGGTGTCTGCGCATCGTTTTCTGCGATTGGTTTTGTTGAGGCGGTCAAGTGGATGAACGAGGCATTGTTTGTGACGTTGCAGCGCCGCTGGTCATTGTCACCCGATTTTTTTTGGTCTTCGTTTTTATTTTTGGTGCCGGCGTTTGGTGGCTTGATCGTCGGTGCCTTGGTTGCGTGGGTGCCAGAGCGCCGCCCACATAATCCGGCGGATGTAATCCAAGCCGCGCAATCAGCGACTCACATCCCGGCACGCACTGGTGCGCTGACTGCTATCGCTGCATTGGTGGGGTTGGGCTTTGGAGCATCGGTCGGGCAATACGGGCCACTGACCCATCTCGGTGCGAGCATAGGGTCGAAGATTTCGCAGTGGTGCAAGATCGATGTCGGGCTCGGCATCGGGTGCGGTGTAGCGGCGGCGATTTCAACCGCGTTTAATGCGCCCATTGCTGGCATCATATTTGCGCATGAAGTCGTGTTGCGACATTACTCGCTACGTGCTTTTGTACCGGTTACCGTTGCTTCGACGACCGGGCTTTTTATCAACGATTTCTTCAACCGTCCGAAGCTGTTCGAAGTCGCGGTAACGCATATGGTATCCGCTTTCGAATTTTTCATCTTCATTGTGATTGGTGTAGGTGGGGCACTGTTGGCGGTGTTGTTTATGCAAGGAATTTTGACCATGCGCAAAGTCAGTAGTTCATTGCCGTTACCCGATTGGTTGAAACCTGCACTGGCGGGACTCGCAGTTGGTTTGACTGCGCAATGGATTCCGGAAATTCTCGGCGCTAGCGGCGAGACGCTACGTTTCGCTATCACGCCAAACGTCTACAGCACGACGCAACTCGGCATCGTGTTAGTAGCAAAACTAATCGCTACCGTGTTATGCCTTGGTTTCGGCTTTGTCGGCGGCGTGTTTAATCCAGCACTCGTTATCGGAATTATGTTCGGTGCCATCATCGGTAATGGTGTGGAGTTTTTCTCCGAAGGTTTTTATACTTATGCCGGTTTGGAGTTTTACGCGATTTGCGGCATGGCAGCGGTCACCAGTCCGGTAATCGGTGCGCCGCTAACGACCATTTTAATCATCTTTGAACTGACCCATAACTATGAACTGACGACCGCGGTGATGGTCAGTGTGGTGTTCGCCAATCTGGTCGCATCGTACTTTTTCGGGCGATCGTTGTTCGATCGACAATTGTATTTGCGCGGCTTTGATCTTTCAATGGGGCGTGATAAAGTGATGCTCACCCAAGCGAATATTAGCACCTACTTGATTCATGATTTTGTCTGTAGCCGTGGTGACGATACGCTTGCTATGGTCAAACAGGTATTGCTTGCCGCCGACCGAAACGAAGCCCATGTGGTCGATAGTGAAAACCGTTATATCGGGGTGCTGACCTTAAGCCAAGTGGTTACGCTTGCCGATTCGAAATCGGTGCAGACAGCCGCTACGCATGCGCGCGGCGATGTTCTGCATTTCGATATTACGATGTCTGTATGGCAAGCGATGCAGGCGATGCAAACGTTTGTTGGCGAGAGTATCGCCGTGTTGGACAACCGCGGCTGCTTGCTCGGGGTAATCCCTGAATCAGCGTTGGTGCAAGCCTACATGCAAATCATGAAAAATATACGTAGCGAAGAAAATGCTACCCATTAAATATTGGTGAGGCGACTATGACAACATTTCCATTCCAATGGGATGACCCGTTCGACTTGGACACACAACTGAGCGAACAGGAAAAACAGATCCGCGATTCGGCGCGCGAGTTTTGTGAACGCGTTTTACTGCCGGGCATTGTTATAGCCAATCGCAACGAGCAGTTTGATAGCAATCTGATGAAGGAGTTTGGCAGTTTTGGCATGTTGGGTAGCACTTTCCCCGAAGAATACGGAGGTGCTGGAGTGAGCCATGTCTGCTATGGTCTGCTCGCCCGTGAAGTCGAGCGAGTTGATAGCGGTTATCGCTCGTGTATGAGTGTGCAGTCATCTTTAGTGATGTATCCAATTTATACTTATGGGAGTGAACTACAAAAGCAGAAGTATCTGCCACGACTGGCGAGTGGCGAATGCATCGGTTGTTTTGGCTTGACCGAACCGGGCTACGGTTCCGACCCCGGCGGCATGCAAAGCAAAGCAAAAAAAGTAGCCGGGGGATACTGCCTATCCGGCAATAAAACGTGGATCACTAACGCGCCCATCGCTGATATTGCCATCATTTGGGCAAAACTCGATGGCGTCATCCGTGGCTTCATCGTGGAGCGCGAGATGCCAGGTTTTAGCACCTCTGTCATCGAAGGCAAAATGAGTTTGCGAGCATCCACTACCGGTGAAATCGCCATCGACAAAGTATTCGTCCCGGAAGAAAATCTATTGCCTGATGCAAGCGGATTAAAGGGGCCATTCGGGTGCTTGAACAAAGCGCGTTACGGTATCGCTTGGGGCGTGATGGGTGCCGCTGAATTTTGCTGGCACGCTGCGCGTAACTATGTGCTGATGCGCAAACAATTCAATCGTCCGCTTGCACAAAACCAATTGATTCAGAAAAAACTCGCTGACATGCAAACTGAAATCACCCTCGCTATGCAAGCTTGTTTACGCGTTGGTCGGTTGCTGGACGAGAATCGTTGTTCTCCGGAAAACATCTCATTGATCAAGCGGAATAACTGTGGCAAGGCTTTGGCGATTGCCCGCACCGCTCGCGATATGCACGGTGCCAACGGCATCGTCGACGAGTATCATGTCATCCGCCACATGATGAATTTAGAAACCGTCAATACTTACGAAGGCACCCACGATATTCATGCGCTCATCCTCGGCCGTGCCCAAACAGGGTTGCAGGCATTTTTTTAGCGAAAACTGCTTGTTGCTGTTGTCTCCATATTCAGCAGATAGTTGGTTTGGAGATGCCGTGGCTCGCGCTCAACCGTGCATCACGCCTGCCATTATTTGCTAGAATTGAAAAAGTCGCGGTGGGTTTGTACTCCGAGTCATGTAAACAAAAGACGACTGAGGGGGTGCACCGAAACGGCGCATTAACTATAATTGCCCTTTAACCATTTATTCCGACGACCTCATCGCCATGGCACTTCATTTTACACCCGAAGAATTTCAATCTCGATTAACCAACGCACGCGCACGTCTGGCCGAACGCGAACTTGACGGTATTTTGCTGTTTGCTCCGGAGAGCCACTACTACCTCACCGGTTACGATACGTTCGGCTTTGCCATGTTCCAGTGCATGGTGTTGCCAACCGAAGGAGAGCCACAGCTACTAACCCGCGCTCCCGATTTGCGCCAGGCGCAGCAGACTTCAACGCTCGCCGAGGAGCAAATTCACATCTGGAAAGACGGCGAAGGGGCCGACCCATATGAGAATCTGTATCGATTGCTTGGAGAGGTAGGGTTGCATGGCAAACGCCTGGGGATCGAAACCGCCACGGTCGGGTTGACCGCGTTTCATGGGCAAAAAGTGTATCTGGCATTGCAGAGCAAAGTCGAACTGGTGGAGGCATCAGACCTCGTTGGCTTGCTACGGCGTTGCAAGAGTAAAACCGAGGTCGACTATCATCGCCGCGCCGCTGTGCTCAGCGACGATGCCCTCGATGCAGCCCTACAAACTACCCACGCTAGCGCATTTGAGGGCGATATTCTTGCCGCGATGCACGGAGCGATATTTTCTGGTGGCGGCGACTACCCTGGCAATGAATTCATTATCGGCTCAGCACAAGGCGCGTTATTGTGCCGCTATTATTCGGGCCGGCGTCACCTTGATGCGCAGGATCAACTAACCCTGGAATGGGCCGGGGCATACCGGCATTATCACGCCGCGATGATGCGAACCTTGGTTATCGGCAAAGCCAGCGGGGAGCAAAAAAAGATGCATACCGCCGCGACCGAAGCATTAACCGCCTGCGAACAAGCGGTCCGCCCGGGTGCACCCATGGGCGAAGTATTTGACGCCCATGCGCGTGTCTTTGATGCGCATGGCTTTGCCCACGCTCGCCTCAACGCCTGTGGCTACAGCATGGGTGCCACCTATACGCCAACCTGGATGGACGGACCAATGTTTTACCACGGCAACCCGCTGACTATGGAAGTCGATAATGTATTTTTTCTGCACATGATCCTGATGGATTCCAACGCCGGGTTGGCGATGTGCTGGGGGCATTCGGTGCGCGTGACCGAAAATGGCGTCGAGCGGCTGAGCCGGCATTCTCTCGACCTAATTGAATGTTAACAGAAATGTTCGCCAGGCAGGAATGTTGACCAGAAAAGTTAGCCAGGCGTATCGATACCACTGAGTGCGGTACGATATCCGAATGGCCCCGCTGTTCCACCTGTGTGTAAAAACACGATGTTGTCGGTCGAAGAAAACACCCCTTTGCGTACCAAATCAATCAGCACCGACATAATCAGAATTTGCTTGTACCAATTCGCGCGGCAGTGGCTCGGCTATATTGAGATGTTTTATGGTGTCGCAGGCAAGCGTAAACACATTCTCTTCTTGTTGAATGCGCGGAATATGCGCTTAGACGATTCAATGGCTCGAGCGGTGTTGGCAAATGCGAGCAGGGAAAATGAGGCGCACGTGCTAACGTATTCGCCAGGGTGTGTGTTTCTTTAAGGGATTTCATATGGATTATTATATTATTTGTCAGAGCGATAATGTGCACTTCAACTCAAACGCAAAAAACTATCAAAGTTGTGCGATATATCACATACAGCTACTGCATGATCCTGCACGATGCTCATGTCCAAGGATGGAGAGGATTGCTACCGTACAACAAGGTATCGCAAAATGTTGTAAGTGAGCGAAGGAATGTTCGCGGTTATGCAAAGTGACCATGGAGGTTACGAAGCCCGGGCCGTAAGGTCCGGGCTTTTGATATTGTGCGATCAAGTATTGCAGTGACGCGCCAACTGTTCGGCCGGGGTAGTAAAGGCAATATGGTCGATCTCACCGAGGTACTCATGTAGCCAATGTTGCAGCGGTAGTAATACAGGTTCGTTCAGGTTCCGCTTTAGTAATGCTAACACTCTCGACAAGTGTTGCAGGTATACGTCCTTACCATCACGTAGCCATAGCCGCACAAAAATCCCCGCTACTTTGCAATGCCTTTGTGCTCCCCAAACGATGCAATGTTGATGGAGTTGATGTTGATCGATGTGGTGGTTTTGTTCGAGATACCATTCAAATATGGTAGCCGCAAGTGTTGTCGACAGATCACGACGGGCATCTTCGATGAGCGATATTAAGTCGTAAGCAGGTGAGCCGATGACCGCATCTTGGTAATCAAGTAGTGCGCAGTTACCGTCGATTAGCATGAGGTTGTCGACATGGAAATCACGCAACACTAATGTCGGTTCAAGCGGTTTTAGTGCGCCAAGCATTTGTATCCATATACGTTGGAACTGGTCTCGAGCAGTGGTTTCGATCGGCCGATTCCGGCGCGCCGGAATATACCAATTGAGCAGCAAGGAGGCTTCGGCAAGTGCTAACCGGGTGTCATATGCAGGTAACGCGATGCAGGTGGCGTTTTTATGGTGGTGGATTTGGCAAAGTGCGTCGATCGCTTGTCGGTAGAGCATGGTTTCATCGCTACCTTCGAGAAGCAGGCGGGTAAAAGTGTGATCACCGAGGTCTTCGAGGAGGACAAATCCTTCTTCGTCATCGACCGCATATATTTCGGGTACGCGCCCACCGAGCGATTGGAGGTGGCGGGTGACCGTAACGAACGCTCCTGCGTTCTCCATTGGCGGCGGTGCATCCATCAGAATTACACTAGTGTTGCCACGCCGCAAGCGCAGATATTGGCGCAACGAGGCATCGGCAACGAGGGGGGTTATTTGTGCATCTGCCCACCGGGATTTTTCGATAAATTTTCGCCGCAGATGGCCGCGAAATATGGCATCACTCGACAAATCAATTATCCGATAGGGTCAGAATTTTGTAGCCGCTCTCAGTGACTAGAATCGTGTGCTCCCATTGTGCCGACAGGCTACGATCTTTGGTAATCACTGTCCAGTTATCGGCCAGCAAGCGGGTCTCTTTTTTGCCAGCGTTAATCATCGGTTCAATGGTAAATGTCATGCCGGGGTGAATTTCTAAACCGGTGCCGGGGCGGCCGTAGTGAAGCACTTGTGGCTCCTCGTGAAAGATTCGCCCAATACCATGCCCACAGTACTCGCGGACCACGGAGAAGCCATTTTGCTCGGCGTGTTGTTGGATGACATGTCCGATATCACCTAATTGGGTGCCGGGCTTTACCAGTGCGATACCTTTATGCATGCATTCGTAACTGATTTGACACAATCGCCGTGCGCGGATAGAGGGTTCACCGACAAAGTACATGCGACTGGTATCGCCGTGGAATTCGTCTTTGATGACAGTGACATCTATGTTGAGAATGTCGCCGTCTTTAAGCATTTTATCCGACGGAATGCCGTGGCAGATGACGTGGTTTATCGACGTGCAAATTGATTTTGGAAAACCGTGGTAGTTGAGTGGTGCGGGAATCGCCTGTTGCTGGTCGACGATGAAGCGATGGCAAATGTCGTTGAGTGAGTCGGTGGTAACGCCCGTTCGCACATGTGCGCCGATCATGTCGAGCACTTCTGCTGCCAGCCGCCCAGCGATGCGCATTTTTTCTACTTCGTCGGCAGATTTTATCGATATAGCCATTAATTGTTAACTTATTTTTCCTTCAAGTCCTATATGATCTCAAATTAATCTTTTTTTTTCAACTGGATTCCGGTATACTACCATTCGATCGCTAGAGTATAACGCTCTTGCACCGACCGCACACGCTGATTATGTCCTCTTGGGTGCCGCAGCCTGATTTCAAGTATTCTTGAAACTTGCTTTGTGGTTAGTGGGCAGTAGGCGTGGAGGACTAACCCTACCACTGAGTTATTATGGCTGAAATCACAATGCGCCAACTATTGAAAGTAGGCGTACACTTTGGGCATCAATCGCGTTATTGGTCGCCAAAAATGGCACCGTATATTTTTGGTACCCGCAACAAAATTCATATCATTAATCTGGAAAAGACATTGCCGATGTTACGGCAAGCAATGGAATATATCAGTCGTGTCGCTGCCGGAAGGGGCAAGGTGTTATTTGTTGGCACCAAACGGCAAGCCAGTGACTTGGTAAGGGAGTATGCATTGCGGTGCGACTCTCCGTATGTCGACCATCGTTGGCTTGGCGGGATGTTGACAAACTATAACACGGTAAAAAATTCGATAGCTCGCTTGAAAAGTTTGGAAGAGCAGGTCGAACCCGGCCAGACTGTCAAATTGCGTAAGAAAGAAGCGCTACGCATTGAACGGGAGCGGTACAAATTGAATCATACCTTGTCTGGGATTAAGGATATGGGCGGCTTGCCTGATGTACTGTTTGTTATCGATGTGGAACAAGAGTATATCGCTGTTTCCGAAGCCAATAAATTAGGCATCCCAGTGGTTGCAATTGTCGATACCAATTGTTCACCCGATGGTATCGATTACATTATTCCGGCAAACGACGACTCGACGGCAGCGATTCGGTTGTACCTCGAAGCAGCATCCGATAGCGTTATCGATGGGCGTTCGAAGGCAGAGACCGCCGATGCCGCCCAAGCGGAATCTCATGCAAGAAAAAACATACCCTCATCCAAGTTGACCGATAGCCCTTCGAAGGTATCAGAAGAGAGCAAAAAAGACGCGGTTACCGATCGTATCATCGCTAATAAAACGAAGGTGCAGAATCTCAAAGCAAAAGCGGTGTCTGGTGTTGAGGTCAAGCCTGCTACTGCTGGGGCGGCAGTGCCCGAGGTTGAGGTCAAGCCTGCTATTGCTGGGGCGGAAGTGCCCGAGGCTGAGGTCAAGCCTGCTACTGCTGGGGCGGAAGTGCCCGAGGCTGAGGTCAAGCCTGCTACTGCTGGAGCGGCAGTGCCCGAGGCTGAGGTCAAGCCTGCTACTGCTGGAGCAGCAGTGCCCGAGGCTGAGGTCAAGCCTGCTACTGCTGGGGCGGCAGTGCCCGAGGTTGAAACCAAGCCTGCTGTTGGAGAAGAAACGACTTCCGGTGTGGAACTAAAAACCGTAAGAAAGAAGTCGATCTCAAAGAAGTTGATCTCAAAGAAAGTGACAAAAAAGAAGCTAACTATTCCTAAAAAACCACTCTAAAAGTGGACCGTTCTTAAAACGATAATAAGGGTACATCGATACCGCGGGTTAACTCACAATGATTTTCGGGAGACACCAAGTGCCATGACTGTAGCAAAGATAAAAGAAATACGCGCACGAACCGGCGTGGGTATGATGGAGTGTAAACAAGCACTGACCGAAGCCGGAGGCGACCTTGATGCTGCAATCGATGTGTTACGTAAAAAAGGTGCTGCAGCCGCCGAACAGAAAGCGGGTCGAATTGCTGCCGAAGGTATTATTGCAACAAAGAGTAACGACACCGCTTGCGTGTTGGTGGAGATCAATTGCGAAACCGACTTCGTTGCCAAAGATAGTGGGTTTATTACATATGCAGAAAATGTTGCCGATTCGATTTTAGCAAATGCTCCGAGCGATCTTGCTGCTGTTTCCGCGTTGCCACTCGCAGACGGTGCTACGGTGGAATCTTCGCGGCAAGCACTGATCGCTAAAATAGGTGAAAATGTCAGTGTTCGCCGATTCCAGATAGTGTACGCCGAGGGTGGCATCGTCAGCACCTACATGCACGGTATCCGCATCGGCGTGTTGGTGAAATTAATCGGAGGGAAGGATGCTTTGGGGCGCGATTTGGCGATGCACATTGCTGCTAGCCGGCCGCTTTGCATCAGCGAACAAGATATGCCGGCTCAAGTACTTGAGCACGAAAAAGCGATCTTTATCGCCCAAGCTGAAGAAAGTGGTAAACCGGCAAACATCGTGGAGCAGATGGTGATCGGTCGAATGAAAAAACTTCTCAAGGAGCGTACTTTGTTAGGACAACCGTTTGTCAAGAATGTAGAGCAGACTATCGCCCAGCTACTACAAACCGAATCGGCAAGTGTTGAGCAGATGGTTCGTTTTGAAGTTGGCGAAGGGATCGAGCGGAGTAGTGGTGATTTTGTCGCAGAAGTAATGGCGCAAGCAGGTGGCGCCGGCAACACGCGATAGTGCGACACCTATGATCGGCGATATCCAAAAAGATGCCGAAGCGCGAATGATGAAAACGGTCGAATCGACCCGTGAAGAACTCAATCGCATTCGTACTGGGCGGGCTTCCACTGCGATTATTAATCACATTATGGTTGATTATTATGGCACCCAGACTCCGATTGATCAGGTTTCCACAATCGCCGTGACAGATGCCAGAACGCTCTCTGTCCAACCGTGGGACAAAAACATGTTAGCGGCTATTGAAAAAGCTATTTTGAGATCGGACCTTGGTCTCAATCCAGTCACAGCAGGCACGAGTATGCATATTCCGTTGCCGTCAATGACCGAGACTCGCCGTATTGAATTGGTTAAATCAGTCAAGCGGGTAGGAGAAAACAGTAAAGTTGCGCTTCGCAATATCCGGCGTGATGCAATTCAGACAGTGCGTGAATTGCTCAAGGCAAAAGAACTTAGTGAAGATCAGGAAAAACAATCTGAGAAGATGTTGCAAACGCTGACCGGTCAGTTTGTTTCGCTGATCGATAATATCGTCAGCGAAAAAGAACTTGAAGTGCTGACAATATAGCGTTTTCAGTAGCCCGCACCCACGTAGCGGCACTCAAACTATGGACTTTCCCAGGGTAAAGTTTTCCGCCACAGAATCTGTTGCTTCCGCATTGGTTGATAAGCCACGCCATGTGGCGATCATCATGGATGGCAACGGTCGTTGGGCCCGTCAGCATGGGTTGTCACGTATCCAGGGACACCTTCGTGGGGTTGAGACTGTTAAGAAGATCATGGAGGCGATGGGCAATCGTGGTATTCCATACCTGACTTTATTTGCGTTTAGTAGCGAAAACTGGCAACGCCCGGCACACGAAGTAACAAATTTAGTACGGTTGTTCGACAAAACGCTTACGAATGAGATAGAAAAACTGCATGCGCAACAGATACGACTACGCATAATCGGTAATTTGTCAAAATTTTCCACGTCGCTACAGCGCAAGATTGAGAAATCTGTCGCTCTGACTCAACACAACGAAGCACTCTGTCTAACGATTGCTCTGAACTATGGAGGGCGATGGGACATGCTCCAGGCTTGTCGGACAATTGCTCAGTCGGTTGCAAGCGGCGAGCTTTCGGCAAGTGAGATTACTCTGGAAAATATCGAAACTAAACTGTGCTCCACTGGGCTACCCGAGCCAGATTTGCTTATTCGCACCGGCGGAGAGCAGCGGCTAAGCAATTTTATGTTGTGGCAACTGGCTTATGCCGAGTTATATTTTACCGATACCTACTGGCCTGACTTTAATGAAAAACACTTTGATCACGCATTGATGGCTTTTGCGCACCGCCAACGCCGCTTCGGCAAAATTGGGCAGCAAGTCGCGGCATTACAAACATGAAGACACGTATTATCACCGGGTTGGCACTGGCGGTAGTTGCCTTGGTATTGGTTGGGTGGTCACCCACTTGGTTGTTTTCGGCACTGACGCTGGTTATGCTGGCTGCGGTGCTCCCCGAATGGTGTCGCCTCATGGAAAACCCAATTACGTTGCAGAGAATTGCTCTTTGCATTGTGGTTATTGTTCTGCTTGCTGCATTGTTGTATCAAATACCACAAGTATTCTCTCTGATTTGTGCAATCGGCGCATTGTTTTGGTTATTTCAAGCCTTCAACCTGTTACGCAATGCACCACCCAAGCCGGCCGGGGTGTTGGAAGGAACGGGCATCCTCTTAGTTGCTTGGAGCGCACTGGTGTGGGTGCATAGTCAGGGGATACCGCTGATCATTGCGATGTTGCTGCTAGTTTGGGGTGCCGATACCTTCGCGTATTTCGGCGGTAAGTACTTTGGAAAGCACCCATTGGCACCATCCATTAGCCCCGGAAAGACCATCGAGGGCTTGCTCAGCAGTTTTATTGGGGTTGGTGTAATCGCAATGCTAGCGATGCTATGGATAGCAGAATTGCAAGCGTTATCATGGCGTTGGTGGGTGGTTATTTTTGCGACTATTTTGTTCAGTGTGGTTGGTGATTTATATGAGAGCCGCTTGAAACGCCGTGCTGGGGTAAAAGACAGTGGAAATTTGTTACCGGGACACGGAGGGCTGTTTGATCGGTTGGACGGATTATTGGCGGCAGCCCCAGTCTTTGCCGTACTTGGGTGGTGGGCGGCATGACCGAATCGGTCGTCATCCTTGGCTCAACCGGCACAATCGGGAGTAACACCCTCGATGTTATTCGGCGACATCCAGATAAATACCAGGTGGTAGGGCTATCCGCGCAACGGGATCTAGTGACGATGCAAAAACAATGTGCCGAATTTAACCCCGAGCACGTCGCAATGGCGGATTGTACGGTTGCCACACAGCTCGCCGGGGAGCTATCCCAATCTGGCTTAAAAACGCGGGTGTCGGGGGGAGATGATGCGGTATCCGAGCTTGCAGCAAGCGGTGCGGACATTGTTGTCTGTGCAATTGTTGGGGCGGTTGGGTTGTCTTCGACAGTAGCGGCAGTGTGCAGTAGCAAAAAAGTTCTGATTGCGAATAAAGAATCGTTAGTGATGGGTGGCTCCCTGGTTATGGATAAAGCCAAAGCACACGGCACAATGGTGATTCCTATTGATAGTGAGCATAATGCGATTTTTCAGTGTCTACCGTCACCCGGCGATGGCAATGACGCATGTATACGAAAAATCTGGTTGACCGGCTCGGGCGGGCCATTTCGGAAATTGCCAGCGGAGGAATTTTGCCACGTGACACCCCAACAAGCATGCACACACCCAAACTGGCAGATGGGGCCGAAGGTCTCGGTCGATTCGGCGACCATGATGAACAAAGGGCTGGAACTCATCGAAGCATGTGTGCTATTTTCGTTGGAGGTTGACGATATTGAAATCATTATTCACCCGCAAAGTGTGGTGCACTCGATGGTTGAATATGATGATGGATCGATCCTTGCGCAATTGGGTAACCCGGATATGCGTATACCGATTGCACATGCCCTTGCGTGGCCTCGACGAATTGAGTCGGGGGCGCACCGCCTGAATCTGCTCGAATGTCGTTTTGACTTTGAAACTCCGGACTATCAGCGGTTTCCCTCGCTTAATCTTGCGCGCGATGCGGCGCGTACTGCAGGCGTTATGCCGACAGCCATGAATGCAGCGAATGAGGTGGCAGTCGAGGCTTTTCTTGGCGGTCGGTTGCGGTTTGACAGAATTACGCAAGTGGTTGAACATGTTATGCAAAATACTGTAAGTGGGGACGCTTGCGACTTAGAAAGTGTGGTACATGCCGATCAACAAGCACGCCGTTTGTGCAACACTTTGATTAAATGAGAAGCAGCAAGGAGAATTGATAGTGAGCGAATTATTTTATAGCGTATTTGGTTTTCTCGTGGCGATCGCCATACTGGTGACGGTGCACGAGTATGGGCATTTTCAAGTAGCACGGAAACTGGGCGTCAAGGTGCTCAAGTTTTCGATAGGCTTTGGCAAACCGATTATTAAGTGGCGACGCAAGCGCGATCAAACCGAGTACGTAATCGGAATGATTCCTTTGGGTGGCTATGTCAAGATGCTCGATGAAAGAGAGGGAGAAGTTCAAGGAGAAGAGGTCAATAGAGCGTTTAATCGCCAATCGTTGCTGGTGCGGAGTGCGATTGTTGCCGCCGGACCCATTTATAACTTTCTATTTGCCATTGTTGCAATTTTGTTGGTGTTCATTGCAGGTAGTGATGATATTGAACCGGTTGTTGGCACCGTGGCGGCCGATTCGGTTGCCGCACGTTCTGGCTTTCAATCGGGCGATCGACTTATTCAAGTCGACGGGCGCGAAGTCCGTACTTGGGGGCAATATCAACTGTATTTATTGCATCAGGCGATGAAAGGAAATCAGGTGAGTTTTACCGTCATCGGTGAGCGTGGTGTGCGCAATCTGCAAGTTGATTTTGGCCTGATCGATCAGTACTTGCTCGGCACGCGTGCCCCTACTTCGCACATTGGGTTATTTCCATCGGTGCCGCCTGCGGAGGTCTATCAGTTACTAGAGGATTCGCCGGCAGCAACTGCAGGCTTGAAATCGGGTGATCGGATTATCGCCATCGACCAGCAGCCGATCGCGGATTGGAATGAATTGGTAGATTATGTATCTCAACGCCCGCGGCAGGAACTATTGTTAACCTTGCGCCGCGCTGATGTGCAACTCGAAACCCGCCTGACGACGGATGTATTCATTGTCGAAGGCACCGAATATGGACGCCTTGGGCTCTATCGCCCACCGCCGACCTCGGCGCAGTTGCGCTATGGGCTATTCTCGGCAATTCCGGCAGCGATCGAATATAACTGGCGCATGGCGGCAGTCACTTTGCGTTCGCTTGGGCGGATTGCGAGCGCGCGAATGCCGACCGAAAACTTATCCGGACCGATTACTATCGCGCGGGTGGCTGGGCACTCGATAGAAACGAGTGCTGTCGACTTCCTTCGATTTTTAGCGATTATAAGTATTTGCATCGGGCTGTTCAATTTGTTGCCCATCCCACTATTGGATGGCGGCCATTTACTCTATTTTGCGATTGAGGCGCTCACCGGGAGCGCACCGTCGGAACGATTCTTACAGTGGGGGCAGCTATTTGGCATTTTCCTGCTCGCATTATTAATGTTCGTTGCTTTGTATAATGATATGATACGGTTGTTTTAAATAAGGGTGAGCATCGGCTTGCCGGTGCGTATTTTACGACACGATCGACACGATAAAACTATTAAATATGGGATACGTACTACCACGATTGAAAAAAACTGCGTTTCTGCTTCTGTTGTTATTTTATACAGAAGCGGTTTTTTCAATTATGCCGTTTATCATAACGGACATACGTGTGGAGGGGATTGAGCGACTCGATGCGGGCACCGTCTTTAACTACTTGCCGCTGAAAGTGGGTGATGAAGTAAACGATCAGGAAGCACGAATTAGTATCAAAGAATTATTTAATACTGGCTTTTTCAAAGATGTGGCACTTGAACAAGATGGAACGGTGTTGGTCGTTAAACTCGTTGAGCGTCCGTCGATCGCCGAAATCACTTTCTCTGGGAACAAAGCGTTGACAACCGAAACCCTCGAACAAGGTTTGGAGCAAATTGGTTTGTTGGAAGGTCGGATTTTCAACAGCATCAAGCTCGCGCAAGTTGAGCGTGAAATCAAAGCTACCTATCTGTCGTTAGGGCGGTATTCGGCGACCGTCAACGCGACGGCTACAGAGTTGGATCGAAACCGAGTTGCCATCGAATTGAACATCGATGAGGGGCGTGTAGCAACCATTAAAAAAATTAACATTATCGGTGCTACCATAGTCCCAGTGAAGGCATTGATCGATGAGATGTCACAGCGCGACAAACGAGGGTTTAACTTGTTTTCTAAGCGCAACCAGTACTCCAAGCAAAAGCTTGAGGCGGATATTGAAACGATTCGAAGTTATTACTTAAACCGTGGTTTTCACGATTTTAAGGTTGTTTCTCGCAATGTTCAAATCAGTCCCAACAAACAAAACATCTTTATCAGTATCGTCCTCGATGAAGGTCCACAATATGTGTTTGGTGAGAGTGTTTTTAAGGTCGTGGGCGATATAAAAATCGAGGGAGTTGAGGATCAAATTACCATTGAGGCGGGTCAGCCATTTTCACGCAAAGTTGTTAACGCAAGCCGTATAGCAATCACCGATCATTATTCCGATGTCGGCTATGCTTTCGTCGATGTGAAACCGAGTTATGAAGCCGATCGCGAGGCTGGCGAAGTAAAAACTATTTTCACCATTGTTCCCAAGCAGCGCGTCTATGTACGCAAGATCAATATCACTGGAAATCTGCACACGCGCGACCAAGTGATTCGGCGCGAACTACGGCAGTTTGAAGGCGCGTGGTACTCGGCACGAGCGATAAGCCTTTCACGTGCTCGGTTACAACGGCTTGGCTATTTCGAAAATGTGAAAATTGAAACCCCAGAAGTCCCAGGAGCCGAAGATCAAGTTGATATGAGGGTGATCGTCAACGAACGAAACACCGGAGCATTTACTTTTTCGCTAGGTTATTCCGACACCGATGGAGGGTTGCTCGGGGCGAGCTTTTCGCAACGCAATCTATTTGGTACCGGGCGTGAAATCAATCTTGCTCTGAATACTTCCGATGCCTCCAACACCCTTAGTCTAAACTACATCAATCCTTACCACACTCCGGATGGGGTCAGCCGAGGGTTAACCATTGCCCGAAGGAAGGTGGAAACCGAAGAAGTGAATTCAGCAGAATACGTGGTCAACACTTTATTATTCGGAGTGAATTACAAAATTCCGATTACCGAAACAAACTCATTCAATTTAGGCTTTTCTTTGGAAGAGGTTGATCTGGGAATTACAGCCTCCACTCCGGTCGAGTTTAAAGAGGTTACGGCTAGCAAGGCGACGGGTGGAAATGACAAGGAGGATGGCGTCAATTTACTGATGTCGCTTGGTCTTTCCAAAGACACACGCGATGATTTTTTCTTTCCAACGAATGGTTCCAGCAGCTCGGTTTCTATGGAGATCTCAGCACCCGGTAGCGAATACGAATATTATAAACTGAACTTGCAGGGCACTTACTACACCCCAATTTCCTCGTTATTTACCCTAAAAGGAGGGTTCGGGCTTGGCTATGGTGATAGTTTCGGCAATTCTAAAGAGTTTGGGCTACCCTTTTTCAGGCGCTATTATGCAGGTGGCTCGAATTCTGTGCGCGGTTATGATGGGCGATCGTTAGGTCCACTTAGCTCAGGTTTTGCCAATTGTGACCCGAATAACGATACCCTTGAGAAAAGAATGGAAAATTGTACCCCGGTGACCCCAAGATCGGTGGGCGGTGATCAACGTATTTTACTGAATGCCGAAGTGTTGTTTTCGCCGTTTGGCGGAGATGGTGGTAATGATAAACGTATGGGGTTGTTTATCGATGGCGGTACGGTTTTTGGTAAAGGTTATGAGCGACATGAGGGTGATACTCCTGTTCGTAAAATTGAAGACACCTCGATTGATCTTGCCAACTTGAGATATTCGGTCGGTTTTGTGTTTAACTGGTTTTCCCCGATTGGTCCCTTTGCCATCAGTTATGCTGAGCCTTTGAACGATCAGTCTGGCGATAATTTTGAAAAATTTCAGATTACAGTCGGCTCGGTTTTCCAGTAGTATGCTAGTAATAGGTTTTACATGATTAACGTTTTTACATTTTGGGAGTATTGAATAATGAACATCCGATTTTTATTAAGAGTTTTTTTCGTAGTGGCAACATCGTTGTCTACAGTGCCCTTGGCTTATGCGGCGACCATAGGTTATGTCGATGCTCGACGTGTCATCGATAAGGCACCACAGAGTGAAGTAGAGCTGGAAAAACTCAAAATCGAATTTTTCGATCGAAAGGAGAAATTAAACACGGAAATTGAAGCATTTAAGAAAGACGAGGAAGAGTTGATCAAAAACAGTGTATTGTTGAGTACCAAAGAGTTGGATCGTAAAACCAGTGACCTGCGAGATTCACAGCGAAATCTACAGCGCGCGCAACGAGAATACAATGAAGACTATGCGCAGAAACGCAACGAAACTTTAAGCCAGTTGGAAACACTGATCTCTGAAGTGGTGGTTGCCATTGCCAAAAAAAAGAAACTCGATATTATATTTCAGCAGGCGATTTACGCCAGTCCCAGTATCGATTTGACCGATGACGTATTGGAAGCGCTTAAAAAGCAACACAAAAAATAGATGTTTGCTATTATCATTGGTGTAGATTGATCCCATTAATGCGATGGTTTCCCTGAGTAAAATTGCAGGTTTAGTTGCCGGGCAGTTGGAAGGGGATGGAGAGTTTGAGGTTAATGGCATTAGCAGCTTAGAAAAATCGGGTAGCAGTATGTTGTCGTTTTGTGTGGGCAGACAACATGTAGAGAATCTCAAAAAAACTGCCGCTGGCGCGGTGATGCTACATTCCAAACACGCCTCTTTTTTTGCCGGGCACAAAATTATTGTTGCATCGCCTTATCTCGCATATGCGCAAGTCAGTAAGTTATTTATGCCACCCATGCGCCCATATAGTATTCATCCAAGTGCTAATATTGCCAAGACCGCCTCACTACACCCCAAGGTGTCGATTGGTGCGTATACTGTAATCGGGGCAAATACTGTGATTGAACAAGGCGCAGTTATCGGTAACCAAGTATCGATCGGTGATGCCTGCATGATCGGGCGCGATACTGTGATCGATTCTGGAGTCCATATCTATTCGCACACCTCGATCGGTCAGCGTTGCAATCTTTCATCCGGTGTGGTGATTGGGGCAAGCGGGTTCGGGTATGCTGAGGACGGCGATTTATGGGTGCGTATCGAGCAACTTGGGAGCGTAACCATCGGTGATGATGTTGATATCGGTGCAAACACTACGATTGACCGAGCTGCCATCGACAGCACCGTCATCAGCAACGGTGTTAAATTGGATAACCAAATCCAAATCGGGCATAATGTACACATTGGTGACCATACGATTATGGCAGGTTGTAGCTGTGTTGGAGGTAGCACAAAAATTGGCAAACGATGCCGTCTGGGTGGAGCTGCCAAAGTTTCGTCGAATTTGGAAATTGTTGATGATGTGTATATAAATATGAGCAGTACGATTACTTCATCGATCCGTGAAGCGGGCGCTTATTCTTCGACACTATCGGCAAAACCTATCGCCAGGTGGAATCGGACTGTGATCCATATCCATCGCCTCACTCAAATGGCGAGAGAGTTACAAAAACTGGGTAACCACAAAAACGAAATAATCAAAGATAAGCAATGAATAATAATCTCGAAGCGAACAGTATCAATATTAACCAGATACGCGAGATTTTGTTGCATCGATATCCTTTCCTGCTTGTCGATCGGGTGTTGGAGTATGAAATCCACAAGTACTTGAAGGCGATCAAGAACGTTTCTATCAATGAACCTTTTTTTCAGGGGCACTTTCCGAACCACCCAATATTCCCCGGCGTATTGATCGTGGAAGCATGCGCTCAAGCATCAGCGATTTTAGCGAGCCAAGGATTAGTTGAAAAACCTGAAGGAGATGTCGTTTTTTTGCTGGCTGGTGTCGACAAGACACGCTTTAAAAGACCGGTAAGCCCTGGCGACCAGTTACTCATTGAAGTGACGCAGACTGGTTATAAAAACCGAATCTGGAAATATGCCACGAAAGCTTCGGTAGACGACAAAGTGGTGGCGGTGACTAATATCACGTTTACCTACCGCTAATTTTGTCATGCCGGATATTCATTCGAGCGCGATTGTCGACACAAATGTGGAACTTGGTGAAGACGTTGTTGTTGGCGCGTTTTCCATTATCGAAAAGGATGTAGTTATTGGGGCACGTACCCGAATTGATTCGCATGTGGTGATCCGAAGCCATACTTCCATCGGTATAGATAGCCAAATTTTTCAGTTTTGTTCGATCGGAGAACAGCCCCAACACCTTGAGTATGCGGGAGAATCGACTCGGCTTGAAATCGGGGCACGTAATATTATCCGCGAATACTGCTCGCTCAATTGCGGTACATCAAGTGGGCTTGGTGTTACCCGTTTAGGTGACGATAATTTTATCATGGCGTACGCGCATATCGCCCATGACTGCACGCTTGGCAACCATGTCGTCTTCGCGAACGGCGCAAGTCTTGCCGGGCATGTAAACATTGGTGATTATGCTATCCTCGGCGGGTTTGTCGGGGTTCATCAGTATTGCAACATCGGCACGCATAGCATCGTCGGGCTTGGAGCAATGTGTATTCAAGATGTGCCGCCGTACATCGTCGCTGCTGGCAACCCAGCAACCCCATTTGGTATCAATTCCCGGGGGTTGGCACGCCGAAATTTTAATGCGGGCACCATCGCGCTATTAAAAAAAGCCTATCGATTGTTATACCGGAAAAACTTTGACTTGAAAACAGCCATTGCTGCGATCGAAGAGATAGGCGGCGAGAGCACAGAAACTGTCACTTTGTGCGATTTTCTGCGTGCCTCGAAACGTGGTACTATTCGATAGAATATTTGTGAATAAACAGCGTACTTTGCAGATTGCAATAGTCGCCGGTGAGGCCTCTGGCGATCAGATCGCGGCGGGATTGATCGAAGCCATCAAAGCCCGTTTCCCTAACAGCCGTTTTATCGGGGTCGGGGGGAAGCTCATGGCACAAGCGGGATGTGAACGATTGTTTGACATGGAGAAAATCAGCGTCATCGGGTTCGACGGGCTATTCACTAAATTATTCGGTATCCTCAAAATTCGCCGCGCGCTACTGGCGCGTTTTACTGCGGATCGTCCAGACATCTTTATTGGCGTCGATGTTCCGGATTTCAATCTGCCGCTGGCGCGCAAACTCAAACGTGATCGAATCACTTGCCTCCATTATGTGAGCCCGACGATTTGGGCGTGGCGTGGCTATCGGATACACAAAATTCGCCGCTCGACCGATCACATGCTAACTTTATTTCCATTTGAAAATAGCTACTACCACCAACATGGCGTGCCGGTAACGTGTGTTGGACATCCAATTGCCGATGCAATCTCCATGCCCGACCGGGCGTCCGCCTACCAGCAACTGCATCTTGCTGAAGGCTTATGGATTGCGTTATTACCGGGCAGTCGAAACAGTGAAATTAAACGGCTGGGTGCTATTTTTATGGATGCGGCGCGGAATATTTTACTGCGTTATCCGCAGGCAAAGTTTGTGCTACCTCTTGCGAGTGAAAAAGTGGCGCAAGAATTCTACAAGGTTGTAGGCAATATAGACGATTTACCAGTACGTATTTTGGACGGCAATGCTCGCTTGGCACTCGAGGCATGTACGGTGGCGGTGGTCGCATCCGGAACCGCTGCTCTGGAAGCAGCACTTCTACGGCGGCCACATATCGTGGTATACAAATTACCGAGGTTGAGTTATTGGTTGGTGAGCCGCTTGGTGAAATTGAAATACTATTCAATGGCAAACCAACTGTTACGCGAACCGGTCGTTCCAGAGTTGTTTCAAAAGCACGCAACTGCTGATGCTATTGCACGTGAAGTCGATGTACTGTTGCAAGATCCTAAACATTGCGCTTGGTTGGAGGAGCAATTCGCTGATTTGCACCGACAATTAAAATTAAATGCCAACGTATCCGCTGCCAATGTCGTGCTAAAACTTGTCGGGGTGGCAAGTTGAAGGTGCGGGAGATAGTCGCCGGTGTGGACGAGGCAGGGCGTGGGCCGCTCGCAGGTCCGGTCGTTACAGCGGCGGTCGTGCTCAATCCAAATGCTCCGATCGAAGGGTTAGCGGACTCCAAAACCTTATCTGCAGCGCGCCGCCATGTTCTTGAGATCGAGATTAAAAGCAAAGCCCTTTACTGGGCAATCGGGAGTGCCGAAGTCGCCGAAATCGATTCGTTGAATATCTTGCAAGCGACATTGCTGGCGATGCAGCGTGCGCTAAATGGTCTACCCATTATGCCTACACAGGCGTTGGTCGATGGCAATACGTTGCCTATGTTGCCGTACCCGGCGAAGGCAGTAATTAGGGGCGACGCAATACATGCCGAAATCTCGGCGGCTTCCATATTAGCGAAGCAAGAGCGTGACCGGCGAATGCTTGTTTTATCGATTAGCTACCCGGAGTACGGTTTTGAGCGGAATAAAGGTTATCCAACACGCGCGCATCTCGACGCAATGAATCGCCACGGTATTAGCGTCCATCATCGGCGCAGTTATGCACCGGTTCGGCGGCTCATCAGAGCATCCGAAATGACTCGACAGTCCGTTTGATGAACGCAGCGTTTGTCCATCTGCATGTTCACTCTGAGTATTCACTAGCAGACGGCATTGTTCGTGTGTCAGCATTGGCGGCGGCATCGGTGGGCAATGAATTTCCGGCGGTTGCGTTGACCGATCTTTCGAATGTGTACGGGATGATTAAATTTTATCGTACGTGTCTGAAACAAAACGTAAAGCCAATAATTGGTTGCGATATTTGGGTTGAAAACCCATTGGTGCGCGATCGATTTGACCGAATGATCGTGCTGTGTTGTAACCAACAAGGTTATCAAAACTTGAGCAAGTTGCTGACTGCTGCGCATCTCCGCGGGAAACGCAAAGCTAAAACGGTGATCGAATGGTCTGAATTGGAAGCTGCTCACAACGGCTTATTGGTGTTATTTGATGATCAAGAAGGACCACTGACTGCCCGTTCCGGTTTGCTAGAGGAAGATCGCGCTGTAGCACTCATCGGAACATACCAAAAATTATTTGGCGACCGGCTGTATTTTCAAATCAGCCGAGTTGGAAATACCGGCGAACGGGCGTACATTGCACAAGTGCACGCATTGGCAGCAACTCACAATGTTGGGTTGGTGGCAACGAATCGGGTCGAATTTATCGACGCATCTGAATTTTTCGCTCACGAAATTCGTGTCTGTATCCACGAAGGTCGTACGGTGGCTGATCGTCGACGCGTGCGTCGTTTTACCGAACAACAATATCTTCGAAGTACGGCGGAGATGATTAAATTATTTTCCGATATTCCCGAAGCAATCGAAAACACTGTAGAGATCGCCCAACGGTGCAATCTGTTTATCAATTTTGATGAAAATTTCTTGCCAAATTATCCAAGGGAAACGCATGAATCGGTCGATCAGGTACTGCGTCGTCAAGCTGAAGCCGGATTATGCGAGCGTTTGGGAGTACAACAACTGCACGGTGAAGATAGTATCAAAGAATATATTTCGCGCCTCGATATGGAGCTCGATGTCATCAATCAAATGGGCTATCCCGGCTACTTTTTGATCGTTGCAGATTTTATCCGGTGGTCTAAAAAAAATAGTATACCGGTTGGCCCCGGCCGAGGTTCCGGTGCTGGCTCATTGGTTGCATGGGCAACCGGCATCACTGAAATTGATCCACTTCATTACGGCTTGTTGTTTGAGCGATTTCTGAATCCGGAACGAATTTCATTACCCGACTTCGACATCGATTTTTGCGTTGACGGGCGCGACCGCGTGATTGAATATGTCGCCAAACGTTACGGTCGCGATCAAGTTGCGCAAATTATCACTTTTGGCACGATGGCAGCAAAAGCGGTGGTGCGTGATGTCGGCAGAGTCATGGAAATACCATATGGAGCAGTCGATCAAATTGCTAAACTAATCCCGTTTGAAATCGGCATCACGTTGCAAAAAGCGCTGAAACAGGAAGAGTTACTTGCCCAACGTTACCGTGAGGATGCCGAGGTCAAGAATTTGATTGACACTGCCATGCAACTCGAAGGCATAGCGCGCAATGTGGGCAAACATGCAGGCGGCGTTGTTATCGCACCTCATCCGCTCACCGAGTATACGCCGCTTTATGCAGAAGCACCGGGTAGCCAGGCGATTACCCAACTAGATAAGGATGATCTCGAAGCCATTGGCCTAGTGAAGTTTGATTTTCTCGGGTTGCGCACGCTAACCATTATCGATAGTGCGGTCAAGATGATCAATCAGCGACAAGGTGTGCAATCACTCGACATGATGAATATTCCGCTCGATGACACTGTCGCTTTCGATCTCATTCAAAAAGGTCGTACGATCGCCATATTTCAACTAGAATCGCGCGGTATCCGCGATTTGATTGTGCGCCTAAAACCCGACAAATTTAATGACTTGGTAGCACTCGTTGCGCTATACCGCCCGGGACCGTTGAAATCAGGCATGGTAGATGACTTCATTAATCGCAAACATGGGAACGAAGCAATCTCGTATTCGCACCCCGATATTGCACCGATTCTCGAGCCAACTTATGGTGTCATTTTGTATCAAGAACAAGTGATGCAAATTGCGCAAGTATTGGCCGGCTACACCCTCGGAGGCGCGGACCTTTTGCGTGCGGCAATGGGGAAAAAGAAAGTGGACGAGATGGCAAAGCAACGAAAAGTATTTATGGAAGGCGCAAAAAAACGCAACGTTGATGTAAATGTGGCGAAGAACATTTTTGATTTGATGGAAAAATTTGCCGGCTATGGTTTCAATAAATCGCATTCGGTCTCTTATGCGTTGATTGCATATCATACTGCATGGCTCAAGGCGCATTATCCGGCAGACTATATGGCGGCGACATTATCGGCGGAGATGCAAAATACCGATAAATTGGTGCCTTTGCTTGCCGACTGCGCCGAGTTGGGGCTGGCTATTAAAACCCCTAATGTCAATCGAGGTTATCACAGTTTTCGGGCGACTAACGAGCGTACCATTTTGTATGGTATCGGCGCGATCAAAGGTGTGGGTAAGGCGGTTAGCGAAGGCATCGAAGCCGAACGAGAAAACGGCGGGCAATTCCACGATCTATACGATTTTTGTATGCGGTTGAACGGACACACACTTACCAAGCGGGTGCTCGAGGTACTCATCAAAAGCGGCGCAATGGACGTAGTCGGCGAACATCGGGCTGCTCTAATGGACAATGTCGACAACGCCATTCGATCTGCTGAGCAACAACAGATGAATCAAAAAACTGGGCAAAAAGACATGTGTGGTGGCGTCGAAACGCTTCGAACTATGTTGCCGGAGCAACCACTCAAACCATGGAATGAGCAACAGATACTCAATGCTGAAAAGGAAACGTTGGGTCTATATTTGAGCGGTCATCCGTATACTCGTTATCAAGGTGAACTTTCCGGAGTCATCTCAAAGGATGTTAGTGAGCTGGACCTGAGCACGCCGAAAAATGGCGCGTTCGCTGGATTAGTAATTGCTATGCGCGTATTTAACACCCGCCGTGGCAAAATGGCATTTGTTACCTTGGATAACGCCATCAAACGCATCGATGTCAGTCTGTATTCAGAGCAATATAAAAAATACCGGAGTTCTTTGCAAAAAGGGAATGTGCTGGTAGCCTATGGCGAGTTTAGTGCCGATGATTTTAACGGTGGTGTACAACTTCGCGCCGCGCGTGTATTTGATATCGATACGTTCCGAAACGAGCATCTGCGAAAAATTGAACTCGATTTATACGAAGGAAAAATTAAAGACGACATAATGAAAAGCCTTTGTCAGGTGTTGTCGCAACATCAGGGCGGCAATGTTGGCATCAATATTCGCTATTATCGTAGCCAAGGTGAACTTGGGCGGTTCAAACTTGGCGCCGATTGGTCGATTCATCCGTGCCAAGCGTTATTTGATGCGTTGGCTGAGCTGATCGGGGTTTCAAACATTAAATTCGACTACGAAACTTCGCCGGTGATAAAAGGCAAGAATAAAACAGTTGCTAATCAGCCCAAGGTTGCGGTCGCTAGTTGACGTTGCTGGAGAGTTGATAGAAGTAGGTTTTCGCGGTCATTCGTTTGGTTTAGTGGTCCATGTTAGATGGTACCGCTTGGTCTCATGAGAGTATATTCCCAAGAGTTATATTCCCGTTTTTATCATTGCTTGTAATTCTTCGTCGAGTCGGTTGAGAATTTGATCATATTTGAATGCACCGATCTTCTTGCCGCGTTTCTTAAGGTTGACATAATTGGGACCGCACCATAACCCCAAATCAGCATCATCGGTTTCGCCGGGGCCATTCACCCGACATCCCATCACCGCGATGGTAATCGCATAATGCTCGGCATAACGCGTGCGCTTCCGCACCTGTTGTGCCAAATCGATAAATGCCGAATTTTCGACGCGCGAGCAACTGGGACAACTAATCAAATTTAACCGGTCATCGTAAAAGTGCACAACCGAACGCACTCGCCCAGCAAAAATGTCCGCCAAAATCTCCTTGCCAATGGTAATTTCCTGTTGTTTTTCTGCATTTGGTACAGTCAACGATACACGAATGGTGTCGCCAATACCTTGACTGATGAGCTGCTCAAAGGCGATACGGGTTTTTTCGATGCCCTCTGGCGGCATACCGGCTTCGGTTACACCAAGATGCAATGGAATTTGCGGACGCTCCGCCGCGAACTTCTTATATGCGGCAATGACTTTTCGTGGATCGGAATCTTTGAGAGATACACAATAGCGGGTAAAACCCAAGTGATCGAGCCAGGCACTATGTTCCAATGCGCTCTCAACCATCGGCGTAATTGAGTCATCATCGCTCCCGTGTTTGTCCGGGTCGACGGAACCTGCGTTGACCCCTACCCGCAACGCACAGTCGTGTCGCACGGCGATGTCCGCCAGAAAAGCGACTTTATCGCGCCATGGTTTAGCGCGTTCATGGTGATATAAATGCCCTGGGTTATAGCGAATTTTATCCACATGCGGTGCTAGCATCTCTGCCAGACGGTAATTCTCTTGCAAATCAACACTCAATGTAGCCGTCGAGCGTTGCCGGAGGATAGCAATCGCTTCGGCATCTTTTTTGTTGTCGGCAGCAATGCGAATAATGTCAGCACCGGCCTTATCAAGAGCATTCAATTGCTGCAAGGTGGCTTCAATATCGGTGGTTGGCGTTGCACACATACTCTGCACCGCGATCGGATGCCCGCCGCCGATTGTGACTTTGCCGATTTTTACCGTTCGGGTCGGATTTCGCTGAAACTTGGGCATGTCAATACCGTAAGGAAACGGATTGATAGCATACCCTATCTTGTCGGAGCATGTGCCAACTAGCGGCACATACTGACAGTTGCAAATCGATCAGATACAATCGGATCATCTTCAAAACCTGCCCGAAAACATAATATGTTCACTCTTCGATCGGTTGTAAATCCTCCTCTATGAGTTCTACGCTAGCACAACTGCTGACCGAACATGCCCGTTGCCATCCCAGTCGGGTTGCATTAGTATTCGCCGACCGGGAATACACATATGGTGCATTGAACGCGGAAGCCAATCGTCTTGCCAATGCGTGGCGGGCTTGCGGGTTGGCCAAAGGAGATAAGGTTGCCACTGTACTGGAAAATAGCGTTGAATTGATGGTGGCGTATTGGGCCGCAGCGGTCAGCGGCATTGTGATCGTGCCCGGTAGCACGTTGCTTCGACACAGCGGATTGAAAACGCTACTGCAAGACTCCGACAGCCGTATGGTGATCGCACATCATAGCCATGCAACGATGCTCGATTCGATACGTGGTCATCTTGCACAAATCAGTGATCGCTTCATTCTAACTGGGTTTTCTGAGCATGAGACCCCTCCCGACGGTTTTCAAAACTATGCTCAGCTTACTACCCACGCTTCAACCACTGCACCGCAAGTTGAGATACACGGTGAAGATGACTACAACATTATGTACTCGAGCGGTACCACCGGGGCGCCCAAAGGTATCGTACATAGCCATCGTGTACGGGCGATGTATTGTACCGTGTTTGCCAGTGCGTGGCGGATGACACCGGAGAGCATTGTTCTACACGCAGGATCGTTGGTCTTTAATGGTTCAATGGTTGAGATGATGCCGTGGATGTATCTCGGTTGCCGATATATTCTGCACGAAAAGTTCAATGCCGAACGATTTATTCATGATATCAACGCTCACCGTGTCACGCATGTCATGCTAGTTCCGGCACAAATTATCATGGTTTTGAATAGCCCAGCATTCGACGCCAAGCGTTTATTGTCGATCGAGATGTTCGGGAACGTCGGGGCACCGCTTCACATGGCGTATAAAAAGAAAATTGCCGAAGTACTTCCCGACAGATATTATGAATTGTACGGAGTGACCGAAGGGCTAATGACCATCCTCGATAAAACCGATGTGCCGTTCAAAATGGAATCGGTTGGTGCGCCCACCGGATTCACCAAAATTTGCATTCTTGATGACCACGAAAATCCATGCGAATCTGGCGAAATCGGCGAGATTTGTGGGCGCGGACCGCTATTGATGAGCCGCTATTACAAACAACCTGAATTAACCGCACAAGTGATGCGCGGTGGTTGGTTGCATTCCGGCGATCTCGGGTATATGGACAAGCAAGGATTTTTATATTTGGTCGATCGAAAGAAAGATTTAATTGTTAGCGGAGGTGTTAATATCTATCCCAAAGACATCGAAGAAGTAGTGATCCGGCATCCTCAAGTAACCGAAGTGGCGGTGTTCGGTGTTCCCAATGCACAATGGGGGGAAGCACCGGTAGCGGCGGTCAGTTGTAATAGAGCAATGCTAAAAGAGGAATTGATCGAATGGGTGAACCAACGCGTCGATGCCAAATTTCAACGCATTCTCGATGTATGGGTGCTCGACGAATTCCCCCGCAATGTTGCCGGGAAAATTCTCAAGCGGGAGTTGCGCGATCTCTACCCACGTTAGGCACTTCTTTCTTCCACACGGTTGCGAGCCATGGTTGCTCCATGCGCGGCTTACCTGCTGGTCGGTAATAATGTTGTATTTCGCAAAACTTGGCGGCGTTCAGATAATGGCGCCACTGAGTTAAATCGTGGAAACATGCATAGCGTCCGCTGTTCCATCCCTCGCTGTTATCGCCGTGTGGATTGGATGAAAACAATATGCCGCCGGGTTTGAGTGTCTTCGCTAACTCTTGCAACACAGATGGTAAACTTTGGCACGGTACATGGAACAGTGAAGCGTTTGCGAACACGCCGTCGAAATAATCGATCGGTAAATCGAGGGCGAAAAAATTTTGCAACCATATTTCACAGTTGGAATGTTGGCGCGCCATAGCAACGAATGCCGGAGAACCATCTAACCCGATCGCGGTGTGCCCCAATTCAGTGAAGTGCACCAAGTCACGGCCGGGACCGCACCCAAAATCAAGTATGCGGTAGGGAGGTGGTGTCGTGATTGCCAGCAACAAGGCGTCGATGTTTTGGCTAACATCGTGGTGATCAGTGCCGGTGAAAAAAGCATCTGCATTGTTGTCATAATACTGTAGCGTTTTACCGCTAACCACGTGCGACACGTCCACCTCATCGACATGATGGCAACGCGGAGGGCGGGTGGAAGAAGGGCGTTCGGTCATTTGAAAAATGCAAGTGGTTCGGTGCGCGGCGACCCGCGTATTATACTCGTAAATAACATGTTGCAATGCCCCTCGCGGAGGCTTCTGCCAGTTAGTGCCCGGTATCACTTGGGGGGTATCCAACGGGCACAAAGATTCCATCATGCTCAAATAAGCCGAGTTACTCTATCGACTATTTTCAGTTAAAATCGGCGGGCACCCCTCCTTGAAAATGTACGCTCCCGCCCGATGCATTATATTCTCACTGGATACATTTCCTCGTTCCCACGTGGGAACGAGAATAATTTTAACGGCACAGGATATCGGATCAAGTCCGATAGGTGAATATCAACCCCACCACCCCGTCATCACT
>WASV01003846.1_pt1 | contig 32824 bp, 38 predicted proteins | sample 5698531 | NCBI WGS metagenome assembly WASV01 (sample SAMN11175559, study PRJNA528189) | sponge metagenome | isolation source: marine sponge | host: Myxilla | place: Antarctica: Western Antarctic Peninsula, King George Island | collected 2013-01 | reverse complement strand
ATCAACTAACCGGGTGTATGGGTCAGCTCACCCGCAAAGTGCCCAAAATGCCTAAACTCGTCTCCACTCGGACTATAGATATAGCCTGCCAAATGCAAAAAGCAATCGATATAACCTTCAAAGCGCAAAAAGTAATCGATATAACCTTCAAAGCGCAAAAAGCAATCGATAGAACCTTCAAAGTGCAAAAAGCAATCGATAGAACCTTCAAAGTGGAAAAAATGATTGATACTGAGTGGGAACTTGAACAACAAAAAGCCCAACGGGTAATCAAATTTCAGAGCTTTAATCCTGAATTTGCACACACACTTCCGGTTAAAAAACCGCAAAGTACAAATCCCGAATCCCCTCGTCCAGTTGAAAAACCGCAAGATACAAATCCCGAATTCCCCAAAAAACGGAGAATTGGTTTTGTGTAAAAACCACCAAAAGTAGGGAACAGAGAGTCGGTCGTCTTTCTTCTTGTTGAGAGGTATTGGCTATAAGTTGCTCTTAAGGTGGCGTGTTGTTTCTTCAATGTCTTACCCGATTTCAATTTCTTTTGAAAATTCAATATACGCTTCTGATTCAACCCAAGATTCATCACATGGTAAACCGCATAGAGTATGTCATATAATGTAAATTGCCATAGGAAGTGGACCACTAAGGAGACCTTTGCATAAGTCGATAAAACAGAAAAGCGAGATGCTTCGAGATACCCCTACGGGGCAAGAATTTAAAGGTCCAATTTCACTAGCTCAGCATGACGAGAAAAAGCTCTTTTGTCATTCTGATGAGCGTTTGCGATGAAGACGTGATATTTCACCGAAGCTTTCGTGCCCGTGTTATGTCTTACCTGAAAGTCCATGCCCTGAAGGGGTAGAACGGATAATCTTGGGTTTTGTAAAGCTCTCCTGAAAAAGGGCATAAATTGTAATGGAAAAGATTCAGGATTCAGGAAAAGTCTGGTGCAAGGGATTCGCCCGCCCGGTTCATGCTGTGCGGGTTGGAAATAAGATATTCGCCACGGGAAAAGGCGAAGATCAAACCATTGAGTGCTGGGTAGATAAAAATTTTCTGTATGTTGATCTAAATGAACCGTGCCGGGAAATCAGATATGCCCGGAAGTTTCCTCTTGATCTTGAACCTACGCTTCCTGGAACTCTATTCAATGGCTTTACCCTCACCAAACACGCAGATGTCCTCATTGTCAGGTCTGACCATGACAGGATCGAAGAAAAAACAATTTCCGGGGAAACTTACAGAACGGGTCAATACCAAAATATGAGTTCCAGAGAATTCTGCGACTGGGCGTGGGGTCAATAGCAATAACTGTTTACTGCTAACAACGATGCTCTCGGCTTGAAGAGTCCTTGCCAACTGCTTCTACGGACTTTAACCCCTCTTACCTTCCCTTAACAGAAGGAAATATAGCAAGAGCCCATCAAGCCGAGATGACTCTTTGCTCGCCACCCCCTCCCGTGGGAGGGAATTGGGCAAGAAGGACTTATTATACCCCTCAGGGGCATGAGAGTTGAGGAAGGTCATCACACAAGCCGAGATGGCTCTTTGCTAGTCAGATAAAGCTATTGCTCACTTGCCACCGGCGGCTGTATTACGCACCAGCCTGGCTGACTGGTGTTCCCTGGTATTGCGATCCACGAATGCCACCTCACCATCTCTCAGGTTGATCCGGGCGGCTTCCTTATTTTCATTGGTTTCCTGGAGCCACATGAAATGGGCGCATTTGGTGACAAATAATCGGTCGATGTGGATAACTTCTTCCTCCCAGTCTATTTGGTTCAATTCTGCATCATAAAAATTCTCGGCATCCTGCTTTGTTGGAAGCCTCCAATCGCTGAATCCTCCCGCATAAACCTGATTCATCAACCGGACATATGCCAGTGCCTCGTCAAAATTTCTCCACTGGCCCAAGTCTCCCCATGAATCTTTGGGAAGCCAGTGCGTATTATATTTAGTGTCAGTAATCATTCCTGAAGGGTTGTCATAAAAACGGCTTTGTTCAGTCATAAAGTAGTATCCAAAATAAAAGAATTGGAAAACTATCACGTTTAACTGGCTTGTTCAACGCATTTTAAAAATTCATCCTGCAAAAAGCAGGTCAGGATTCCCGGTTTTTTGTTTCCAATAAATGTATCGTCCACCCGAATCACAGGAACGATATCAATCCCGGAATTGGTGATGAACACCTCGTCTGCAGTCAGAACATCTTCTGTAAGCAACAAGCCCTCTTCAACAGGGATTTTATGATCCCTTGCGATTTCAAGGACAACCCGGCGGGTGATTCCATCCAGCACACTATTATTGACGGCCGGAGTTTTAAGCACCCCCTCTTTCACAATAAACAGGTTGCTGGTGGCACCTTCTGTTACGCCCAGGACAGGATCTACAATAATCCCCTCCATACTTCCCTGGCGCTGGGAAATTTCCCGGATCAGAATATTGGAAAGAAAGTTGCAAGTCTTTAGATTTTTTTTCACACCAGGCAAAACGGGTGCAGGCATAGTCAACAGGATGACCTGAACGCCTTTGCGATAAATGGCTTTTGGCAAAGGTTGGTGAGGCCTGACATGCACCACTAAAGTGGGGGAGGATTCCGGGTCTATCTGAAAATTTGGCTCATTGATACCGCGAGTGACAGTCAAACGAATAATGGCATTTTCACACTTGTTCCGGTCGAGAGTTTCCTGCACCACAGCCTTTACCTCCTGCCGGGTCATGGGTAAATCGATAAAAATTAATGGTAGGGATTTGAACAGCCTTTCCAAGTGGCGATCATGCCTGAAGATGTTTCCCTTACAGGCACGCATGGTTTCAAACAGACCATCTCCATAACAAAAGCCCCTGTCCAATATGGAAACATTTGCCTTTTCAAGAGGAGTGAACAATCCGTTTATATAAACAATAGAATTTTGCATCCCCCTCTCTCAATCTGCGGAGAACCTCCGCTAATAACTTGCAATCGCTTTTTTATAAACGAGGCCTTGTGCTCACAATCTGCACGACTAGTGGTGTGACAGGGCTTGTATCATTGCTGCGGCCTTGTCCAAGGTTTCCTGGTACTCTTTTTGCGGGTTGGAATCAGCCACAATGCCTGCCCCAACATGGAAACTGGCTGTCTCATCACAGACCACTATAGAACGAATGATGATGTTTAAGTCCATATAAGGGCCGAAGCCGATATATCCAAATGAGCCGGAATAGGGGCCTCTCATAACCGGCTCCAATTCAGAAATGATTTCCATGCAACGAATTTTGGGACAACCTGTGATAGTCCCTCCAGGAAAGACAGATTTCAAAATATCATAAACACCGATCCCCGGTTTAAGATTTCCTGCTATGTTAGAAACGATATGGCTCACATGCGAATATTTTTCCAGAAACATGAAATCGGTCACACAAACCGATCCTGCTTGGCAGATGCGTCCCAAATCGTTGCGCTCCAAATCAACCAGCATCAAATGTTCGGCACGCTCCTTCGGATTCAACAACAATTCCAGAGAGAGAGCCTGATCCTCCTCATCTTTTATCCCACGAGGCCGGGTGCCCGCTATGGGTCGTGTCTCAATCCGGTGTTCATGAACTTTCACCAAACGCTCGGGAGAGGAACTGACCAGTGAAAAGTTCTGAAAATTTAAATAGCCTGAAAAAGGGGCAGGGTTGACCTGCCGGAGCTTTCCATAAAGCTCGAAGGGATTCCCTGTAAAAGGTGTTGCAAACTTTTGCGCAAGATTGGCCTGATAAATATCTCCCTCGCGGATATAGTTTTTAGCCTTCTCCACCCGTTCGGTATAATCCATCTCACTTAAATTTGACCTTAGACCATTAGATGAAGGGGAGGGTGCCGAGGGGTTGAGACTCTCTGACTCCAGTCTTTCGTCAATGTTTTCTAAAGCCCGATAAATGTCTTTCCAGACTCTTTGAATTTCCTGACAGAGTTCATCATAGTTATTCTCTGTTCCATTTGTTTTTGGAGAAAGAACGAATTTAAGTTCTTCAGTGATATGGTCATATAAAAATAATCGCTCCACCTCCATGAACATCAAATCGGGCAAATTGCGCGATTTCTTGACCGGTAAAGACTCAAACCAGGCACCTGCTTCGTAGCCGATGAACCCCACCCAGCCTCCCCAGAAATGAGGAAGGTGATCCACGGGACTCACATTTTGTTCAAAATTTAACAGATCAATGGCGGGACCCGGCTGGTCCCATTCTGATGCCAACCGGCCTTCCTTAAATAGTTTTGCCCGTTGCCCTGTAATTTCTAATATTTTTGAACAGCCTCCTCCCATTAAGGAGTATCGGGCTGTCTCCTCCGGCCCGTTTGCGCTTTCGAACAGGAAGGAATTTTCAGTTTGAGGAAAAAGCTTCTGAAATAAAGCGAAAAGGTCCAGGCCGGAAATTTTTTCCTGCCCGCAGACGGGGATACGCGATGAAGATGCCGCCAATCTCATAAATGTATTTTTATCGGGCAGGATATCCATATTTAACCAGCGTGACGCTGGGATTGTGATGTCCTTTTCATTAGCCTTCATGCCCATAGGGGTACAATGAGCAATCTTTTTACATTGTTAGCAAGCCTGGTCGGGAAAACCCTTGAAGTCTTGCGCTTGAGTGCTCAGTCCGCTTTGCAAGAACGCAGTGTTGCCTTCCTCGCTAGAGAGTTATTCATATCTAAGTGCATCAATAGGGTTCAGATTAGCCGCTTTATTGGCGGGGTAGAAACCGAAAAAAACACCAATCGCTACCGAAAAACCAAAGGCCAGGATAATGGACTGGGTAGAGACGATGGTCTCCCAACCTCCAATACCTGAAACAGCACGAGAGATTCCTATCCCCAACAAAATACCGATGCCACCACCCAGAAAACTAATCAAAACGGATTCTATCAGGAATTGCTGCAGAATCTCTTTTTTCCTGGCACCAATAGCCTTTCTGATGCCTATTTCCCGGGTGCGCTCGGTGACAGAAACCAGCATGATATTCATAATTCCAATGCCCCCTACCATGAGGGAAATGGCAGCAATGCCCCCCAACAGGTAGGTGAACGTTTTAGCCGCATCCCCCCAACTGTTCAGCAACTGGGAAGAATTCTGCACATAAAAGTCGTCTTCCTTGCCTTCAGCAATATTATGTTTCTGCCGGAGAATCCGGGAGATATCCTCTTTAACAATTTCCAGATCATCAATTTGGCCTGCCTGCACATCAATAGATTGGACATGATTCATCCCGAAAACCCGTTTTTGCGCCGTGGTGACCGGAATAAAAATTTGATCGTCAGGATCATACCAACTCAGTGCTCCTTTTGGCACCGTGGTGCCGATGACTAAAAAATTCTTTCCATCCACCTTAATAGTTTTGCCCAACGGATTCCGACCTTCAAAAAGATTCTTCAATACTGTGGAACCCAAGACACAAATTCTTTTCGCAGACCTTATTTCTTCATTGTTGAAATAACGCCCTCGGTCTATTTCAAAATTGGCTAAACGCGCGTAACTGGCTCCCGTTCCCCTGACCGTGGTGTTGGTATTCTTATTCTCAAATTTAAGTTGGGTAGATTGGTAAACCTGTGCCGCGACACCAGTGATAAGAGGAATGTTTTCTTCGATGAAATTCGCGTCATCCAGAGTGAGGGTGTCGACCCTGCCTGATGTCACATGTCGAGATTTCTTTTGTCCCGGCTTGATAGTGATGATGTTTGTGCCGAACTTGGAAATTGTGTTCAGAGTCTGGCGTCCGGCCCCTTCGCCGATTGCGATCATCGAAATCACCGATGCCACGCCAATAATAATTCCCAGAGTGGTTAAAAACGTCCTGAGCTTGTGGGTCACCAGGCTTCTGAGAGCCATTTTAAACAAATCCCATATCAGCATAGTCCCGCTCCATTAGACGTGTCGGCTATGATTTTTCCATCTTTCATCTGCATGATTCTTTTCGCCTGCCTCGCAACTTCCTGCTCATGGGTCACCAGAATCAGGGTCACCGCTTCCTGGTTCAATTCCTGGAAAAGACCCAGAATCTCTTTGCCCGTTGCGGAATCAAGGTTTCCCGTTGGTTCATCTGCCAGAATGATAGCAGGGCTATTCACCAGGGCTCTGGCGATGGCGACTCGCTGACATTCTCCTCCAGACAATTCGGTAGGCTTATGCTTGGCGCGGTGGGCCAAGCCAACGCGTTCAAGGGCTTCCATGGCGATTTCTGTCGCTTTGGCAACCCGGCCATAGAGCAGGGGCAGTTCGGTGTTTTCCAATGCTGTGGCGCGCGGCAGAAGATTAAAACTCTGAAAAACAAAACCGATCCTGCGGTTGCGTACTTCTGCCAACTGGTTAGAATTCAGGTCCTGGATATCTAGATTTTCCAGACGATAACTACCGGAAGAGGGGATATCCAGGCATCCTAGAAGGTTCATGAGAGTGGATTTACCACTGCCGGAAGGCCCCATGATAGCGACGAACTCCCCTTTTTCGATCTTGAAAGTGACCCCGGCCAAGGCCTGTACGGGTTGCCCTCCCATTTGATAAACTTTAGAGAGCTTTTCAACTTCAATCAAAACAACCTCAATTCGAGCGAATCATCCAGAGAATTTTTCTGAGAGAAGAACTTTTCTTTTTCCTGGATTCCTCGAGAATTTTTTCCCAATCCCCCAGGATCATCTCTTCACCCGCATTCAACCCACTAATAATGCGGGCATGAATAGGGTTCTTGATTCCCGTATTCACTCTGATTTTTTCCGGTTGAGCATTTCTTAATACCACCGCGAATTCCCCTTCGTCATCCTTGCGAATTCCGGCGCGGCTGGCGTACACCGTGTCCTTAACCTGATGGGTAACGATATCTATATTTGCAGACATCACAGGTTTGAGCAGGGTCTTCCCTGAGCCCTCGACTTCAATTTTGGCCTTAAAAATGGTGATGCTGTTTTCGATAAGTCCTTGTGGCGCTATGCGCGTGACTTTACCTTTAAAAACTTCATTGGGGAAAGCATCCGCCGTAATCTGCACGTTATGGCCTATTTTAACAGACCCGATGTCTGTTTCATCAATATCTGCAATGATGAATAATCGTGACATGTCGGCGATGGTTGCGATTGTCGTCCCGCCACTCACATTCGAAATTCCAGAAGCGATGATCTGGCCTTCTTCTACGAGCTTTTCAATGATAACTCCATTGATGGAGGCGAATATCTCCGTTTCATCCAACCTTTCTTCCGCCTCATCCACTGCAATCTCAGAGCGCTTGACTTCAGACTGGACCAGCTCGATCTCATTTTCCTTCATCGTGATATCGTGGATGGAATCCTCGGCTGTCTGAAGACGGGTTTGTGCTTGAACTAGATTTTCCTGGTTTACTTTAAAAAGAGTTGCGGCCGCATCCAAAGATTCCTGTGAAACAAACTTTTTTTCAAACAATTCAATTTGGCGCTTCAGTTTATCTTCCGCTTCCTTGAGGTTGGCAAGGGCAGTTTTAATTTCTGACTGGGAAGATTTTATATCGGTATCGTATTTGGTTTTTTGTAGCAGGAGCCCTGTTTCCGCTTTTTTATATTTCGCCGATGAACTGGATAGTTCTGTGCTGGCCTTGGCAACATTTCGCTGTTCATCGGATTTATCCAGTTGCAAGAGAAGTGCTCCCTTTTTAACCCAGTCGCCTTCCTCAAAGGGAAAGGATAGAACCTCACCACTGGCTTTTGATTTAACTTCTACCTTAAAGTTAGGTTCAACAATGCCAGTAGCTGAAATTTTTACAACCAGGTCACCTTGTAGTACTTGGGAGGTTTTGAAAACAGGCTTTGGAGTACCCTCTGAACCATTGGAATCATAGGGGAAAAAATATATGCCCGTCAGGAGAAGAGCCACCCCGACAAAAATCAGGGCTTTTTTCATGAATCTTCACTTGATACCAGTTTTATATCATGCTCATCCAAAGTCAGGGCAATGGCTTGGTTCAACCGGTTAAGAGATTTGTTGTAATCGATAATAGCTTTAATCGTATTGCTCTGTTCTTCAGCTAGATCTTCCTGGAACTCCAGCACATTAAAGCTGGTTGACAATCCAACCTCAAACTTTTTCTCCTCGGCATTCAATTTTTCTTCAGCAAGTTTTCGCGCAATCCGGGTGGCTTGAACTCTTTTGATGTCTGTTTCAATTTGGCGATGAGCCTCGCGGACTTCCACCACAATATTTTTTTCCAAATCTTTGATATCCAGTAATAACTGAGCCACTTCCAGCCTTTTTGTCGCCAACTGACTTTTCGCCGCCTGGTTTCCAAGAGGATAACTCAGGTTGATGCCAAGCTCCCATAAACCAAACTCTGTTGAGAACGCCTCGAATAGGGCAGTATCGTAAGCACCCGTTCTCCTATTAATAGTGTTACTACCATCATTACGATCACCACTCAATCCATTCAGACCCAGACTCCCAAACAGATCCAGCGTTGGGAGCATTTGATTTTCATTATATATAGCTTCAATATTTCTATTAGCCAGTTCTTTTTTCCTGGCCAGCAGATCGGGCCGATAGGTGAGGGCGGCTTTTAATGCTTCTTCTAAAGGTCTTTTATTGCCCGGTTCAAAGACAGGGTTGTCTGCGGGAATTATTTTTTTCAAACCCTCCTCTGAATCAAAGGCTAAGTTGAGAATGTTTTTAAGCTTATCCTCATTATCTTCAATCAAGTTTTGCGCGTTCAAAAGCTGTTCGTCTCTTGAGGCCACCTCCGATTTGGCCTGAAGGATTTCCAACTCCGCAAGGGTTCCTACATCCACCTGGGCTTTAACCTGCTTTTCCAGGTCTCGGGCTCTTTGCAGAGAGGTCTCCTTGACCTTCAGGTCTTCGATGCTGAAAACCAGATCCCAATAAATATTTTCAGCCTCGGTGAGGGTATCAATAACTTTTTCGGTGAATTGATGGTCAGAAATCTTTTGATCGTTTTTGGCAATATAGATTTCCCGCTTATTGATATCTATTCCAAAATCCTTGAGCAGGGGTTGGGTGACTGTCAGTTTCAAATCTGCCGAATATACAGGGTTGAAGTAGGCAAATGTCGAATTGGTCTCACTTTTGTCACTATCCATAGAAAATTTATAATCCCCGCCAGTGACAAATTTTTGGGAAATAGATAAATCCCAGTCGTAATCCTTATTTCTGGATTTCCTGTCCTGAAGATTTGCTGTTCTATTGGATCGACGGGTTTCTTCGCTGAGCGTGAATTCAAAATCGATGGTCGGATCAAAGTCCGCTTTCTTATAAAAAATAAATTGTTCGTTGATTCTGGAGTTATAACTTTGAACAGAAATGCTGATATTATTTTTTAAAACTCTCTCAACCGTTTCCTGTAATGTTAGAGGCAAAGTCTCACTAGCTTGCACCAAGGAAACAGGGATAAAAAAGAGGGCGAATAAATAAGCTGGGAATTGGGGAAACAAAATATTCTTCATGAACCACAGGACTCTAAAAGGATGAAAGGATAAAACCATTATATTTCAAAGGCTCGCCAAAAGAAACGCCTAATAAACGTCCACTGCTGAGGTTAAAGACGGCAATATCATGCCCCAGCCATTTAAACCTTGAAAGTGCCCGTTTTCAGCTGGCCAAAAAGTGATAAATACTTGCAATCACTGCAAATCATTTCAAGGGAAATAAAGAAACCTTTTACTTTAACTAATCTAATGTAAATTCATAAATAAATAACTTTTTTTATTAATATTTTTATTTAAATTCCGGTTTTCCAAGCAGATTGGCTAGACAAAATTCACATTATATCAAAATCATTTTCAGGAAGCATGATAAGAATTACAGTGGCTGATATTTTCAAAGTGGTCCCTATAACGCGTAAAACACTTTGGTTGTGGCAGAAAAAATATCGGTTTTCCCCTGACCCTGTGAATGAAGGGCATCCTGGAGGTAGGGGTATTGTCGGTTATTATCCTGCGTGGGCCGAGGAACGATGTAAACAGGTTTATGCCCTGCAAAAAAAGGGCTACACCATTTCCTTGATCAAGGAAATTCTTAAGAAGGAAGAAAAGGAAAAATCCAGCCGTAAAGTTCTCGTGGTGGATGATGAAAGAAAATTTTGTGATCTTCTTAAAAAAATATTTCAGAAGAACGAATTTGTTGTTGAAACCGCCTATGACGATGGGAAAAAGGAAAAAAAGCCACCCAGTTTCAGCCTACAATTATGATTCTGGATATCACACTTCCTGGCATCAATGGCCTGGAGGCCTGCAATGATCTCCGAGATAATGAAAAAATAAAAAATATTAATATTATCGCAATTTCCAAGGACTTGAGATATTCCGAAACTGAAGTTCTTGGAGCCTGGCCAATGCATTCTTTGCCAAACCGGTTAATTTTGAAAACCTCCTGTCGCTTTGCAGTGAGTTCTTTGAAGAGCCCAAACTCCTTTAATAGGCCCACTGCATGCGGTTTTGTTCTTCCAAGTCAAAACCATTTTCCTTCTGAAAAATTATTCTTTTCAATTCGCAAAACTAAAAAGGTTGTGATATATAATCAGGGGCATAATTTTGTTCCCTGATAAGTAATTTTTATGAATGAAAGCCAATTGACCATCCCAGACATTACCGAGCTTGAGAAAATAGCTCTCGACTTAAGAAGGCTTGCCTTGAAAATCATTTTTCAGGCTGGGTCGGGACACCCCGGAGGCAGTTTCTCTGCGGCAGATTTAATGGCCGCCCTGTTTTTTGGCGGAATCTTAAAGCATGACTCAAAAAATCCTGGCGACCCTAAAAGAGACCGGTTTCTGCTGAGCAAGGGTCATGTAACGGGTATTTATTATTCGGTACTTGCCAAAGCAGGATATATTTCTGAGTCCGATCTCGACAGTTACCGGAAAATTAACAGCGAACGTTTTCTATCCGGACATCCTCACCCTAAAACTCCCGGAATCGAAATCGCCTCAGGAAGTTTGGGGCAAGGATTGAGTGTGGCTCACGGAATAGCCCTGGGAACAAGACTGGATGGTTATGACTCCAAAATTTACGTCATTCTGGGAGATGGTGAGCTGCACGAAGGACAAATCTGGGAAGCAGCCATGTCTGCCGATAAATTCAAATCCAACAACCTGATTGCGATCGTCGATTACAATAAGGTTGCACAAGATAATATCACCAAAGACCTGAAAGACCTGGAGCCTCTCGAAGATAAATGGAAATCCTTTAACTGGGACGTCCATAGAATTGACGGACATAATATGAAAGCCATTATTGAAGTGCTTCAACTTCCGATTCACCCGGCAAAACCCCGTGTGATCATCGCCGACACGATTAAAGGTAAAGGCGTTAGCTTTATGGAAGGCAAAACCGCATGGCACGGTGTGGCTCCCTCGCCGGAAGACTACGAAAAAGCTTTAAAGGAACTGGTGTAAAAATGAAAGATGCTGCCACCCGCGATGCTTATGGACAAGCACTGGTCGAAATGGGTGCTGATCCGCGCATTGTTGTTCTCGATGCAGGAGTCAGTGACAGCACCCGCTCGAAAAAGTTCGGCGACGAATATCCCGAACGGTTTTTCAATATGGGCATTGCCGAGGCAGATATGGTCTGCACCGCCGCTGGTCTCGCTACCACCGGAAAAATTCCATTCGCGACTGGTTTTGCCTGTTTTCTTTTAGGCAGAACCATGGATCAGGTCCTCGTCAGCATTGCTTATTCCAGGACTAATGTGAAACTGGTGGGAACACATACCGGTCTCGCTGTCGGTGAAGACGGCCCAACCGCTCAAATGATTGTCGATATCGCCTACACAAGAGCCATCCCCAACATGGTTGTCGTGCAACCTGCAGATTGGGAAGAAACTCTTCAAGCCACCCGCGCTTTGGCTGAATATGATGGGCCGGTTTATTTTCGCCTAGGGAGACCAAAAGTCAAAGCGGTTTTTGACAGTTCCTACAAGTTTGAGATCGGCAAGGGCAGGGTGGTGAAAAAAGGCTCTAATCTGGTTATTTTTGCCACCGGCATCATGGTGCAGGAAAGCCTGAAAGCCATGGAAATGCTGGATGGCAACAAGGTCACGCTGGTGAATATCTCAACGCTTAAACCCATTGACCGCAACCTCATTATAGAAATGGCGTCCAGCCATACAGCCGTCATCACGGCTGAGGACCATAACATTATTGGCGGATTGGGTGATGCCGTTGGCGAAGTTCTGCTCGACGCGCAGATTTCCAAACCCTTCAAACGCATCGCCGTGAGAGACCAGTTTGCCGAAACCGGAACCGGATCCGAACTCTTCGAGAAATACGGCCTGTCTGCCAACCATATCGCTCAAGCTGTCAAAGACTCCCTCCGCTAAGCGTGGGACCGGATAACTCCTAATTTGTCACCCTGAGCCTTCGGTGAGGTTCCATCTTAACTTTCGTGCCTCAAAGGGGTAGACGGGCGATGAACCCTTAATCCTCAAGAAATTCAGTAGAACAGTCCTTTAAATACCGCCTTTTAGACCCAATTATTCTTAGTTGACATAATATATGTTATAGGAACCTAATTATTCCCTGAAATATAATATCAAAATACCGCAAATTCCGGACCCACAGCCAGCAATCATAAAACTTTCACTTAGCTTTAGAATATGGATATTCCTTTTTATCAGGTCGATGTTTTCACCGACCACATTTTTGGTGGCAACCCGTTAGCTGTTTTCACCGACTGCCAGAACTTTAAAGAAGAGGATTTGCAAAAAGTGGCGCGGGAGATGAATTTGTCCGAGACCACTTTTGTTTATCCTCCTTCGACGGATGAGGCGGACTTCGACGTGCGTATCTTTACCCCGACACGGGAAATTCCCTTTGCCGGACACCCTACCCTCGGCACTGCATTCGTTCTAAGAAAGAATGGCGCGGTGACTGCAAATCCACTTCGTTTAAATTGCAAGGCTGGAATAATTTCTGTATGGGAGGAAAAGAACAAGAGTTTCATGCAACACCCGCAAGCCAATACCCTGTATGAACTGGACCGATCCGAGAAAATCGCCCAGGCAATGGGACTCAATCTCAGCGACCTGGACGAAAAATTTCCAGTGCGAGTCGTCTCAACAGGTTTTCCGGCCTTAATAGTTCCAATAATTTATATTAGTAAAATCAAAGAGATAGGCATTAATACCCAGATTTTAAATGAAGTCCTTGCACCACTGGGGATCGATATGATTTATCCCTTCTGTCTCGAAACTCTCAATGCGGAAAACACAGTTCATGTCCGCGCCTTTGCTCCTGGGTGTGGCATTCCAGAAGACCCCGCAACAGGAAGTGTAGCGGGGGCCATGGGAGCTTATTGGGCAAGTCTGGATAGTAACGAGGAGATCACTATGGTCATTGAGCAAGGGTATGAAATGCAACGTCCTTCATTGATCTATGTGGATGTGTCAAAACAAGGGGGTGAAACTCAAAAAATTCGTGTGGGTGGGCAGTGCCAGCCGGTCTTCACCGGTTGTATGAACCTTGAGCCGTAGAGGATTCTTCAGGCTCGCTTTTTTTCCTGCTTTTCATCGGGAGCAAATAAACAATTTGAGCAAACGTGATCTTTTTCCCGACCGCACATCAGGCAGGTCTCAATTTCATCAGATCCCTTGAACGCACCACTACAATGATTACAACGGCTTTTAGCCCCCATTTTTTTCTTCACCCGACGTTTCATCCGCCTTTTACTGACTAAAAGCTGACTTTGGGAAATATTCATCGGGTTTAGCCTCGATCAAGCCACAAGTAATAGGGTTACGTACTATTTGCTCACTTACTTAGATGGGGGTTTGGCAAAATAGTTTCAATAAAATCCTACACTTGCGAGGGGCCAGACTTTTGCCAGAACTCCTTTATTCATCATGTCTCTACGTTCGCTGCCAAAAAGAATTTCAACGAGTATAAGGGGAAATTCCATGGCCGTCCCTGGAGACTTATAAGATTATCCGTTCAGAGTTGCCCTCCCTGCAAAACAATCAGATCAAAGCCATTTTCCAGAATATTATCGAGTTGTTCATCCTGCAGAATATAAATACCCCCTGAACCTTCAAGATGGCCTTCCTTCGTTAACAGTTTCTCCTATTGTCAGCGCAAGTCTTTCTTGTGCCCTATAGCCACTGATGCTAAACTGCCAAGTCTATCTTCTATATAAATCAATATGTTGGACATGACACCTTCTCAAGCTAAGCTTAGTGTTCCGGCTGACAGGATAAATCCAATTCAGGATATGTTCAACGCCGTTGCGCCGAGATACGATTTTCTAAACGGACTCTTGAGCGTAGGTTGCGACAGGTACTGGCGAAAAACAGCGGTCGATGAACTGGAACCTGTAGCGAACCGGCTTTTCCTTGATGTCGCAACAGGGACCGCTGACATTGCTCTGGAGTTGGCTCTTCGAGGCAAAGCCCGGGTTATTGGTGTCGATTTCAGTGCCGCCATGCTCGATCTGGGAAAAAACAAGGTGAACGCTAGAAACATGCAATCGTCTGTTCAATTATTTCCAGGTGCGGCTGAAAGCCTGCCTTTGAAAAGCGATAGCTTTGATGGCGCAATCTCTGCCTTTGGAGCCAGGAATTTCTCCAATATAGATCATGCAATTCGTGAGATTCACCGGGTTTTAAAACCCAACGGTAAAATAGTGATTCTGGAATTCTCCTTTCCCCAGAATAGATTTTTGCAATGGCTTTACCGTTTATATTTTGAGATGATTTTACCTGTTATGGGACGCTTAATTTCTGGACACAGGAACGCATATTCTTATCTGCCCGATTCGGTGGAGGTTTTCCCAAAGGGTGAGGCATTTGCTTCTATCTTAAAGGATGCAGGATTCGGGTCAGTTAGTTTCAAGGAATTAACTTTCGGAATCACAACCATCTATACCGGATCCAAACATGTCTGACTCAAGACCCACTCATCGTTTTCGAAATCTTGCATGGGGTTGCTTGATTCTTGCTTTTGTGTTTATTAACACAAGTTTTTTTCTGGACAGTTATACCCCTCCCTCCCATCCAAAGAAGGCCATTCCGGATAGTTTGGAAGATAGACGGGACTATAAAAACCTGATGGATTTGCAAAACGCGTTCATACGCAATGCAAAAAAAATTAAACCCACTGTGGTCAGTGTGAATAAGGTCAAGGAGTTGGTGGATAAATCATCATGGTACCAGCCTCACGGCTCAGCACCCTGGTATGCCCCGATCAGAAGCTGGTTCGCTCAAAACCTGAGGAGCCGAAAATATAGCGTTGAAAGTGTGGGGTCGGGCATTATTCTGGATTCCAATGGCTATATTTTGACCAATTTCCATGTTATTGAAAAACTGGATAGGATCCTGATCAAATTATCGGATGGAAAAGAATATTTTGCCAAAGTCATCGGCTATGACACCTATACCGACCTTGCAACCTTGAAAATTTCTACGTTGCGGAGGCTCCCGAAACCGGAATTTGGACAGTCCAGTATCTTGAGTGCCGGTGAATGGGTAATGGCTATTGGAAATCCCTATGGTCTGGAAGGCACTGTCACCGTAGGCGTAATCAGTGGAACGGGTCGTACAGACCTGGGCATCAGTCACTTTGAAAGCTTTATCCAGACCGATGCTTCGATCAATCCAGGCAACAGTGGAGGTCCATTGATTAATCTGAATGGGCAAATTGTAGGTATCAATACGGCTGTGGCGGCGATCGGTGCCGGAGTGAGTTTTGCTATCCCTGTCGAAATGGCACTGAAAGTGGCAAACCAACTGATCCAAAATGGATCCGTCGAGAGAGGCTGGTTGGGAGTCGGAATTCAGGATTTGACTCCTGAACTGGCAGATACTTTCCGCTTGAATATTCCGGATGTCGGGGTTCTGGTCAACAGTATCGCAAACAAAACCCCCGCCCAGTCAGGGGGGATGCTTCGGGGCGATATTATCATCAGGTTCGATGGCAAAACCATTTCCAGCCTGAAATATCTACAAAAGCTGGTTGCCGATACAACTATTGGCAAAATGGTTGCCGTAAAAATATTCAGGGACGGACAGGAAAAGACGCTCCGAATCAAAATCGGAAAAATGAGTTCCTAAGCCGCCTTTACCCCGCACAGTTCATCCCTTGTAATAACTCTTTCGGCAAACAAAGAGTTATCTTGGCATGAGGGGGCATTGCTCATTATCAGCGGAGGTGCTCCGAGGGTGCTAATTCATGACAATTTCAAACCCCGCCTCGACAATCTGAGCAGATATATCTTCCATTTTAGTTTGTGATTCATCAAAGTCCACGATCACTTCTTTCTCTTCCAGACTGACATCTACCCTTTGGATGCCTGCCATCTTAGTCACCGCTTCACTCACGGTTTCCACACAATGCTGGCAAGTCATTCCCTCTACTTTCAAAACTTTTCGCATCATTATATCCCTGATAATTCTGGTTAAACATGAGTCCTGGCTTTGGAGATCAACAACCGCAACCGTGGAGAGATATCTTTGCATAACCCCTGATCCTTCGTCGCCTTCGACTCCTCGAGGATGACAAACCAGTGTTTCGTGTCATTCTGAACGCAATAAAATCCTCGATAAAATAGTTCAAAAAATCGGGAAATAAAAACCACCTGATTCTATAAAGTTTTTTGAACAAACCGAGTGCCTATTGGCTCAAGCTATTTTCAACGAAGAGAGGTTTGGAAATATTCCAGTTAATTTAAGCTTGCTCTCCCAGGCCTTCCCAAGCCTGTTTGACCTCAGATCCAGTGCTTCCAACTTCCCCAGTTTTTCCGACTTCGCCAGAATTTCCATTCCTTTGCGGGTAATCTGATTGTTTCTCAAATCCAGTTTTCGGATATTACCTAGCTTGTCAGATGACAACAGAGCATCCAACCCCTCATCCCCTAATTGATTTTTTCTTAAATCCATATCCTCGACATTTTCCAAACCCGGATATTGACTCAAATAAACGGCTTCAAACCACGTTAACTCCAATTCAACCAACCGGAGAACCTTTGGGTTGAGGGATAAACGAGCCCGCACAAATTTCTCAAATAATGTGATGCTCCGAGTTTGGGTGCCAAACAGCCTGGCATCTATGACCGCATTGATATCATCAATATTTCCTTTAGTATTATAAAATATATCCAGGATCATCTCTTTATTCAAAGCATCCTGATCCAACTCGTCCTGATTAAATTCATCTGAACTCATATTTATCCTTACGTTCTAATATTAAGATGAAGGTTTGAATGTTTCCTACGCCATCGTTATCGAAAATAATGCGGTGACGGGAATGGTCTCGCTAAACGGAATGGTAGACCAATGGGAAGACTGATTATTGTATCAACCTTTCTTTAACGAAGTTCCGGCTCGGCTGTCCCAAACCACAGTGTCAGGACTCGACACATGCCCTGCCTCAGCGCGCCAATGATCAAATCCCGCCTGCACATTTAATATTTTAACGCACTCGTTCATGCCCCCTGCTCCGCCGATATGGGAATAAATTTTTCTAAGGTCACCAATATAGGTTCCCTGTTCTGATTTATATCTATCCTGTGCTTCTGCAATATTAGCCAATGTAGCTTCGACCATGGCATTATAGTTGAAGATTTCTTTTTTCAAGCTATTGTAGTCCACAAAAAAATTAACATAGGCCCAACCTGAAAAAGACAGCAATGCCAATATCAGTAAGGCTTTCTTCCAGAATTTGTGGTCGAAAAGAATACCCGGAATCATGAGGGCCAAAGCCAGCCATAACGCATATTGGGAAATTTGTTCAAAAATCACCAGAGCCGGGATTTTCTCTCCGCAGGACATTTGCCCAAAAGCAACACCCGGTGCCGAAAGCAAAATAAATATCGACAAAACTTTTAGATCGGTTTTATCACTCATCAGATCACAAATTCAGTTATATTAAAATAACCACCGGTGATTAGCGGTCGTTGGGTTGTATCAAACGGGTTGTATCAAATTAAAGCTGGGATTTCTAGCAGCAATTTCATTAGCTCCTGGTTTCTATCAAAATAGGGCTTCACAGAACAATTCAGCTGCGTTAAAATTTTTAGCGGGTCTCTTATTCAAAGTTTTACTTGCAGGCCATTCTTGTGCCCTTATACAATAAGGGTCGCTCATAGCCAAATGCGAGTTTTAGAGATACCCTTAATTTTCGTCTTTTATAAATGTTCACGGACTCATAAATTTTTCGAGTTTTTGCAAATGAATAAAACCAGCAGGTTTGAAGATAAAGGGGATGGAACCCTGTTAGACAATGATTCCGGTTTAGTGTGGTCCAAAGAAGACTCCTGGCCGGTGGCTCAGGATTGGTTGACTTTCCAGGAAGCGCTTGCATTTGTCGATGAAATGAACAAGAAAGATTATCTCGGGTACCACGACTGGCGTATTCCAGAAAGAGAAGAAATCGAAAAGATTTTTATTCCGAATAGCACCATTATGGCCAGGTCCAACAGCGAAATTCACCTCGCCCCGTTATTTGCAACAGGTGGAGGAAATGCGTCTTGGTGTTTGCCCTTTGACCAGCAGGCGGCGTTCTATTTTTCCTATTCGTCAGGCAACACGCAACAATTCGATCAGGACTATTCCCAGGGATATGTTCGCCTGGTTCGGCTTTACCCTGATGACTAGGGAGTTTTTTCTCTGGCTCGTTTTCTACAGGGTATGAGCTTCGGCATTTCTACCGGCGGTGCTACCATTTGCCGGATTTCCACCTGACCGGATTCATAGGCAATGGTAGCGATTTGATATCGGTCTCGGTCTACTTCGTGTAGACTGCCCTGATATTGATTGAGCGCGGCTCCCAAAGCATCCCATTCCAAATATAACAGGAATTGTTCTTCCGAATCAGTTAGCTTCAGGTCTGCCAACAGATCATTGAACTCCAACTTAATCACTTCACCGGCGGGTTTACCACGACAAAATTCCACAAAACCGGTTCCTCCTCCGACGGGTTTCTGGCAGGTTAATTTTGAAAAATCAAAACTGACCATGCAGTCATTTTCATCGAGGATGACCGCTATCTGGGATGTTGTATCTTTGCAAGGCATTTCTATTAGTCTCCTCGTCCAAAGTAGTGAGGGGAATCATATTAACATCAACATACGGCATTCTATTTAGCTTTCCCGCTCAAAGGGGTAAATAATATTCATGCTGATATCCATCGACGGAGCAGAATGCGTTAACGCTCCTACCGACACAAAATCGGCCCCGGCCCTGGATATCTCGTTCAAGCTTTCCAAGTTTACGCCTCCGCTGATTTCAACTTTTGCCCGGCCATCGATGAGTTTCACAGCTTCACGGACCCTGTCAATAGCCATATTGTCCAGCATGATGATGTCAACCTGTTGCTGCAGAGCTTCTTGGACATCATCAAGGTTTTGGGTTTCGACTTCAATTTTATTTTGTTGACCCAATGCGCTACGCACTTTCTCCACCGCTTGAGAAATGCTTCCTGCAGATTTTATATGATTGTCTTTAATCATTACCGCATCATACAATCCAAATCGGTGATTGGAACCACCGCCGCAGCGCACTGCGTATTTTTCAAAAACTCTCAGTCCGGGAGTGGTTTTACGTGTATCCAAAACGATTACAGGGTGTGCCGCATCGACAAACTTTCGAGTCAGCGTTGCAATACCACTCAACCATTGCAGAATGTTCAATCCAGACCGCTCTCCCTCCAGCAGCTTAACGCCATCACAACGAAACTTGATAATCGTGGAACCCTCTGCGACAAAATCTCCATCCTTGAAAGGTTCCAGGAGGAACCCGGTACCAGAGTCCAGTTTCAGGAACAGGGTCTTGAATATTTCCAATCCGGATAGGATCAAATCATCTTTGGCAATCAGTTCCGCCTCGCAGAGTTGCCCCACGGATATAATATTTCGGGTGGTGATATCGCCACTTTGGATGTCCTCTTCCAAGGCAGTGTTGATCAAGAGCTCAATATCCGCAGCCTTGAGAGGTTTATTCGGCATCGTGTTTTCGCGGTCAAAGTGGTATTAAAATTTGGTTCATGACTAGTTAAGAGGCTGTTTTTTGATGATTCTCAATAATAACTTGTTCAGGTTTTCGCCCCGATGATTGAACCTGAACTCACATTCTTTAAGATACAAATAAAAAGTGGATTTAGAGAGCCTTCTGAACCTGGCCAATCGCATTTTAGCGATGCCCATGAAGTTTTCAATTCCCTTAATATGGGGTTTGCTGTTTACAAATTCGTTGTTGCCGTTTTGAACCCGATGATGCTGTTTATAACCCAGGTCAACAGGGAGCATTCAGGTGGAATGGATTTCCCGCATAATTTTATCGCCACCCATCTCTAATAAAGCGTTGCCCAACTCTCTTCCCATGGATTTGGCATCGAGCTTGCGGCCCTGCAATTCAGTTTTATAGAGCGTCTTTCCATCAAGGCTTGCGACCAGCCCTTTTAACGTCATTTGGTCCTTCTCGATCGTTGCAAATGCTCCAATGGGAACATTGCAACCACCTTCAAGCTGAGTGACGACTGCTCTTTCGGCATCCAGAGCCAGATGTGTGTCTTCATCATCCATCTCGGCCAAAAGTATCTGATTCTCAACATCATGTTTTCGCGCTTCAACTCCAACGGAGCCCTGCCCCATTGCCGGTAATAAAATTTCAGGGCTTATAATTTCCGAAATTTTATCATCCCATCCCATACGAATGAGGCCTGCAGCGGCAAGAATGATCGCGTCCAATCCTTCAGTATCCAGTTTTTTGATTCTCGTTTCAAGATTACCGCGAAGGGGAACCATATTTAGATCAGGACGATAATGCAGCAACTGCGACATCCTTCTTAAACTGCCCGTCCCGACCCTGGCACCTTTTTGAAGTTCGTCTAACTTAATATTATCTCTTGCGATTAATGCATCAAAAGGATTCTCTCTTTTCGTCACCGCCGCAATACACAAGGCAAAGGGAAACTTGATCGGCATGTCTTTCATACTATGGACAGCAAAATCGACCTCTTTTCTCAACATGGCTTCTTCGATTTCCTTAACGAATAAACCCTTACCACCAATTTTGGCTAAGGGGACATCATGAATCTTATCGCCAGAAGTTTTAATGACGACAATTTCTACCGGAATTTCAGGATGCAGAGATTCTAACTGGTCCTTGATCCAGTTGGCCTGCCACAAAGCCAGGGGACTCCCCCTACTGCCTATCTTGATTTTTCGGGATTCCATCTAGTCGTCCAAATGGAATAAGTGGCGAATGGCCTTTAAATATACGTGTCCATCCAGAGATTGAGTTTTCTTTTTTAGATTAATGGTGGGCTTATGCAGAATTTTGTTGACCAACGACTGCGTCAATTGATGGATTGCCCTCTGGTCGCTGTCAGAAAGATGAGTGAGGGTCTTGAGTGTTTTATCCACTTCCGTGATGCGCATCTTCTCAGTACGATTTCGCATTTCAATGATAGTGGGAACAGCATCTAGCGTAGAAAACCAGTTGTTAAATTTGGTGACTTCCTCCTGGATAATTTCCATGGCATTTTCAGCTTCTTTTTGCCGTTCTTCCATGTTCGCGTTCACCACGTTTTGCAGATCATCAATGTCATACAAATACACATTTTCCAAATCGTTCACCTCAGGGGCAATATCCCGGGGAACCGCAATATCTATTAGAAATATAGGTTTGTTTTTTCTTTTATGAATGGCCTGCTCGATTATTTCCTTATGAATGATAAATTTCGGTGCGGCAGTCGAAGTAATAACAATGTCTGCCCGGTACAACTCTTCCTTAAAAGATTCAAAATCCAGAGCACAGCCATTTAAGGTCTGGGCAAGAGCAATGGCCCGCTCATAAGTTCTACTGGCCACATACACGGTTTTAACACCATAATTTATAAGATGTTTCGCGGCAAGCTCGGCCATCTCACCCGTTCCCACCAGCATGACCGAGTGATTTTCCAAGTCCTCAAAGATCTTTTTAGCCAGTTCCACGGCGGCAGAACTGATAGAAACCCCGCGCTCGGAAATCCCGGTTTCTTCTCTTACTTTTTTGGCAACATTAAAGGCTTTCTCAAAGAGCTGGTTGAGAACCAGACCGGTAGAACTTAACGCTCGGGCGGTACTATAGGCATCCTTCACCTGCCCCAGAATTTGAGCTTCCCCCAGAATCATCGAGTCCAAACTCGCCGAAACTCTGAAAAGATGCTCAACGGCCTGATTATCTGTGTAGCTGTAAAAATACTCATCCAGACTGCCTTGTGATATTCCGTGGTAGTCACAAATAAAATCTTTAAGGAGTTGGATACCCTGGTCGGCATTATTGACACGGGCATAAATTTCGACCCGATTACAGGTTGAGAGAATTATATTTTCGGCAATTTCCGGGCAACGAACCAATTGCTCCAAAGAGGCTTCCAGCTTGACCTGATTGAAGGCGAGCTTCTCCCTGATTTCCACAGGAGTGGTCTTGTGGTTAACCCCTACCAGAACAAGATTTTGCTCGGTTGATATCATAATATGTGTAGAAAATAAGTCCCAATCACCGTTATAAACCCAAGAATCGCCCCCTGAGCGGCTTTCTTACCTCGCATTCCCACCGTCATTCTTCCAAAAAACACCAGGCAATAGATCAGCCATGTTATCACCAGCGGCAGGGTGCGAGTCATATCCCACGAGAAAAATGGCAAATCCATTTGCATGTTCCAAATGGACCCGGTCATAAAACCCAAAGTGAACAGAGGAAATCCTATCGTGATCACCTTGAAATTCAAATCATCCAGAACTTCAAGAGACGGCATCCTGAAATACATCATTCCCAGCTTTTTCGTTTTGACCTGATGTTCCTGAATCAAATACATGATTCCGGCGGCGAATGCGATAGAAAACGCCGCATAGCCAATGATCGACAGGGTTCTATGAATGGTCAGCCAGAATCGCACCTCCGATTCGGGGACCAGAGCCGACTCTTTTGAAAGAAAGGCTGAAAATAATAGAATAACGAAAACCAGAGGGATGACAAAAGCCCCTAGATCCTTAATTTTGTATTTCCATTCGGTTAAAAAATAAACCACCACCATCAACCAGGCCAGAAACAATGCCACCTCAAAAGAAGTGGTGTAAGGTCCGTGACCGGTTTGACTAGACCTGATTCCTACAGTGACGGTTTGGCAAAGCAGACCAAAAGCTACCGCCCACCCCGCCAACGTCGCAACCAAAGGCCTCCTGTACGCCAGATAAGCGAAATAACCCAAAGACGCCATGAGATAACTTAATAAAGACAGATTGAACGAAATTTTATCCATGGCCAGTCACGGAGAGCTTGCAAAATCTGAGATTCTTCGTCGTAATACACTCATCAGAATGACAATAAGGCCCCATTTCGTCATGCTGAGCTAGTGATATTTGACCTTTGAATTCTTGCCCCGTAAGGGTATCTCGAAGCATCTCGCTTTTACACCTTTCGGACTTACGCAAAGCTCTCCAGTTAAAATACAAAAATTCGTGATTTTAAAAGCTTGGAAGGTATCGTAACATTTTGTTTTCTGGGATTCAACCGCTCGCCGCCATCAGGCGTGGAGCCAGCGATAAGGGCTTATAGACCTCCCCTCCCCAGACAAGGAGGATTGAGGGGGTTGCAACACACTCCCTTTCTACGAAATACCCGTGCCAGGCATGAAGGCAAATGAAGGAACACCACAGGGGTTGGGGAATTTGGGGTTGCCGGAAGCACGGCTTTAGCCGCGCAAGATCGCTGGAGGGACGACAGGACTGAAGTCCTGCTTCTAAAGCCGAGACTCTTCACTACGTTCAGAATGACACGAAACGCCATTTTGTCATTCTAACGACAAGAAACGCCAGTTTGTCATGCTGAGCCTGTCGAAGCATCGAACCCCACCCCCCTAAAATAAGTATCCCTTGTGATATATTCGAGTAGAAAGTTAGATATAGGAATACTGATGTGACCCAAGTAATGTAGTCAGGAAAAGTCTTGATCCAGTTGGGTGAGTGGAGGCAAGGGAAAGCTACTGCAGGCGGTTGCCGGAGGGTTTATTACCTTCCTTATTTTTCAGCACTTCTTTCAGCTCAACCATGAATTCATTCACGTCTTTGAATGAACGGTAAACGGAAGCAAAACGCACGTAGGCGACATCGTCCAGGTTATAAATTTCGCTGATGACTTTTTCGCCCACCTTCACGGCAGAGACCTCCTTGTCACCCAGTTCCTGAAGATACTGCTCCACACGGTCTACAAGGTCTTCAATATCTTTGACACTCACGGGTCTTTTCTGGCAGGCCTTCCTGACTCCTTCAATAATCTTGTCGCGATCAAATTCTTCCCGCCGCCCATCCTTTTTAATCAGCATGGGTAAAGACCGCTCCAGCTTTTCGTAGGTGGTGAACCTGTCGGAACAACTCAGGCATTCCCTTCGCCTTCGTATAACAGTCCCCTCCTTATTCAAGCGGGAATCAATGACTTTGTTTTCCATGCCGGAGCAACCGGGACATTTCATAGCTTACTTATTGGTGAGTTCCAGATGAAGCGGAAACTGGTGGCAGAGTTCACAAACTTTTTTACGGGTTTCGGCGTGGAGATTATCATCTTCAACTTTTTCCAAAGTCTGGACAATCATTTCTCCGATTTTACGCATTTCATTTTCTTTCATTCCTCGGGTGGTCAGTGCGGGGGTACCGATTCGAACTCCTGAGGTCACAAACGGGCTCCGGGTTTCAAAAGGCACGGTGTTTTTATTGACCGTGATACCGGCTTTCTCGAGCGCTGCCTCGGCATCCTTACCGGTTATATCTTGAGGACGTAAATCGACCAGTATCAGGTGCGTGTCGGTTCCACCACTGACAATTTTATATCCCTGGTCGATTAATGATTGAGCCAGGCATTTAGCGTTGGCAATCACCTGCTTCTGGTAGGTCACAAAATCTGCACTCAACGCCTCCTTAAAAGCCACGGCTTTTGCAGCAATCACATGCATGAGGGGTCCGCCCTGAATTCCGGGGAAAATCTTTTTGTTGACTTCTTTGGCATATTCTTCCCGGCACAAAATCATTCCCCCGCGAGGACCTCTCAAGGTTTTATGTGTGGTGGTGGTGACAAAGTCTGAATGGGGCACTGGGGAGGGATAAAGTCCTGCCGCAACCAGTCCTGCAGGATGGGCGATATCGGTCATAATTTTTGCCCCGACCTCATCAGCAATTTCCCGAAACTTGACAGGGTCGATCACTCTTGGATAAGCACTCCCCCCCACCACGATCATTTTGGGTTTGTTCTCAACGGCCAGTTTGCGTACCTCGTCATAGTCAATAAGTTCCGTTTCATGGCTGACTCCATAGGCCACAACGTTATAGGTGTATCCGGAAAAATTCACCGGGCTACCGTGGGTCAAGTGCCCGCCATGCGATAAATTCATTCCCAGGATGGTATCTCCCGGCTGAAGGGCAGTATGATAAACCGCCATATTGGCCTGGGAACCGGAGTGAGGTTGAACATTGGCGTGCTCGGCGGAAAATATTTTTTTGGCCCTCTCAATGGCGAGGCTTTCAGCAACATCAACGAATTCACAACCGCCGTAATAACGTTTACCCGGATAGCCTTCGGCATATTTATTGGTCATGACCGAGCCCTGGGCTTCCTGCACCTCTGGGCTGACAAAATTTTCAGAGGCGATCATCTCAAGAGTATTATTTTCCCGCTCGGTTTCACCTTTAATGGATTGAGCGATCTCCGGATCAAAATCAGCAAGTGACAATTTAAATATCTCCTTAGGATTAAAGTTTTTCTTTGGACTTAATAGAAGCATCTATTTGGTTGATTTTATCGAGTCGTCTTTGGTGGCGCCCTCCTTCAAAAGGCGTGCTGAGCCAGGTATTGACAATCTCAGCGGCCAATCCCCTACCGATCACCCTACCTCCCATAATCAGGATATTTGAATCATTATGTTCGCGGCATAATTTAGCGGTGAAAACGTCTGAACACAAAGCCCCACGAACCCCCTGATAGCGGTTGACCACAATGGACATGCCAATACCCGTGCCGCAGATCACGATCCCACGTTCGACCTTTTTCTCAGCGACCGCTTCGGCAAGCTTGATGCCGTAGTCTGGATAATCCACAGAATCTCCGCTATGCGGACCCAGATCATCCACTTCCCAACCGGTATTTAGCAGGTGGGCGATGACACTTTCCTTTAGATCGAATCCCCCATGATCAGAGGCTATAGCAATTTTTTTCATGATATTTTCCGCCTAAAAGATTGCCTTAAAGATTGAGGAAAATGGTTGGCCCTGAATGATAAAATATGCGCCCGGTTGGGAGGCTACGGATAGTTTAACTCAAACGAGATACTAAATAAAGAAGCAGGTTTTGTCAACCAGACAGGTGGCTATTAAATTGTAATTCCCGGCAAAAAATTTTAAACTAGTTTTGTTATATGACCAATTTAACCAGCCTGTTGTATAGAAAAACGTATTTCTTGAGTCCTGCCTACTTTCCACCCTTATAATATTCGAGATAATGATCTATCACGCGAACAACAATACTCCAACAGGCTATTACTCTTTGGGCTCAGCGTCACGCTGGCAGCTGGTGCGGAGAACCTCCGCTGGAAACTTGCAATATCTTTATCCTGCACTCAATCGGCTTCGCAATGCAATGAGCCTTTGCTCATCGGCCTCACGCCGAGTGATGTGAAGATTCTCACTCCCATTCTGGTCCTCTACTTTCTGTTTTTTTTCCCAACAGTCCACCTTGCTTTTCCAGGCAACAGGTTTATTTATGAGTTCTGGCACATCTTTTATTTCGCTTCGGCCCTGGCACTTGTTCTTGCCTTAAAGCGCGTTTCCCTGCAACAACTAGGCTTCAACAATATCAGCAAAACACTGGCAATAGGTGCTCTATCAGGAACGCTCCCTGTCGTGGGTGTGGTCTTAATGGACGGTTTACTGGTCCAGGCAGGGCTGTCGCAGGCAGAAATATTTGCAGGAGCAGAATTAAGAGTTCCTGAAGAAATGGGATTTAGCACCTCTCTCGCTGAAAATATTTCCACTGTCCTTATTATTCCATTTCTGAGTCAGGTATTCGTGACGGGTCTGTTTGTCAACAATTTATTGAAGAAACAAAACACTGGACAAGCTATTATCGGCGGTGGTCTGCTCTACAGCCTGTTTCATTTCAAACCGAGTTTGGGGAATTTATTTCTGGGAATGATATCGACGGGATTATTAAGAGCTACAGGCTCAATAATAGTCCCAATTCTGGTTCATGCAGGTTTCGCCATTGCAGAAATTTTAATTGTGGTTCACTACCCACGATTAATTTCCGTTCTGGTATTTTTTATTTGATCAGGGAATCAGGAAGTCAGGAAGCTTTTCGGGTTTTCTTCTTGGCTTTACTGGCCATCGCTGCCCTTTGAGCAGCTTCTTTAGCCACTTTCTTTGCAGCCGCCTCCGCTTTCATTTGTTTGAAGGCTAATTCCCTGTTTTTGGGATCCTCAAAAAACCGGGATACGATCACACCAAATTCATACAAAGCATAAAGGGGGAATGCTAATAGCACTTGAGTAATAATATCTGGTGGGGTTAGAACTGCGGACAGGGCAAACGTCCCCAGAAATGCCCATTTACGGTAGAGCTTCATCTTGATAGTGTTGACCACCCCGAACTTAGTCAACAAAACCATGATGAGCGGAGTCTGAAAGGCAAAGGCAAAAGCCAAAATCATCTTTACAACAAAGGAGAAATAAAAACCAATGGTGACCTGCATTTTCCACCAGGTTGTGCCGTAATTCAGTAAAAATTTCAACCCCAGAGGAACTACCAGAAAATAACAAAACAGGCCGCCAAAGAGAAAGAACAATGTTCCGAAGGCAACAAACAATGCGGTGATCTTTTTCTCTTTCACCTTTAAACCGGGAGCGATAAAGCCCCAGACATGATATAAAATCCATGGCATGGAGATGAATATGGACCCCATGAAGGAGACCTTCATGGCAGTAAAAAAGGGTTCTGTGGGTGTTATAAAGGTAAGGTCGTTATATTGTTTCGGCAGAGGGTCTTCAAGCCATAACAAGAGAAAGTCCACGAAAAAAAAGCAAACACCAAAAAATAGCGCAACAACAATTCCTACATGCACCAACCTGTTTTTAAGCTCTATCAGGTGGTGAGTGACAGGTATTTTTTCCTTAAAATCTATTTCTTTAACCACAAACTCCCTCGTTGGAGCATTTTTGAGCCCAAATCCAAACAAAAATTGGGAACCTGGAAAATCGCCACGTTCCCGCAACTTTTTGTGTTTTCATGAGTTACTTTAATTAGCCATCTTACTCAATTGGTATAACAATATCAATAACCTTTCTCAAACAAAAACCTCAAAACCGCAATCAGACCCATTAATTTGAGGGGATGTTATCCTTCACTGAAAGTGCTACTCCTGTTTTTATGCGGATTCCCAATTAGTATTGATTACAAGAGGTAAATAGTGGATAATACCTGAAAATCTGGTCACACCATAAAACTTGTTTCCTCTTTAAATTCAAGGGAGAAATGGTCTATGTACAGGCAGGTAGCCGGGTCGACTTTTAATTGAATGTCCCTTAACAACCAAATAGTCACAGGTATCAGAGTCCTCGATATTGCCGAAGAAGGTGCTGCGGCAATAGATAGCATGGTTAACAAGGTCATTCAGGAGATGCACCAGCAAAAAATTCCAATCATAGACATACAGGTGACCGATACAAACTGTTTTTTAATTCTGGGTGAAAAAGGCTCTGACTGACTATCAGGCGGGAGTAGCTCAGTTGGTAGAGTATCAGCTTCCCAAGCTGAATGTCGCGGGTTCGAACCCCGTCTCCCGCTCTTTAATAAAATTAAAACCTAATTGTCTGAATAATGCGTATTCCTAAAGAACTTACCGAACTTCTCGCTAAAAAGATTGTCAAATCCTTGATCGATAAGGACATGATTGTCTGGGAGGAACCACCTGAAAAACTACAATCCGTCATCAATGGAATTATTACTGAAGACCTCATGATTGAAGACCGGCTCAACGAAGAAGTAAAAACTTTGCTTGATTCCAAAACTGAAGAGTATGAAAGAAGCATGATGGATTACGGGCGGGTGTTCCAGATGGTGAAATCAAAATTAGTACGTGAACGAGGACTTATTCTTTAATATGAAAATCAGCCGAGAAAAAATCAACCATATCAGCAGTCTCATCGTCCGCGATTTTCCCAAACGTGATGAACTGGATTACAAAGTCGAACTCAATGACATCCGTCTGGAAATTACCAGGGTGATGACTGACATTCTCCAACTTGATGATAAGGCCGATGCAGAATCCCGCCGAATATTAAACACCTATAGCAAAGGGCCTCGTGAAGGCTCACCAGAATGGGACATCATGTATCAGAAACACTTTGACGAATTCATGAACAAACAGGGCCGATAAGTTTTCAAGTACCCTCCCCCGACTCCCAGAAACTCAAACCCAGTATTGCTGGAAGATTAAATCCTTTGCAGCCTGCTAGTCGCCAACTTAATTGGATTGCAATGTTGCGCTCTGGAGTGGCATTGGGTGAGCTAAATATCTGAGCTTTTCTTCAATCAACTCCAGAGTTAGACCACCACATTTTATACCGTTATTAAGGGGTGGATTTAAACTGGTTAATTAGTTCAATTGCCAGGGAATAGGCTTCATCGTAGATTATTTTAACAGATACTTTCTTTTTAATAGAGAGCTTCTTACAATCTTCATATTCGGGAGAAGCTTGTATGATCTTGCCATTTAACTTTCCGATCTTAATTTTGATGGAACCCCAAGAGGTTCTGACGGTTTTCATTTCACGCTCTAAAATCGTCCTTCCAACTGCGTAATAACGAACTCCAAAACTGGATGTTTCCCGAAGAAGGATTTTGGTCAATGCTTCTCTATCACTCTCGGTAGAAAGAACAGAAATTTTGTTAGCCGGACGACTTTTCTTCATGATTATCGGGTTCAAGAAAACATCCAGAGCGCCGGCTTTAAATAACGAGTCCATGGCACCTTCATAAAGCTCAGGGTTCATATCATCAATATTGGTTTCGATCATTATAAGTTCTTCACCCTGCTCCCCATGAACCTCTCCCAGAATAACCCGAAGCATGTTTGGCATTTCCTGGATGACGTGGTCCCCTGCCCCATATCCATCATCGATAATTTTCATAGCCGGCAGGGATCCAAAAGAATCGGCATAAAAGCCGATCATGGCCGCGCCTGTTGGAGTGGTCAGCTCTTTTTTAACTCCACTGGAGAAAATGGGGACACCTTTCAGAAGTTTCAACGTGGCGGGAGCGGGAACAGGCAGATAACCATGGGCGCATTGAACAAAGCCTTCACCTACATTGAGAGGAGAGGCATAAATCCTGTCGAGCTTCAAGGATTCAATGGCGACCACGCCGCCAACAATATCCACAATCGAATCGACGGCTCCAACTTCATGGAAATGAATTTTTTCTATGGTTGTTTTATGAATTGCAGCTTCTACCCGGGCAATACGTTTAAAAATTTCCTGAGCACTTTTTTTGGACGCTGAAGACAGGTCCGAGTTGGCAAGCAGTTTTTTGATATCAGAATACTTCCGGGCCTTTGGGTCGGAGGATTTTTCTACGCTGACATGGGCCTTGGTGCCTGAGATACTGCCGCGTTGGACTTTCAGGGTTTGGAGCTTGTATCCTTTTAGGTCAAGGGTTGCGAGGGCCTTGCGGATCTTCCCGGGATCCACTCCCAGATCGATCAAGGTCCCCAGAATCATGTCACCACTGATACCGGAATAACAATCAAAATAAGCAACGCGGAGGGATTTCACAGTGTTTTTAATGGGGATTTCTATTTATTGAGTAATTTTTTCTAAGCCCATTCGCAGGCCCTTACTTTCCAAGGGCCGCCTGGCCAAACAATTTTTAGAGAAACCCTTATTTTTTGAAGGAGACTTCAAACAAATCTTTGATGGCTTTTTTACCATCAGCATTCAGAAATCGGGTCCCGGTTCCAGCAAAGTTTTTACATTTTATTTTAGGTTGTTTTTCTTTTTTCCAGGAATTCTCACCCCACTTGAACCATGATCTCTGCTCTTGATCAAAAACATGTAGTGTCTTGTTACACAACTTGCTGAATTCCGCGCCCCAACCCGTACCGCCCTTGACCGTATCATCATCGAGAATTTTCCCCACTACAAATACCTCTTCGGCGTAATTGACCTGATGCCAAATACTCTGCAGAACTTTTTTGAACAGCTTGCCGGTATTAAATTTGCGATTCATCAACTTGGCAATATAAGCCAGACTGACATCCCCTTTCAGCAGTTCGTCGGTGGTCAATACCCTCACTCCCCGTGACCGGAAAATTTTGTGCCCTTCAAAAGTCAGGGTCACTTCCTGCGCACCCACCTTTTCTGTCTGCTTACCAAACTCAGTCTCGGCACCCTGAGCACCGCCACTGTATAAAACAAAATTTTCTGGTTTCATTTTGGTTGGAGGCTAAAGGTTATTAAAACTATTGATCGTGGAATTCAAATTATCAAAAGGATCAGGGTTTGGAAAGAATAATCAAGCGGAGAACCTCCGCTAGTAATGAGCCATATCTTTTTCAGCCGAGACATATCTTTGTTCGCCAGCAAAAGTTATTTACCCCTCAGGAGCAGAGAGCTTTGCATAATTCGAAAGAAACAGACAAGCGAGATTCTTCACTACGTTCAGAATGACACGAAACGCCAGTTTCTCATCATCGAAGAGCCAAAGGCTATGAAGGATCCAGGATTATGCAAAGGTCTCTCCAGGGCACGGAGGCCAAGGAAGAATATCACGGCTACTAACTCCACGGCTAGTGAACGGGGAGCTTCAAGCAGAAATGTTTGCAGATTTAAATTTATGGAAGAAGCGGCTCAGAATGCCTTTCTTTTTCACCTTCTGCGCATGATCGTGGACCAGGTCCTCCATGGTCGTAGTTTTTTTCTGATGCTGGTCGATGAAGAGCTGAATAAGAATATGGCAGGAATGGCATCCCCCACCGGCCTCGCAAGCCGTGGTGACGGAATCAATATCGTTTAATTCGCCTTTGGCAATGGTATTACGAATGGTGCCTTCAGTAACTTGATAGCATTGGCAGATGATCTCATCGGTTTCAACTGTAGGCGCAAGCTTCATAAACTCAAATAATTAGAGAATACATTCCTTAAAATGATAACGATTCTCATTATATTAGCCTAAACATCCAACGATGTCCATAATGAATGCTAAAAATAATCAAAATCTAAACATCAACTCCATTTTGGCGTGAGTCTGGTTTATAAATTTTAAAATTAACAGGTACAAAAAAAGAGTCTCATGTCAGAGCACCACTTTAATATCCGCCACGATTTTATCTTTCAAGCCATCCCAATTCGCTTCTGGTTTCTTTGAGACGGTGATGAACGTTGTTTCCCCATCTGCCATTACAAACACGCTCCCCACACCTTCGTTTTCAAAAATTTTCAAGGCCACCGGAAAATCTTTTGCATCTTCTGGACTATTAAAAGTCTTATAACCAGAATCAAGGATTTTTTTGTTGAGGTTGAACTTTAAAGCATGCTCATTGGGAGTGGTATCAATAGTTACTTCGACAGACATGAGTATTAACCTCCTGAAAATTTAAAATTATTTACCCCAAAGTCGCTTCCAACTTGATGGGCAAGCTATCTATCATTTATTCACATCTCCACCATACAGTAGCCTCATCCGGAAATTGCAAACATTATTCAATGGCATCCGTCCCATATTACTAAAAAGGCGAACAAACCCGTGATGGCCCCTAAAATAAAAGACCCAAAAGAAGCATATCCAACACAGTAATACTTCTTATTTGACCCAAACCGTGCATCATCGCGA
>WASV01200096.1_pt1 | contig 33706 bp, 32 predicted proteins | sample 5698531 | NCBI WGS metagenome assembly WASV01 (sample SAMN11175559, study PRJNA528189) | sponge metagenome | isolation source: marine sponge | host: Myxilla | place: Antarctica: Western Antarctic Peninsula, King George Island | collected 2013-01 | reverse complement strand
ACGTCGTGGTTAGAATTTGGCCTGTTTTGGGGTTCTCGGAAAGGGGATCACGTCGCGGATATTTTCCATGCCAGTGACGAACTGGACCAGTCGTTCGAATCCTAACCCGAATCCAGAGTGAGGTGCCGAGCCAAATTTCCTGAGATCGAGGTACCACCAGTATTCTTCAGGATCGAGATCTTTATCCCGCATCCGTTGTAACAACACATCATAGTTTTCTTCACGCTGGCTACCGCCGATAATTTCACCAAGGTTGGGCAAAAGCACATCCATAGCCCGCACGGTTTCACCACCCTCATTGAGTTTCATGTAAAAAGATTTAATCTTCTCCGGGTAGTTGAACACGATGACCGGTTTTTTGAAAACCTTCTCACTGAGATAGCGTTCATGTTCTGCTTGCAGGGCAAAACCCCACTCCACTGGATAAGTAAATGTCTCAGAGGATTTTTGCAGTTGGTGAATAGCGTCGGTATAGGTCAACCTCTCAAAACTACTGCCAGTGATATTTTTCAGGGTCTCAAGAATGGTGGTGTCAATGCGCTTATTAAAAAATTCCATGTCTTCCGTGCAATGTTCCATCACATCCGACAACAGGTATTTGATGAATTCCTCCGCCAGGTCCATGTCGTCATCCAGGTCATAAAAAGCCATTTCCGGTTCCACCATCCAGAATTCGGCAAGGTGTCGGCTGGTGTTGGAGTTTTCGGCGCGAAAGGTAGGACCAAACGTATAAATATCTGAAAAGGCCATAGCATAAATTTCACCTTCCAGTTGCCCACTAACGGTAAGTGCGGTTTTCTCGCCAAAAAAATCCTGAGTATAGTCAACTTTGCCATCCACACTTGGAGGTTTAGCCATATCCAGAGTTGTCACCTGAAACATCTCTCCAGCACCTTCGCAATCACTGGTGGTTACAATAGGCGTGTTCAGGTAAAGAAAACCTTTTTCCTGAAAAAACTGGTGAATGGCAAAAGCCAGTCGGTTTCGCACCCGCATAACCGCGCCAAAAGTATTGGTACGTGGGCGAAGGTGAGCGATCTCACGCAAAAACTCAAAGGAGTGCCGTTTCTTTTGCAAAGGATAAGTGTCGACCGGGGCTGGGCCGTAAACCTGAATTTCTGTAGCCTGAACTTCCTTGGACTGACCCTTGCCTTCTGAGGTTACCAGGCTGCCGCGCACCGCCACGCAACTACCGGTGGTCATCTGTTTCTCAATGGAGGGATAATCAGGAAGAGTGTGTGCAGCCACCACTTGAATATTAGCCAAACAAGAACCATCATTGATTTCCAGAAAGGAAAAACCTCCCTTGGAATCGCGGCGGGTTCTCACCCAGCCTTTTACCAGCACTTCTCCCTCCTCACCCATGAAGAGGTCTTTAATTTTTGTCCGTTTCATAAACTCAACTTACCCTTATTTAAGCACCCCCTGAAAAGCACTCTTCTCATTGACAATAAAGGAGTTTTCAGATATTTTAGGGAGAGCCGTTAGCAATGATTTAGCAATGATTTTTTCCAGCGTTCCAAAGAAATTAACCGGAAAAACCTACACCCCCATATTTTGTGTTTATTCTAGGAAATTTACTGCAAGCGATCGCCCAGGTCCTGAACATTATTTTACAGCTTTATATGTGGATCATTATCATCCGTGCCCTATTATCATGGGTGAATCCGGATCCGTATAATCCTATCGTCCAGTTTTTACACAGTATCACAGAACCGGTTTTGCTTCGAGTGCGGCAGTTAATCCCTATGTCTGGAATAGGAATCGATTTTGCGCCAATCATTGTTCTTCTGGTAATTGTTTTCCTTCAAAGTTTTTTGGTTCAGACGCTAGGAGCTTTGGCACTGCAACTACAATGATCTATCATGCACCTGACTTATCTTGACATTCTAGAGCAATGCTTCCGCGACAAGTTTCGTGGCTATAACAAGGAGGAGGTCGACACCTTTCTCCACCTTGTGGCCGATGATTTTAAGTCCATGGCCGAAAACATCAAGGAACATGATCGGCAGATCGACTTTAAAAACGGGGAAATTGAAGAACTCAAACAAAACCTGGACGAGTTTTTCCAACAAGAACCCGGAACCAGAACCTCTCCCGCCGTGGAAGAAGAGTTACGGTTTTTCAAAAAAAAGTTGGGGGAAAAAAACCAATTGATTCAGAAAATGGAACAAGCCAATGCAGGCCAGTCAAACGACAATGGCGTGTTTTCCCAGTTAACCCCGGAGATGTTGAAAGAAGAAGCAGAAGAAATCATCAACACCGCAAAGCAACATGCTGAGCAACAGAAAGTAAACGCCGCGAAAGAGCTAGACTCCATACAGAAGGATATCCAAAAATTACAAAAACAGAAACAACAGCTGACAGATAATATCCGAGCCACTGCGGTAAAGCATTTAAACAAGTTTAAAGCGGGAACCTAGAACGGCAATGCCTGAAACCGAGATCAGGATTAATCCTTGCGGAAATGGAATCCGGTTCTCAGCCGTCATCCAACCCAGGTCATCCCGGAACGAAGTTTCGGGGATTCATAATAATTCCTTAAAAATTCGATTGACCTCACCACCGGTAGACGGAGCTGCCAACCAGGCCTGCGTCAAGTTCCTGTCCAAGTGGCTAGGGGTGAGTCCCTCCAGGGTCTGTATCGTCGCGGGACTCAGCAGTAAAAACAAAACTATCGAAGTTAACGGGATGGATGAATCTGATTTTCTAGAAAAACTGACCGCTAAAATTCCCAACCTTTTTAAAGAAAACAATTCATGATCAAAACCATCGAGTATGTAGACGGAGTGGTGAGGATGATCGATCAGACCAGGCTTCCAGCAGAAAAAGTTTTTGTTGACTGCAAAACCGTTGAAGAAGTTGGGCAGGCCATTAAATCCATGATTATCCGGGGAGCACCGGCCATCGGTGTTGCCGCAGCCATGGGGGTCAGTCTCGGAGCCAATGCGATTACCGCCTCCAACTTCGATGAATTTTACAGCACTATGGAAAAGCAATGCGACCACCTCGGCAAGTCCCGGCCTACCGCTGTGAATCTCGCCTGGGCCATCAACCGGATGAAACAGCTTGCGAAGGATTCAAAAAACCTTTCTATCCCCGAACTGAAAGCCAGGTTAAAGGAAGAAGCACTCACCATCCTGACCGAAGATATCAGTATCAACAAGGCAATGGGACAACACGGGCAGACTCTACTTGAAAACGACAACGTGGTATTGACCCACTGCAATGCCGGGGCTTTGGCAACAGCAGGTTTCGGCACCGCGCTAGGAGTGATTCGCGCATCCATCAATGCGGGGAAAAATATCAGGGTATTGGCTAACGAGACACGGCCTTTCCTGCAAGGGGCAAGGCTAACAGCTTGGGAACTCAAAGAAGATAATATTCCGGTCAAACTTATTACCGATAGTATGTGCGGTTTCTTTATGAAAAAGAAGGAAGTCGATCTGGTCGTTGTCGGAGCCGACCGTATTGCGGCAAATGGCGATGTCGCCAACAAAATAGGCACCTATATGGTTGCGGTGCTTGCCAAAGAAAACAATATTCCATTTTATGTCGCCGCTCCTGTCTCTACTCTAGACCTTTCCCTGGCGTCCGGTGATGGAATCCCCATAGAAGAACGCTCGGCGGAAGAAGTGGTGAACGTCAACGGAAAAAGAATTGCACCCGATGGCATTGAGGTGGCACATCCCGCGTTTGATATCACCCCCAATAAACTGGTCACCGCTATCATCACCGAAGAGGGTATTGCCCGTCCTCCCTTCACCGAGTCGCTCAAGGCGATGGCGCAAAAGAAATGAGGGCCATGATCCTGGCAGCAGGCTTCGGCACTCGCCTCAAGCCCCTCACACTGGGCCTTCCCAAACCCATGTTCCCTGTTTTAAACCGGCCTCTTCTGGAACACACGCTGAACTTTTTAAGTTTCAATGGCATTCAAGACATCATTATCAATGTGCATCACCTGCCCGACAAAATTATCAAGCATTTTGGCGATGGTACAGATTTCGGAGTGCGCCTGCAGTTTTCCAGGGAAGAAGAAATTCTTGGAACCGCCGGCGGACTCAAAAAGGCCCAGTCATTCCTTGAAAAGGAAACATTTTTGGTGATGAACAGCGACGTACTCGCAGATATCGATCTGGATACAGTCCTCAGTTTTCATAAAGAAAAAAAATCCTGCCTGACACTGGTTGTGAGGAAGGACGCCGATCCGGAAAAATATGGGCCCATCGAATTGGACAATGACGGGCGCATCACACGCTTTATGAATGCGTCCATTAAAAATCCTCCTGCAACAACCCAAAAGGTCATGTTCACCGGAATACAGATCATGGAACCGGAAATATTTTCCCGCATACCGATAAACAAATTCTATGGTACGGCAGAAGACGTGTTCCCAACGATGATCGAAGAAGAGCTACCAGTTTATGGAACTTTGCATAAGAAATACTGGATCGACATGGGTACGCGGGAAACCTATATCCAGGCTCAGGCCGATGCCATGGAGGCAAAATTAGCGTTAAAAACCTCGCCATCGAGAAACCCCCAGGGCCCTCTGGTGGTACCACCGGTTCATATCGGGAAAGACTGCGAAATCTCTAACGACGCACAGGTGGGTCCTTATGCAGTGCTGGGGGATAGATGTCGTTTGCGATCAGGCGCTGTCGTGGAAAACTCCATACTCTGGGCAGGTGCTACCATCGGCTCCGGTGCCACCGTAAGAAATTCTATTATCGGCGAAGGAGTCGCTGTAGAAAATGACGCAGAAGTGATAGATGCGTCCTTTTAAGGGGAAACATACTCCTGAAGTTTTAACTTCCCCCTGACTAAGGAAACATACTCCTGAAGTTTTAACTTCCCTCTGACAAGGAGACCTTTCTATAACCCTGGATTATCCCCTTCGGGGCACGAAGGACAAAGAGAACAGCGATAAAAACTGTATCTTCCAGTCATCCATGCCAAATCAACCTGGTCTACAGAAGTTTGTGGTTACTCAGCGTCATGGTAGAAACTGAAATTGCACCTTCTTCGCAATTGATGATACGACGCTGTTTAGGAAGGTCCGCTTCCCCCACTCTTGTATATTCATCCGTGTAGCTTTCCACATCTTTCAAGCCTTTGGTTTCCGGATTGAAATAGAACACAGAGTATTTATGGGTCAGGTATTTCTCATCCTGGTTTTTCCGGCTCTCTTCAATATTAATGGAAAAAGAAAAGCGCGGTGTCTGCCGGTTGATCTGCTGGATTCTGCCGTCCTTGATACGGTAGAACGAACTCATGCCGTCTCCGCCCATGACGAGTTTTCTTCCCAACGGGTGCGTGCCATCATCTCCGAAGCTAAGCTTGTATTTGCCATCTGACTCATCAAAAGAACGTGGGCCCCGGTGCATGGCAATCGAAGACAGGTTTTCCGTGAGAAAGCCCTTGGCTTTTTCTTCGCTGATATCGGTCTCGATTTTTTTAGGACCTTTAACTGTCACCGTGCCCTTTTGTTCATCACCATTTATATTTGCCGTCACATCTGCGGTAAAGCCACCGAACCCGGCCGGCCATCGAGCGGTGTTGGAAAATACTTCCTGCATTATTTTGCGTGCCTCGGAATCATCTTCCAATGTGGTTTCGACATCTGTTGTCTTCGTGTAGGTTGTCATGCAAAATCTCCTTAAAAACGAAAAGAGCTTGACCCAAACTCCAGGGCAAACTTATGAGTCATAAAAAATTTGTATGGGAATTAATTGGAATTAAACGATTATATCTTATTTTACCGCTACACTGATATCAGAAATGCCTTTTTTTTGTAACAGGCCCATGACCTCAATCACATCACCATAAGGAAGGGATTTATCGGCTCGGATGGTGGCACTTGGCTTGTTATCCTTCAACTGCATTTTTGCGAGGGCTGTTTCCAGCCCCAGAAGGGTTACCGATTTGCCTTCGAGAAAGATTTTTTTGTCTTTCAACATCTCAACCTCCATGATTTTAGTCCTTTCATCAAGGACGGAGGAACTGGAAGTCGGTAAATCAATATCCATCGTTCGGCTGAAGTCCACAAACACTGTGGACACCATAAAGAAAATAATAAGCAGGAACACCACATCAATCATGGGGGTCATATCCAACGCGAAATTATCTTCTTCTGCTTTTCTGAACTGCATGGTGAATCCCTTTAAACAAAAAGACCAATGCCTGAAAGACCAGCCAACTTAAACAAAAAGACCAATGCCTGAAAGATCAGCCAACGCTTGACGTCTTTTCAGGTTTTTCCCCGGACGGGCCTGAGATTGCAGGTTTGCCCTTTCTAATACCATCGTAGGAAAGATCTTCAATGAGTTGGAAGGAAATTGCTTCCATCTCGAGAACATAGCGGTCAATTTTTCCCCTGAAATAGTGATAAATGGCCAAAGCCGGGATACCGACGACCATTCCCGCTGCGGTTGTGATCAACGCTTCGGATATGCCACTGGCCACAAGGGCAGGATCTCCGGTACCACTGAGAGAAATCACATTAAAGGCTTTGATCATTCCGAATACGGTTCCCAAAAGACCCATCATCGGAGTGATGTTCGCCACTGCACCTAGCACCCTGAGGTTCAAACTCATCAGAGACGCCTCATGCTGGCCAGCACCTTCAATCGCCCGTTCAATTTCATCAAGCTTACCCCCCACCCGTAACACCCCCATCTTCAAAATCCGTGAAAGCGAATTGTCATAAGAGTTGCACAGCTGCAGAGTTTTTTGTCTGTCCTTCCAGTCCCACTGGTCCCGAACATCTTGAAGAAAGCTAGAGTTGATGATATTTTTTCTTCTCAGGTTATAAGCGCGATCAATGGCAATCCCCAGCATGAGTACCGAGGCAAAAAGAATGGGATACATCATGAACCCACCTTTTTCAAGGATGGAAAGAAATTGCCACGAATCGGCGGGGGCCGGGTCTGCGGCAAAAACGAGCCCAGGAAACCCTAACAGATTGAATAATGCGATTTTAAAAATTCGTTTCATTCGTTTCATATATGGTGGCTATTTTTTGAAGAAGTTCCTCATCCAAAAAACGAGAATATCGTTGAAGTTATAGGAAGTTATAACACGAGATTTTCTTGATAAGCAAGGAGCTTTAAAGCCCCTGAAAATGATTAATCTCTTTAAATATCAAGTAAGGAGCTTTAAAGTTCCTAAAAATGATTAAGCTCTTTAAATATAAGGTTTTTTAGTATATATTCGAGAATAACCTTCAACTATTAAACACCCTAATGTCACCATTTAACCTGTCCTCAAAATTTGTTTCTTATTTCACTCTGGTGTCCGTGTTGGCGCTTTTTTGGGGCTGCGCCGCCATGAAAAAGGAAAAGGACTATCCCGCAGACGAATTATTGGAGCAAAGCAAGCAACTTGCCAAAAAGAAGGACACCGACGAGGCCAAAGCCAAAGTCCAGCAGTTGCTGGCAGATTATCCGGACAGCAAAGAGCGGGTAGCAGCCACCATGTTGCTCGCAGACATTCATTTCACTGCGGAAGAGTATGAAGAGGCGAAATTTCACTACCAGAAGTTTACCGAACTCTACCCTGCCCACCAGTTTGTCGACCGAGCACATTATTATAAAACCATGGCCAATTTCAAGCTGATCGATTTGGCTTCCCGGGACTTAACGCCGGTTAATTCGGCGCTGGAAGGCTTTCGGCGCTTTGCACAAGATTTCCCCAAAAGTTCTTACGCAGAAAAGGCAAAAATAAAAATCACCCAGTGTCTGGATGTCCTGGCGCAAAACATGTTTGAGATCGGCAAGTTTTATCACCGCACCGGTTCCTATCAGTCGGCGATCCAAAGGCTCACGCGCTTGAAGGTGGAATATCCAGGAAATTCCTATATTCTCGAAGCGGATTTTTTGTTAGGCGAATCCTATTTTAAGGAACAAAATTTTTCTAAAGCCCGCACTCATTATAAAAACGTCATTAAAAAATCTCCCCAAAGCGAGTTTGCCACAGAGGCACGACTTCGCTTGAAAGCCCTGCGTTAAACCCCAAAAACTATGCCAAAAGCCATCAAACGCAAACCGGCAAAAACAAAACCCGCTTCCACGGCAACAAATAAGGGAACCAACCATGACCCGCTCACCCAGTACATGGAAGAGATCAGCAAGATCAGGATTCTCACTCGGGAAGAAGAAATCAAACTGGGAGAATCCATTAAAGCCGGGGACCCTAAAGCCATTCAGGAAATGGTGCGTAGAAATTTAAAATATGTCGTGACCGTGGCCAATAAATACCGGGGGCTGGGCATTTCTCTCCATGACTTGATTGAAGAAGGAAACATCGGATTGATCCAGGCCGCCAAACGTTTTGACGTTGGCAGGAATGTCAAGTTCATCACTTATGCGGTATGGTGGATCAAGCAGGCTATCATGCACTCTCTTGCCGAACAGTCCGGCACGGTCAAGCTTCCCGTCAAGCAGGTAGGGAAAGTCCTCAAAATCAACAGAAGAAGCCAGCAGATGGTGCAGGACCTGGAGCGCGAACCGACTCAGTCTGAACTGGCAAAGAGCCTGGGGTATGAGGATGAGGAAGTCAACTCCATCATGCGCGCCTACCGGACCCACCTTTCTCTCGATTCCCCTTTAAAAGATAGTGAAGACACGCTCTATCTGGATCTTCTGGAAAACCAGGATATCATCCCCTACGATGACCAACTCATGCAGGCATCGCTCAGCGAAAAGGTAGACCAGTTACTAGAAGACCTTTCGGAAAGAGAAGCCAAAATTCTCAAAATGCGTTTCGGTTTTTTTGATGAAGTAAAAACATTAGAAGAAATCGGAAAAGAGATCGGCCTTTCCCGCGAGCGGGTCAGGCAAATCGAAAAAAGAGCCAAATTAAAACTAAAGTCCAGATTGCAAAGCGACTCCTGGGTCGACGAGGAAGAATGACCCTTTATTATGCTGACTGAAATTTTACCTCTTTGTCTGGTCTCGTATTTGATCGGATCCATTTCTTTCGGCGTCGTGCTGGCTAAAGCCAGGAACATTGACATCCGTGAACACGGCAGCGGCAATATCGGTGCTACCAATATAGCCCGGGTGATGGGTAAAAAAGCCGGGCTGCTGACCCTCTTGGGAGATGTGCTGAAAGGGTTCCTCGTTGTTTTTGGCACCGGATCGCTGTACGAAAAACCAATGCTGATCGCTCTTGCCGGACTCATGGTTTTTCTCGGCCACCTCTACTCCATTTTCCTGAAGTTCAAGGGCGGCAAAGGAGTCGCCACCAGCCTCGGCCTGTTTTCATATATAATGCCATGGGCGACCTTGTGCGCGGTCGGGGTGTTTTCCGTCTGCCTGTGGGTTTCAGGCTATGTTTCCATAGGGTCGATCATGGCGGCGATTTCCTTGCCCCTGTTTGCCATTTTTTTTAAGCTGCCACTTCCCTATATTTATCTTGCGGTCATTGTCGGTTTGTTCACCGTGCAAAGGCATTATGGCAATATTCTTCGCCTCATCAAGGGAACTGAATCGAAGTTTATTAAAAAATAGAATTTGACAATCACGTTTGAAGAAATATAATTGGCTTTCGGGTGTTCCATCCTGGACAAATAAAATGCGGGAGTAACTCAGTGGTAGAGTGCAACCTTGCCAAGGTTGAAGTCGAGGGTTCGAACCCCTTCTCCCGCTCCATTTTTTCCATCGTTATAAACCCAAGTAGGGCGCCGTCGCCAAGTGGTAAGGCAGAGGTCTGCAAAATCTCTATCGGCGGTTCGAGTCCGCCCGGCGCCTCCATTTTCCCTTCTTTAGAATCTTTAAAAAAATCAGCTTGGCAGAAGCTCTGACCTGCCAAGCCCCTCTTTTCTCTCCCAATTTTCGAAAAAGCTTTCACTTCTTTCTAAGCAGTATTACGACGATTACCAGAAGGCCTCAACCGCAGTATTACGACGATTACCAGGAGGCCTCAACCAGGGATTAATGCCTCCACAAAATTTTCCGCAATAAATTCCTGCAAATCTTCAGGCTTCTCGCCCACTCCTACAAATCGAACCGGAAGTTTCAAATCGCCCGTTATATTGAACAACACTCCACCCTTTGCCGTTCCATCCAACTTGGTCATCACCAATCCATCCACTTCCAGCACTTCATTAAATAGTCGAGCCTGAGAGATGCTGTTTTGCCCGATAGTCGCGTCTAGAACCAGCAAAGTTTCATGAGGGGCTCCCGGCAAGACTTTTCCAATCACCCGTTTGATTTTTTTCAATTCTTCCATCAGATTGGTATTGGTTTGCAACCGCCCGGCCGTGTCAATGATAACCACATCCATCTCACGTGCCACTCCGGCCTGAACCGCATCGTAAGCGACGGCAGAAGGATCCGTGCCGATCTTCTGGCTGATGCAGGGGATGTCTGATCTCTTTGCCCAAACCTGCAACTGGTCAATAGCAGCAGCCCTGAACGTGTCTCCGGCCGCCAACAAAACTTTTTTGCCCTGCTGCTTCCAATGCCGGGCCAGCTTTCCGATGGTGGTGGTTTTGCCCGAACCATTCACCCCCACAACCAGTATCACAAAGGGCTGGTGTTCTGAAAACGACAACGGCTTCTGGTTTTCCGATAGGACATGGACCATGCGTTGTTTTAGTTGTTCCAGCACTTCCTTGTTTTCACGAATCCGGTTCTGGGAAACTTCGCGTTTTAAGTCCTTCAGAATGAAGGAGGTGGTCTGCATGCCCACATCGGCGATGATGAGAGCTTCTTCAAGTTCTTCTAGTAGCTCGGGGCCAACTTTCGCCCTACCGTGAACAATATTGTCAAAGCCCCCTGCCAGATTCGAGCGAGTCTTTGCCAGCCCTGATTTCAGTCGGGCAAAAAACCCTGATTCAGTGTCATTTTCTGCTGCTGATTCGTCAGCCATTCCATTCTCCATTGTCTTCATACCCCTCCCAAGGGTATTAGTGGGGTTGTACTCTTAAGTACCTGTAGCAATTTAACACTTGGAAAAAATACTACGTATCAAGATGATTTGGATTCCGCCTATGGAAAAAATACTACGTATCAAGACGATTTGGATTCCGCCTGTGGAAAAAATACTACGTATCAAGACGACTTGGATTCCGCCTGAGGAAAAAATACTACGTATCAAGACGACTTGGATTCCGCCTGAGGAAGGTTGGGTTTGGGATTGATCATATCTTTCTTACTGAGAATGTCGATGATGTTTTTATCCCGGCAGGCGACGGCAATATCGATCAAGCCATCACCATTAAAATCCGCCACCGCCATGCCCTGAGGATGTTCATCGACCCGATGGTAAATAGGAGGATAAGTGAAGGTTCCGTTTCCCCTGCCAAGGGAGACACTAATCATGTCATCGGTGGCATTGGAAACGGCTATATCCTCAAAACCATCACCAGTAAAATCGGCAGCCACAACATATTTCGGAAAATTCCCCGAAGCAAAATCCTTCAATGACTCGAAAGTCTTGTCACCTTTGTTTATAAGCGTGGTCAGAGCATGCAAAGAATTACTGGAAGTCACAAATTCCTTCAACCCGTCATTGTTCACATCCAGGCTAACAATGGTGAGGGGCTGTTTCCCGCCTTTAAAGACATCTGAACTTTCGAATTTTCCATCACCTTTGCCCCAGAGAACCTGGACGCCGGTAAATGCATTACCCGCCAGAGCTACTGCGATATCTACCTTTCCATCCAGATTGTAATCATTGACAACAACCCCTGTCGGCTGACCCTTGACAGGCATGGAATCCGGATCAGAAAAAAAACCATTGCCTTTCCCCAGCATCACAACCACATTTGAAAAGCGCATGGTGATCACCAGGTCAATTTTCCCGTCAGAATTAAAATCGCCAGATGACATGTTGAGGGGAATTTTTCCTGGCTTAAGCACCTGGCTTGTTTTTTGGAAACTCCCCAATCGCGTGTTCAAAAATATCTGGATGGTCTGGTCAGCATAATTGAGCACTGCAATATCTGTGTAACCGTCTTCATTGAAATCTCCCGAAACCAGACAAATCGGGTCTCTACCGGTTCTATAAACAAGCTGATCCCTGAAAGTCCCATCGCCCATTCCCTTAAAAAATGAAAAAGAATCCCCGCCCGTATTGGTCACAACCAAATCCGGAACCTTGTCGCGATTGAAATCATCGGTAATGAGAAAAGAGGGCTCTTTTCCCGTGTCCATGGAATAGCTCAAGGCAAAAATGCGGGGCATTTTTTTCCGGGCCTTTGGGGGCGGACACCCTAGCAGGACAAAAACCATCAGGAACGCAATTATTGAATAATATTTTTTCATGAAGCTCCATTGAAAAAAAAGGAGAATATCACAGGAACCCTGGGGAAACAATGTTACACAGTGCACCGGAGCCGAACGCAGAAACTCCATCATTAATGAGCATTAGGTCTTTATCCTGTTTTAATCCTGGATCGCTTGCAGACTTTTTCCGGATCCATACCTGAAATATATTCCCAACCGCCGAATTCGCAAGCCCCCGGCGTAGCCCGCCTGTGGCAAATTGCAGGCGCAAGCCGCCTGTGGCAAATTGCAATGGATTTAAATTGCTTTCAACCGGTTAAAAACCCGGCTTAAAGAGGTGTTGTTCACTAGGTCCAGCGTCTCACGCGCAGGCAAAGCGAAAAAGATCATTCAGCCGAGACAACTCTTTGCTTGGCTTAACAAAGCCATTGCCCTTTGGCCCCCTGCCTAGCGGTAGAAAAATGGGTTGTGGCGTTTTTCTTCGCCAACGGTGGTCGCAGGGCCATGGCCTGGGAAAAGGCGCATGTGGTCTGGCAGGGTCAAAAGTCTTTGGGTGATGGAGTCGTACAGCTCAGACCATGAGGAATTGGCGCGTCCCATGGAACCGGCGAAGATGGAATCACCGGAGAAAACCGTGTCATGGATTTTATAAGACACTCCGCCTGAGGTGTGACCAGGCGTGAAAAGAACTTCTATATTTAACTGGCCCAGTTTTATTGATTCTCCATCCTTTAAAAACCTGAAGTCACGGCTGCCTGAGGGGCGAGGTTCTTTTTTATCAATCCATGTGGGGCAGTTATAGGTTTTATCCAGGAGTTCCAATCCCCCTGCGTGGTCAAGGTGGGCATGAGTTAAAAGGATTTTTTCTGGTTGAAGTTTCAACTCTCTGGCTTTCTTGATGATCGCCTCCGGATTCCCTCCCGTATCAATTACCGCAGAGGCTTGTGTAGCCTTGCAAATTACCAGGTAACATTTAACGGGATAGGTTCCGACAAACACATCCAGGCAGACCGTATCGAAAGGAGCGGGGTCCGGCTCAACAGGTTTGGGAGCCCATGTCGCATTCGCAACTGCGATCAACGATGGAGCATGAAGGTCCAGAACTTCAGCAAGGTTTTTTAAGACACCCTTTTCCGGAACAAACTCATAACGCTCCATCCTGGAAATATCACCCACACTGATTCCCGAAGCATCAGCCAAGTCAGACTGGCTCCAGCTTTTGCCATCTCTGGCCTTTCCTAGTACGTCTCCCAATTCATCTTCCAAAGGTCCTGACATAAAACCTCCTATGGGGGAATTATACTAGAAATCCTGCCAAATCAAACAAGCTTCCATCAACCTTCTTTCTGTTCAGCCGGCTCCAGTTTCTCCCACGGGGTATCTTCACTTGAGGAAGTTGACTCGACTGAGGAAGTTGGCTCGACTGAGGAAGCTGACTCAACTGAGGAAGCTGGCTCGACTGAGGAAGCTGGCTCGACTGAGGAAAATACATAAACCATCCCCACCATGACTCCCCCACCCACCATATTTCCGAGTGTCACAAACACCTGATTGTGAACAAAACCTCCAATTGATACTTCCGCTCCATGCGGCAGCAACAATGCCAGGCTCATCAGCGACTGGTTGGCGATACTGTGTTCGTATCCACTACCAATAAAAGCAAACAGGCACCAGAATATCATGATCAGTTTGGCAGTCTCGTCCCCGTTTCGATTGGCGATCCAGACCGCCAGACACACCAGCCAGTTACACAAAATACCCCTGAAAAAAGCTTCTTGCGCACCGAGGGCCATTTTCATTCCTGCTACTTTGACAATCAGGTCCTGAGCTTCGGCAGACAGGCTTCCCCCCTGAACCACCAGCCACGCAAGAAATACAGAACCCAGAAGATTACCGATAAAACATAGCGTGAACAATTTGAATATGGCGTTGAAACCTACCCGGTTTTTCAGTTTTCCCACAGCAAAAACCATATTATTGCCGGTGAACAGTTCCGAACCGGAAAAAACGACCAGGCTCAAAGCCACACCAAAACTGGCTCCCATGATCAGTTTCATGAAAGGTGCAAACTGCGTCCCCGCCAGGGGGCCGCCTACCGAGAAAATCAAAACAATGCCAAAACCCAGATAAACCCCAGCCAGGGCAGACAGAGCCAGATATCCTGGAGGGAAACGGTTCATGGCTTTGATTTTATTTTCTGCAGCAAGGGCCAGTTTTTCTAAATCATTTTCGAACATTTCAGGCTTCCTTTCTATCAGTCAGTTTCTAATGCTTGGTTTTTATTTCTTCTCTATCAGTCAATTTCTAATGCTTGGTTTTTATTTCTTCTCTATCAGTCAATTTCTAATGCGTGGTTTTTGTTTCTCCCAGCGCATCAGTTTCTGTTTGCTCTTGCGGTTTTGTTAGCAAAGGCGTATCACGTCTTCTTGCATATTTTTTTCCCTTGATCGGGTACATTTTTTCGCGAGTGTGGTAGGGAACTACGAATTCCAGAACCTGTGCCAACTGATCACAGGGAACATCTTCCATGATCTTTACAGACAGTTTGGGATCGATTCCCGTTCGGCCACCCATATAAATATCCACCCCTTCAATCACTTCATTGCCGCGGCGCATCCTTTTTCCGAGCAGTCCAATATCCGCCACCTGATGATTGCCGCATCCCGCCGGGCATCCCGACCAATGCATTTTGATCGGTGCGGTATCCGGGAGTTTACCTTCTAACTGCGCGGCAACCTTCAAAGCCATCGACTTGGTTTCAATCGCCGCCAGGTTGCAATAATCGATTCCCACACAACTCACCAGTCCCTTAAGAATACTGGAAGGGTGATAAGTGAACTCTTTGACCAACGCCTCTTCAAGCATATCCCCTAGTTTCTGATCTGAAACATTTGGAATGACCAGGGAATTGGAATGGGAAAATCTTATTTCGCCGTTTCCGTATTTTTCCGCAAGTCGGGCCAGTCCCTGCAACTTATCAGCCTGAATACGTCCGACGGGAATCTTCATCCCAACATAGTTCATCGAGGTCTGCTTCTGCCGGTAGGTACCAATATGTTCCGATTTTTCGTTGCCTCTCAAATCCGTGCCAGCAGGGGCCAATGACCTTCCCAACCTCTCTTCCAGCGCCAAACGGAATTTATCTTCCCCCCAATCTTCTATCAGGAAGGCCAGACGGTTTTTACTTCTCACATCTCGACTGCCGTGGTCGCGATACAAAAGGATCAACGCCGAACACACTTCAACCACTTCTTCGGGAGGGAGGAAAACATCCAAAGGAGTGGCGATGCGGTAGCCCCCCGATCCCAGCTTTCCACCCACCAGAACATTGAAACCATAAACCGGGCCGTCTTTCTCAACGGCTGGTACTAGTGCCAGGTCCTGGGTTTCCGCATGCACACAGTCATCCGGGCAACCACTTAATGTTATGTTGAACTTTCTTGGCAGATTGGAAAACTCCGGATTGCCAACGATATGATCGTTCAATGCCTTAACCAGCGAATAGGTATCGACCTTCTCCTTCGGATTCAAACCGGCTATTGGACATCCCATGATGTTACGGACACTGTCCATTCCCGTTTGGCACGAAGTCAGTCCTGCCTCTTCGAGCAGGTCGAAAACCTTGGGAATGCTTTCAATTTTTAGATGCCGTAATTGCACCTGCTGGCGGGTGGTCATGTCAATCACCCCATTGCCAAAGGTAGCGGATATAAACGAAAGAGCTATGACCTGATGAGAAAAAGAAAGTCCATTAGGAATCCTCACCCGCAACATAAAAAATCCTGGAGTGGGATTACGCAAAAACAGTCCATACCATTTGAGACGCTGAATGTCATCCTCGCTGATAGACTCCCATCCTTCTTTCGCAAAACGATGGATTTCGCTTTTGATTTTCAAACCGTCTCTTTCAGATTTAAGCAGTTCTATTTTGTTCATGGTTCCTCAACATTAGAAAATGATAGACCTTTCCCATAAAAGTCCACTGGGCGTGAGGCTCACTAGCGATAATCGACTGAGCCTAAGGAAAGCCTTGTGCCATCTAAAAACCTGCGCAAGTTATTAGCAGAGGTTCTTCACAATCAGGTAACTACAAGTAACGTGCCATTTAGCAAAAAGTACCGTTATAGCTTTATTATTAAAAGGTTATGTCAGTACAGGCATTAGCTTCGCTCAATAAAAATTGCTCAAAAAACAACCAAAGCAATTTCCTACTGCTATATAATGCATCATCTATTGACGCCTAAAAATGTCGCTTATTATGGCAATTGCAGAATGGGGGTGTAGGGACGTAGAAGTTTTCGAGTCCACCAGGAACCGTCCTGGTTCCTAAGTCTCAAAGTCTGAAAGTCTGAAAGTCTGAAAGTCTGAAAGTCTGAAAGTCTGAAAACCTGTAATCGTAGACCATCGCCTGCATGTATTTTTGGGGGCTATCGGGAAACGGGTTTTTCTCCAGCAAGCCAATCACGGCAGGTGAACCTTCTAAAAGGCGGGTCATGAACTTGGTTAACCAGGGATTTCTTTCATAACTGCTGATTGCGGCGAACCACATTTGCCAATCTAGTCAGGGCTGGTGCGGGGCGACAAATTCCGGTTTTTTTACCACATCGCCCGGTTTCCATTTGAATTCATAAGGAAACCAGTTCTCGCCGTCATCACTTCCCAGAATAATAGTTTCTGGAAACCCAGCGAGTGAGAGTGCTAAAGAAACTCCGATTTTTGGCAACCTTCCTGTAACTCCACTCTGAAACCGGGGCGAACCCTGGGATATTTTCATAAGCCCTGAGAAGCCACTTCCCGTTAGGGGCATAAGCCAGGGTCTTGAATACCGCCTTGGCTCCTGAGCAAAAACTTCCATCAGGATCGACGAAATAGACAGAAAATGCAAAATGCTCGGGAGAAATCTGCGGGTAGGATTTGCCAGTCTCCTGAGAAGAACGGTAAACCACCGCGCCTTTCGTGAGAGGGCTCAAGCGCGCTACCCATAAACGACAAAATTCGCAATCGCCGTCATAGATCAAAACCGGTTTATCGTCTGTATTTTCCATAAGTGCTTCCAGAAACGAGCCCTGCTTTCGGACTGGCGACTCCTAAAGTTTTTCATTGTCAAAGAGTCTCCTTATATTATAGCCTTTATCCCAAGCCCATTTTCTCCACAAAACAGATCATGAACCCGGTCGAGCCCCCTATTTCTCTGAAAGAATTTTCACAAATAGACGGTTCTGGCTTGCGTTCAAGGACAAGCTGATATAGCTTCTCTACTTTACCCATTGCTATAATGTAAGATACCGAATTATTTGAGGTGCCCCTTAAAGCATCTTTGACCGTTTCAGGAAGGATTCAATGGCTGATTTCACACGCGAAGAAGTTGAAGAGAAGTTGGAAGAATACTCCCAACTGCTTGCATCCCGAGAAGAGGAAGACGAGTTCATAGATAATGAGCCCGATGAAGGAGATGTCAGTGAGAATGAGGAAGGTTCTGACCAGGAAGAAGGTTCTGACCAAGAAGAAGGTTCTGACCAAGAGGAAGGTTCTGGCCAAGAAGAAGGTTCTGACCAAGAGGAAGATCCCGATTCAGATGATAATCAGAAAGATGAAGCCATCCAGAAAGCAGAACTCGCTGATGCAGCCATCCAGAAAGCAGAACTCGCTTTGGAAACTGTTTTTGAGGAAAAGGACCTGTCCGGACTGGATCTCTCGGGACTTAATTTCCTCGGCATCAGTCTGCAAAAAACCAATTTAAAAACTACCAATTTATCCGAATGTAGGCTCGCAGAATCGAATTTGGACCAGGCCAATCTGGATCAGGCCAACCTCAGCGACGCAGATTTGGAAAATATAAGTTGCCTGGAAGGCGTGATGACCCGCGGCAACATGGAAGCTGCAAACTTTCAAGGTGCTAAACTTCTGGGAACCGATTTTAGCGAATCCAATCTGGAAAGGGCAAATTTCAGAAGGTCCAAAGCCATGGAAACCAAACTGGTCCAATGCAATCTTAATGATACCGATTTTAGCAGCTCTGATTTCTCGCGGGCAAACCTGAAGGGCGCCAAAATCACCGATAGCGACCTTAGTCGAGCCCGGTTCAATAATTCTGACTTTGAGGGAACCGATTTCACCGATTCCCGGTTGAGCATGGGAGTCTTTTTTGAGGCAAACTTTAAAACTGCAAACCTCAATCGAGCCTTGATAAAAGGAGCGAAACTCGCGGGAGGAAATTTTTTCGGTGCCCAACTCACCCGTGCGGATATCACTGGAGCAGATCTCACCGGTGCCAGCTTTCACAATGCAGACTTGAGCCGCGCTAAACTAAATGGTGCCATACTAAGAAGAACGGATTTTAAAGATTCGAATTTATCCGAAGCGGATTTAAATATCGCAGACATGACAGACGCTAACCTGGTTGGGGCAAAATTGGCTGGTGCCAATTTAGACCGCATTAAATTGAACCAGGCCAAATTAAATGGTGCACAATTGAGTGGAGCACGGATGACCAAAGCCAAATTAACGCAAGTTGATTTGACCGGGGCAGACTTGAGTGGGGCTAACTTGACCGGGGCAGAATTAAATGAAGGCATTCTGGAGGGGGCTGATCTCAGCAGGGCAAACCTGACGGAAGCGATTTTGATAGACGCCAACCTGAAAAATGCTTTTCTGACCGGAGCTAATCTTCAAAAAGCCAATCTGGAAAGAGTAAATCTGGAGGGCGCAGACATGGCAGGAACAAAATTGAGAAAAGCCAGTTTACAGAACGCAAACTTGAAGCAGGTAGATTTACGGCGGGCTGATTTGGAATACGCCGACTTCTCCAAAACAAAGCTGAACTCAGCAAATTTTACAGGGGCTAAAATGAGCGAAGGCCTGTTCATAGGAGCTGACCTGACAGGAGCTAAAATGGACTCTGCCGATACCACAGACACCCAGTTTCAGGGAGCGATCGGATTTAAAGCTTAACCCCCGACCCAAAAATATTCCCGCCTTTATCGATTATCCTGAATAAATAATCCTGCGGCGCAAATATTTCAGTGATTTCTTAAGACTTCGGCAGATATTTTGCATCTAAAACAGGGTATCTATAAATAAAGGATCACAAAATAAATGAAAACCCACTCCTTTTACTACGACGAACGTTCCAGAATGAGAACCCGGCCCCTCACTCTTAAAGAGGTGCTTCGTTTAAGAGACGGAGTGGAACCCCCCAGAACACTGCCCTACCAGATACAAAAAACTGCCAACAATAAACAAATTATACTGGCCTTAAACTAAAGCTCTATTCCCTTTTATACCCACAAACCAAATACCCACTAACATCTAAAAACCCCGACCCATGGAAAAACTAGAAGCTGTGCAGAAAGTGTTGAGATTCAGCAATTCCATAAGGGAATGGTGTGAAGGTGACCATGTCGTCTATTTTGATGATTTTGACGAACAAAATGTAAACGACTATGACTCTGGAGGGTATGGGGATATTGCCGATGAAATTATAGAACGTGGAATCGCAGAAAACCTTCTCGAAGAAGATGAGTTGGATTGACCCGCCGGCGGATAAGTGCACACTTCTTTTTTCTACATTCTATTAAGTGAACATTCCGAAAGGTTTTATTATAGAATAGCTCAACCAGGATGTGTTCAAAGATGTGTTCAAAATAGTATGCCCCTTGCAAGGGTTGCTACATAGTAATTTTCAGGAGATAGATAGTGAATAACCGCTCCAAAATTCTTCAAGACGTTCAAGACTATTACGGAAAAATTCTTAAAACCAAAGATGACCTTCAGACCAGTGCTTGTTGTGCGGCAGACACCATGCCTGACTACCTGCGTCCTTACCTTAAAAATATACATGAGGAAGTGCAATCCAAGTTTTATGGTTGTGCTTCCATGTTCCCTTCAAGCCTTCGTGGAAAAACCATAGTAGATCTCGGTTGCGGTTCCGGACGTGATTGCTACTTGCTAGCTCAGGTAGTAGGCCCTGATGGCATGGTCATCGGCATCGACATGACCGATGAACAACTAGCGGTTGCAAAAAAGCATATTGATTTTCATACGCAAAAGTTTAACCTTGAAAGACCTAACGTTGATTTTCGCAAAGGCTGGATTGAAGACCTCACTTCGGCAAACCTGGAGGACAATTCTGTAGATGTAATTATCTCCAACTGCGTGATCAATCTGTCTCCCGACAAGGAAAGTGTATTTCGTGAAATTTTCCGGGTTCTCAAACCCGGTGGAGAGCTGTATCTTTCAGACATTTTTACCGGACAACGGGTGCCAGAACCCCTGACCACGGACCCTGTTTTGCTCGGCGAATGCCTGGGCGGTGCCCTATACATAGAAGACTTCAGGCGTATGTTGAGAAACGCAGGTTCTCTCGATTACAGGGTGGTTTCCAAAACCCCCCTCACTCTCAACAACGAGGATATCCAGCGCAAGGTCGGCATGATCGATTTTTTTTCCATGACCGTGCGTAGCTTTAAATGCGAGTTTGAAGACATTTGCGAAAACTTCGGCCATGTCGCCTACTATAAAGGCAGCATTCCCGAATTCCCGCGCGGGTTCACCCTTGATGATCATCATTATTTTCAGACTGGAATTCCCGTACCGGTTTGCGGCAATACCAGCAAGATGCTGGGTGAAACCAGGTTCGGCGAGCATTTCAAGATCGTTGGAGATTTCTCAACCCACTACGGGCCTTTTGACTGTAGTACACCACAGCCTCAGGAAGGCGTCTCATCCACCGATAGTAACGGTGCCTGCTGCTAACCCGGAGCAAGCCAACCCGGAGCAAGCCAACCCTGGCGCGAGCCGCCGGTGGCTATACTTCCATCATCGACATTTAAAGCTTAGAGTCTACGGACAAAATTTAGAGTCTACGGACAAAATAATGGTGCGCCATTAAAGTTAAAAAATATTGAACCACCATAACCGAGGCAAAAGGGATCAGGGTGGTTGAAAGGATCCCTGGAATGGCAAACAGGGCAAGCAGAAAAAGTGGGAGGTCAAGCCCATTCCAACGCCAAATCAGCAGCAGGATTTTTATTTTCCGATAGCAGGCTTGGCGTTGCTCTAAGGTCAAATCCGGTTGCAGGTTTTGATCCTGCGTTTCCACAAGACGCAAAAAACTCCATTGGCCCCGAAAAAATAATTGCTGCGCCTGCATATAATAAAAATAAAGCACCAGCACCCCTGACATTTTAGTCCGAAGCTTTTGGCGGGTGTTTTGAATGTCTCGTTCCACGCCATCATAGCCATGCACTAGTAAGGTGACCAGACTCTGCTTGCAATAATCGTAAGAGATAGCCCTCACAATAATCAGTCCCGCAATGATTTTCAGGACTTGTCCGTGTTCTGGAAAACCTTTGATGAGCCCAGCCACCACCGCAAGGTAGGCAAAATAACCGGCGATGCCATCAATCAACCTGCCCCATTCGCTGGCCATGCCCTTGGCTCTTGCCAACTGCCCGTCTACGCAATCCAGCACCAAAGTGACTTCCAGTAAAATTCCTCCCAGAATCATGGATGCCGGACTGGCGAAGCTGAACGCATAACCGGAAGCAAACCCCACCAGAACAGAAAAATAAGTCACCTGATTTGGGGTCACCAGAGTATTCTTCAAAAAAGCCACGATCTTCTTCGCTATCGGGTCATGAATATAACGATTGACTGGCTCCGCCATATCTATGGGTGCCTGGCTCAATTCTATGGGCGCCGGGCTCGATGTATCACTCATATCCTATAACCATATCTATGGGTGCCGGGCTCGGTTCTATGGATGCCAGGCTCAATGTATCACTCATATCCTATAACCATTTCTATGGGTGCCTGGCTCGATGTATTACTCATATCCTATAACCATTTCTATGGGGGCCTGGCTTGATGTATCACTCATATCCTATAACCATTTTTTCTGTTGATACCAGTTGATCGTCTCGATCAGCCCTCGGTTCAATTCATACTGAGGTTCAAAATCAAACGCCTTGAAAAACTTTGCCGGTGACGCAGACCATGAACTTTGCCGAATATCAATCATCCTCTGCCGATCAAACAGCGCAGGCCTCGAACTAAAACAAGCCAAAGCCTCAAAGAACAAAGCTACCAGGGTCAACACCCCTTCAGGAACTTTCAGGGTTTTGATCCTGACATTCAAAATACGCGCACACTCTTTTGCGATCTGCTCCCAGGCATGAACATGGCCGTCTGTAACAAAATAGCTGCGGCCTTGCTGTTTTGAGGGGTCAGAAGCGAGGAGCATGGCCTGAACCAGATCGGCAACATAAATCAGAGAAAGTTCTTTGCCCGCCCGGCCAATCTCTAGCCCCCATCCTTTCTGGATCAACTTGATAAACGTAAAAAAGTTTTCTTCCCTGGGACCATACACCACGGGAGGGCGTATAACGGTAACAGGCAGTGACTCCGAGTACTGCAAAGCAATTTTTTCTCCCGCAAGTTTGGACTCTCCGTAAAAAGTCACAGGGCTGCAAGGGGTGGTTTCATCAACAAGATTGGCCTGAGGGCTTGGGCCGGTTGCCGCTAGACTGCTAAGATGAACAATGCCTTTTATCCGGCCTCCGCGCTTCTGGCATTGCTCATACAGGTTTGAGCAGGCGGTGGCATTGACTTGAAAATAGCCGGAACGGGATTTTGCCTTGGTCAGTCCTGCACAGTGGAAAATGTAGTCCAACTCCTCTACAAGGGGGATTACAAAATCCGGTCGCGCCAGATCCACCCTGTGAAGATGAACCTTCGAAGCATCCAGCCATTTGAGGTCAGAAGATTCCCTCACCAGTCCATGAACCGTGCAGCCTAAAGTCAAAAGCTGGTCTACCAGATGACTGCCGATGAAACCATTCGCACCAGTAACCAGTGCCTTGGCTCCTTTAAGATGTGATAAGGCGTTCATAGATGCGATGTCTTTTATAAACAGTTCCCCCTATCCGGTACATCGGTTCGAGAATGCCTTTGTTATCCTCTAACAACCAGGAAATCTCACACCATTGTATCTTTTTTTCCAGAGACAACCTGTAGGTTTCATAATATAACCAGGCATCAATACCCAGCCGGCGGTATTTTTTCTTCACACCGAGAGTCAGCACCCGGTAAGTATCAATTTTATTTTTCTTCCATAAAAACCGGGCCCAGCCAAAGGGAAACAAACTCCCATCCATTTCCTTCAGCACCTGATTGATATCGGGAAGAGCCAGAGAAAACCCCGCTGGTTCGCCTTTGACTTCGGCAATCAAGCAAAGTTCAGGATGTATGAAGGATTTCATTTCCCTTGCAGAAAATTCAAACTCTTTTTGAGTCATGGGAACGAATCCCCAATTCATAGCCCATGCCGAGTTGTAGATATCCCAAAGAATGGAAATTTCTCTTTCAAATTGCCCCATATCCAAGGGCCTGACGTTGAAGCGATTTCTTTGTTTTAATTTTATCACGGCACGCTCCAGGTAATCTGGAACCTTAATAAAATTCAGCCGCAACGCTAAAAGATCTTTGGACTTGTGTAAGCCCCACGCCTCAAAATGTTTCCCATAATATTCCGGGTTATAGGGGATGCCAAGCATGGTGGGAGAGTCAAACCCCTCTATCAGCAGGCCACACTCATGGTTAGTCGACAAGTTCATCGGCCCCATAAGACGGGTATGCCCTCTTTCCTGACACCATTGATAAGCCTTGTCTAGTAAGAGATGTGAAAGACCTGGGTCATCCTCCGACTCAAACATGCCGAACATACCAACAGACTCCGAGTGAAGATCCTGATAGTTCTGATCATGAACCAGAGCGATCCTCCCCACCGGTGACTGGTTGTCATCCACCGCCAGAAAAAGATCGACTTTTGCATGTTCGAAAAACGGGTTGATGTCGGGATTCAGGAACTTTTTACGTTCCTGGATAAGAGGAGGAGTCCAGCATGGCAGGTCTTTATAAATTTTCCAGGGAAGGCGAACGAACCGGTCCAGGTCCTGTCGGGTTTCAACCTTTACGAGCTTAAAACCCATTATTATCCGGGGATAATGCCAAGCTTTGTTCCCAGTTTCCTGAAAGAACCAAGGACTTTATCAAGATCCTTTTGGTCATGGGCAGAGGTATAGCTGGTCCGAATCATGGCATTGAGGGGTGGCACGACCGGCGACACCGCAACCCCGGCAAAAACACCGTCATCAAAAAGCAACCTGTTCAAATAAAGCGTGAGGGCTTCTTCACCTATTTTTATGGGGACTATAGGAATAGAATTATTATTCACCTGAAACCCCATATCAAAAAACCCTCTTTTTATATAAGCGGTATTTTCCTGCAACTTTTCGATGCGTTCCGGCTCATTGATCATGATATCCAGACCCTCAATGACCCCGGCAACCGATGCAGGCGGCAGGGCCGCAGTAAAAATAAACGCCGAGGCTTTATGGCGAATGAACTCGGTGACCCTGGACTTTCCGGAAATAAATCCGCCGATGGACCCCAGGCTTTTGGAAAACGTTCCCATATAAATATCTATTTCGTCTTCCAGATTGTAGTAGCTAGCGACGCCCTTGCCACTTTCACCCATGACACCCAAGCCATGAGCCTCATCAACCATGACGTTGGCCCCGTAGTCTTTTGCAAGTTTCACAATAGCTGGAAGGTTGGCAATATCACCGCTCATACTGAATATACTGTCGGTAATAATTATCTTGCCTTCAACATCCGAATATTTTTTTAAATAATATTCCAGATGTTCCATATCATTATGCTGATAGCGGACGGTCTTTCCCTGTGCCACTCCACACCCTTCATAGATACTGGCATGGTTTTCCCGATCCGAAAAAGCCACATCCTTTCTTCCCAGGAGACAAGCAATAGTTCCCTGATTTGCCTGGAACCCCGTGGACATGACAATGGTATCTTCCCGGCCCAAAAAAGAGGAAAGCTCCTTTTCCAGGATCTTATGCAGGTTAAAAGTGCCATTGAGAAAACGGCTACCCGTACAACCGATGCCAAATTTTTCCAATGCCACCCGAGCCGCTGAAACCACGCGAGGATCCTGGGCTAGTCCGAGATAATTATTGGTCGAAACGGAAATGGCTTGCTTCCCGTCAATGACAACATGGCATCCATCAATTTCCTGGATTTCCCTGAAATACGGATAAATCCCTAATTCCCTAGCCTGCTCCGGGGCAAGATAACCAAAACATTTTGCCAGAATCCCTTTTTCTTTGTTGTTGGGAGGGTGTATGTGGGAATTTTCAAAATTAAACTTCTTCTTCAATAAAGAGGTGATTTTACTCTTCTTTAAATGAGAAGGTTCTCCAGCGTCACTTTCAAGCTCATTGAGCAGGGTAAAAGGTTTTGTCATAAGTTTCTCACAAGAAATCTATAAAAAAATTTAAACCAGGATCTATAGTTTCAGCAGGCGGTATGCTTCCACAACTGATTCAGTGCAGGAAGCAACCCTGAGCAAACGGTTTGGCCATATAAAGAGTTCTCTCCCTGATCCCGAATCAGCCGGCGATGTGCCTCTCCTAATGCGTGATAAGGCAGGTCAGGAAACAGGTGATGCGTCGCATGAAAGCGAAGACCCACTGGCGCCCATAAAGGAGTCATCCATCTATTCCCGATGATATTGACCGAGTCCAGCATTTGACTTGGGTAGCTCATCGCATTTTCCTTGGGGTTTTGATAGCGGTGAGCCCCTAAGGTTCTAATGGAATTAACCATAAAGATTAACGACCCAACACAGTACCATAGGAACAGGGATATTGCAGGAATAATTCTCAGCAGGATAGCCCCCATCAATGCCCAGGCAAAAAGACACGCCAAAAACTCCTGAACTTTCCAACCTTCCATATTCTTCCAGGAAGACTCCGGTCGTTGATAATCCAGATCGATGACCAGTGCCGACATCCTGGCCATTAAGAATGATCTCAGCCTTTTATTGACTAGAGATAATGGAGTTAAAACTGAAAAACGCGCTAAAAATAAAATTGGAACCAGAAAAGAAAAAAGAACATGAATCACAATCCATCTCCTTCCCTTTAAAGCGAAGGGGAAATACTCCCCATCTTTTTCGGTTCCATAAGAATTCTGCTTATGGTGATCTAAATGAACGTACTGATAAAGAAAAACAGGAACCATAAGAGGGAAACCACAAAGTATATTCCAGACCCAACGGAACACCTTGAAAGCACCCTTTTTGAAATGGACAATTTCATGGATGAATAAAACTGCCCGATACAAAGCCAGGCAGGAGAGAGTCACAAAAAGGATTTGCCGGGAAGAAAGAACCGGAGACATGAGGGCAAGAACAAAAGCGGCCCACCCGAGAGTGACACTAAACAAAAAATCCAGCCAGTAAATAATGGGGTTAGGCCGAAAGAGATCTTTCACCAGTTCTCTTGCCCTGCCCATCGGGAAACTTTCTCGCCCCTGCTGTAAATTTTCATGGGCCTGTTGAGTCAACACAGTGGTCCTGTTTGTAATCACGGGTTGCTAATTCTTTCCGCGCAGGATACGCACAGAACATTTTCCGGCATGAGCATGATGCGGCCTTCTGGAATCGGGTTGGCGCAACGGGTGCAGATTCCAAAATCCGGCAAGTCCACCTTGCTCAAGGCTTTTTCAAGCTTAACCAGTTTGGCCTTTGACGAGTTCAACGAAGCCTCGCTTATGCCCTGACTGCCGAGTGCCTCCATTCGAGTGAGACGGCCTATGGCGTTGTCCGGAGCAACTGGCTTGGAGGTTATGGTAAAAGCTTTTATCAGGTGCTTTTGCACCTCGATCTCTTTAACGATTTTCTTTTTAAGTTCTGCTCTACCTTCATCATCCATAACGATTTTATTTTTAAGTTCTGCCCTACCCCCATCATCCATGCGCGATCCTACCATAATGCGTAAAATTCAGGCTATTTTTAGGCCGGAACAAATCCGGATATTGCACATCAATGCGTAAAGTTCAGGCTATTTTCAGGCAGGAACAAATCCGGACATTGCACATCTCTGCGCCAGCAAGGGAGTGAAACGGTCAGTATCCAGGGATATCTCTTCCATAAACTCATTGGCCAAACTCTGGTCTTCAAAGCATTCGTAAGCATCGTCCAGGAATCCGCCGCGCAAAAGCCGATGCTCAAGAAAATCCCGCCCCGAGCGGGTAAAAATTTCCAGCGGCCATTCAGTCACATCGACCTTCTCCAGACCTAGTTCCTCCAACCATTGTTTTGCCTGGTTGGCAGAAGGACGTTCCTCTATATATTCGGCCAAGGCCTTTCGTTCCTTGACCAGGTTTCTTCGTTTCATCTCCTCGTCCACGAGGTTCCATAAAGAGTCAAACGTTCCTAGTGAGGGAAACGTCAGCACAATTTGCCCACCCGGTTTCAAGAATCGGACCAGATTGCTGAGAGCCTCAAAACGATTCGGGCGAAAAAACATGAAAGAGAGGTTGCCGGTGATGCAGTTAACACTGGGAAGTGTCGGTGGTAAAAAACGCATATCGGCCACTTCAAACTTCAACCAGGGCAGATGCCGGCCTTGAATTGACCGGGAACGAAGCACCTGACCCTGATGGATATCAACAGCCAGAACGCTTCCTTGAGGTCCTACCTGTTCCGCCATATGAAACGCCGGGATACCTCCACCGGCAGCGATGTCTAGCACCGAGTCGCCCGACTTCAGTTCCAGTTTATGCATTAACAGTTGTGCAAAAGGGGTGGACCATGGGTCGTTTTCGGGCAAAGACCATAATGAGGCCATGATATTCACTTTCTATTCAAGGGTTAATACGGTTATTATTAAAATATCTCCTATTCTACCGAATAAACAATCCCGCATGGATATTTTTACAGATAACAGACTGCCCGACTCATACGCCCTCTGCCTTCTTGGCCACGGGAGTCGGGATCCCGAAGGCATTGAGGAATTCCTGATCCTATGGCAAAAATTGCGCGAAAAAAAAATTTGTCAGATCACCGAAGCCGGATTCCTGGAGTTTGCCAAGCCTACTGTCGCCGAAGCTTTATCCGCATGCCAGAGCAACGGCATTAAAAATATTATTATATTGCCAAGTACTTTATTCTCCGGCGAACACACTAAAAGGGATATCCCTGATACGGCCCTTGAAGTACTCCGAGACCATCCTGAAATCAATCTGTTTTTTTCAGAGCCACTAGGCACGCAACCTGAGATTATGGAAGTCTGTCAGGCACGCATCGGAGAAGGCGAAAAACTTTCTCAAAAATCCATTCCCCGGTCAGAAACATTGCTCATGATCGTGGGCCATGGAAGCCGCGACACAGACTTCAACTCCCAGACCGAAAAACACCTTTCACGGTTGGGGAAAAAACTAGGCTTCGGCAAAACCATTATCTGCTTTGCAGGGACCTCTCAACATTCTCTCGAAGACATGCAGAAAAAATTCAGCCCGCAAGGATTTCACCGTGTCGTTCTATTGCCCTTTTTTTTATTTACCGGCGTCTGGGTCAAACGCGTGCATGGCCTTGCCGACACTTTTCAGAAAAAATACCCTGATATCGAATTCCTCAAAGCCCCCTGCCTCAAGCATCATGATATGATTGTAAATACATTGATTCAACAAGCTAGGAAAAGTGTTTTTAACAAGTAAGTCTGCATTGAATTGACAGGAAAAGTGTTTTTAATAAGTAAGTCTGCATTGAATTGAAAGGTAATGTTTTTATGATTAAAGAAATCCTGCCTAATTTATATAGCTGGAGCGAATACTCCGAAGAAAAAAAACTGGACTTTAATGGTTACCTGATAATTGGAAAGAACGAGTCCGTTATTATAGATCCTCCTGATTTGAAAAAAGATGAGGCAGAAGAATTAGACAACCTTATTAAAAGTCATTCATCCTGCCCGTTAAGAGGAATATTGTTGACCAATGTTCACCATGAAAGAGCCAGCAGCCTATTAAAAAATCGGTTTTCTGCCCCAGTGTGGGTGAATGCACAGGACAAGGAAGCGTTGGAAGTGCCTGCCGATAAAACCTTTAAGGGCGGAGACAATTTGTTTTGCGGTATCCAGGCGATTCAACTGGACCATCAAAAGTCACCGGGTGAAACGGCTTTTTATATGACGGACCAAAATATCATGCTTGTCGGAGATGCTTTGATTGGCAAAGTTCCTGGTCAGGTAAATATGTTACCCTCAGACAAATACCAGGATCCCGTGAAAGCCAAGGCCGGTTTGAATCGACTGATGGATTATGAATTTGAAACCTTATTAGTTGGAGATGGAGCATCAATATTAAAGGGTGCTAAAGAAGCTGTGAAGACTTTTCTTGCTAACTGATTATAAAGCCAATATCAGTTTAGTTTTTCCCTGCAGAAAAACAATAGGCTCGGTCCTAGATTTCCCTGGCCCTTCACTTATTTGTAATATTTTGGTACCTTCATGCGACTTAGGTGAACTGGTATTCATCAAAGTGGCGTTGTCTGACCATTAAAGTGGCCTTGTCTGACCATTAAAGTGGCCTTGTCTGACCATTAGCTCGTTTCAGAAAAAAATTAGCTGGAGAAAAGGATATGAAAAAAATAATTATACTAGGGCTCATTGCTGGTTTCTTATGGGCTTTTTCCTACTTTGATCTCAGTCAGTACTTAACCCTTCAATATATAAAAGAGCAACAAACCAATTTCTCAGCTTTTTATAAAGAAAACACTTTATTAGCAATTGGTGCCTATTGCGCAGTTTATATTGTGACGACAGCTCTTTCCCTCCCAGGAGCTGCTCTTATGACATTGCTTGGCGGTGCTTTGTTCGGGTTGGCGATCGGAACGATTCTGGTTTCATTTTCCAGCACCATCGGCGCGACTCTCGCTTTTCTTGTTTCACGTTTACTGCTCCGAGACTGGGTTCAAGATAAATTTGGCAGTCACCTGAAATCATTCAATGACGGTATCCAGAAAGACGGAGCTTTTTACCTGTTCACACTCCGATTGATTCCTGCCGTTCCCTTCTTCGTCATTAATCTGGTCATGGGTCTGACCCCCATGAAGACGTTATCATTTTTTCTGGTGAGCCAGATCGGAATGCTGGCAGGCACCCTTGTTTTTGTAAATGCTGGAACACAACTCGCTCAGATCGAATCTATCGGGGGCATTCTTTCCGCAGAAATTATCTTTTCATTTGTCTTGTTAGGGGTTTTCCCGTTGCTGGCAAAGAAAATTATAAGCTTCTCTAAAGGAAGAAAAGTTATGAGCAAGTTTAAAAAACCAAAATCCTTCGATTACAACATGGTGGTGATTGGGGCCGGGGCCGCTGGCTTGGTCACCAGCTATATCGGGGCAGCAACCAAGGGAAAAGTTGCATTAATAGAAAAACACAAAATGGGTGGAGACTGCCTGAATACGGGGTGCGTCCCTAGTAAAGCACTCATCCGGTCAGCCAAATTCATGGCCGATGCCAAGAAATGCCAAAAACTCGGATTCAAAAGTGCCCAGATTGAATTTGATTTTGCCGATGTGATGGAGCGGGTCCAACGGATCATCAAAACCATTGAGCCACATGACTCAATCGAGCGATACACCTCTTTGGGAGTCGAATGCCACACCGGCGAAGCGAAGATATTGTCCCCTTATGAAGTGTCGGTGAATGGGAAAACTCTCACCACAAGGAATATTGTCGTTGGAACCGGAGCTCGCCCTGCCATTCCCCCGATTGAGGGCATTGAAGATGTCGCCTACCTGACCTCCGATACCGTTTGGGATATTCGCGAAAAACCGGGAAAGCTGCTCGTACTTGGAGGAGGTCCCATAGGCTCTGAACTAACCCAGGCGTTTGCCAGGCTAGGATGTTCCGTGACCCAGGTTCAGCGTAACAAGCGGCTGATTCCAAAAGAAGATCCTGAAATATCACAAATGGTTTTAGAAAGTTTCCAAAGCGAAGGAATCAATGTATTGACAGCACACACTCCCAAAAAATTCTTCAAACGCGATGGAAAAGATTTTCTGGAATGTGAGAATAATGGCAACTCTGTGGAAGTCGAGTTTGATACCCTCCTGGTCGCACTAGGAAGAAAAGCCAACACATCAGGATTTGGGTTGGAAGAACTAGGCATTGAGTTGACCCCCCAGAAAACAATAAAAGTTGATGAATACATGAAAACCAACATCCCGAATATTTATGCCTGTGGGGATGTTGCAGGACCCTACCAGTTCACCCATATAGCCGCCCACCAAGCATGGTATTGCGCGGTCAATTCGATGATAAGTCCCTTCTATGGTTTTAAAGTCGACTACAGCACCGTTCCATGGTCAACTTTTACCGACCCTGAGGTGGCTCGGTCCGGACTGAATGAGATGGAAGCCAAGGAACAGGGAATCCCCTATGATGTCACCACTTATGGAATCGATGACCTCGACCGTGCTATTGCCGACGAAGCCGCGCATGGAGTTGTTAAAGTGTTGACGGTTCCAGGAAAAGACAAAATCATCGGTGTCACCATTGCGGGACAACACGCAGGCGATATCATTTCAGAGTATGTCGCTGCGATGAAAAATGGGTTTGGAATGGAAAAGATTCTGGGCACGATTCACATCTATCCCACCCTGGCAGAAGCAAATAAATTTGCCGCCGGTAACTGGAAAAAGAATCAGGTTTCAGAAAGCACTTTGGCTTGGGGGGAGAGAATCAACCGCTGGCGGAGAGATTATTTTTAGGCGGTGAGAAAGAAAACCAAACTCTAAACGAAAAGGCCAGCGGTGAGAAAACCAAACTCTAAACGAAAAGGCCATAGGTAACACTGGTCTCGAACATAATACCCGCCCCAAGAAACAGCGTTACCAATCCGATGAAAACCTGCAATCCCTGGTAAGTGCGGTTTGCCGCAAATTCAGAATACCGCAGAGGGATAACCATCATGGTAGAAAGCAGGGCCATACCAACGATTGACCCGACTCCAAACAAAAATATGTAAACAAGCCCTGTTCCAATGGATGAAACGGAATTGAGGCTTAATAATATCAAGGCGGCGGAGCCTGCCATTCCATGCATCATCCCTACCATTAAAGCTCGAATAGAGAACTGTCGTGGATGGGTGTGCTGATGAGGGTTGGCTGAATGATCAACTTTATCCTGCGTATGGGAGTGAAAATGTAGATGAGTAATTCCATCTGCATGGGAATGCGCATGAAGATGGATTCGCTTCTTGATGATTTCCTTTATGACTGCTCCGCCCATGAACACCAGCATGCACCCAACAAAAAACTCCAGGGCAAGGGCCAACTGCTCAGGGACCATCGTATCAATCATCAAGACGACCGACCCGAAAACAAATAATGTGATCGTGTGCCCCAGGCCCCATGTCGCCCCCAACGCAAGGCCTTCCCTGATGGATGTCGCCTTCGAAGCCAAAGAAGCAACAGCGGCAATATGATCGGTCTCCAAAGCATGCTTCAAGCCCATCAGGAACCCAAGCAATAGTATATTTACAAGTGTCATTAGCTTTCTGTTTCAGGGGCAAGCTTTTCAGGTTTGATTTCTGACTTTATCTGGTTATAGCAGGTATTACAAGGAGAGTAATAGGGAATGTTCGTTAAATATAAATGCCTCGGTGGATTGAACCTGTCAACTTAGAAGAGCAGTCTTCGTTTGCCAAGAAGGGTATATCTTAATGAGATAGAAACTACTAAAGGTAAAAAAGTCCTGACTCAAGCTGATAAATCATGGGGCGAGGAAGCGGCAAGAAAGGTTTGTATAGATGAAATTAAATCCAGTGCAACCCTCCCTAGCGAACTAGACATTCACCACTTCACAGGTACAAGCGTATATAAAGCCCCTCAAAGTCAAAACGTTGTGGTTACAATTAATTTTGATGCTAAAAATCTGATAGGTGCAGAAATACTTACACTTTGAGCTGGATAAGGTAGGATCAATTGATATTCAAATTAGAAGTTAATAAAAGCCATCCTTGCTTGAGCAAAAAATTCTATATATGGCCTTTTGTGTAAAAGTTAACGTAAAACCAATATAGTGGCCTTTGCGCAACAAAAAAGGGGTCACAGCCTAAACTGTGACCCCTTGTAAAATATGGTGAGCCGTCTCGGGATCGAACCGAGGACCTACTGATTAAGAGTCAGTTGCTCTGCCAGCTGAGCTAACGGCCCTCACTATTAAAAACAATAACCTACAATTAAAGCTTTAGATAAAACTTGCTATGGGTAGCAGTTTGGGTAGCGTTTTTGTCTATTTTGATGTAAGGGTGCAGGATTCCTGCCAGTTAGTTGTACCATTTTTTAAGCTAGTATTTCCACTTTTATGAAGAGGGGCTACTACTTAGAGGAATCTCTGGACAGTGCAATTAATGGCGAGGTAGGTGACCCTGCAATAAGGCTATTCTTTCACCCTCCCTAACGCCATCTTATAAAACATCCCCGCTTCCTTAGGCTGAACTTATTAGGGCTTGGGAATATACTGATTATAAGACGGAGGTCAAGGCGCGCGGGCCTTTAATGCACTTTGTTGATGGCATTGCAGATATTTTGAAAGGCCTTGCAG
>WASV01138837.1_pt1 | contig 34770 bp, 33 predicted proteins | sample 5698531 | NCBI WGS metagenome assembly WASV01 (sample SAMN11175559, study PRJNA528189) | sponge metagenome | isolation source: marine sponge | host: Myxilla | place: Antarctica: Western Antarctic Peninsula, King George Island | collected 2013-01 | reverse complement strand
TCAGAAACATCCATGCTCTCAGAAAAAGCGTAATCGAATATAGATGGATTAAAGTATCTGTCTATAACGCCAGAAAAACCATTTGAATAGTGAACATTTAGTGAGTCCATCGATTTTTCTGAGAAAACATCATAATTTGTTGTAAATACGTTCGGTTTTGGAAGGTTTCTGTCTCTAAAAATTAGTTTTCGGTAAAACTTTCTATATAAGTTTAATACACTATTGTTATCTTCTTCAAAAGGTTGCGTACATGCTTTTAGAATAAATTTTTTTAATTTTTTTATTATGGAATTTATTTTACCGTCATTTTCTTTCAGTCCTGCCTTTTTTATGTTTTTAATTTGTGAGAGGTAGTTTCTATAATTTAGGATAGCTTCAAAAAATTTCTCTAAATTTTCAGAATATGGTTTAGCATTGTATGCAACATGTATTTCATCAAGAAATGTTTTCTCATCTTGCTTTAGGGTGGCGTAAAATGATTTGGCGAGCGGGATCATTGTGGATATCCCCATCTCCACTCCTTTTTTATTCTTAAAAGAAGAGCATCCAGCCCCAAATAAAAAAGATAGGTTTTTTACATCAAGTAATTTTAAAAAATCACCATTGATGACGTTGTACTTTTTTGAGTCGCCATCAATCCCATCAAGAGCGTCTTTTTTTCCTTTATAAAATTTCATAAAATTACTCGTCTATTTATTAAAATAGTTGCTTAAACCGTACTATAGTATAGTCTAACCAAACTTACCTCTTTAGTGTCATATTTGTATTTGCTTAGACTGCCATCTTTAATCTTTTCCACAACCTCATCAACAGTGATTCCAAAAAACATGCACTTGTTCATGTGCAGTTTCTATTGTGAAAATATAGCCTGACATTTCCATATCACGGCTCATAGGATCATAATCAATATAGAACTCCAAAATGTAAATGATACATGCTTCTGGTTATACCACTTCTCAATACTCTAATTTTGATTTGAGGATTGTGGCTTATATCCGTGCTGTCGAGCTAACTCAACGCCCGTGTTTGCTCCGACGCTGGCCCGATTTTTCAATGTAATCGCAGCGTGGCCATATGTGACATGCCAGCATCTTCCCATACTTACCCTGTTTCTGGATGATCGCACCGACCTTACACCTAGGACACACCGTCGCATTTCCCCGGCAATAGCCAGTTGTACACTGGTAAATGCTTTGGGTGCCTGAGAGCATTGGGAACATGACGCCTGTACGACAGTTGCTGCATGTAGGCGCAATGAACTCACAGAATGGATCGTTGGAACACCTTGCAAATCTTGCTTGTTTTTTTACAATCAAACCGGAACGACATTCGGGACAGGATTTTACATCATCAACGCTGCGACCGATATGTTGCACGTCATACTCACTATTAAGAAGTTCGAGCGCAAACGAAGACGGTCTTATGCGATCTACTAAAAGGTGTACCTGGTATCGGGCTCGCGTTAGCGCCACATAAAACAAACGACGTTCTTCAGCATTTGGGTAGCTGTCCGGCTTTGCCAACACAAGGCCTATGAGCGGATCATCATCGATCTCTGATGGAAATCCATACTTATTTGCTGTCAGACCATTAATGATCACATAGTCTGCTTCCAAACCTTTCGATTTATGTATCGTCGAAGGAGTTTTGACGTGACCTGGCCATATCTTTTCAAGCGATCTACACGCTGACCGATCTGGCAACAGGTGATTGTAGCGTGACAGAACGAGGAGAGAGGGGTCATCTTTTTGAACGCTTCCCTTCATCATGTTAGCGACACTTTCTAACGCGGCACTATAGGAGCGCTCGTTATCCGTGTTGAAAGCCACCCAATGCAGGAACACCTGAGGCGATGCACATAGGGTTTGCGTATCCAGTATCTTTCTAATTTGTTTCGGGTTTTTTTGGATGAATTTGCCACTTACTGACGCGATTTTGTCGTTAAAACGGAAAGTCCGATCAAGTTTCACAATTGTCGCACGACCGAAAAAATTCCTAAACTGGCTCATAATCGATATGTCACTACCTGCAAACCGATAAATAGACTGCCAGTCGTCACCAACCGCAAAGAACTGGAGTTTCTTACAGCTCTTTAACATTGCTTTCAGAAGCAGATATCTACCAGCCGAGATATCCTGAAACTCATCAACGATGATGTACTTCCACGGAACTGAAAAACGACTAGTTTCGACATATTTAGTAGCGGTTGAGATCATGTCGTTAAAATCAATCTCTCGCGGGTTCTTATTGTCGAGTTCCGACTGGTATCTCTCCAAGAAAAACTGAAATACTTCCATGAATGCCTTCGCGCGGACTGCGTTCGAGGACGCCTTCGCCTTCCTCTTCAGGTATTTCAATGACATGTGGTTGGATTTGAAATGTGAAAGAAACGTTTTAACAAGGACGGCAAGCAGTGTCGTGTACCCAGCTTGCTGCAATGCCGCGAATATTTCTTCTTGAGAACGTGGTGCTTTTGTTACACCTTCTTTCTTGAGGGTCTTATTAAGCTGCTTGGTCAGTTTGCCTTCTGCCTTTTGCCAGCTATACGTTTCTAGGAGTTTCGTATTGTATTTAGCGTGAATACTCCGCTTCCATTTCATTTCGCAGTGATATTTTTCTCGGTCAATGAAAGGCGCAGTGCGGCCTTTCCTGTCGATCCCAAAGTGTTCGATCCAGATATCGTAATCCGTTAGATAGAAATCCGGGTTATATCGATTTGGCTCATTCGGGTATCGTTTCTCGTATTCGAATTTAATCCCGTTGTAGAAAAGCCAGTTGGCAATATCGAGTTCTTCGAAACTCTTCACCAGGTCGCCCGATAGTGCGCGCAGTTCGACCGTGCGTATGTATGATATATACTCCACGAGAGTATCGAACTCGGATTCTGGTTTATAGGGTTTGAGGTGGTCTAGAATAAAAACGCGAGCCTTTTTCCATACAGCTTTGTCCTCCTTGATTTCTCCTACGACGGTGTTAAGAAATTCGCTGAAATATTGTTGATCCGTAGCGAGGCGGGAAAGGCTAGGTGCAATAGGCTCAACCGTACCCACTATCTTGTTGCCCAGAGCATGAAATGTAGATGCCTTTATTTCGACGCCGAGGCGATCTTTGCATCTTTCGGCCAGTTCTTTCGTCGCATCTGAATTGAAAGCGAGCAGCAATATGTCTTCCGGCTTGCATTTTCCGCTTTCGATAAGATAACCGGCCTTTGCGACGATCACGGATGTTTTGCCGGTTCCCGCACCTGCCACGACTAGGTTTCGTCGTTCATCGAGGATTACAGAGCGGCGTTGAAGTTCGGTTAGAGGCTGGCTCTCTACTGAATCAAAATATTCCTTGAAACGCTTTAATTGTCGGCTTTGATATAGCCAAAAGAGCGTACTTCGATAATTGAAGTTCGTTTTAATAAAGTTTCGTATATCTTCCCCAACAAACATCCCTACCTCTATCGAATACCGTACTGAGTTTTCAGTCTGGACTTATTTTTCTTCAAATTACCCCCACACTGAATATTCTCTTGAGCCTAAAAGCTCACCCCACTAATTAATAGTCATCTAAATAACGGTCTTTGCTGCCAGACTAACTGCTAAAATATTTGCCAATGACATCTGCGCAACCTCATCAATAAAAAGAACATCTAGCGTGTCAACCGCATCCTCTCTACTCCAAAGAAAATGAGTTCCTCCCGCAACCTGTGTAGTACCTAACGAGAGTGCTGCTAGTGAATGCCTGAGGAGCTTAATCGAGAGAAAGTCGTTCTGAGTCCCAAAAAGAGGGCGAGAAAGGTATGCAAATCGACCTATACGGCGATTTGGCCGGAATCCTGAGCATTGCACAGGAGAAGAACGATACAAACAACGTCCAAGAACTAAAAAGGCTTCGGCTGTTATCTTCAAATGATAACAATTCCGAAGCCTTAGTAGATAGTGTTGGTAGCGGGGGCCAGATTTGAACTGACGACCTTTGGGTTATGAGCCCAACGAGCTACCAGGCTGCTCCACCCCGCAACGATACTAAATGTTTGTTGAACTATTACTGATGTGATATGCGTTGTCAAGCACCAAAGGCCCAACGCTGTATCTTCTGGAGAAAAGAAACGGGCCTTGGGGGACTTGCCCAAGCTCCGAGCCTGAATGTTTGAGAACTACAGGCTTGCGTTTTTCCGATCTGGATTGCGGAAAAGAGAAGTCTTGTTGGTCAGTTCATCAGTTAATGGAAAAGTTTCATCAGGATGAATCTTCTTCGCTTTTTCCAACAGATCTCCTTCTGTTTCTTTATGCTCCTCATTGGGAATACAACAGTCAACCGGACAAACCTCCTGGCAGGCTTCTTCGCCATGGAATCCTACACATTCGGTACAAAGATCCGCTTCGATTTCATAAAAATCTTCGCCTTCGCTGATCGCCGTGTTAGGACATTCTGGCTCGCATACGCCACAGTTGATACATTCATCAGTGATAAGTGTCGACATCTTGTTTTTCCTTCTAAGTGGTTAGTGATCTCAAAAGAACTGGATTATATATTAACCGCAAAATTACGTTTTGAATTTAAAGTGCAACTGTTTTCTTAAAGTGCTCCAAAATATAGTCAATTTCAGAGCAAGTCAAGTTTTTTTTGGAAAACAGTCTGAATTGGAAATGCCCTTGAAAAACCACAGGTTTTCCATTAATCCACAAAGCTTTACAAGAAACTAGCTTGTCTCTTTTATCGGCACTTTCTGGGGAAAATTAACCCTGTTTTCTCCATTGATTTGATATGATTTCACTATGATTGTCAAAAGAATTCTTATCTATCTCCCCATCGCTCTGGTCTTGTTTCTCCTGCAATCCTTTTTCTGGGTGCCCACTTACGATAAGCAAGCGGTTGGCAATCCGGCCCGACTGGTCAAATATGTCCAGGGTTCCAGCGGCGATGCGCATCTATTAAACCCGATTTTAAGTGCTGATACCTCTTCTAGTTCCATCAATGAGCTGGTTTTTGACGGGCTCATCGATCTCGACCAAAATCTAAAATATCGCCCCCGGCTTGCCAAATCATGGACTCAATTCGAAGAAGCCACCTTGACACTCAACACATCCGCCTTTTTACCCGGAGGCACTATCGCCGATACCGTGGCAGACTGGCCCAACACCCTTCTTGCCGCACTTCAGCACAACAAGGCATGGACTGAAAACCTCCGCTCCATCGAAGTCATCCCCGGAAAAATAATACAGGGAGAAATTGAACTGCTCCAACCGGACCTAAAAGCCGAAGGTGAAAAAATTTCCTACACCGTGCAGCAACCGCTACGGCTGAAATTCACCCTCGAAAAAATCGATCAGGATTTCTTCACTCCCATCCAGCAATGGTTGAGCGAAGACTATTTCAATAAATTTCCTTACGATAAATTCATCCGCGCTGACGAACCGGCCCAGCAGGAAAAATTGCAATCCCATTACAAAGAAATATTGCCGCTGATCGAACATAACCCCGTTATCGTTTTCGAGCTTAGAAAAGATGTCACCTTTCACGATGGTCACCCGTTCAATTCCGGTGATGTGCTATTCACCTATGAGTCGATCATGAATCCAAAGGGGACGTCGCCACGGAAATCCGATTACGAACCGGTAAAAAATGCCACGGTGCTGGGACCGTATAAAATCCGCTTCACTTATAAACGATTGTTCTCACCCGCTATTGGCTCCTGGGCTATGGGCATCCTGCCTGAACATCTGCTCAACCCACAACAACTCATCGCCGAGGCCAAAGAAAGAGGGCGCAACGTCGAGGCCTTCATCATGAGAGACAGCAACTTTGGCAGGAATCCAATTGGAACTGGACCCTTCAAGTTCGCCGAGTGGAAGTCCGATGAGCAGATACGCCTGACCCGGAACGATAACTATTGGGACGGTGCTCCTGAATACGAAGAATATGTCATGCGCATCATCCCCGACAGCCTGACGTCCGAGATGGAGTTCTATGCCGGGGCGGTGGATAACTACTCTGTGCAACCGCACCAGGTGGCGCGGTTTTCCAAAGAGGACAAATACCAGAGTTTTTCCAGCCTCGGTTATTTCTATTCCTATATAGGGTATAACCTGCGCAATCCCTTGTTTGCGGATAGAGATATACGCGTGGCCCTCGGTATGGCGATAGATATTGACCCTATCATACAATACCTCCTCTACGGTGAAGGTGAAAGGGTGACCGGACCTTACCCGAAAATCACCGACTGGTATGACCCAAAAGTAAAACCACTTGCGTACGACCGCGAAGGGGCACTGGCGATCCTCAACAATAAAGGGTGGAAGAAGAATGCAGAGGGATGGTTGGAAAAAGACGGTGAAATCTTCGAGTTCAATCTCATCACCAATAGTGGCAACCCCGTGCGCAAGAACATTCTCACCATCGTGCAGGAAAGCTGGCGCAAGATCGGTATCAAATGCAACACCCAGCTTTTCGAGTGGGCCGTGTTCCTCAAAGATTTTGTGAATACCCTCAAATACGATGCGCTGGTTTTAGGGTGGAGTATGGGCATTGATCCGGATCTGTACCAGATATGGCATTCGAGCCAGGCGGGACCCCGCCAGTTGAATTTTGTCGGTTATAAGAATGAGGCGGCGGACAGGCTGATCACAAGAATCCGCAGGGAATATGACCGGACCAGGCAAATCACCATGGCGCAGGAACTGCATCGCATGATCGCCCGCGATCAGCCTTATACGTTTTTGTATGTGGCGAAATCCACCCAATTGCTCGACAAAAAGATCGTGATGGTTGAGGCGGAAGAGGGCGGTGAGAAAAGATATGAAAAGATATACCCCACCAAAGACGGCAGGATCCGCTACTACTTCAACAAATGGAAAAAACTACCCACGATCCCTCAATTCGCAGGGTAGGCCTCGCCTCGCAGGGTAGGCCCTCGCCGCCAATGTTTGTCACCCTGACCTTGCTGTTAATTTCCGTGAGTATAAGGATTGATCTAACCGTATTATGAATAAGACTGCTCGACACTTAGAAGATATGAAGAGGGGTGATCCTGCTATTCGGACGAATACTCCCCTTGCGGACGGCTTTGAAGGTGGTTTCGACGGCCTCGGTGCCCGCTGTTCATCGGCAAAACGCTGTGTGATTTGGTCATTTCGCAGATTTCTATATAGAAGAGACCCATCTAACCGTTACGGAAAGCCCGGAAAACCAGGGTAAGCTTTTTGGCTTGTTCGGGAGGGCATTCAGGATGCAGGGATGGCAGTGCCCCAGGTTGAGGGCGGAATACGATGCCAGCATACCCATTAAATTAGGCCTTTAAAAGCACTTTCACCAGGTGTAACCTTGAGAAATAGTTCCACCTTGAGGAGTGGGGAATAGGGCTTTTATTTTCATCGAGTTTTAGATATAATACTGCTTTCCGAAACCCATTTATATTGAGAACAAACTATGAGTATTGACGATAAAGAATTAGAAGAATTCATGCCTGAGTTAGATCTGGAATGGACCGATGAGGCCCAGACCCGCATGAAGAATGTTCCGTTTTTTGTCCGCAAGAGTGTGGTGCGCGGTATCGAGCAGTATGCCAAGGACAAGAGCATCGCGGTGGTGGATGATGCAGTGGTTTCGCGTGCCCGTCAGGAACGCGAAGGCGAAGCCATGGAAGTCGCTCGCAAAAAACGAGAAGAAGCGCAGAAAGCTAATGGTGGTGAACCACCCGTCCAGCGTCAATATGTCAGTTTCACGTTTTACAAGCTCGACCCTGCTTTTCGCAGATTGTCTCAGGAAGAGCGAGATAAAGGAGTGAAAGAGTTCATCGATGTTCTCGAGGAATATGACAACAGTTCAGACATGATTCTACTGTGTTATTCCATGGTCGGAATTCGTGGTGATGTCGATATCATGATATGGCGCATCTGCTACAGCATGGAAGAGTTCCAAAAAATGACTACCAGGCTATTGCAGACCGGGTTGGGCAAATATTTGAATGTTCCGTACAGCTATCTTTCCATGACCAAGCGATCGATGTATATGGACTTCATAAATCCTGAGCATGAAGAAGACCGCACACATATCATTCCAGGCAAAGCGAAATATCTTTTCATTTACCCCTTCGTCAAGACACGCGAGTGGTATCTGCTGACTCAGTTCACCCGTCAGGGGATCATGGACGAGCATATTTATATTGGCAACAAATATCCCTCCGTTAAATTGAACACGACTTACAGTTTTGGCATTGATGACTATGAGTTCGTGGTGGCTTTTGAGTCTAATTCGCCAGACGATTTCCTCGACCTGGTTCAGGAATTGCGTGAAACGGAAGGAAGCCGGTACGTGAAAGAGGATACCCCCATCTTCACATGTATTGCCATGTCGATCGAGGACACCATCAAAAGCCTCGGTTGCTAGCCTCGGTTGCTAGCCTCGGTTGCTAGCCCAGGTTGCTAGCCTCGGCTGCTAGCCCCGGTAACCGTACCGTCGGCGTATGGCAATCGGTGTATGGCAATAAAACTCTTTAGATGGCAACGAGTTGTCCCGGCTTAGCAATATATTTTCCTGCCTCTGCGGCTAGCAGAATTTTTTTCCAAGGATCAATCCTTGAAGACGAATATAGTTCTTGTGTGTATGGTTGCGCTGTTTTTTAGGGACCTTATTGTATAAAAGGCTTTGGTAGGAGGGCGGCTTGACCAAAGAGCAGGGCGATGCCATCCTCAAAGAACTTCGCGCCACCCGGCCATTTGTGACCTTCCAAAACGAAATCATCAGATTACTTACTGACTGCGATGCGACTCCTGCTTTTGAGTAAAGGGTGTATTAAGCCAAGATCACACTCTAGCTTATGAAAGGCATGGCACATCGCCATCGGCCGTTGGCTGGTCAGGCACCAAGGAGTTCAGGGGGGACAGTGAAGATGGGTTCTTCAGGCTCTTCAGGCTCTTCGGTCGGACTGTTTTTCAACATCTTGAGTAGTTGGGCTAGAGTGGGCTTTAAGTCTTTGCGATGGACGACGTTGTCGATGAGACCGTGGTCCAGTAGAAACTCGGCGGTTTGGAATCCATCTGGGAGTTTCTGTTTGATAGTTTGTTCGATGACACGCGGTCCGGCAAACCCAATCAATGCGCCCGGTTCGGCGAGGATGATATCCCCCAGCATGGAAAAACTGGCAGAGACACCGCCCATGGTAGGGTCTGTCAGGATGGAGATGTAAGGGATTTTCTGTTTGCTCAGTTTGCTGAGAGCTGAAGAAGTTTTAGCCATCTGCATAAGAGAAAAAATACCTTCCTGCATTCTTGCGCCACCGGAAGAGCTTGCAATGATCAGGGCTGAATTATTTTGAATGGCACGTTCGATGGCGCGGGTAATTTTTTCTCCCACTACCGAACCCATGCTTCCCCCCATGAAACTGAAGTCGAAGACGCAGAGTTCGATGGGCAGACCCTCTATAGTTCCAGACCCAGTGATCACAGCATCGCTGGAAAAGCCTTTCTTGGCTGATGACTTGATGCGATCCTTATATTTTTTTGTGTCTCTGAATTTTAACGGATCAGAGGCGGTCAGACTCTGATCGTGTTCTTTAAACGATTCATGATCTATGAGTTGATGGATTCGTTGCCGGGCTTCCAGGCGGAAATGGTAATCGCAGTGAGGGCAGACCTTTAAGTTGGTTTCCAGTTCCGCAATATAGATATGCTCTTTGCACTTTTTGCAATCGGCCCAGAGATCTTCGTACTTGGCGGTTTTTTTTCCGCCGATCCCTGCTTTGACTTTATCTATCCATGACATCTATAAATTTCTCCAGCCCACTTGGTGTGGGGTCAATGTGCAATAGCCTTTACTGGCGAGCAGAAAGTTTTGGTGGCTTGATGGGCTTTCTTGCTAGCGGCTAATGATTATTCACTGGAGGAGGGGGAAGTTTCATTGGATTCCTCCGCCAGCTTTCTATTTGTTAACAATAAGCTAACCGGGCCTATAACGGCGTAGCTGATACCAAGAATGAACAATGCAACCCTCGGTATGGTTGCTAAAACATAAATGAATAAAATCACGAACAGGAAACGGGAAAACACCACCCGTTTTTTAAAGTCAAACTGTTTGAAGGCGGGGTATTTAATATTGCTGACCATGAGAAACGCCAGGGTATAAACCACCATCACCATTATGAACGGATTCATGCGTGTGGCAAACAGGTCTTCAAAAGCAATAACGATAGATGCGATCACCACCGCTGCCGCAGGACTCGGCAAGCCGATGAAATGATGACTGCGAGCTTCGGGTTTAGTCACATTGAACCGGGCCAGTCTTAGAGCGGCACAAAGCAGGAACAGGAAAGCTGCCATCCAACCTAACCGGCCAAATGGTTTTAGTACCCATGAATAGGCGAGGAAGGCAGGGGCCATGCCAAAGGTGATGATGTCTGCCAAAGAATCGTATTGTTCGCCGAAAGCACTGGTGGTTTTTGTTAGTCGAGCGATGCGACCATCTAGTCCGTCAAAAATCATTCCTACCGCGATGGCCCACGCGGCGTAATAAAACTGCTCATTCAGTACCGCGACAAAGGCGTAGAACCCACAGAATACATTTCCTGTGGTGAACAAACTGGGGAGGATATGAATGCCTTTTTTAGGTTCCATGCATTTCCTACTTTAAAAATCCAATGATGGAGCTCCCACCGCTGACAATATCGCCAACTGTGACTTTAATGTCAGTGCCTTCGGGTACAAAAACATCCATGCGTGAGCCGAAACGGATTAAGCCATAGCGTTGTCCGCGTTGATACTCATCGCCCTCTTTAGCCTTGCATACAATTCTGCGGGCGATCAATCCGGCGATTTGCTTCACTAAAACTGTAACATGACCATTATTCAATAGGATAGCACTTTGTTCGTTGTCCAGGGAGGCTTTGTGGCTGGCGGCGTTGAGAAACTTGCCTTTGTTATAGCGATAGGCTTGAACTCTCCCTGCGATGGGTACCCGATTAACATGAACGTTGAACACATTCAGGAAAACACTGATCCGTGTATAGCCGTCTTTCTCAAGTAGCGGGTCCTTTTCTGGCACAATTTCGACGATCCTGCCATCCCCCGGTGAAACGATGGCATTAGGATATTCGGGAATAGTCCTTTCAGGGTCACGAAAAAACCAGGTGACGAAAAGGAACAGCCCGCCAAAAAGTCCGGCGGCCCACAACCATGATAAAGCCCAGAAAATACCCGTTAAAACAGCGAGGGGAAGGATGAACATGTAACCCTCTTTAGCAATAGGAATGCGCATGGGTTTCTACTGCACCTTCTTGCCAACGAAAGGCATCATTTTTCTGAGCTTTTCTCCGACCTGCTCAATACGATGTTCTTTATCCTGCGCCAGTCGTGCATTAAATAGTGGACGGTTGGCCAGGTTTTCGAGAATAAATTCTTTGGCGAAGGCTCCGCTCTGAATCTCGCCAAGAATCCGTTTCATTTCTGCGCGGGTTTCCTGAGTGATGATGCGGGGTCCGCGGGTCACGTCGCCATAGGCTGCGGTGGTGCTGATGGAATAACGCATATTGCCGATACCACCTTCGTAGATAAGATCGACAATCAGTTTGAGTTCGTGAAGGCATTCAAAGTAAGCAAGGTCCGGATTATATCCGGCATCGACCAGAGTGTCGTATCCGGCGCGGATCAACTCGGAGACACCTCCGCACAATACTGCCTGTTCTCCAAACAGGTCGGTTTCGGTTTCTTCCCTGAAATCGGTTTCCAGAACACCTGCACGGGTTCCGCCGATGCCCTTGGCATAAGCGAGGGCTATCTTTCTTGCGTTTTTGGTAACGTTCTGGTGAATCGCCATCAGGCAGGGAACGCCTGCACCCTGCTCAAAGGTTCTCCTGACCAGGTGGCCAGGACCTTTTGGGGCGACCATGAATACATCTACATCTTTCGGCGGAACAATTTGTCCAAAGTGGATATTGAATCCATGTCCCCATGCCAGAGCCATACCTTTTGTTAAATTAGGTTCAATATCCTTTTCATACATGGCTTTTTGCTTGTCATCGGGAATCAGGATCATCATGATATCGGCTTTTTTAGTAGCCTCGGGGACGGTCATGACATTCAGGCCATCCTTTTGGGCTCTCTTCCAGAAAGCACTATCTTTTCTCAGGCCAACGATCACTTTCATTCCACTATCGTGGAGGTTTCTGGCATGGGCGTGCCCCTGACTGCCGTAACCAATGATGGCAATGGTTTTCTTCTTCAAGATTTTGATGTCCGCATCTTTGTTATAAAAAATCTTAGACAAAACGGTTCTCCTTATCTTGGTGCAATATTAATTGATCGATTTGTTTCCGCGACTGATAGCAATTCTTCCAGATCGGACGATTTCTTTGATTCCCAAAGGACTCAACATATCCAGAAAGCCGGTTAGTTTTCCTTCGTCGCCGGTGATTTCAATGGTATAAGCGCCGGGGCTCACATCGACAACTTTGGCCCGAAACAGATCCACGATTCTGAGGATATCTTCCCTGACTCGGACCTCTGCGTTCATTTTGACCAGCAATAATTCTCGATCAACAAAACTTTCATCGGTCAGGTCAATGACCTTTATAACATCGATGAGTTTGTTAAGTTGTTTAGTGACCTGCTCAATCTTGGCGTTATCACCGATGGTAACTATGGTCATGCGGGAGACTGCTGGATCGGAAGTTTCTGCGACATTCAGGCTTTCTATATTGAAACCACGGCTACTGAAAAGACCTGACACGCGAGACAAAACACCGAAACGGTTGTTCAATAACACAGAAATGGTATGCTGCATTTTCCTAAAATCCGGGTTGAAAGGTTCGCCCTGACCACTTGTGGGGGGATAGGTTTTTTAAAAGCCCTTATACTAGCAAAATCAACGCTTTTTTACTAATAAGAATTGCTTTTCATGGCAAAAATAGTGGGTTTACGAGAATACTCATGGAATTTCCCATCAGTGAGGTTTTAGTCAGAGTGAAGAAGGCGGTTCGTGATTTTCGAACTCCAAGTGTAACCGTCATCAGCCAGAAGGGCGATCCTTTTTCTGTGTTGGTCAGTTGCATCATCAGCTTGCGGACTCGGGATGAGGTCACCGAACCCGCCTCGGCCCGGTTATTTAAACTAGCGAAAAATCCGGCCCAATTGATGAAACTTTCCAACGCAAAAATAGAAAAGGCTATTTATCCGGCCGCATTTTTTCGCAACAAGTCTCAATCGTTAAAGGAACTTTGTAAAGACCTGGTGGACAATTACGAAGGGAAGGTTCCCGATAAATTGGAAGAGCTTTTAAAGTTGAAGGGGGTGGGGCGCAAAACCGCCAATCTGACTTTGATTCTGGGACACAACAAACCTGGAATCTGCGTGGACATTCACGTTCACCGCATTTCCAATCGTTGGGGCTATGTCAAAACCAAATCCCCGGACGAAACCGAAATGGTATTGAGAAACAAACTACCTCGGCGCCATTGGAAAGGTTATAACGATTTACTGGTGACATTTGGCCAGAACATCTGCAAACCGGTCTCGCCGTTTTGCGGGTCCTGCACCATTGCGCAAACCTGCCCAAAACTGGGTGTTACCACTCGGCGTGGGGCCAACTAGCAATAGCCTTTATTGGCTGGCAAGAGTTATCTCGGCTTAATAAAACTCACTTTCTTGAGAGGATGTAGCCGAGATCAATTTAGCAAATATCGGCAATTTTGAGGACATTATTTGCGGTTGGGTAGTTTTCTCTGTTGCGTAATATATTTTGCAAAGAAAGTTCTTTAAAAGAGACTTAGTTCTTAAACAGCAACTTATATATGCCCAAAATCTGTTTGACTTTTCCGGGTCTTTTTTACTGTTACCGTGATATTGGGTCAAGCCGCATAAGCCAATTCCTAAGCAGATCAAAAGACATGCTGTCTATGCCCGCACCACTATTTAAGCGACTTAAGTAGGTTTGATGTGTGTTGAGTAATTTGGCGGCTTTTGCTTGCGTTAACTTTCGGTCTTTAATAATTTCTCGAATAGCACAAGCTAGATTACTTTTAGCCAGTAATTCTTCAGCATTTTCCATTCCTAAATCAGCAAAAACATTGCCACTACTTTTTGTGCTAATTGGGTCTTCATTTTTCATGGTTTTAGTTCCCCTTGTTTTCTTCTTGTGCCTGCCGCAAGCGTTGCCGAATCAAATCAATATCTTCTTTTGGAGTTTTTATGCCTTGTTCGGGTTAGAGAAAAAACTCGGCCTCATTCAGGGGAGAAATCAAACCCTCCCTCAGCCTCATCGAGCAACAACCTGAATGTAAATCACCCAACCCTTGTGATATCCCCTTCATAAATTTCATGCCAGGTACGGGTACTTTGAGCAAGAGGGGGTCAAACTAATTCAAGCCGAGACAATTCTTTGCCATCTCAATAATGCTATGGCTCATTGGCCCCACGCCTGGTGGTGGCTAGGCGACGGTCTTTTTTTGCAGGGCAATGAGTTCTTTGATGCCTTTATCGGCGAGTTTGAGAAGGCCTTCCAATTGTTTATCGTCGAAGGGTTCTTTTTCAGCCGTTCCTTGAATTTCGACATATCCTCCAGACCCGGTTTTGACGATATTGAGGTCGACATCAGCGGTGGAGTCTTCTGAGTAATCCAGGTCGAGCATTTTTTTCTCATTGATGATGCCGACACTGATCGCGGCGACATAATCTTTGATCGGAAGTTCGTCGATCAACTTTTCCTTTTTCAATTTTTTCAAGGCCAGAACGGTTGCCATGAAGGCTCCTGTAATGGAAGCACAACGGGTGCCGCCATCCGCCTGAATGACATCGCAGTCGAGCCAGATAGTGCGCTCACCCAGTTTCTCAAGGTCGATGACCGCACGCAGTGAGCGGCCGATGAGTCTCTGGATTTCCTGAGTCCTCCCTGACAGTTTACCGCGGGACGCTTCACGGGGGTTCCTAGTATTAGTGGAAGATGGGAGCATGGAATATTCCGCAGTGACCCAGCCGCTGTTTTTGCCTCTGAGAAAGGAAGGAACTTTTTCTTCCACAGTGGCGGCACAAATGACTTTGGTGTTTCCCATCTGAATGAGAACAGAGCCCGCTGGGTGCATGATATAGTTTTTTATGACTTTGATTTTTCTGCATACATTGAAGGCTCTGCCTTGATCTCTGGTCATGATACTCCTTGAAAAAATAATGATGAGTTTTTGGGGCTAAAAAATGTAAAAAAAGGCTCAAATTAGCAGTTATGCACCGACTTTTCAATCGCCACATGGATTGCTAATCATTATACAGTAATCTTTGTCATGTGAGTATTCGTTCGGAATGCTTGGTTGCACCAGACGTTCCATGTGTTACTAACTTGTAACTTATTCAATCAGCCATTTTGTTGTGGGAAAGTCGGGCAAAATCCCAAGCAATATTAAAACCTATAATGTAACCAAAATGTAACCAATATGAGTTTTATTCAAGGAAATCTGTTTGCGGAGAGCTTGGAAGTTTAAGAATGTAAAGCTGACTCTATCCTGCCTGATAGAGTCTAAAGGCTCCCCGTTGCTTTCAGTCCTATATATACAAAATAAGCCAGAAGCAAGATGGCACCCTTTTGTTTTCCTAATGAATGGTTCCCATATCCTATCATTGCCAGTAAGAGTCCTGTGATGGCGGTGGTGATGATCAAATCCGGTTGAATGGGTTCCTGGATATGTAAAGGATGAATGGTAGCGGTGAGGCCAAGAACCATCAGGATGTTGAAGATATTGCTGCCAAAAATATTGCCGATTGCCATTTCTCCATGACCACGTTTTGCGGCGATCAGGGAGGAAACAATTTCAGGGAGGCTGGTTCCTATAGCGACAATGGTGATACCAATAAACCATTCGCTGATTCCCATGTTACGGGCAATGCTCACACCCCCTACGACCAGCAGTTTGGCACCTCCAACCAAAAGCACTAGTCCTGCGACGATCAGCAATATTTGAAAGGCGGGGCCTTTCCCTGCAAAAAGATGGGCTTCCTCCTCCGGCTCCTCGACAAAATCCTCTTTATGTCTGAATGATCTCCATACGTAAAGACCTAAAAGACAAACCATAAAAATCCCTTCATACCGGTTGATTTCCAGGTTCCAGGCAATAACCAGAATAAGAATGGAGGCCAAGATCAGTGGAGGGGATTCCCGCTTGAGACGACCGGGTGTGATCGACATGGAGCTAATGAGAGCGGTTAATCCGAGAACAAGGCCAATATTAGCGATATTGCTACCGATGACATTGCCCATAGCCAGTTCGGGGGTACCGCCCAGGGCGGCGAGAAGGGCAACGGCCAGTTCAGGTGCGGAGGTCCCAAACGCGATGACGGTGGCACCAATTATGAAGGGACTGATTTTCAGGGAACCGGCAAGGCGAACACTGCCTGTTACCAGAACGTTGCCTCCATAATATAAAAGTGCTAGCCCGGCAATGATCTGTATGAGGTCAAGCAATTTAAGCCTTAAGTGAAGAAATACGATAATAGGGCGACATCATATCACGGGAATAATAGGGGAGGTAACTGGGCAAGGGCTCTTTATGCTGAGAAAACAAACGTTTGTTTGCAAGATAAAGATATTACACGCTGGCCCTACGCTTGGTAGGTTAGCGGAGGAATGTTTTTGGATATCCTGCCAAGGCTAGTTTTTCCTGGGTAAGCCGAGCTTTTTCGCGGTTGGGGAAAACTCCTAGTTGCACCGCATAGATTTTAACAGGTACATCCGCCTTGTGCGATTCGGATAAAAATCCCTTTATGCTCAGGCGACCTTGCATTTTCTGAGCATCTTGAAGATTTTTGAATTCACCGACTTTAAGACTAAAGGAGTTTTTGCTGTTTTTGTAATAGGAGGTGTCGAATCCATTGTGGGTCATTTCTTTTAACGTATCGCTTCCAGCCTTTTTGCTGGCAAAGCTTCCAACCGTCACGATATGCCAGTTGGATTTTTTCGGGCGCGTCTGAATAGAGGGTGAAAACCCCTTGCCCTTAAGTTGTTTTAACAGCGATTCAGCGTTTTTCCTGACACCAAATGCGCCGACCTGAACATAGAATCTTGAAATTTTACTTTTTGTTACCGAGGGTATGTTTTTAGATATGGATTTTGGTTTAGTGCTTGTGGATACTTTATCTACCTGAGTTGTTTTTTTTGTTTGCTTAATCTTTTCCGGAGACTTGGTGTTTTTAGTTATTGGTGGGGTACTTTTGGTTTCTGGCGGGGTGAGGAATGGATTGGCCTCCACTATAATAGGCGTTGCCGGACCTGAAGATTGCGCAACTGGTATATTGGAGCTGCTTGGCCCATCTTCTACCACAGGAACCTGCCTGGCCAAACTCTCTTCTGCGATCTCAGAGATCTCAGATTTTTTTGCCTGTTCGACCGGAGCAACGGTGGTTTGATGATTCATCTGGAAATAAACCAGTCCTAACAGCCCGATACCGATCATGGAAATAGAAAACATGCGCAAATTTTTTGACCTGATATTTTTTTCCACTTCCATTTCTACTTCAATTTCGGCGTCTTCAATGAGGTCATCAATTCTTTTGTTGTGTTTACTTATTTCTTCCGGCGGTTGGTTGTTCTCTTCAAAAGGCAATGTTTCCTGTTCGTTAATTTCCCGCATGATCGGGACCCCTGTTAAATGGTTTTATAAACAAAAGTATATTGCTATTTTAATTATTTGGGACAACTTCAGTTGCGAATGTTAGGATATAAAAAAACAGGGAGTGCTCAACCCTGTCCACCTTATATATTGAAAATATATATCTTATAAGTCCTTAATTGTCAATAAGATAAGGAACACCCAACCATGGACCTGTCGGTCGATTTAGGCAGTTTGCGTTTGAATAATCCGGTCATTGCGGCTTCCGGGACCTTTGGCTATGGTTTGGAGTATCGTTCGCTCGTGGATTTGAATGCTCTGGGTGGGTTTTCGACAAAGGGGCTTTCTTTGAAACCGAAAACCGGCAACCCCGTGCCGAGGGTGATTGAAACCTCTTCAGGCATGCTCAATGCAATCGGATTGGAGAACATCGGGCTGGAGGTTTTCTTATCCGAGAAGTTCCCGCAACTAAGAGATTTAAACACCCGTATTATCGTTAATTTTTTCGGCGATACCAACCAGGAGTACATAGAGATGGCCCGTGTCTTGTCGGGTGTAGAACGGTTGGACGCCCTGGAGATGAATATTTCCTGTCCCAATGTCGAGAAGGGAGGCTTGCAATTCAGTTCTGACCCTGAAGTTTTGGAAGAGGTGGTCTCATCTGTTAGAAAAGTGACCGGAAAGTTTTTGATTGTCAAATTATCTCCCAATGTTACGGATATCACCTTACTGGCCAAGGCCGCAGAAAATGCCGGAGCCGATGCCCTGTCGGTGTGCAATACTTTTGTGGGAATGTCGATTGATTTGAAAACCAGAAAGCCCCACTTGGCCAATAAAACGGGTGGGCTTTCGGGGCCTGCCATCAAACCTCTGGCCTTGAATCTGGTGTATCAGACAGTACGGGCGGTGAAAATTCCTGTTATTGGGATTGGGGGAATAACGAGCGGTGAAGATGCTGTGGAGTTTTTGCTGGCGGGGGCCAAAGCGGTGCAAATAGGAACCGCCAACTTTATCGACCCGACTTCTACCCTTCAGGTGATTGAAGGAATTCGCCGGTATTGTTCGTCGAATGGAGTGAAGAATCTTTCCGAACTAAAAATGGACTGATTATCCGTTGAGATAAACCCGAGGTACTCGTTTGCCGACATTGCAGAGAATTTCGTAAGGGATGGTATTCCCCTTGGTTGCAAGTTCCTCTACAGATATCATCTGGTCTTCCTGTTTGCCAAACAGAACGACTTCATCCCCTGTCTGAACATCCGGAATCCCGGTGACATCGATAACCGTCATATCCATGCAGATATTCCCGATTTGTGGCGCACGTTTGCCTCGGATAAGCACTTCCATTTTGTTCGACAGGTTGCGGTGGAGTCCGTCTGCATAACCGATGGGCAGAGTGGCGATGAGGCTGTTTTTTTGAGTCGTGAAACTTCCTGAATAGCTGACAGGTTGACCTTTAGCAATCGACTTGACCAGAATTATTTGGCTTTTCCATTGCATGACTGGCTGAAACGGAGTCAGTTTTTTTTCCCGGTCGAGGACCGCCTGCAGGGACGGAGAGGGCAGGGTGCCATAAAGGATGAGCCCAGGACGGACCATATTGAAACGGCTTTCAGGAAACTTGAACAAGGCGGAAGTGTTGGCGCAATGGAACAACGGTGTGGGCACACCTTGCTTTTGCGCAATAGCAAGGGCGGTTTGAAATTTCTCGAGCTGTGCCTGAGTGATGGAAAGGTCGTCATTGTCGGCAGAGGAAAAATGGGTGGAGATGCCTTCTATTTTCAGACCTGGTAAGTTGCAAATTTGATCCAGAAGTCCGGGTAAATTTTCTGGAGAGACTCCCAGCCGGTTCATTCCGGTGTCCACCTTGATGTGAACCGATACTGTTTTGTCCTGTTTTCTGGCTTCCTTTGAAAGAGCCTGGGCCAGGGGCAGGGTGCAAAGTATGGTGGCAAGGTCGTGACGGACCAAATCTTCCGCCTCGTCGGGGAAAATACTACCTAGTATCAGGATAGGGACATCGAGGCCACTTTCCCTAAACTCGATACCTTCTTCAATCACTCCGGCTCCGAGATAGTCCGCGCCGCTGTCAACCGCAATCCGTGCACAAGGTATGGCACCATGACCATAGGCATCGGCTTTAACGACCGCCATGATCCAGGTTTGAGGGTCTAGATAGTTTCTCAGGTTTTGAAAATTGTGCCGAAAGGCCTGCAGATCAATTTCAGCGCGAGTTGCGCGATGGTGTGCCATGAATAGATGTTATCAGAATGTAATACTGGGTTATTATTTGGTTAAGAGGCTGGCGAAACATTAATGAGACAGCCAAAGGCGTAGAGCTTATTCCCACCGGGCGGGGGCCGGCTACTCTTTTCGTGACCGTCCCGTATTGGATAATCGACCGCTCTTTTTCACCGCTGGCCCGGAGGTGCGAATAGCCCGGCAGCACATGTTTTCCTCATCCTTTGCTTTTTTCCTAACTTGATAGGCCCGGTCGCTGTAAAAATTATAGGCCATGGCGTTGGTTCCATGTTCTTCCTGGCACCAGTAAGTGGAGCCGCAGCCTTCAGGGAACTTATAGTCGAGGTGAACAATGTCACCATTGAAATCGCCATTCTTGCATTCATGATCATACAGGTTTCTGCATTCCTGGCTTTTAGGCAGTCTCCAGTCATCGAAGCCTGCAAATTTTTGCTCGTTGAGCCAGACTATATAATTGGTGGCACCTTTCCAGGAGCACCACTTGTTGCGCATTTGATAACTGTCTTCCTTGGTCCAGGTCAAGTTATACTTGGTGTCGATCAGGGTGCCATTTTCGTTGTCTTTGAATCGGTCTTCTTCTGACATAAGCCTCTAAAAAATAGTACTAGGGAAGAGATATTGTTATTTGCCTGTGGAGGCACTCCGCCTATAATATCAGGGTTGTAAAATGTGTAAATAAAAAAACGGAACGACTTTGCCGTTAGTGGGTCTTTTCTGGCGTCCTTTGTGTGAAGATTGGTTCTTAATGTGTAACTCAGTTCAATATTTTAATTTAGGAATGTTATGCCAAAAATAGAAATTCAGAGCTTTTTTTATGACTTGATTCATTGTAAGAACAAAATTCTTAGCGTTTTTGAGAAATGGGATAAGAAATATGAAGAAGATGAGCGAGGTTCTCTGGTGGCGGGAATGCGTGAATGCAAGGATGCGGAATTGATAACTTTATTGGTCAATATTCAGAAGCTGGCAACGGGTTATGAACGAATCAAGGCACTGGTGGATGAGGCCGAGCAGGCCCAGGTGGATGAAGCCTTTGTGGAGGATGATCCTGATGATGAGGATTTTTAATTGATATTCAGTAGAATCCTTACCCCATCTGTTTTCATATTGCTTTCGTTTTTTCTTGCGGGATGTGACTTCTGCGACTGTAAAAATAAAGAGAGGCCTTTATCGGAGATAAAGGTTTCCGCGAGGGATCAAAAAGAAATGGTACTTGTTCCTTCCGGTGAATTCGTAATGGGGACGAACAAGGTTGATGAGGAGGGCACACATAAAAAAATTGGCGCGGTTAAACCTCTTTACCTTGATCAGCACCCGGAGAGGAAACTGTATCTTGGCACGTTTTATATGGACCGTTATGAAGTGACCAATGAGGAATATCAAAGGTTTCTGAAAGCCACCCGGTTCACCGATCGGCCTGCCCATTGGGTGGACGGAGTTTTTCCTCAAGAGCAGGCTTCACACCCTGTCACCCAGGTCACCTGGTGGGAGGGTTGGTCCTATTGCATGTGGGCGCGAAAACAGCTTCCTACCGAAGCGCAATGGGAAAAGTCAGCACGAGGTCCGAACGGCCTTCCGTATCCATGGGGGAAGGAGTTTGTTAAAGGCAAGGCGAATCTAGGCATTGATGGGGACCGCAAAACAGCATCGGTCACCGCCTGGCCTGAAGATGTTAGCCCTTATAAAATTTATGGTTTATCCGGTAATGTTATGGAATGGACTCAGGACTGGTACCTTCCTTACCCGGGAAATCCCAAATCGGACCTCAGGTTTGGCAAAGAACTGAAAGTCTTAAGGGGGAACGGGTTCCAGAAATCCGGACATTATTTTTTGCCTGCTTACCGCTATGCGTTCACCCGCACCGAGGCCAGCCCTAATGACTTTTTTGAGAATGTCGGATTCCGGTGTGCATCGGAAATTATATCGGAAAAAGGTGCCTCTGAAAATTTCGAGATCAAATAGGTATCAATGCAGGGAAAGTATCAACTGGATTAGTAACGAAAAGCATTTTTACGGATTTAGCCATTTTCGATACTCCAGTGAAATATAATGTTGCAAATCATCTGTCGGTGAAAAAAACCACGATATTATCGCAGTTTGCCCTTCTATTTGCCCTTCTATCGGTAAGTGAGTCGCACCTGCAAACTGAACTCAGGACAAGAATTTAAAGTCATTGTGCTGGGTTTAGATTGTGTACCCCCTGGAAGTCAATTTCTAGTTAATGATGCTACTAGATGTCAATTGTCCATACTGGCAAAATCAGTTCCTGCTTCTTAAGTAAAGTACCTGAAACTCCCTGGTGTTAATGTTATAAGGGGTTTGTGTCCAAAGATATGGCCGGCTTTAATTTAATGTCATATATTATAACTCTGTACGTAACTAGCTAAAATATATAGATAATTATGGGTTCTATTTTAAATGTCAGGGTGGCGACTGTTTTGTTTTTGGGGTTTTCCTCGGGTCTGCCGTTGGCGTTATCAGGCGGAACTTTGCAGGCTTGGTTGACGGTGGAAGGGGTCGATATTAAGACTATTGGCCTGTTCACTTTAGTGGGCTTGCCGTATACCTTAAAGTTTCTCTGGGCCCCACTGCTTGACCGATTTACGGTTCCTTTATTCGGACGAAGACGCGGTTGGATTTGGGTGTTTCAAGCCTTATTGCTCATTTTGATTTTTGCCATGAGCATGGTGTCTCCTGTCAAGGCACCTTGGGTCCTTGCATTTCTTGCCTTTGGTTTGGCTTTTGCTTCGTCCTCCCAGGATATTGTCGTAGATGCTTACCGAACAGAAGTGCTGAGGGAAAAGGAACGAGGATTTGGGGCAGCAGTTTCGGTAACGGGTTATCGAATTGCGATGCTGGTTTCGGGGGCCCTGGCTTTGATTCTGTCCGAGCTTTTAGGATGGCGCACAACGTATATGATTATGGCTGGGCTGATGTTTGTGGGTATGGTGACGGCTTGGCTGGGCCCTGAACCGGAAGACCCTGGAACTCCACCTAGGACAATGAGGGAAGCTGTTAGGGATCCTTTACTCGAATTCTTTTCCAGGGATGGTGCCTGGATGATGCTGGCTCTGATCGTTCTCTATAAGCTGGGAGATGCTTTTGCGGGAAGCTTGACCACAAGTTTTTTGATCCGTGGCGTAGGATTTTCTGTCGGTGAAGTGGGTGCCATCAACAAGGGGATGGGGCTTGCGGCAACAATAGTGGGGGCTCTGTTTGGGGGTGCGCTCATGGCTCGCCTGGGTCTTTATCGTTCTCTTTTAATTTTTGGAATTTTACAGGCCGTCTCTAATTTGTCGTTCATGGTTCTGGCTATGATGGGGAAGAGTTATGCCATGCTGGTATTCACCATTGCCTTTGAAAACCTGGCAGGTGGGATGGGAACCGCAGCTTTCGTAGCTTTCCTTATGACATTATGTCACCATAATTATACTGCAACGCAATTCGCCCTGTTATCGGCTTTAGCTGCTCTTGGCCGGGTGTATGTCGGGCCCGTTTCGGGGGAACTGGTGGCTGGGTTCGGCTGGCAGCTGTTTTTTCTGGTGACCTTTTTAGCCGCTTTACCGGGGCTGGCGCTTTTATGGAAGATGCGTGAAAAAATCCAGGCTCTGGAAAAGGGAGACGGCCTTCAAGGTAAGGCTGTTTTGTGATGACAGAATTCATTTATTTGCACGGATTTGCGTCGGGACCGGGTTCTCAAAAGGCCTGTGTGTTCAAAGATCGTTTCGAGAAAGCCCGACTTCCCCTGACGATTCCAGATCTGCAACAGGGCGACTTTGAAAACCTGACTCTGACAAAACAGGTTTCACTGGTGCAAGGTATTATTGATGGGAAACCCTGCACACGTTTTGCTTTGATAGGGAGCAGCATGGGAGCTTATATTGCGGCGCTGATTGCAGAAACCCGAAAAGAAATAAAAGCTCTTTACCTGATGGCCCCTGGTTTCAACTTCCTCAATCGCTGGATGGAAAACATGGGCTGGGACAAGAACCACCTTGATTCTATTCAAGACGTGATCCAAGTATTTCATTATAGTTACAATACCCAGGTAAATCTAAAGACCAATTTATTTCGAGACGCAATGAACTGGGATTCTTTGCCGTTAACCCGCAATGTTCCTATCCGTTTGATCCATGGAATTCATGATGAAGTAGTTAGTATTCAAGAATCCAGAGATTTCGCCAGATCGCGGTCCTGGTGTCAATTAAAAGAGCTGGATTCTGATCATGGTCTTTTGTCATGCATTGACTGGATTGTCGCGGACTGCATGGAATTTTTCCGGTCGGAAAAATTAATAGATAGCAAAAAGAACCCAGATCGAACCATGCCGACTACTCGTGAAAACGGTCCGACTTTTTAACCGATAATATAGAGACTTTTAAAACCAGGAAAAAGATGGCTCACCGAAGCCCCTTGCACTGCGGGGTAATTTAACCTTCATGGCTTCTGCTTCGTGGTGGGCTCAGCTTCCCAGGGAGTTTTGTGGAACCCAGCCTCTTTGTTCATCGTTGAGACGAACTTCCAGCCAGTTGTCATATTTGCCGGTGACGGTAACCAAGGCACCTTCGTGTAACTGGAATAGAGTGACCGCATCTCCAGTGCGCCCGGACTTCACTTCGACATTTTCAGTCAGAACCACTCCTAGTTTCAAATCGGATTCATTCTTAATTTTCACTCCAATTGAAACAAATGACAGTAAAAGAAAGCATAGAAGGGCGTTGCGAACGACTTTCAGGGAAGGGAAATACATCCACAGGGCCAGGCTGACCCAAAAAATGAAATTCAAACCGATGGTAAAAACAACCAGTTCGTTAAAGTTGAAATCGTGGACCCAGAACAGCAGGACATTCAGCGTTCCTGGAGGCGGAAGCTCTATTTTGTCCCGAGTTTGTTGAATGGCAAATTTTAAATTGGCTTCCAGGTTTTCATCGCGCGGAATCCATTTTAGGGCACGGACATAATTTAAAACAGCGGGCCCTGTTTTTCCTGTCCTGATATAAGCATTCCCCAGGTTGTAATACAGATATCCGTTCTGCATCCCTTTGTCGATTAAAGCTTCATAAGCCTGGGCAGACTCGGCATACTGTTTTTCAGAATACAAGCCGTTGGCGCGAACGACTTCGTTTAAATAGTCGGAGGCTTCTGTCGGCAGGCTGGTAGAAAGTGTCAGCACAAGAAATAGAAAGAACGCTAATGTCTTGGAGTGTTTCATGATTGTTTCTCCAATACCTTGATCATGTTTTCAGATTCGCCGAGTAGTTCCTTTGTGCTGCCACGGGTCATGGGGGCATATTGAAGGGTCTCGCATTTTTCAAGAAGCTTTCGCGTGCCTTCGGCCTGCACGGGTTCGTAATTCGACTCTTTCAGGCGAACCTCCACTTCTTCAGCGGTGATGGCTTTGCCCTGCAGGTTCAGCTTGTCGCCGATATATTCCCGCAGAATTTCTGATAGCTCGCGGGCAAATTCTTTAGGAGTGGAAAGATCGGAATGCTCCGACATTTGTTTTAAGTGCTGGCTGGCGTTTTTATAGGCATTGCGACGCCGGTAAAAAGCCACGTCATATTTTATCCGATTCTGCCGTTTTATTAAGAATGCTGAAATGATGAAAAGAATCACCGGTGACCCAAAACCGGCTCCAATGAATGCGGAAGAGTAAGAACCAGCATTTTGAAACTTATCCAGTCCGGTGTAGATGGGCAAGATATCTGTACCAAGAGTTTCAATTTCAGGTTTGGCCATAGGCATATTTTGTCTGGGTTGAACCAGATTGAGTTTTTCTTTTATGGGAGAGGGTCTTATGGTTAAAGAAATAGGTTGGGTTTCGGCAATACGGTATTGGGCGTTTGCTGAATCAAAATAGGCCATGGAAAATTTTGGCAGGTTTCTGCTTCCTGCCTTAAGAGGCACCAGAGCAAATTTAAAAATCTTTTCTCCCTTGATCTGGTTGTTCTGAATAGTTTTGCTAAATGCGGGTTTGTCTGGATAAATTTTGAAATAGTTTTTTAAATTTGGTTCTTCAAAGGATGCATCCTGGACATTTCCTTTTCCCGAAACGGTCACCGTCAGAGTGGTGGTGTCTCCGACTTCAAGGTTCTTTTTCCCAACTTCTGCTGAAACCTTGAATTGTCCGATTAAATTGTTAAACCCATTTGGTGCTCCATCAGGCAGAGATAGAACCTCAATCAAAATAGGCTGCGATCGCAGAATCTTACGCTCGACGGTACGTCGGCCAAAAAAACGGTTGAGGGGGTCCTGGCGAGAACGGCTTTGTGCCTTGTGCAAAAGATCCAGTTCGACAATGGAGGCTGGGATTTTTAGCATTCCTTTTTTTAGAGGGAAGAGGACTATTGATAGCTCTTGCACATGATATTGAAGTCCGTTTATGACTTTGCTATATGATTTAGGTTTTCCAAGGTCTTCCTTACGGAAGAGGGTCTTATCGAAAGGCAGTTTTAAATTCAGGTTTTTGGCTTCAACACGATGAAATAATCGGAAGGTATAGACTAATTGTTCTCCTATATAGGCTTTATTGCTCGACAGAGTGGTCTCAGCAAACGCAGCTTTGCTTTCAGCCGATTGACGCTTGGATGGTTTTAGCACTTCTATCGTTATGGGTTGGGTGGAATAAGTTTTTCCGTTTGCCCGCACCCGTGCCGGACCGATAGCGATAGTCCCGGTGTTCATGGGAGTCAGTCGGTACTTATAGGTGATGGAAACACTTCGCTGGGTATTGACATACTTGGTGGAGGCAGATGTGCCTGCCGAAGTAATCCTGAAATCCGGCAAAGATGGCAGTTCTGGAGGGGGCGTGTTCTGGGTTCCCTGAATGACGATGGAAAGCTGCAGGATGTCTTCCAGAGTTAAACGGTTCTTGTCGACCCTTGCTGTGACGGAGATATTCTGGCCAAAGCTCAGGGTGCTGAGCATGGGAACCATGAAAAGGGAGAATAATGCGACTTTTTTAAACACGCCTGAAAACATTTTCATTTTTACCAGTCGCTTCCCTGATACTCGGACTTCGTTTTTCCTGCCTGCATGCGGCTGATGCTTTTTAAATCTTCGGTAAGCCTTTTCAGCATCCGTTCGGCTTCTTCCTCAGAGATTTCTGCTTCTATTGCGGACTCCCCTGGCTCATCGGGATTTTCCTGGTCTTCAGAATCGGCATGCTCAGGTGGGGGAGGCTGATCTCCCTCCTGTTGGTCGTTTTCGTTTTTTGGCTGCTGGTTTTGGGTTTGCTCTTCTTCAGAAGGGTCGCCTTCTTGCGAGTCTTGCCCTGAATCCTGTTTTTGCTTTTCTATATCTTTTAATTGCTGGCGGACGTATTCTAAATTGTACTTGGCATCCATATCGCCGGGATCAAGCACTAGAACTTTTTTATAAGCCGACTCGGCTTCTCCGAGTTTTCCGAGCTTCACCATGGTGTTGCCGGTGTTGTAGATCAATTTTTTCCTGATGTCCGGATTCTTTTCGTCCAAAGTAGATTGGGTGTAGGTCTGAAGTGCTTCCTCAAACTTCCCTGCCTTATAGTGCGCGTTGCCCAGGTTATAGGCGATGCGTGAATCTTCAGGGCGACCGGCGCGTGCCGAAGAGAAACTCTCAACGGATTCCTTAAACTCCCCTTCGTGATATTGGGAAATACCTTTCCGCACTTTTGAATTTACCGATTCGGCATAACCGGTCGCAGATAGAGCGAGAGTAAGAAAAAAGACGGCAGGGATAAGGTTTTTGGTCGGAAGATTCCAAACCATAATTTTAGAAACTGGAGAATAGGTGTTCCCGGCCCGAGGGGGCCGGGAACTGTCTAAATTGAGATGATCCAACTTATCTTCTGTCTCCCATAAGTCTAAGGAGCATAAGAAACAGGTTGATGAAGTCCAGGTATAGAGTTAATGCTCCTGATATGGCTTCTTTAGTATCTTCCTCGGTGCCCTCATTGCCGAGAATATTCATCTCTTTGATCTTCTGGGTGTCATAGGCAGTCAGCCCGACAAAGATCAACACTCCGGCATAAGTGATGATTGTGTGCATCATGGAGCTTTGCATAAACATATTCACCACTGAAGCAATGATGATGCCGATTAATCCCATAAAGAGAAAGCTTCCCCAGGCAGTCAGGTCCTTTTTGGTCGTATAACCATACAGGCTCATTGCGCCAAAGGTGCCCGCTGTGACCAAAAATGTGGAGGTAATGGATGAAGCCGTATAAACCACGAATATTGCGGAAAAAGTAATACCCGTCAGGCCCGCATAGAGCATGAAAACACCGGTTGCCTTGCTTGCACTCATTTGCATGACTCTTGCCGACAGCCAGAAAACAAGTCCTATCTGTGCAATGATGAGGGCAATCGGTATAATGGCATTGCCGAAAATGATATTCATTATTGCAGGGCTGCTGGAAATATAAAAAGCCATGAAACCGGTTATAGCCAGTCCGGCAGTCATCCAGTTATAAACACGCACCATGAACCGCTGTTGCTCTGCGGCAATGGCATCCACGCTCATGGGTCTAGAAAAACTTTCCATTATTTTTTTCCTTTCGTAGCCATTTATGTTGGTTTCTGTATTAAATAAAATCGCAAACTCAGCTTGTCAAGCCCCCACTGAGTGAAGCCTGTGTGTAATTGTTTTATTCGGCGAGAAAAAAGTTTTTTTCGGCACAATGAGCTATTGCCCTTCGGCACAATGAGCTATTGCCCTTCGGCACAATGAGCTATTGCCCAGTGGCCTCCCCTGTTAAGGGACCGCTTAGTGATATTTTAGCAAATCTGGCAGGGGAGTGCAGACTAATTTTATGGGTTTTTCAAGGGCTTTCTTTCAGATAAACAGGTTTCTATGGCCAGGAAAATGAGTGCTGCGAAAATGAACCATTGAAAACGCTCCTGCCAGATTTTGCGACGTTCTGATTTCAATTCTTTTTTCTCGATATGCTTTTTGATCTGGTCTTGATAAATGGTTTTTAAATCGATGTCTCCAGTGACGGAGCGGACGTAACTGCCGCCCGTCTCCAGCGCGATCTGCTGAAGGGTCGTCTCGTCCAGTTTTGAGAGAATGACTTCTCCCTGCTGATTTTTTCTGAATCCGCCATTGCCGGAAGGGTCGGGCAGGGGGGCACCTATTTCCCCACCGATTCCAATGGCATATATTCTGACGCCCTGCTCACCTGCCGATTTTGCGGCTGCGTGGGCTTTTCCTGTTTGATCTTCTCCATCAGTGATCAAAATCAGGGCTTTGGATTTTTTTTCTTGAGTGTGAAACGCTTTGACGGAAGTCTGGATTGCATTGCCGATGGCGGTTCCCTGTACAGGAATCAACTGCGTGTCAATGGCGGAAAGGAATATTCTTGCGGCATTATAGTCGAGAGTCAGCGGACACTGGACGAATGAAGTACCGGCAAAAGCAACCAGTCCGATTCGATCTCCCTCTATCATATCCAGAAGATCGGAGATTTTTCGTTTGGCCCTTTCCAGGCGATTGGGTTTAATGTCTTCAGCCAGCATGCTGCTGGAAACATCCAGAGCGATGATGATATCGACCCCGCGCTGATGCAGGTCTTCCCATTGGTAGCCCCACCGTGGTTGAGTGAGGGAAAGCATAAGAAAAAGCACAGCCAGAACGATGAAGACAGTTTTGCTGTGATGTCGTTTTTCCACGCCGGGGTGGACCAGCTTCGATAGCAAAGGATTGCCGCAAAACTTCAGTGTGAGCTGGTGTTTCTTTCTCATGCCCCACACCATGAAAAAAATCAACGGGATCAAGCTCCACAATAAATAAAAATAACCGGGCGCGCCAAATCGCATGGTCTAGGGAATCCTTCTTAAAAGGGTATTGGAAAGAACGATTTCCAATAAAAGCAGGGCCAGTCCCGGCACCAGAAAATAGTGGAACAGTTCTTTGTACTCCGAATGGTCGATCACTTTGACTTCCGACTTTTCCATTTTATCTATCTGCTTATAAATATCCTTAAGGGACTCTAGACCGGTAGCTCGGAAATATTGGCCGCCGGTAATTTTTGATATTTCCTGGAGTGCGGTTTCATCGATATCTACTTCCTGATAGACATAGCGCTGGCCCAAAATCGAGTTGACTAAGAAAGGAGCCTTGCCTTTAGTGCCGATACCAATGGTGTGGATTTTTATCCCAAAGGCCTTGGCCGTCTGGGCGGCCTGGAGCGGGGTCAGCGTCCCGGCATTGTTCCTGCCATCGGTCAATAGAATGATGACTTTGGATTCTGATTCCATATCCTTGAGCCGTTTCACGGCGATACCGATGGCCGAACCAATGGCTGTGGAGTCTCCTGCCATGCCAATCTCGAGCTTGCTTAAAAATGATTGCAGGATGCCTTGATCGAGGGTCAACGGGCATTGCGTGTAGGCCTTCTCGCCAAACACCACCATGCCTATGCGGTCGTTGGGCCGGTTGTCGATAAACTTAGAGACCACTCCTTTCACCACAGCGAGCCGGGTGATGCGCTTTTCTTCTACTATGAAGTCCAGTGCCCGCATGCTTCCCGATGTGTCCAGGGCCAGCATGATATCAACCCCGACTGAAATAATTTCCGTGCTCTTGTGTCCTTCCTGTGGCCGGGCCAGGGCAATGATTAAAAGCACGAGTGCTAAAAAGCGGATGATAAACGGTAGTCCTGCATACAGATCGATTCGGGATGGGCGCAGGGCTTTCAGGGTAACGAGAGATGAAAAATGTATGGTTGCCCGGTGGCCTCTGTTCACTTGAAAGGCAAGCAGGAACAATGCCAGCAGGAATAGCAATAACCATGGATTTTGAAACTGGAAATAATTCATGATTGGTTTGCTGTTTGAGAAGGTTGAGGTTGGGCCTCTCTGATGAAGTTGATGATAGGTTGCATCTCATCTTCAGTTTGTTCCTCCCTGGCAAACTTGACACGGTCTGTTTGAGTCAGGATGGACCGCGCCTGGAGCTTCAGGCTTTTGCTGAGGCTGGGAAAATGTTTAAAGTGCGCTGCTATTTCTTCCGTGGTCCATTCCCGGGCTGGAAATTGGTAACGGTTTTCCAGATACCTGCGAAAAATTTCAGACAACTCAAAAGAATGATCTTGAATTCGTCCAAGCTGAAGCCATCCCTTATTTTTGAGTTCCTCAAGCTCTTTGAAAGCCAACTGTTCCGCAGTCAAGCCCGGAGTGGAGGAAGGAAGGGTTAGAGAGGCAGACCGTGACCTCCATTTGCGCCAGAGAAAATAGAACAACCCTGAAAGTGCGAGCACTCCCAGGGTCTTCCAAAAATAATTCATCCAGGGCAGGGGATAGTCTTCCAGCGGTTTGATATCGTGAATCCCTTCCTGGCTTCCCTGTAAATCAAGAAGTGCTTGTACTTCAAGGCTTGCTTCAGGAGCGTGGATAGTTCCCTGAATATTTTTTCCATCTCCCTTTTGGCTCGGAGCACTGAAAAGTATCGGTACGGAAGGAAGGGTTAATCTGCCAACGTCATCGATGCGAAATTTGTACCAGTATTCATCGATGCCTTGTTCGTTTATTTCTTGAGGCGGGTTTTCCCCTTTCTCGATAAGCTCCAGACCCTTTGGCGGTTCAATATCGGGAGCGGTAGGGTGGATGTCCAGATCATGCTGGACGGTAATGGTATAAGTCGCGATATCGCCAAGAGTGAAAGTGTCAGGAGTGATGCGGGTGGTGACAGAAACCGGGTTTGAAATTTCATCAGCGATGGAAAATGAGGCAGAGAAAAATAAAATGGTAAGAAGGAGAAACCCCTCTGTAGCAAATTTTACCGAAATGGTTGTGTTCATCATCGTTCGGAATGAATACTCCTGACTTTTGCAAGGCACGAGTCGATGAGCGGTTGCAAAGGCAGGGTTTTGCCTTCATCCGAAACCTCTGCCCGAAACAGCCAGACCAGGGCTTCCTGGCAATTTCCGAGGTCTGCATATAAACCGCCAACCGCCTGGGCCGCTTTTGCTCTTTCCAGGCTGCCGATTTTTTGCATCTCCCAGACTTTTATGATCTGGTCGATGGCCTGCTCTATTAAACCGGAATTCACCAGGCGTGCTCCAACCTCTTTATACTCCTCGCTCAAATACTGGTCGTGTTCTTGAATAGTTGATTCGGTTTTTGTCGAGTCACTCTGTTTGTTTGCAAGCTTGATGAACAACGCCACAAATGCAATAAGGGTGACTGCCGTAAGGATGATGACAACTGCTTTCAGATTTCTGCTGACCCCTTCGGTCGGGATTATTTCAGGATTTTGGCTTGTCATTAATGTTTCTTTTCCCGCATTTTAAAATAGCGGATAATGGGTTCTGTCAAAGACCGGTTTGTGTGAATTCCGATGGTGTCTATACCTATGGACTGAAAATATTTTTTTCGGCTGTCCTTTTTTTCCTGAAACTGTTTGGCATATTGCATGGTCATCTCTTTATCATGGGTATCCACCAATAAGGTTTCTCCCGACTCCGCATCTTCAAGCTGGATCAGGCCGATATCGGGAAGGGTTTCCTCGCGTGGATCGATGATGCTGATGGCGACCAGATCATGTTTCTGTTTTGCCAGTTTTAGTGTTGTCTCATAGTCGTCATCCTGGAAATCAGAAATCAAAAAAGCGGTGGCTTTTCGCTTCTGGATCTTTAAAAGATATTCGAGAGGCAGGCAAAGGTTTGTGCCTTTTCCTTCAGGTTTGAAATTTAGAATGGTTCGTATGATATTCCAGATATGGGCTTTCCCTTTTTTGGGTGGTATGGTGTGCTCGATTTTATCCGAGAACACGATCAGCCCGACCTTGTCGTTGTTTTTGATGGCGGCGAAAGCGAGAATAGAAGCAATCTCGGCAGAAACTTCGTTTTTAAGTTTTTCGACCGAGCCGAATCCGCCTGAAGAGCTCACGTCGACCAGAAGCATAAGGGTCAACTCCCGTTCTTCCTTGAACTCTTTAATGAAGGGTTGATTCATTCTGGCGGTCACGTTCCAGTCGATCAGCCGGACGTCGTCTCCAGGCTGATATTCCCGTACTTCGCTGAACTCCATTCCCCTTCCCTTAAGGGCAGAGACATATTCTCCCGCCATGATGTCATTGACCAGATAATTGGTCTTCACCTGAATGGCTTTGATGCGTTGCAATAATTCCGGGGACAGGTTTTTATCCTGCTTAGGCGCAAAGTCTGGTTCCTGAAACCAATCCCGAATTGTATGAGTCAGGGTCTTGAGCATGATTAAGGAACTTCCAGGGTGTCGAATATTTTCTTGATGATATCATCCGCCGTCACATTCTCGGCCTCGGCTTCATAGGAAAGAATGATTCGGTGCCTGAGTACATCCATTCCTATACTTTTAATGTCATGCGGAACGACATACCCCCGCCGTTGCAAAAAGGCATAGGCTTTTGCGGCTCGATTTAAAAAAATGGATGCCCTCGGGGAAGCACCAAACTGGATCATTCCTTTCAGGGAAGATAATTGGTAGCTTTCAGGGTCACGTGTCGCTGCAACAAGGTTGATGATATAGTTCTGCAGGTTTTCATCGATATATATCTCGTCAAACACTTTTCGGGCCTGCAAAATTTCCGCAGGCGACACCACCTGCTTGACTTGATAATCGTTATTGTAGGTGGACATCCGTTGCATGATAAGCTTTTCCTCTTCCCGGGTAGGGTAATCGATATGGAGTTTCAGCATGAACCGGTCCACCTGGGCTTCAGGGAGAGGGTAGGTGCCCTCCTGTTCAATAGGGTTTTGGGTGGCAATCACCATAAATGGTTCTTCGAGCTTGAAAGTTGTGCCAGCAATGGTGATCTGCCTTTCCTGCATGGCTTCGAGTAAGGCGCTTTGAACCTTGGCCGGAGCCCGATTGATTTCATCAGCGAGAATGATGTTGGCGAAAAGAGGTCCCTTTTTAATATCAAACTCGCCGGTTTTAGGCTGGTACACTTGGGTTCCCAGTAAATCGGCTGGTAAGAGATCGGGGGTGAACTGGATACGCTTGAAATCGGCCTTCACCGATTGGGCCAGGGTTTTCACCGCCGTGGTCTTGGCCAACCCAGGCACCCCTTCGACCAGAACATGTTCTCCAGTCAGCAGTCCTAGTATCAACCGCTCGGTCAGATATTTTTGCCCGACCATGACTTGCTCCAACTCATGCGAAAGGGAGGGGATAAATACGCTGGCCTGATTGACATGCTCCGTTATTTCATCGATCTTTTGTACCATCAGAAAAACCTTTGATTTATATGAATGGGTGATAAGTAGAGGCGTAACAATGAAGAAAAACTCAAGAGAGTTTGTACAAAAGTACAATAAAACAAGTCCGAAGGAAATTAATTTTTTTTAATTTATTTCTTTATGACATGCTAAAAAGTATTAAGATTGGTTTTGTTACAACTAAGGCTTTCCCTGAGCTTGTGTGACGAGAATAAAAATCTCACTTCTTTTGAAATTGCCCTGAAACCTTATTGAAGATTCCGAGGGAAATATGATTAAAAGCATCAAGGTTAAAGGTTTGCTCTCCTTTGGTTGGGAAAATAATGAATTTGAGTTAAAACCTTTAAATGTTTTAATTGGTCCAAATGGTTCTGGGAAGTCAAATTTGATTGAAGTGATAAAAATCCTTCAGTCGATCCCTAAAGGTGAATTGACCTCTTTCAGGAGAGGGGGTGCGAACGAATGGATTCACAAGCAAGGCGGGTTAGATAAGGTTGCTGAGATTGAAGTAATTGTCGAGATTCCGAGGAATTATTCTACCTCGCACTTGCATTACAAGATCGCTTTTAGTGCTCAAGACCCTTTTATGATTATTGAGGAGGAGATATTGGAAAGTACTAAAGTTACTAAGAGTGAAACAGAACCATACTTCTTTTTTAAAGTTAAGCAGGGGTTTGGGCATATCAATACAAAAACTGAGGAAGAACGCGGTTTAGTTAATGATTCGTTTGACTCAAGGTTGTCGGTACTTTCACAACGT
>WASV01151499.1_pt1 | contig 34959 bp, 40 predicted proteins | sample 5698531 | NCBI WGS metagenome assembly WASV01 (sample SAMN11175559, study PRJNA528189) | sponge metagenome | isolation source: marine sponge | host: Myxilla | place: Antarctica: Western Antarctic Peninsula, King George Island | collected 2013-01 | reverse complement strand
CGGTTGATTCTATTCCTTTCATCGGCGGCATTGACCATATCCCCAATTTATACGCGGCGTTTGGCCATCATCATGTTGGCTTGACATCGGGCCCTAAAACTGGTCAAATAATCGCCGATCTGATTGCCAATCGCGATGTCGGATTTGATTTGAATCCGTATCGCATTGCTAGATTTACGCGGCACTAAAATAACAAAAACATCGCAAACCTATTTTATAAATGTTATCAGTGTTACCCATATATTTTATTTTTACCTCAACCTCTTAACTAATCATTGGAGATACAACTCATGCATTCAATCAAAAAACAGTTGTCCATTATACTTGTGTTCGCCACCGTACTGTTTGCGAGTCACGCCCAAGCCGGCGAAATCTGGGATATGCCGATGGCTTATAACGACGCCAACTATCATACCGTTAACGGAAAACTGTTCTCCAAAGCCGTTAATATTTGCACCGGCGGCGAGCTCGTAATCAATGTTCACGGCGGCGGCTCCTTATTCAAGGGGAACGAAATCAAGCGCGCAGTGCAAACTGGACAAGCCCAAATTGGCGAGCGTTTGCTTTCTGCGCATGCCAATGAAAATGCCGTGTTTGGTTTTGACTCAATTCCGTTTTTAGCAACTTCGTTTGCCGATTCGGAAACATTGAAAAAGGCTGCGGCTAGCGTGTTTGAGCGCGTGCTGGATAAGCAAAATTTGGTGATGTTGTATTCGGTTCCGTGGCCGTCGCAAGGATTATATTTTAACCAAGAAGTTAATACTATTTCAGATATGAAAGGCATCAAATTTCGTTCGTATAACGCATCAACGGCGCGGCTTGCCGAGCTATCCGGCATGGTGCCGGTTCAAATCGAAGCGGCTGAATTGGTTCAAGCATTAGCAACCGGCGTCGCTGGTGCCTTTGTTTCTTCCGGATCAACCGGCTATGATAAAAAAGTTTGGGAGCATTTATCGCACTTTTATGATGTGCAAGGTTGGCTGCCGCGCAATACGGTATTCGTCAACAAAAAAATCTTCAACGCACTTCCCAAGCAATCGCAAAATTGCCTAAAATCTTCCGCCATGCTGGCGAGTGCTGCTGGCACCGCGCGCGCCGAACAACTGGCTGATTGGTATGTTGCGCAACTTGCCGCCAACGGCATGAAAACCGTGCTTCCCAGCGACCAATTGAAAGCGGATCTGGTGGCAATTGGAAAGACTTTATCAGCCGAGTGGAGCGCAGCGGCGGGCGCCGATGGCAAGGCGATTATTGATGCCTATAACCGTGCAAAATAAACCAATTTAATACGCGATAATTTGGGCGATAACTTTTGCGCAAGCGGCATTGCGTCCGCTTGTTTGCAAAAGTTTTTGCGTTGATGGCATGAGCGAATACGGAAAAATACTGCGACGAATTCTGGACCGCCTCTATTGGCTGGGCGGCGTACTGGGTGCTGTATTTTTGTTATTGATTTTACTCATCATCATCGCGCAGATGACCGCCCGCTGGAGCGGTTATGCACTGCCCGGTTCAACCGCATATGCGGGTTATTGCATGGCGGCCGCATCCTTTTTATCATTGGCATACACGCTCAATCACGGCGCGCATATTCGCGTCACACTGCTGTTATCGGTGCTCGGAAAGCATCGGCGAATTGCGGAGATATGGTGTTTTGGTATGGCCACTTTTTTGTCGGGATATTTTTTTTGGTACGCATGGAAAGCGGTGCAGACCTCAATTGAAATCAATGATATTAGTCAGTGGCAAGATGCTACGCCGTTGTGGATTCCGCAAATCGCAATGGGCTTAGGAACAACCTTATTCTTCATCGCCTTCATCGATCATTTTGTCCGAATTATTTTCTATGGTGAGCACGGAATAGAATCGGAGAAACTAAATACGCCGATAAAAATTAAAGCGGAAAATTAAAATGGAATCTTTTTATCTAACCGCAATATTCTTGTTCGTTTTATTTTTATTTTTAGGAACGGGCATCTGGGTCGGGCTTGCCCTGATGGGTGTCGCCTTTGTCGGCATGGAATTATTTACCACCCGCCCGGTCGGCGACACCATGATTACCACGATATGGTCTTCCTCTTCTTCATGGACGTTAACCGCTTTGCCTTTGTTTATTTGGATGGGGGAAATTTTATACCGAACGCGGTTATCCAAAGATATGTTCAAAGGGTTGGCGCCGTGGGTGTCGTGGTTGCCCGGCGGGCTGGTCCATACCAATATCGTCGGTTGCACCATATTCGCCGCGGTTTCAGGCTCATCGGCCGCCACGCTGATCACCGTTGGCAAAATGTCCATCCCCGAATTACGCAAACGCAACTACCCGGAAAAAATAATCATCGGCACGCTGGCTGGCGCGGCAACACTCGGCTTGATGATTCCCCCGTCGCTTACCTTAATCGTATACGGCGTCACCGTCAATGAATCTATCACCAAACTTTTTATGGCAGGCATTATCCCCGGCATTGTTTTAGCCTGCATGTTTATGGGTTATATCGCGCTTTGGTCGGTGATCAAAAAAGACGAAGTCCCGGCCGCAGAAGCGCGCATAACCTTATCGCAAAAAATCAAAAAATCCAAATTGCTGATTCCTTTACTCTTGTTAGTATTATTGGTTATCGGTTCCATGTATACCGGCCTCGCAACCGCGACTGAAGCCGCAGCGTTTGGAGTCGTCGGCTCGTTAGTTCTGGCTGCATCACAAGGCTCGCTCACCTTCTCTTCGTTCGCCGATAGCCTACTCGGCGCGACCCGCACTTCAGCAATGATCGCGTTGATTTTAATGGGCGCGGCGTTCCTATCTTTGTCTATGGGTTTCACCGGATTACCGCGCGCGCTGGCCGGCTGGATCGCATCGTTTGATCTCTCGCGCTTTGAATTACTACTCGCGCTGTTGGTGTTCTACATCATCATCGGCATGTTCTTGGACGGAATTTCCTCGGTAGTGCTAACCATGGCTATCGTCGATCCGATGATTCGCCAAGCTGGTATTGATTTAATCTGGTTCGGAATTTTCATCGTCGTCGTGGTAGAAATGGCGCAAATCACCCCGCCAATCGGATTTAACCTATTCGTCATGCAAGGCATAACCGATCACCAAATGAACTACATCGCCCGCGCCGCACTCCCGATGTTTGCAATCATGGTATTGATGGTATTCTTGTTAATACTCATCCCAGAACTAGCAACATGGCTCCCGGATAATATGCGAAGCAGACCGGGCTAGTGAAAACACGCCGATTGATTGCTATTATAACTATGTTGGTATATTTTAATGGGTAAATGTATATAATCAGGGCGGTGCCATAAATTTATGGGGCACCCACCATTTAAAAAATGAACATCTTGCGAGGATAAAATTGTGGAATCTTCTGTGAAAAAAGTAGAGGGGTTGTTAGACGGAAATACAAAATATTTCATTCCCCCCTATCAACGTCCATACCGATGGGACCCAGAAAACGCTGAGCAATTAGTGCAGGATGTTTACGAAAGTTACCAATCCAAAGAAGATAAGTATTTTATTGGTAGCATGATTTGCATAGAACAGGAAGGTGGGTTTGAGGTTGTTGATGGACAGCAACGGTTAATTACACTGACTCTAATTTTAAAACAATTGTCAGAGTTGATAAATGAAGGGAGAATAAAAATTGATCTCCAAAAGAAAATTTTATGGACAGAAACGTTTACTGGATATACCAGTCCGGCTGTAAAGGTTCGTAAAAATGAGCATGAATTTTATTTAAATATTCTTGAAGGAAAGGGAGTAGAACCAAAAACTAATACTGAGAAAGTATTTTCCACGAATCAATCGGAAATAAATACTTTCTTAACAACCTTAAGTCAAAATGAGCTCGAAAAACTAGCCAAGCACTTGCTCACGAAAGTTTTAATTGTGTTTGTCGTTGCGGATGATAGAATGTCGTCTTTCCGCTTGTTTAATGTGCTAAATGATAGAGGCGTAGGATTAAACGACGCGGATTTATTGAAAAATTTCTTGTTTGGGGAAGTTTCGGGGAATAAGGATCGCTCACGCCAAGTGGAAAAAAAATGGCAACAAATCGAGGACTTAGTTGGTGAACAAGAAATTGGTACATTTTTTTTGTTGCATATACATTCGGAGAAAATAAATCGTGATAGGGTTGTTAAAATTAAAGGAAGAAGAGTAAGCAATTTTGAGTATTGCCAACATCAATTAAGGGGGAAATTTGACGGGGATGCTGTTCGAATGTTAGATGCGCTTATTAAATCCGCAGAAAATTACGATGAAATTTTGAATGGTGGGCCCGAGATTAAGAAATCCATCGCATTTATGCTGAAATTATCTGGCGCCAAACTAAAAGAGTGGTTCCCAGCTTTGTTGGCATTTTTAAATAAGAGAGGTCACACGGAAGAGTTTTTTGAATTTGCCAAGTTAATGGAAAAAATTTATGCGCAGAGTTGTTTAAGAAAGTTAACTTCAGGGCAGAGAGATAAAGCGTGTTATTTGGCAATTGAAGCAATCAATCGCGACGAGTCGTTTCCTACCATCATGGAAAGTATAAAGGACTGCGTCGATAATCAAAAATTCGAAGAGTCATTGAATGCCGATGATTTTTATGACGGTTCTCGTCGGCAAATTATTGTTTTAGTGAAATCTGTTCTTATGAAAGTTGATGCTGAACGAGAAGATGGCTCTGTTGAAAAAAATTACACTGGAAAAATAACCGTAGAACATATTCTTCCACAGAATATGAATGATCCATACTGGATAAATCTTTTTACCAAAGAGCAACATGAAAAATGGAAAAATAAACTCGGCAATTTAACTTTGATTAGTGGGGCAAAAAATTCATCGGCAAAAAATTTTGGATTTGATAAAAAGAAAGAATCATATAATAGATTAAACCAAAAATGTTCGTTTGAAATAACCAAAGAAATTTGTGAATTACCGGAATGGAATATGCGATCATTGAAAGACAGACATGACAAACTTAAAAAAGAAATGAAAAAACTATGGTTTGTGGATTAGTATCTCACTCTAACGACTCCGCTCGGCAATCGCAATCACGCGTTGCATCGTTCGTAATACTGGTTTCTCAATTAGTTTGCCGTCAATTACCACTAGTCCGCTGCCGGCTTTTTCAAATGCTTTGAGAATATTTTGTGCGTGGGTGATTTCGGTGGGTGTGGGGGTGAAGATGGTGTTAATGGCAGGGATTTGTTTGGGGTGGATTGCGCCTTTGCCGCAGAAGCCGAGGTCGCGTGCGCGGGTTGCCTCAACGGTCATTCCGGTGATGTTGTGTAAATCCAACCACGGCACATCAATCGCATCAATGCCGGCGGTGGCGGCGGCGTGTACTACTCTTGAGCGGGCGTATAACAAAGCCTCCCAGGTATTTTTGCAACGCAACTCCGCAGCCATGTCAATGCCGCCGAAAAGCAGCGCATCAATGCGCGTACTTGCGGCGGCGATTTCGTGTGCCGCTTCCAATCCTTGATTGGTTTCAATGATGATATGCAGGCGGGTTGGGTGATTGTGTTCGGTTAGCAAATCATCCAACCACACCACTTCGTCCGGCGTCATCACTTTGGGTAGCATCAATGCTGGCGGTGGCGTGTCCATGGCGAGCACCGCGGAAATATCCGCCAAGCCGAATGCATTGCGCAAGCAATTGATGCGCAGGATGCGTTCTATGCCGTCGTTATTTTTATCATGTGACACATTATTGAACGGGTCGGTAGATATGTCTTTAGCAAACAGCGCAAGCGCATGCCGGCGCGCGGCATCTTTGTCCTTGGGTGCGATGCCGTCTTCCAATTCAACGCAGACAATATCGGCACCGCATGCCAATGCTTTGGGAAATAATTCCGGTTTTATGCCCGGCGAAAAAATAAAACTGCGGCGTGGGCGGATGGGTCTATCGTTTTTCATTGGCGTTCTCGATTATTCGCAATATAAATTATGACACATCAGCAATGATGCCACACTGGAAACGCTACCATAACCACTATAACCAATCGGCATCGCGACTCGTCGCCGAAATAAAACACAGTATCAACGAGCCACGCCTGCAACCGCACCCGACCTCGCCATGATATTACAAGACATTAACATGACACTTGTTAGACAAAAGGCGCGGTTGGTGATGATGATTTGGATTACCGCCGCGACTACCCATCGGCTACAATGGGTGCTATGAAAGGGCTAAATCAGGAACTCGCGGGGCGGGTGGTGATTTCTGTTGAGCAAGCGGTGGCGGCACCTTATTGCGGTTTGCTGTTGGCCGATGCCGGTGCGCGAGTGATCAAAGTGGAGCGACCCGAAGGCGATTTCGCGCGCGGTTATGACGAAGGTGCCAACGGCAATAGCGTGTTTTTTGCGTGGTTGAATCGCGGCAAAGAATCTATTTGCATTGACTTTGAGAATCCTCGCGACTTGGCGTTACTAAAAACCATGCTGCTGGGTGCGGATGTATTTTTACACAACCTCGCGCCCGGCGCATTAGCCAAGCATGGGTTGAGCGGCAATGAACTTCGCCAGCAAAATCCGCGGCTGATCAACTGCCAAATTTCCGGCTATGGGCTTCAAGGCGCGGCTGCCAACAAAAAAGCATATGATTTTTTGGTGCAAGCCGAAGGCGGTTTGTGCGCGGTTACCGGAACACCGCAACATCCGGCGCGGGTGGGCGTTTCGTTATGCGATCTCGCCACCGGGCTGACCGCTTTTTCCGGCATTTTGCGCGCCTTGCTTCAACGCGCGGGTGGCGATGGTCATGATAAAGAGCATGATAAAAATCATGAAAAAGGTATGGACATTTCAGTTTCCATGTTTGATGTAATCGGCGATTGGATGAACATGCCGTTGCTGGCGCATCGTTATCTTGGGCAAGCACCACCGCGCTTGGGGTTGACGCATGCTTTAATCGCGCCATATGGAGCCTATCAAACGCGCGATGGCAATCATGTTCTCATCGCCATTCAGAATAATCGCGAGTGGAAAGTATTTTGCGCGCAAGTGTTGCGCAAACCCGCGCTTGGCGAAGACCAAAGATTTGCCGATAATCCGAAGCGGGTAAAAAACCGTGATGCAATGGACGCGATAATCAACGCGGTATTCCAAAACAAAAATCGTGATGAATTGTTGGAGTTGTTGGATAATGCGCGGATTGCGTGCGCGCAGTTAAGTTCGGTGGCAGAGCTCTCCGAGCACGCTTGTTTGCGTAATCACGAAGTTAATTTTGGCGAAGCCACGGTGTCATTAGCAGATTTGCCCATCCGCATTGATGGTAGGCGTCCTACCGAAGTGCCATTATTAGATCAGCACGGGCCCGCCATTCGGCAAGAATTTCAAGCATAACCAAATCGTCATTTTTAATTTTTCATCGGAAAACTTCACACTGGAGAAAACAAATGCAAACCTATCAACACTACATCAATGGAAATTGGGTCGCCCCGGCATCGGGGAAATTTTTTGACAGCAGCAATCCGAGCGACGGGCAGAACTGGGCAAAAATCGCACACGGCAACGCTGCCGATGTGGATGCGGCAATGGCGGCGGCGAAGGCGGCTTTTGACGGTGGTTGGGGCGAGAGCAATCCGGCTACGCGTGGAAAATTACTATGCAAATTAGTTGCCTTGATTGAACGAGATTTAGAACATCTTGCGACAATAGAAGTGCGCGATAACGGTAAATTGATTGGCGATGTGCGCGCGCAAGTCCAGTATATGACCGAATCGTTTCGTTACTACGGCGGGCTCGCTGACAAAGTGGAAGGCGCGGTGATTCCCACCGAAAGAGACAACATGCTGAACTTTACCCGCTTTGAACCGCTCGGCGTAGTCGGGTTAATTACGCCGTGGAATTCGCCGCTGTTATTGATGGCATGGAAACTTGCCCCGGCGTTAGCGGCGGGCAATACGGTGGTTATCAAACCCTCGGAATATACTTCGGCGTCCACCTTGGAATTTATGAACATCATCAAAGAAGCCGGCTTTCCGCCGGGCGTGGTCAATGTGGTTTGTGGTTTCGGCGCCGATGTCGGCGAGGCATTGGTGGCGCATCCCGACATCGCCAAAATCGCCTTCACCGGTTCTAGTTTATCCGGCAAAAAAATCTACCAATCAGCAGCCGCAGCGATTAAGCATGTAACCCTTGAATTGGGCGGCAAATCTCCCAACATCGTTTTTGAAGATGCCAATATTGAAGCCGCGGTGATGGGTGCGATTACCGGCATCTTCGGATCCACCGGGCAGACCTGCATCGCCGGTTCAAGATTGTTATTGCAAAAATCCATCCATGACCAATTCGTTGCGCGGCTCATTGAGGTAGCGAAAGATGCGCGCATCGGTGACCCGATGGCCGCCGGCACGCACATCGGACCAGTTACCACGCCACCGCAGTATGAAAAAATATTGGAGTATATTGCGATCGCTAAAAAAGAAGGCGCAAACTGCGTGCTCGGTGGCGGTGCATATAAAGTGGAAGGCGCGCCGAATGGTTGGTATGTGCAGCCGACTATTTTCACCGGAGTGCATAACAAAATGCGCATCGCGCAAGAGGAAGTTTTCGGGCCGGTGTTGGCGATTATTCCTTTTGACAGCGAAGAAGAAGCGCTCGCCATCGGTAACGATGTTGAGTTCGGCTTAGCCGCTGGCGTTTGGACTGAGAACATCGGCAGATCAATTCGCATGACGCAAAAACTCCGCGCCGGCACAGTCTGGGTCAATACCTATCGCACCTTGAGTTATACCTCACCGTTTGGCGGCTATAAAAGCAGCGGTATCGGTCGTGAAAACGGCATTGATGCGATCAAGCAATATATGCAAGTGAAATCGGTGTGGATCGCGCATGAGCCGAGCACGGTTAATCCTTTTAGCGCGAGTTGATGCATGAAATGGCTATGAAATGACCATGAAATGAGCGGTGAAATGAGCGGTGAAATGAGCGATGAACTATGAAGTCAAGCATCAGGATATTCGCGAATCGGTGGCGCGATTGTGCGCTGATTTTCCGGGGGAATATTGGCGGCGATGCGACCGCGAACGCGCTTATCCCCAAGAATTTGTCGCCGCTCTGACCAGCGCTGGTTATCTCAGCGCGCTGATTCCCGAAATATATGGCGGCTCCGGGTTGCCGATTAGTGCGGCGGCGGCAATCTTGGAAGCAATACATCGCGCCGGTTGCAACGCCGCCGCTTGCCACGCGCAGATGTATACCATGGGCACCGTGCTGCGGCACGGCTCCGATGCGCAAAAACAAAAATACCTACCGAGCATCGCCGCTGGTGAAATACGCCTTCAAGCGTTCGGCGTCACCGAGCCCAACAGCGGCACGGATACCACCGCATTGCGTACGACCGCGCAAGTGCAAGGTGATTATTATCTGGTCAACGGGCAAAAGATATGGACTTCGCGCGCTGAGCATTCCGATTTGATGTTGTTGCTGTGCCGTACGACGCCGCGCGATAAAATTAATAAAAAAACCGAGGGGTTGTCAGTGTTGTTGGTGGACATGCGCGGAGTTTCCGATAAAAATATGTTGATTCGACCGATTCGCACCATGATGAATCATTCCACCACCGAAATTTTCTTTGATAACTTAGCCGTTCCCAAAGAAAATTTAATCGGCGAACAAGGCAAGGGATTCCGTTATATTTTATCGGGCATGAACGCTGAGCGAATTTTAATCGCCGCCGAATGCATAGGTGACGCCAAGTGGTTCATTGAAAAATCCACCACCTACGCAAACCAACGCCGCGTGTTCAACCGACCCATCGGTCAAAATCAAGGCGTGCAATTTCCCATCGCAAGCGTTTATGCCGACATGCGCGCCGCCGAATTAATGTTGATTGAGGCGATGCGATTATACGAGCAAGGCGCACAACCCGGCGAAGAAGCCAACCTCGCCAAACTGCTGGCGGCAGATGCTTCGTGTGCCGCCGCCGAGGCTTGCATGCAAACCCATGGCGGCTTCGGTTTCGCTGAAGAATACGATATTGAACGCAAATACCGCGAAGCCCGCCTATACCAAACCGCACCCATTTCCACCAACATGATTCTCAGCTATATCGCCGAGCATGTGTTAGGTTTGCCGCGTTCCTATTAAAATTTATGCGCATAAACTCGCCGCGCATCAACTCCATCAAGCAGGCTCAATCCATCAAACTCGGCTCAAAAATATCAATGGAAGCTTGGCGGCCGCGTAATACTTCGCTGCCTTTGGGGGTGTAGTGAAAACGTTGGTGGTCGCTGAGTTGCATGGTGCGTTCGGCGATTAGGATGGAGGTGTTGCGTTGTTTATTGAGCGGCTCTAAGCGCGCGGCGATGTTTACATTGTCGCCGTAGAGGGTATAGTTTAGGCGACCCGGCGTGCCGACAAAACCGCCGACCACATCGCCGCTATTGATGCCGATGCGCACTTTTAATTGGATGCCGGTGGAGAACGAGTGATTTTCAAGGCGTTGTTGAATTTCCAAGGCGGTCGCTACGGCGCTGGTGGCGTGTTCGGGATTCAATGACGGAAGATTAAAACTCGCCATGATTTTGTCGCCTTCAAATAGGATAATCACGCCGTTGTTGCGATCAATCGGTTCTGATATGAGTAAAAAATATTCGTTGATCGTGGTGATCAATTCATCTGGCAACAAGCGCTCCGATATGCTGGTGAATGAAACTAAGTCGGCGAACAAGATGGATGTTTCCCTGGTTTCCGTTTTCGAATCAATCAACGAGCCTTCGGTGGTGGCGATTTGAGCTGCGATGCCTTCGGGCACGAAGTGCGACAAACTTTTTGCGGTGCTACCCTCAACGATGGATTCAATCAACAATCGGCGGGCTCTGGAAATTGCCACGGCGAGTACTGTTGTAACCATCATAATTGAAATAATTTTATCCACTTCGCCACCGACTAACACGCGGTTGGAAGTTAGGTATTCCACATAATCGCGCGTGAGCATGGACATGCCGACATCGCCCATGATGGCGTATCCGACTAACACCAACCAGCCGGCCGAGCCGACCAGCCCGGATAACACGACAAACCCCGGTTCAAAACGCAGCGCGCGCAAGGCGATAAAAATGAATATGTAAAGTAGCGTCGGTGCTTTGAGATAAAACGACGGTGGTTGCCCGTATTGCAAGTGGAAGCACCAGATTAATCCGAGTAACAACGCCATATCGGCGAGGATGGATAGCACCAAAAACCACGAAGGCAAACTGGTTTTATGCGCCATCCATAAACGCAGGCAAGTGAATATGAAATACGCGCTGAGGAACACCGGCACTGGCTCAAACTCGGCGCCGGTGGGTGCGGTTTTCGGCGCGGCAAAATAAAGCATAGCAAAGGCGGTAAGGATGGCGAATTGAATCCAGCCAATCAGCCGCTCGCTACCGTCTTGTTGGCGTTTGATTGCGCTGCGGATGGCGGAAGGCAGCGCGTTATATTCTTTGCCGCTGGATAGCCAAGCGTGTTTTGACTGCGCAAATCGCAACAACCGCAGCAATCCAAATTCTTGGCGGGCAGGTTGGTGCGTCGTTGGAGTGGGATTGGTCATCAGGTCATCGGGGAAATGAATGCCACTAACTAAGCTGGTGAAATTATAGCGTAGCACACCCGCACTGGAATAACAGCCCCAATTCCCTTATCTCACGCCCGCCCCAACGCAAAGTAGGTTATGATTTCGCACTCGTTTTTATGCATATCTTCATGCAAATTTTATCGCATGTTTTTTGTGCATGCGGTAGCAGTTTTTCAAGCGGCAGTTATTTTTATCATCGCAAGCGGCGGTTACTTTTATCCTAATGAAACAATCCGGTCACGCACTTTCAACCAATCCCGATGCTGGTGTCGATGCCGGCAGCAATGCCGTCCAAAGACCTGCCGATGCTGCGCAGCGGTTGCCAACGATGAGCAACGCCGAGCTGGATTCAATTCATCAAGTGCGCGCGCATAATCAATACGGCGACGAACAGACCATCAATATCGTCGGCGAATTGCCGTTGACCATCAAGGTGGATGGCCGTGAATTGGTGACCTTGATGACGTTAGGCACGCATCCAGAAAAACTCGTGCTCGGCTATTTACGCAATCAGACTTTGTTTGAACGCCCCAGCGAGATTAAATCTATTATGGTGGATTGGGAACGCGAGTTGGCGGAAGTGACTACCGTGCAAGGCAACGGCGTGCCGAACCTTGATTCATTCAAGCGCACCGTCACCACCGGCTGCGGCCAAGGAACCGTGTTGAGTTGCGCGTTAGATAAATTATATGAACATCGCCTGCCACCCCGCGAAATTAAGCAGTCCGACATTTATCGAGTTCTCACGCAAGTCGCGCAATATAACAAAGCCTATCGCACCGCCGGCTCGGTGCACGGCTGCGGGTTATGCGTAAGTCACGAAGTGCTAATGTTTATTGAAGATGTCGGCCGACACAACGCCATGGATACCATCGCCGGTGAAATGTGGATGCAAGGAATGAGCGGTAACGACAAAATTTTCTACACCACCGGTCGCCTCACCTCAGAAATTATTATGAAAGCCGCATTCATGGGCATCCCAGTGCTGATCTCTCGCAACGGCGCCACCCACATGGGGTTTGAGCTTGCCGAAGAACTCGGAGTCACCCTAATCGCCCGCGCCAAAAGCCGCCACTTCGTCGCGCTCAACGCGAAAAATCTGGTGTTTGATCAGCCGCCACCGAGGCGCGGTGAAGTTGGCTAAAGGTATAAGGTTGTCAAGTGATGGTAAGGTGCTACAATCCCGCCCACCGCCGCGTAACAACCACCACTCAAACAACCACATAGAGAATTACAATGGAACGCGTTTTTATTTACTGGGATAACTCAAACATTTTCCACGAAGCACAACGTTTTGCGGAGCAGCGAGAGGAAAATCCTGATGCACGTTTTCTCGTGCGTATTCACTTTGATAATTTATTGCGTTTGGCGCATGCCGACCGCCCCCTTGAGCGCGCGCAAGCGGCTGGTTCCTTGCCGCCGGAGATGCAGCAATTGTGGAATCGAATGGAAGCCAAGGGTGTTGATGTTATGTTGTTTAACCGTGGTGGGCATAATTTGGGCGAGCAAGAAATGCCTGATCACTATTTGCAAAAGCGCATGCTGGAGGATGCGCTGGATTACAACGGCGACCCCGGTATTGCCGTTCTATTGACTGGCGATGGTGCTGGTTATCAGGAAGGTGCGGGGTTTCATAGCACACTGGAACGAATGCACAAGAAAGGCTGGCGGATTGAAATTCTTTCTTGGGCGCATTCATGCAAGCAAGCGATGCGGCGTTGGGCAGAAAAGAACGGTAAATTCATTGCGCTGGACGATCATTACGATTCCATTACTTATTTGCGTCCGTCCAACCCCGGCTATGCCATAGTGTTGCCACGGCATGCCGCCCCGTTAGATTTATCACACCGAATCTAACCATAGATAGTACCATTTTAAGCATTAATCTCTGCACGAGATGCGATGCAGATGTCATGACAAGCTCCATGCAAACGCGAGAGCAAATTTCCATACCCGCACAATTACAGCAAGGCAGTCGTAAATTTTCACTGCCGGCTGAGCTTACGCTTGCCGATGGCGAAATTTTGCGGTGCACTGAAATGCTGCGGGTGCTTACCAATAAGCGGGTGGTGATGAAAGCGTGTTGGCGGGGGCGGGTGGTGTTGGTTAAATTGATGTTGAATACTGCATCCGGGCGGCGCGACTTACGGCGGGAATTGGCGGGCAATGAGATATTAAAAGCCGCCAAGATAATGACTCCTGAATTATTGTTGACTACCCGTAGTGCGGACGAAAATAAAAATAAAAATAAAAGTCATGTCATGGCGCATGTTCTGGTATTTGAATTTGTGGAGCATGCGCAACGCTTTGGAGATTTATGGCGGGATGAGGAAGCACAACGAACAGAAATCGCCGCGATCACTTTGCGGTTGATTGCCAATTTGCACGGAATAGGTTGCATTCATACCGACCCGCACTTGGATAATTTTTTATTGGTGAATAAACAATTATATGTAATTGATGTTGGCTCAATAAAACGCTGCGTTCATTTTGATCGTTTGTTTGGTGAGTGGCAGCGGCGAAACTTGGCGTTTTTTATCGCGTATTTTAATTCAACTTGGCAAAAAAAATTAGTGGAAATGTTATCGCAAAACTACGCAGAAGCTACGCACTATCGTCAGCTCGCACGTTCCATCAAACAAGCATCACAGCGGCGACATATAAATTATATGAAAAAATGTTTCCGCGAATGTAGTGATTTTTCTACGCATAAAAGTTGGTATAAAAGAGCGGTATGGAAGCGCGCCGAATATAGCGATGCTCTCAAAGCATTTTTACAAACCCCCGATGCGTGGATGAAAAAAGGCGCATGCTTAAAAGATGGCAATTCAGCGACGGTAGTTCGCGTTCCATTAGGAACACGGCAAGTGGTCATCAAACGCAACAACCGAAAAAATATTTTCCACTGGGTGCGGTGTTTGTTTCGTAGAACGCGCGCGCGTGATAATTGGTATAACGCGCACTTGCTCGCCAGCGGCGGCATCGCCACACCCGCACCGATTGCCTTCCTTGAAACTCGCTGGGGAGCGTTGCATTTGGGCGGTTATTATATATGCGCTTTTAACCCCGCTTTATCGTTGGCGAAAAAATATGAATCGCAAAGCGGCGTATTCCCAACCGAGAAGGAGCTCGCATGGCTTCGCGAGTTATTCATCAACTTGCGCCGCGCGCGTTTGTATCATGGTGATTTGAAAGCATCCAATTTGTTAATAAGCGATAGCGGGATTGAAATTATTGATTTGGATTCGGTTAAACAATGCACCACCAGAAATTGGTGTGCGCGAATACAAAAAGATCGCGACCGCTTTATGGAAAACTGGAAAGATAATCCGGTATTGCTTAAATATTTTTCAGAAATGCTGGATTCCATCGATTGAATAATCCAAACTTATGTTCAGCGTTATGCATTCCTTCACACCCTAACGTTATCCCCTAATTCCCCGGCGGGAAATCCGCTGTGCGCGCCGCGCTATTTTCAACCAAAACCCTCGGTCGGCGCGCAGTTGCGATAAATTTTTATCGCTATACACTGCCATAAACCGCAGCAAATCGCGGGATGTTAAGCCAATCGCCAACGCCGAGAAATATACCCCGCCTAAATCTTTAACAATCCATCGCAATGGTGTTTTTTTGCGTATTTGTGCGCGATGAAGATCAATTAAATACAGTCTCAAATTTTCAGCATTCAGATTTTTACGACCCATAGAAATATCAACGAGAATGTGACACAAATAAAAGTCGCGATGATTAATGCCATTTTCATGCAGCGTACGAGCAATCTCAGCGACCGCGCGAATCGCGGCTTGCTTGAGTTGGAAATTCGCAGGATGTTGTGACGAATTCGCAAACAAACTTTCCACGCCTATCGTATCCACCAATTCATTCGTAATTAAAAATGAAAGTTGTTTTGCTGGATTGAATCCGCGGCGGCCATAGCCAACCGCCGTCATGGTGCGCAAGCCAATTTGATGTAGTTTTTGGATGGCAAGCCATTCATTACTTGCGCTGATTACTGGCAATCTCAACTGCAATAAATTTTTGATGATTTCACCCCAGCCGACACCTTGATGCAGTTTCAGAAAATAATGTTTTTCACGAAGCGCAAAACGCACGGTACGCCGCCCTTCCTTTTCACGAAACACTTCGCCTGGCTGTCGTTGCGCACGTGTGAATGCGCAATCTTCGCCCCACGCATCGGCAATTTCTTTTGCGAGATATAAAGTCATCGGATTGTAGTCAACTAAATTTATTGGGCAGCGAAAATTTCTTCTATGCGCCGGCAAGCATGCGCCGGCATATCATAAATATCGGCTGTATTAGAAAAATTGCAACCGCGCGTTCGCCATGCAGTCGGTTGCGATTCAAGCAATCGTACTACACCGCCATTAAAAGCAGACTGATCAAACGGCGATGGCAACACTTCCCCCATGCCCTCGTCGGTAATATAATGCGCGTATCCGCAAATATCGGTGGTAATCACTGGCAAACCGGCAACCATTGCCTCCAGCAAAACTGTCCCGGTATTTTCCGCGCGCGCTGGATGCACCAATAAATCGGCACCCAATAAAAACTCGGCAACATCATCCCGCCCAAGCAAAAACTGCACGCGATCATTTACCCTAAGTTGTCGCGCGAGTTTTTGGTATGGTTTTATTTTACCGATACCGATCACAAACAATTGTGATTGCTTGCGCACAAGTTCAGGCAACGCCGCAAACGCGCGCAAAGTTCGGTCAACGCCTTTGGTGCGAAATCCAGAACCGACCGTAAGGAGCAATTTATCATTAATATCAAGTTTCCATTGTGCGCGGAAATGTTTGCGCCGCACCGTGGCATTCGCGCCGGCGATTCGGTCGCGGGAAATGCCCGGCGGGAGAATGGTCATGCGCGCATTTGGCGTAGCGTAATAATCTTGATAAATCCGCATTTGGTTCTTTGCGATCATCAGAATTTCAGTGGCAGATTGGCGACCAAAAACCGCGTTTTCAAAGATAAGAAAATGCCGGCAGCGCGGCGATAAACGGTACCACCAACCGCGCCGCTTCGCTTTATCGGCAAAGCATCCATCAGCGGCATAATAGACATCAATCGCCGGCATTCGGTTGAAACCGACCAGCAAATTCGGCGCAAAATCAGCGATTGCATTTTTGAGTTCCCCGACAAACTCACGTTGCCTTGCATGATTAGTGCGCGCCGCCGGTGGCAATATATTCACTTTTATTTCGGCATCCATTATTGCATTTCGCGCACCGCGATATTCCCCAGCATACACCCGCACCTCATGCCCGCGCCGCCGACAAGCGCGCGCGATGGCAATCAAATCCCGAGTCAAGCCGCCGTGCGGAAACCAAGTGAATAATGCGAAGGCTAATTTCATGTTAAAAAAATCTCCACCGTCGGTGGTAACGCTTGTGGTGAAAATTATAATATAACCGCGTTATTCCGGCAGGTACTCAAATACAAATTTTTTGGTGAAGCGTGACCTATAAAATCCTTGTCGTATTTTATTAAAAATTTCTTCGTCAATTGGCAATTTCAAAGAGCAGTTTTTATTTTTTATTTCGTCAAGCAAGTGTTGGACAAGCCTGGTCTGTGCGAAGCGATAAAATACATAACTCTCTTTTGTGATAAAAAGATGGTCGCCCGCTTGCAGAATGCAAGTAGTATCGTCATATGTGTTTTTACACGAGGTGATAGACACCAACAACACCATACCTGCCAGTGTCGGATTGCACATTACTACATGTAAATGTTTTTGCGATCCATCTTGTGCTGGTCCAGATGGTATTAAAACAGTATCTCTGACCATAATTTGAGATAGCGTCATTGTGCAAAATGCAAACCCATAAATTTTGCGATTTTGACTTCTTTTGCCAACGCATTTGCTTCGCGTTTTTTATTACCAAGGGCGGTAAAAATATCTACTGGGTTAATCGGCATAACACTCGCTCCGTGCTCTTCTGGGTTATTCCATTCAGCACAATGTTCATGCGTGTAGTCGCGCAATTTCCATTGATCCATTTTGCCAAATTTTTTCCAAATGGATTTTAATACGCCCAAATCCGCTTTACTAATTCGGTTGAGATCGTTGCGCTTAAATTTGTGTTGCAATGCAACCATGTGATTTGTGCGATTGCTAATCCAACTATCCCAAATTTTTCCTTGCTCACCGTCTATCGCACCATTAATTAGATATAAGGTGCGCGATAACACCGGACCATTTCGCATAGCAACGAAATCATCAAATGAAATTGGGTGACCATAAAGATGCATGGACTCGCGGTCAGCAAGATACATCAGTTTTACCAACTTCAATACATGAATCTTTGAATTGGTTTCGGCATTAGTAAAAAACGCCGCCATCTGTGCAACAGTGTGTGCTGTAAACATTGGATTTAATATAGGTAGGTTTTGTTGTTTGGCTGATAGTCAAATTTTTTCTGGACTGTGGAATTTTGCGTCAATTTGGCAAGCTGCGTGGCTTGCTCCGCCTTGCTTGCGATGATAGCAATTGTTTTGCGCCATCCTGCGCAATTTCCATCCACTCTGGAACGCTATCGGCTTGCACCACCAGCCCGTGCACATCTTTGCTGGTGCCGAGATAGACACCCTCGGGTAATTTTTCAATGGATAGATTTATGGTTTTTTCCATGACAATAAATATTAAAAAGCGACTGGAATAGTATGGGTTAATCCCTAAATGAGAGACGCTTGGCGACTCATTCCAGATGCGCTACAAAAATAACCGATTAAAACTATAAAATCAACCGAATAGCACACGAAATCCGCCTTATTTTCTACCGCCCACTATTGCTACTATAACTAATCGTGGATTCTGTGCCAGTTTGTTTGCCGATGAGTGGGGCGATGGAATAGAAGGTTAGCCGTCGCCGTAGTATTGGCGGCGTTGTAAATCTACTCGGCGGTGGCGTTTGTAGCCGCGTTTTTTGTTTGGAAGCGTGTTAATGAATGCGTAATTTCAATTCAATGGCGTGAAAATTTCATGCGTATTGCGAAAATTAATTAAGGATATCCCATCGCTGAATGAAATATTTTCACCGTTATACACTACATAACTTTTTTCAAGCGGATGATGCTTGGCTGAAAACTGCACCAACGATTTTTTGAAACTATCATCAAAAGTAGCCGCCGATTTTATCTCCACCCCGATAAGATTGCGCGCGGATGGATGTAATAAATCAATCTCCGCACCATGACTATCGCGATAAAAATACAAGTTAGCATCTACCCCGAGGTTATAACGTGCTTTTAACGCTTCCAGTACAACTAAATTTTCAAATAAATTCCCCACTAACGGGTCGCGCACCACTTGCTCGGCTTTTTCTATCCCCAAAAGATACGCGAGTAATCCAGTGTCGGTAAAATAATATTTGGGCGATTTGATTACACGCTTTCCAAAATTTTTATAATACGGCCGAATCTTGAAAACAACAAAAGATGCTTCCAGTATGGCAAGCCAGTCGCTGATGGTTTTGGCATTAACCCCGACATCATTGGCGAGCGATTGGAAATTAACTAATTGACCAACTCGCCCGGCTAACAAGCGAATGAATTTATCAAATAGATCGCTGTTTTTAAGATTGATCAGTTGACGAACATCGCGCTCAATATAGGTGCGATAGTAATTAGCATGCGCCAAATTGGGGCGTTGATTTTGTGCATAGATGCGCGGTAGAAATCCAGTGAATAAATATTCCTCAAAGGAAGCAAGTGGACGATTCGCCGCTTCCAACTCAGCAATGGAAAACGGCAACAGGTTGAGAATAGCAGTGCGCCCGGCAAGCGATTGTGTGATTGCCGCACGCAATTGAAGTTGGTGCGAACCGGTCAACACAAATTGCCCGGTGGTATTCGCATCATCAATGATTCGCTGCAGATAACTCAGCAAATGCGGTGCGCGCTGGATTTCATCAAAAATAACTTTGTCGCGATAACGGGCGAGGAATGCTTTTGGGTCGCCGCTTGCGAAACTAAGCACATCGGGCGATTCCAAACTGACATATTGATAGTCGTTTAATGCGTGCCTAACTAACGTAGTCTTGCCAGCCTGCCGCGGACCCAAAACAGTCACCACCGGATATTCCGTCAGTAGTCGTAATAACTCAGCAGTGAGAAATCGCGGTATCATTCGCGTATTCTATTCTGTGTAAATCCAGAGTTCAACTCTTGATTTGCACAAAACTCTATGACATTCATGATATCCACCAAAACCGAATGCCCATACTCCGTCATTCCAAACAATCACATAGCGGATTTAGATCCATGTATCCAGCACCGTTAAAACCACACCCACCGCACAAAGTCATTAACAACATGATTCCATTCCAAACAACCACATAGCGGACTTAGATACAGGTATCCAATGTTGTTAAAACCACACCCAACTGCACAAAATCATTAACAACATAATCCCATTCCAGATAACCACATACCGGACTTGATCCGGTATCCAGTGCCGTTAAGGGGCGATATCAAGGGCATGGAAGGCGGCGTATTATCGGTATAACGGTGGGTATTGTTTTGCAAGCATTTCAGCCCCAATGTCGTTCCCGCAGTGTATATCTGCAATCTCGCACGAAGCGCGTTTAATGCCGTGCGCCAGCACTCTCCACGCCGTTATTTCAAGCGATCTGTTGTAGTCAAAAAATTAGCAATCTCGTGCGCTATTTCTACGGCGGTTCGGACGAATTTGGTATTTGAGTTACTCATACACTGATAGAATTTTATGGATATCTGCAAGTGAAATAAATGAACTCAGTGGATGAACTCCAGGTTCAACTATTGCTTCAAACTCTTTATAAACAAAATCCGCTTTATTATGCCATTGAATGTCGACCTGGTGAAATGATGATTTGCATAACCACTCTAATATGTAGAGAACGTATTCTATTTGGTTGTCGTATATTGAAATCAATTTTTCATCCTCGGTCGGAATTTTTACAACTCCGAATTCGTCCATAATCGGTTTTTTTGGCATCACCACATAAGTAGGCAGTTTTTGTAAACGCTTTATAAACGCAAGGCGTATTTCATCGTTAAATGAATCTGTCTTTTCGGAAACTTGAATAAGAATTTGTGTGCCGACAGATATTGACAGCAAGTCTTTTTGTATAAGTTTATTTAACCCAGTTACAAAATTGCCTTGTTGAATTTGATCTTGCGATACTTTTATTTGTTCTTTAGTTTTTTAATTTGCTCTTGCGCTTTAGAAATTTGTTGCCGCGTATCATATGTGCGGAAAAACCAAAGAGCAGTAACTATTGGCAGAGAAAGCAGTGACAATTTAAAATACTGCTTGCCAGCATCTGTAAATCCCAAGTAGCAAGCGATAACATCACCCCAGCATTTAATCAGAAATCCGCCAAGAAGAAGTGCTGCAAATAGGCATGTGAATCTGCACGATTTACTTTCAATAAATCGTATTAGCAAATTTATTATTTCACTTTTTATTTTAGAAATAGTCATTTTATTTTAATCGTTATTTGCTTTTTTTATTTGCAAGCGGTGATTCTATGCTTGCCAGCATATTATGCAGTGAATCCGATAAAAATTCTTGACTAATAATGCAATTTTTAGAAACTTTCCACCCCAACCCATTAGCGCCAATGCCAGCATATGCAATAGGGGAATCTGTCTTCTTGTGTCTTTTGCTGGCTTCCAATTTAGCCAACGGTATTCGCACTCGCTCAAATTGTTTTTTAGTTTCGTGGATTATTTTGATAGCATTTTCTGCTGTCAAAGAATCGTCTTCTCGCACACGCTGAGAAATCATTCGCACCAATTCATAAGCACCAAGAACCCACAAATGTGCTTTTATTTGATAATGCTCTAACATCAGTATTTCGTAACAATCTTCTTTTAGCGAGCCATCTGCATTATATATATCATCTTTCCTAATGCCTCGTAACTGCGCATCGACAATGCCTAACATTTGAATGTGATGTGGAATTACTTCGGCGCTATCGGCGTCGCGTATCCATCTGAATGAGACACGCACCCAGTCTTCGTATCGCTCTTTGTTCATGCGTAATTTCAGCCGTGAGTGATATCGTGATAATCGTCCATCATTTTTTTTATTTCTATCAGCGAAATGTTTTTGGGCAGCCTTTTGTTATTAACGAATTTCGAGGTGCTTTTTAATTCAGCAATTCCAAAATCCATTTCTGGGACATCAATAGATTCTTTATCCATATCTTTTCCGTGATTTTCTGCATGCCTCAGTATCCATTTAAAAATATGGGGAAGGTAGTTTAGTTCGGGTTGGAAAATTGAGTATCCAGAAGATGAATTTTTAGAACTGTGCATGGGTTTTGGCAATTTCTGCATACGTTTTATAAAAGCAAGACGGATATCTTCATCAAAACCACTGGTTTTTTTGGAAACTTGGATTAACAGTTGAACACCAATGGATATACTGAATGAATCTTGCTTGATTAGTTTATTCAGACCACTTACAAAATTTCCTTGTTGAATTTGTTCTTTTGCTTTTTCAATTTGTTGTCGTGTGTCGTAGGTTCGAAACCACCACAACACAATCAAGACCATATGCGACAGGATAAAAATTTCAACCCAACTTGTTACATGTCCTCCATTAGAAAAAACACATCGCACAGTGCCATGAAAGAAGTCCCACCAACCCACCCCTGAACATGCTGCCACCACCAAAAAAAGGATGCGCACGCATTTTTTTTCAATAAAAAGTTGTTTATTTGACTTTTCTGCTGCCCTTTCCAATTTTCGTATCAAACGACCAAGAGGGGGGTAGTTAATGGACAACTTCTCTCTGAATGCTTTTGGTTTATATCCATAGTAATCTGCAATATAAATCACCAGCAGACCCGACAGACAAAAAACGATTACCAAAGACCATAAAGTGTCAAGTATCATGATTAATCTCCTAATGAAAAAGTAAAATTAAAAACTGCCGAATTCTTTGGCTGCCATTATAATCCCCGCAACACCTCAACCGCATCCCGCTCAAAATCAATCCTCTGCAAATCAACATACAAATTAATTTGGCGCATGGTTCTAATGGCGGGGTATTTGGTTGGTTAGTTTGTGTATGAGTTGGAGGTATGGTTTATTGCTGTGCAGGGCTAGGCGGATTCGGCGAGTGAGTTTTAGTTTGCGGGTTATGCTGTTGATGTTTGCGCGGATTTATCAATGGCGTCTTGCACCACTTTGCGCGGGAATAATAATCGGCCGTTTTTGGTGTGTATGCCGCTGCCGGCGGTGATTATTTTAATACACGAAGGAATCGCCCGCGAAAACCCGACATTTTCCAGCAAATCAAAAATCGCCGCATCAATCCGCCGCATATCCGCCTCAGTCAACGGCAAAAACCGCCCACCCGTTTCCCAGGATCAACCGGCTTATTTTCCTCGGTCAACGGCATCGCCCGCAACGCCTTGCGCGCGATTATTCCGCCTGTTCTACGATTTGACATGATAGTTTGACCGGTTGGGTGATTATGTTAATGGTAAATAGTGAATTGGCGGGTTCAGTCGAGTGCGGCGTGTTATCCGCAAGGTTGGTGATCTTTTGCAAGCATTTCCCCAAATTGTTCGCCCGTTTTCACCATTCTTAATTTGCCGACAACGCATCAGCCTTCGTTATTTAGCCAGCCGAAAACGAATTTGCAATAGTCATTATAGGTGCTCTCCTCAACTTGAATTTTAGACTCGCGGCACAGTCCGGGGAGGGCGCGTTGGAATTGTTGGTAGCGGTTGTTGATGCTTTTTCCGCCGGGGATAGTTCTTTGTCCGGAGAAGTCACTGAAGAAATTGCGAATGCAGGTTATTGCTTGCGACGCACTGTTCGCATGTGCGCGGATGTCTTGTCCAGAAATATCGGATATGAATTTCTGGTAACGGTACTGTTCCGTATCTAAAATTAAAATTCTCTTTTGCTTGTGAAAAGATTCTCCAAACTTTCGTGCACCGATGAATACGCCCAATTCTAATGGCATATTAAATCTTGGAAGATTATTGTTATCTAATTCTGTACGCGATATATCATGAACACCGAATTTAGATTTTTCTATTAAACATTTTATGTTATCAAATCTGGTCTGCCCGCTTTCGCCCATCTCAAGTGCGCATCGGGGAAGGAATCCGCAATCAATAATGGCGAAAATAACTGCGTAAAAAATTGGGTCGTAGCCTTCGTCAAAAGGGCAATTAATAAATACATTTCTTGTGTAACGCGCGTCCATGCTGATCTCCGGTTTAGATTATTCGGTAGTAATTCCCATTTCCTTTTTCACCTTCTTTACGGCGCGTTTGATTTCGGACATGGGGATTGACGACTTGCCCGGTGGTTCGAGAATCACTCGGGTCCAGCGTGCTTTCCGTTTTGCTGATTTAGCTACTAATTTTTTTTGGGTTGGCATGGGGTATCTCCTATTCAAGGGTTATGGACGCGGTTGATGGGCGAGCATAGCAGAGATTTTGGGCGGTTTGGCAAGATATTTCCAATCCTCCACCACATGCACCGCCCATCTATCGTGCCACGGCATTCCTGCACATACATCCGAACGCTATGCCCGCATTGTTGGCAAACTCGCGTTATGCTAATTGAATCGCGGGTTAAGCCGCCGTGCGAAAACCAAGTGAAGGATGCAAAGATTAGTCTCATCATAAAAAACTCGCCAAGTTGGTTAGGGGGTTGATTTGGGTTGTGTGGGGTGGGGTTGGTTTGAGAATTTGCGTTTAGATTCTTCTTGCCTTCTGGTTTCGCCTATCTTTTTTCAATTTTAATTGGTGATGGTTATAATCATCCATTGCCATTTTTATTTCGGTTAGGAAAATAGTTTTTGTCGATAAATCTGTATCTATAAAACCTGTGGTGCTGTCTAATTCGTTAATTATATAATCCATATTAGGAACATCAACATTTCTGTCATCCATATATCGCCATTGTTTTTTTGCATATATCACTATCCACTCAAAAATTTGAGGAAGGTATGTTAAATCTGGATCTGAAATTGAGTATGGAGTCGGTTTGAGTTTGATGAAACGATTAAGATCTGGTAGTTTTTGTATGCGTTCTATAAAAGCAAGCCAGATGTGTTTATCAAAATTATGAGTGTTGTGTGAAACTTGGATTAACATTTGAACACCAAGAGATACACTGAATAAATCTGGTTTGATTAAATTACTCAGTCCGTTTGTAAAATTAACTTGCTCAATTTGTTCTTGCGCTTTCGCAATTTGTTGTCGTGTGTCGTGCGTTCTAAACCACCATAATGCGAGTAAGACAGGGACTGAAAGGAGAATAATCTCTACCCAGCCGGTCACATTTTGATTTTCGACAAAAGTCTCTCGCACCCACACATGCTGGGATTGCCACAAATGCCAACCTGAAATTGCTGACATCGTTAAAATAACAAGACGAACCAATTTATTCTCAATTATCATTTTCATATCCTCGGCTTGGGTTATTAAAAATATAAAGCAAAGTGGATTTTATCTTATTAGGTTTTCAATTTGCAGAGGTTTGATTGCGTCGTTCTCAAAATCTATGGTTTGTAGGTCTTCGTATAGATTGATTTGGCGCATGGTGCGGATGGCGGGGTATTTTTTGGTTAGTTTGTGCATGAATTGGAAGTATAGTTTATTGCTGTGCAGGGCTAGGCGGATTCGGCGGGTGAGTTTTAGTTTGCGGGTTATGCTGGTGATGTTGGCGCGGCTTTTGAATTGAGCGAAGGGCATGTAACTTTCCGCTGGCTGTGTGCGTTCGGGTTTTAAATGGCTCAAGTGAATATACAAAATGCCGATGTATTCGGCTGGCACTCCGTAACGATATTTCTGATTTAAATGTTGGGTGATTTTATGATTGACAAAAAATGATCTGGCATCAATGCGGTGATACCAATGGTCACCATTGCCGCCGAACGGTTGCGGCGTGGCAGTCATACCCAATTCACCGTCTTGATTACGCATTACATTCAAACCAGAGAATAAAAATATCTTATCTTTATTATCTGCGAATTCGCTGCGAATTTTTTTAATGGCGGGGATGAGTTTATGCGGAATGGCAAGGTGGTCGGCGTCCAGTTTAGTGGCGATGGAATAGGTGCATTTACTCAAGGCAAAGTTGTAATAATTTGCCGAACTATGCACATCATCATCGCGCCCAACCATCGTTGCGTGTTCGGGCGTACGCACTGGATGCACTTTTGGTAAATAAGGAAACACTTTTATTTTGTCCGGGTTGTGCTGTTGTAAATCCAGCAAAATGTTAATCGTGTCGTCGGTGCAGTCGTTATAAACGGCGATTATTTCATCATAAAAAGGTAAGTGGCTTTCAATTGCTAATCTAACAAATTGCTGTTCGTTTTTGATTCGCATATACGCGGATATACCGAATGGACGCGGGCGGGTTAAGTCGGCATGGTTGAATTGGAATTGGGCGTGGTCGGTCACTATAATTTCCTCATTAATTGATTAGCAGTATTTTATGCGCCAATAGTGTTTATAAAATTCGTAATATATTGTGCGCATAATATATTTTATAGCTATCGGTTTTCGCGCATACCAAGTTGGATTGGTTATGGAATCACCTTTGCCGATAAACATTTTGCGCCGCCAGATTCGCCCGCTATCTATCACAATGGCATTGTTTGATTCGCGCAGTATAATTTTATCATTCGGATATTGCATGCGCACTTTTCCAAATTGAAATTCAGGGTCTTTGGTGGTATCAAATTGTAACAGCATTTTTTTAATGAATGCGGTACGGAATAGGCCGGGGTTAAGTGAAACCGATTTGAGTTTGTGTTGGTTTGGAATTCTGTTGAGTACATAACTACCAACATCATTATCGTCAAATACTTTCATTATTTGTTGCGGGGTGATATTTTCTTTCAAAATCCAATCGTCTTCTAAATGAAGAAAGAATTCGGTATTAACTTGCTGCCAACCCCATTGCACTGCTGCCGAAAATGATGCTTTGCTTGGTGTTCGGTAAAATACTTCGTCAAAGTATTCGCGGCAGATATTCACCATATCCATCTGCGTATTTTTTTCTAATTCGCCCACTGGATCTACATTTATAATTATTCTGCAATCAAATTGATATAAGAATTTTTTACAAAATGATGCAAGCGTCAAGCGTAAAATATCAGCACGCACGGTAGCAGTGATTACTACATCTAATTTGGTTTTAATTGTCATTTTACAAAATCAATCCCACCATCAAACCAATAAGAAGCGCGGCCAGCAAAAACATAATCCGTTCTCGGTTAATTCGGTTTTTGCGTTTTGCAAGTTGGGCGTTATTTCTGATAGTGGAAATTGCGTATATTTGCTCACTGGTAATCCGTTTTGCATCACTCAAGTTTTTAATGCCATGTTTGACTTTCAATTGTTCAAATAAAGATTCGGAATCAAAGATTGCGTTCTTGTCAAATTCCTTGTGATGTCGCCCCATTTCATTGGATAAGTGAATGGAATAAGTAGTTTGGAAAAACGCAATGTCTTCTGCGTAGGTATTATCAAATGCGGTATGCCATGCAGCAAAACTAATGGGCAGAAAATAATAAAAAGGAAAAACATGCTTTTGCATTGTGTGTTCTTTGATGGCTTTTGTTAGTGCTATTGGACCACCAATCTCACCCCAACCACTATTGACTTTATCTTGGAATGAGTGGAAATTTTGCTCCAGTGCCACTATAAATGAATGCCCTTTTGGAAACATCATTACTGCGTTTGTACAAGTATGCGAATTTTCAGCCGCTACAATAATTTGCTCTGGCTCAAAATCAAATGGCTCAAGGCAAATTATATCCATATCCACCCAAATACCACCACGCTTGGCTAATAATGCCAATCTAAACCAGTCAGCGAAAATGGCATAACTCCCGGTTTTGTGTAGAAAGATTTTATCGGCGAATAAAATTTTATCAGCATCTCTTATGATTGTGCCATCTGGTACGCCACCGATATAGGTATATGTGTATAGATGAAATTCGTGACCATTATCAAGGAATGATTGAATGCAAAGTTTTTCTACATTGGTTAATTCATTACCAATCCAGAGAGATTGAATTATGGGAAGTGTCATTTATTTCAATTCTTGGTTAATTAAACAATTTCATTTAAAAAATCAACCCAACCCCAACGCCGACCAGAAATATCAACGCCAGCACAAAGGGAATGGTTTTAATCAGTTTGCGTTTCTTGGTTTCTTTTTTCTGCACTTCGCTGGTGCGATAATCAATAAACGCTTGTGCAACTTCTTGGTGGGTTATTGAAATATCGCTCATCGGAGCGATGTTGTGTTTCTTTTTTAGCAATTCAAAAACAGAATCTAGCGGAAAGTTTGTATTCTTGGTAAATTTCGGTTGGAAATTGGCAAGATGCCGGGTTAATCCATTGGCAATATGCATTCCAAATGCGGAAGTCGTATACGCACCGACGCCGATGCCACCGCCAGATTCGAAAATATGCGTCATCGGTATAGATTCCAGCGGAAAAAAAGTAGATGTAGGTAATGCAGAATCAAAAAGATTATGCCGGCGCAATACGGGGGCGAGCAGATAATAAAAATCGCCATAACGAAGTTTTTCACGGTTTTTGGTAGTCGCACAAATGCCGGCTAACTCACGCACGATTTCATGCCCAGCGGGGAATTTAATAACGCCAGCGTATATTTCACCGCCATCATCGTGCGCAAAAACAATATCTTGTTGCAAGTCAAATGGTTTCAAGCAAACATAATCCATATCCACCCAATAGCCACCGTGCTTGGTAAGCATTTCATAGCGAAACCAATCGGTAAAAGGACCAATACGCCCATCTTTACAATAAAAAATATCACTTGCAGGCAAAATATCATTGCCATCTTTTACCATCGCACCGCTGGGAATGCCGACAACATCGCCATAGGTGTATAAATGATATTCATGCCCATGATCAAGGAATGATTGAATGCATAATTTTTCTAAATTGGAAAGCGGGGCGTCAATCCAGAGAGATTGGATTATGGGGAGATTCATTTGACTTTTTTGGCGGTGAGTTGATTTTTAAGGTTTTTTATTATTGCGTGGCATTCGTCTTCGTTTTTCTTGTAAGAATCACAACGTTTTTTTAGGGCAATCAAAAATTCTGCAGTAGCATCTTTAACACCGTCAGTATCTATTTCACGTTTAAAGATAACAATTAATCCTAGCAAAGTTAAAGTATTAGCGCGTGAAATATTTTCTAAAATTGTTACACAATCTTCAGGGATTTTAATAAATAGACCATCTAACACGTTCTCTATATTACTAAAAACTCTATTAACTACATTGAGCCCACTATAACTAGGATTTTTATAAAAATTATCAATGCCGATATTATCAATAGCGTCCAATAATATTTTGACATGAAATTGCAAACGTTTGCATATAGCGGCGAGTTTTATAACTGAATCAATTTTTTCTTGTTTGCGGGTACGGTCGTCGCGGGCAATGGCATCACATTGTTGCTGGCGCATAATCTTTTTAGCAGCATGCGATTGCCAACTTGCTATACCAATGGCAGCAAAAATTGCTACCACTGAACCAATCGCTTGCACCCACGCTGGCGTCAACAATGTCTGCCAACAAAACATTATTGCAATCTCCATTTCATCAGCCAGATATTCCGTATAATTTTCCAACTCATGCTCTTTGCCTTTGCTATTTTTTGATATTCGTTTAATGCTTTGGCATAACGGTTAGTTTTCTTATATGCACTTGCTAAAAATTGAGCGAGTTGTAGTTGGTCGGTGGCGGATAGATGTTTTTGATAGGTTTCAATGCCCTGATTGGTAACTTCGGTGCGTATTTCATCGGTCAAGTTGCCTTTAATGTTGTTTACGGCTGCCAGTCGGTATAACTCGGTGGGGATTGGGTTTTTGTTGGTCATGGATTGGTCATGTTTTCTATATACATATAAAGATTCTAGCAAGTTGCGAATTAAAGATATGTCGTTTGCTATGCGTAACCATAAATCATAATCCTCGCAAATAGTAAACCATTCATCGTAGCCATTCACTTGCTCTAACACGCTGCAGCGCATCATCGCCGATGCACCGATTACTATATTGAGATGTAGCAATTTATCCAGCGTCACTTGTTCTGGCATAAATTTATACGAACCGATTTTTCCCTTGTGGTTAATGGTTTGAGTGTTTGTACCGAGTACGCCGACTTGTGGGTTTGCGCACATAAATGCAAGTTGCTTGGTAAACCTTGCGGGGTGACTCCAATCATCCGCATCTTGTCGGGCGATAAATTCACCTTTGGCATTTTTAATACCGATATTGCAAGAAGTGGCGAGTCCAAGATTTCCCGGATTTTTAATTACCCGAATGCGCGGGTCGGTAAATCCATTTGCGATTTCAAGGGTTTTATCGGTGCTGCCGTCGTCAATAATCAGTATTTCAAAATTGGTAAAAGTTTGTGCAAGTATCGATTCCATAGATTGCACAAGATATTTCTCGGCATTGTAGGCGGGTATCACTACGGATATAACCGGGGCGGGCTTGGTCATTGTGTTGCGCGGTTGTGGTTGGCGGGAAATACGACGGGATTATACTAAAAAAACCGCCCTGTTGTAGGCGGGTTTTGGTTGGTGATCTCAATTTTTGAACTTGCGGCCAGTAACATACAAATGGGGCGTGATGGTACGAGAGTCTATTGTTTGTCCGGACTGCACATCGGAAAATACCCATCCGTCAGCGCTAAGATTATTCATTTCTTGCTCCAGCAAGTTAAGTTCCGCTGTTGGTCGGTTAAGTATTTTGTATTCTATAACTTTTCCATTCATCGTAATGCCCTCCTCGGGCTGGTTATGCTGACTTCGGCAGCGTTAGAAAACCCGCCCATCCACTATGGGCGGGTGGTTTCATATCATGATTTTCTGCTTGCGTTGACAAGTGTAATGATAGTTTTAGCGGGTAGATGCGAACCCTTATCTTTGATGGGGTGATACACAGCGAGCATAGCGTTGTAATATTCTGCAAGTTGCACAGTATCATCTAATTTACGAGTTTGGAAATAGACATACTTACCTAATTCGTCAATTGTAAATCTGGCGATACTATAATCTTTGGTTTCGTGATTTCCGTCAAAACCATGGAATGTCAAGTAACCTTCGGATAGATTAGTTTCTGTTTTGATGTGCTTTTTATCGTCATCCGATAGATTTTTATACGAAGTTTCAATGTATTGCCACATTTCTAATATCATCCAAACTCTCTCTACATCTTTTGGTAGTTTAGTTTCTTCATCGTGCAAGGATAATGCCCATAACTGATTGCTGTCAATTGCTTTTTCTATAAATTCAGCCTTCGAATCGGTGATTTCTAAACGCTTATGGATTTCTGTCAACATCGTAAGGATTAATTTTTCTGGTGGAGTTAATTGCATGGTTATTGCCCCTCTGGGCGGTTGGTTGCCCGATATTGGGCGAATGTGATTATACCCAAAATCCGCCCGGTTGGGGGCGGTGTTTGGGTTGTTCGTTATACGCCATTCATTAAGATAAACTCTTGAATTTCTTTGAATATATTCCAAGCGGCTCGCGAGTTTGCAAGGTTTTTTTCCTGTACCGCATTATCAAAAACGTTGGGGTTTTGCAGAGTTATCGGTGAATGCCATTCAATCATGTGTTTAGTTTTAAGGTGTTTATCTCTTTGGGATTCATTGCTTTGGTCGGCAGTGCTAATAGGTAGACCATCGTAAGCGCGCACGGCATTAACAGTGCCGCCACTGGTTCGGGTAGCACATATAATTAATTTGCACTCCGCTTGGACGAATTCCGCGAGGCACGGTGCAATATCTATGTTTGGATCGCCTTGACTTTTAATACCAATTTTTACGCTGCAATGGTTTGCACCGCGAACGGTAAGTGTTTTGCAAATCTCGTCGCCATTGTTGCATGTATCGCAATTTACTATGTCCATTGGACACCTATCTTTCAGCAATGCGCATATCTTTTTAATCACGCTGGTTTTCCCATAATCTTGCGGGCCAGATATTGCAATAATTTTGGGGCTATTCTTGTTCGTATTCATCATAATTCTCCGCGTTGAGGTTAAAGTTAGTCAAAACCGCCGATGGCGCGGGCGGATTATACTCAAAACTGCCTGCATCTTACTTGTATGTCCTAATAAATTCACGGAATGCTTTGTATCTTGCTGAGGTGAAATTATGACCGTAGCGGGGTAGATTGTCGTAGATGGTTTGGTTGTCCATTTGCATGAAGCGTTTTTGATATACGGCGACCATAATTCCGGTGCGGTATACGCCTTGCATGCAGTGAATTAGAATTGGGAATGAGTCGCTTTCGCAGAGTTTTATGAACTGCTGCACTTTATCGTTTGTCGGGATGCCGAGTATTGGTATTGCGCAGAATTGAATTCCATTATTCGCGCAGAATTTTTGATGTGCTAAATACCATTGCGTCTTTTGATGCGCTTCATCAACCAGATTAACGATCGTTTTTATTCGGTATTGTGTGCAAATAAGATACAAACCAAAGCGCGATAATCTGCCACAACGATAGAGTTTGCGTTTATGCACAACCCCAAAATGATAATAAATTTGATGATGAAAAACCACTATTGCGATGATGGCAATAATTGCAATAGTGATAGGGATGATAGTGGTGATGGTCATGGTTATGTTCGCTTGTTGGTGTATTTTTTTGCGGTGCGCGCCAGCACTTTGCTAATCATTGCTGGTGCGCTGATGGTGGGATTATATTGTAAATACTGATTTAAGAATCGTAGGCGGTCGGTTTTGCTGAGTGGTTTGTGCCCGCGGTTGAGTTGGGTTAGATTTTTTAATCTTGCTTTGGTGGTAAAAATACGCTGCCGGCGAGTGCGTTCGTTATCAATAAAATAGATTTTATAATCATCGCCGCCTAATAATATATTCCCCAGCAGTAGATCGCCATGAAAAATACCAGCGGAATGGAGTTTGCCGATTATCTTGCCCAAGTGTTTTAGTTTTTGTCTTTTAAGATGGCTAAAATATTGGGATGGTAATTGTGCTGGATTGGTAAAAAATTCGGCTGCCGATATACATTGCGGCACGGCGCGGGTCATCACAAAATCGCGCTTGTTTGCAATGCCTGCCATCACCACTTGCGGCACTAAAAATCCATGTGCGATCAGCATTTCAGCAGCCGTCAAACTGCGCATCGCCCGCGAGCCACGAAAAAACGATTTGACGAATTCAAACGCAGTACGCGGTAGAAAAGTTTTATGAAAATAGCAATCGCCATTATGAGTTATTGAAAATACGCGTGCAAATGGAGAAGAAACAATCCGCTTGCAATTTTCATCTTCTACTAATTCGGTGTTGCAATAGCGTTGCAGGAAATCATGGTTATTTGCAAATTGGAGTAAAGCCCGACACTGATACTCTTTATTCGGGCATGTTACCAATGCGGAATTTGGTTGATGTTTCATTGCGTGGTTGGCGGGAATTATGGCGAGATTATACAAAAACCCGCCCTGTTGGGGGGCGGGGTTTTGGGTTGGATTATGGGTATGTTTTCATTGATTTGATGGAGAATGCCTTTTTCTTTTGCGCATATCATTACCCTTACTACGATTAACTATGGCGTTAAGTGCTTGCAAATTTCTTAGGGCATCAGAACCACCACGACTCGTGGGTATGATGTGATCAATTTCCCAGCCCATCGGTGTTGTTTTCCCATAAGAGCTTTTACGCATCACATTTCCATAGGGATCTTTCCGATATTGATTCGGGAGTTTTCCGAAAATTTTCTTAGCCTTTCCCCATACTTTATCTTTCATTTCTTGATTCATAATCTTGCCTCCTAATTATTAATGAGTTGAGATTATACTAAAAACCCGCCCTGTTGTGGGCAGGTTTTTGGGATGGGAATACTATTTTAATTTGGGATTATCAAACCAACCTTCAGCGGCGGCTTTGTGGATTAACTCAAATAACATAGTCGGGTTAGGAATGCGGGCTTGCCCCATGTGTGCAAGCAAGTTACCTTTAGAGTCTCGCCACATAAATCGAAAGCCCTTTTCACTTTCACCATCGTCATAGTTATATTCAGCCCAGTGAAAACATAAATCGTGACCCGAGATAACGTCTTTGCTGGTTACTTCTTTAATAATATCTATATTTGCGCTTGCCATGGTTTTTCCTCGCTATATGCGTGATTAAAGTTTGCCACGTTTTTTGTTGATTGACAATTGAGTTGTACATAAAACCCGAACACGACTGGTTGACTAAATGAACTGGGGATTATACATAAAAGCACCTCAATAGGCAGGGGGCAATTATGCAAAATCCGCCCGCATTTCTGCGGGCGGGTTTTAGTAATCAAGAATGTAACGAATATTTTTGGTGATCATTTTCCACATCCCACGCCAGCATCTTGTTAATCAAATCTGCTGTGCCAGTAGTTTCTTTTACCATTTCTATTGTGCTAGTCATTGTGTATTGCATCCAATCGGATATTTGCCCTTTGGTTGCGTAGTCACTGAAATAAAGCGGGTTTTTGATACAGCGATAATGCCTGCACCAAATGCCCAATTCAGATTGCGCATTTGCGTTGTATTGATAATTGCTTGCCACAGTCACAACCACCAAAGGTAAATTGCGCGAAACAATCAATACTCTATCGCAACTACTCATGTCGCTTTGAAATTTAATGAATTCGGATTGCTTACTGGCAATGTCATGATTCTCTTGTATTCGTAAATCGCCGACGGCTGGGTTAGCAAAATCCAAACCTATAAAGCCTTTGCCAATGCACTGGTGGGCGTAGTAGGCGGAATAATTGTTAGTATTCGGGTGCATCTGCATGCGCCAGTATTGTGGGTTAGTCATGATATTCACCTCTAAAATCGCCAACAATCTGTGTTGGCACAGTTTCGCCGATGGCGAGGGCGGGATTATACAATTAAAAAATCCGCCCATAGCACTATGGAGCGGGTGGTGATAGTGGTTACTAATCTATCCACTTGTAGTGCTTTGCGCGATAATGCTCTGACATTTCAAAATTGCGGCTATCATTCATTAAGCACAGTCTTAGCATGTGTCCAGATGCGTTTCCAGCTACATCGGTATCTTGATAAGCATCATAAATGCGTTGCAATGGTGTGTTTTGCCAGTCTCTATTTTCACCACCAAATAAATCACGCCCAGCAAATTCATCATCTTTTCTTGCTACGCACCAACAATACACTGCGCCTTGCATAAAATCTAAAATGCGTTGGTAGTCACATTCGTGAATCTTGTCATAATAGTAAGGATCTTTCGTTACCTTTTTGCCGTTTTCATAAACCATGATAAACCTCTGCTTTGCTGGATTGGAAAATACCGATAATCGTTGTATCGGCTTGAAATCCGCCGAAGCGGGGCAAGCAT
>WASV01023480.1_pt1 | contig 34992 bp, 29 predicted proteins | sample 5698531 | NCBI WGS metagenome assembly WASV01 (sample SAMN11175559, study PRJNA528189) | sponge metagenome | isolation source: marine sponge | host: Myxilla | place: Antarctica: Western Antarctic Peninsula, King George Island | collected 2013-01 | reverse complement strand
TATCGTCAACAATGAGATTCTAATGCAATTCGACAGCAGTCTTGATTCAAGGGTCAGATTAGCCGCATTTGAATTTTTGGAGAAAGCCACCCTTCTAAAAAAAGATGGGCTTCTTTCCCGCCCCACTCTGTTTGAAGGCTTTAAACTTGATAACACCCAAATTCCTCTAATGAGCCCACAGGGTATCTTCAAACCAAAACTACTAGCATTACCACTCAGCATCACGACTGTCTCGCCAAGCAAAAAAAGACCAAAACCCTATGATGACAATTTTGATGGGGAAAAACTGAAGTATCACTACCGAGGTACCGACCCAAAGCATCCGGACAATGTCGGCTTAAGAGAAGTAATGAAGCTACAGCTCCCATTAGTATATTTCTTAGGTCTGGCCCCAAACAAATATCTCCCTATTTGGCCTCTTTATATCGTTGGCGACGATATAAAAAATTTCACCTTTAAAGCGTTGTTAGATGATCCCAAAATGCTAAAAGTGGAAGAGGGAGAGTTTTGTGTTGTGGAAGATGACTCAGAGGCCAGAAGGCAATATATAACCTCTAGCGTGAAGGTCAGAGTACATCAAAAAGCATTTCGAGAGCGGGTATTAGATGCTTATAAGGAACAATGTACAGTTTGCCGACTCCGCCATACCGAATTGCTAGAAGCGGCTCACATCCTCCCTGATAAGCATCCATTGGGGGAGCCGGTTGTGTCCAACGGGCTAGCCCTCTGCAAACTTCATCATGCGGCCTATGATCAGAATATTTTAGGGATTACACCGGGCCTTAAAGTTCAAATCAGACAAGATATTCTTGAGGAAATAGACGGCCCGATGCTTGCTCATGGTCTGCAGGGATTTCAGGATGCTCAAATTTCGGCCCCAAAAGAATCAGAATTAAAACCAAATCCTGCTTTTCTTGAAGAGAGGTTTGAAATTTTCATAGGCGCTCAGTAGGCATGGTATTTCTAGGAACAAGCACAAAGGGACCTGCCCTCAAAAACCATGAATGAAAATCTCATTACCAGCACTTGATATTTAACACAGTTGCTTCGGGGCTATTATGCATCGGTCACGTAATCCGTAAATTTTTCAACTTGGCGAATGCTTCAGATTCCGTGATCAATTTAGCCCCATCATCCCTTATTCCTGTGTCGAACAAAAGCAGGCTTTCAATATTTGTCAAAGTTTTAGTATTGGCCAGAAATTTGGCTGATTCCAAATACAGGTAGTTTCGCGCCAGATTAAAATGTTTAACCCTTTGCAACACTTTCGATCTAGCCAGAACCTTAATGCTTTTCGGGGTAATTTCCGTTCGATAAAAATTTAATTTTCTCAAATTCGCAAAAGCAGGAGCTTTCGCCAGTGTTATCAAGGTTTCATCGCCGACAGGGTTTTCCTGAAAAATCAAGACCTGCAGTTTTCTAAACTTTTCTGATTCCACAACGGCCAACCCACCCTCAGGTCCAATATTGTTGTAGCGTAAATCCAGGAGCGAGAGGTTTCCCGCAAAATCAGCCGATGGCAATTCCTTAACCCCCTTATCTGAAATATTGTTTTCCCCAAGATACAGCCGCTTTAAATTTTTAAACAGGTTGCAGTGAAATAAATGGTGGGCGCCGCGCCAAGTCAGTTTATTCTTGGAAAGGTCCAGGTTCTCCACTTCAAAGATACGGTTTGTCTGGACCAGAGCTTCAACCCCCTCATCCCCCATAAATTTGCCACTCAACTCCAATGCCTCGCCGTCGAGGCACTCATCGATAAGCCGATTAATATAATCTAGCTTGACTTTGGTGATCATATTCAATTTCTCTTTAAGTTAAGGGCACAGCGAAAACCTATATCATTGAAGCCACGCGACACAGGATAGCTCCAATCCCGATAGCCCGATGCCATCGCCACCACCGAGTCTGACCACGAACCGCCTCTTCTAACCTTCATAACTCCTCGTGTTGGCCCTCTGGGGTTATGAAGGATATCGGTATAATAAAACTTGACCGAAAACCAGTCCGCAACCCATTCCCATACATTCCCTGCCATGTCATGAAGTCCGCTCACATTGACAGGGAAAGACCCGACCGGGAAAGCTTTATCATTCAACTTCACCCCTCCTCTGGCAGGAGGATTCATTAGATCAAATCCCTCGCCCCAGGAGAATTGGCAACCATCACCATTGCCCGCAGCTCTTTCCCATTGAGCTTCACTAGGAAGTGCCTTGCCAATCAAGTGACAGTAGTCCGCTGCTTCATACCAACTGAGTTTTGAAACCGGACAGTTGTCGCAATCGGAAAAAATACTGCGGCGCAGATAATGCTCCTGAAATAATTTTTCAAACTTTTTGTTGGTGACCTCAAATTTATCAATCCAGAACGCATCTAAGTGAACCTTCTGCGCCGGGGCTCCATGTTGCGGTCCAAAACGGTCACAACCTCTTTTGAACGTGCCCCCTGGAATCAGAACCATGTCTTCCGTAATAACCGGTTCTTGTCCAAAGGCAGACTGCTGAATGCAGGCAATAAAAAGGACACACACGCAAAAGTGCTTCAATAATCCAGCAATATAAGTAAGCTTCGGGAAACTCACGCGAATTCTCTAAGTGCCCCCAATATGGCCAGTGTTGCCTTTGATCGATTTAAAGTATAAAAGTGAATACCGGGGGCCTTGTTCTCCAACAATTCATTGCACTGTTCAATGGCATGCTCAATACCTATCTGCCGAACCTTTTCTTTGTCATCATGAACCCCTTCAAATTTAGCCATTAAAGATGGGGAAAGACTTGCCCCGCACATTTTGGTAAATCGCTGTATCTGCTTGAGGTTTAAAATGGGCATGATTCCAGGAATCACAGGAACATTGATATTTTCCTTTTGCGCTCTCTCCAAAAATTCAAAGTAGTAGCGGTTATCAAAAAACAACTGGGTGACGAGGAAATCCACCCCACTGTCAACTTTTCGTTTTAAATTTTCAATATCCTTGTCAAGGTCCTTGCATTCGACATGTCCTTCAGGGTAGCAGGCCGCACCAATGCAAAATGAAAAATTTTTTTTCATAAAGGCCACAAGCTCATTACCAAATTCAAAGCCACCGTCTGTTTTTACAAATTTTTCCTCTCCCTGAGGGGGGTCGCCCCTTAGCGCAAGGACATTCTCAATATTTTGAGCCTGCAAGCTTTCAAGCACCGAACGGATTTCCTGCTGGTCATGCCCAACACAGGTCAGGTGGGCCATACTCTCAATACCAATGTTATTTTTTATTTTTCCAACCAGATCAACGGTTTTAGAACGCGTACTTCCGCCCGCCCCGTATGTCACGGATACAAAACCCGGAGCAGCAGGTTTTAACTGACCAATCGTTTCGAATAACGCTGTAAAACCTTCGGAATCTTTAGGAGGGAAAAATTCAAAAGAAAAAACGGGGGATGATCCGTTTAGTTTTTCACTTATTTTCATGACCCGATAATAGCACAAGGCACCTCTAGCGAGGCAGGCAATTGCAGTTTGCCTCTGGCGGTACGCCGGTCAGGATGGGTCGGGTGAATATTCGTAAATATCAAACTTCTTCAGGTAGGATAAAAATGAAACTACATTTACCAACTCAACAGGCTCATCCTCAATCAAATTAATCGCTTCATTGGAAAAGTATCCTGTGGTGATCAAAATTCCCCGTGACGCGCCCTCCCCCTTCACCGTATCCAGAAAACCTTTAACCTTCATTGCATTGACCGTTTTGCCAGGGGGATCAATAATACAAAGGGCGATATAACTGCCACCGACAACAGGCGTTTCATCGTTCATGGCAATTTCCAACTCATGGTCATCTGCCCAGACGGAATGCACATATTCAAGGTTGAATTTTTCCATGAATTCAACGCACTTTGATTTGAAAGCGTCTCTATCGGCGAGGTAGACAGGGATGTCCGAAGGACTGTCGAAATGGATTTGTTCTTGTGGAGCGGGAGGCGAGGTTTTCTTCAAGAAAAAAATCAGGATGATACCAATAAAAAACGCGAAGAATATGATCCCGAAAATGGCCACTTATTTTATCATTTCATCCCAAATTTTTTCTTTTTTACCTTCTTTTATCCAACGATCATTTTTGATCATCTGACTGATAGCAACCCAGAATACCCAGCCCACAAACAGCAACATAGTTCCGATGGGAATATTATCCGGTTTGGTCGCGATTAAAAGAAAATTTTCGAGTCCTGAGTTTTCCATTTTATACGCTCAATTAATTGTTAATGACTAATAATATGACATCTTAAGCAGGTGGAGCAAGTTTATTCTTCATCCTCTTCGTCTTCTTCGTCCTCATCACCACCACCTTCTTCTCCACCTTCTTCTTCATCGTCTTCACCCAGACTCAAGTCAAAATCCAGTTCGGCGGTATTATAGGCAACAATCAAGTCTGCCACTGTATTTACCTGGGTATCCACATCACCGACCGTTTCAATTTCGCTGTACTTGGTTGGAACCGTGAATTTATCTCCTTTCCTAACCCAATGCGAAGGCATCTTAGTCCAAGGGATCATTTCCCTGGTATTTTTGAGCCATTTTGGAATCCAGTCATATCGAAGTCTTTGGCTGGCCAGTGAAAACTCAATGCCTTTTTCCCCCTCATCATGGCAACGGCCACAATCCATGTAGTTGACCATTTCAACACCTTTTTGCGCCACTGCCACATCTTTACTTTTATGAACACCGGCCTCATAACCACTAACGGGAGACAACGCTTCAAAATAGGCCGTCAGATCCCTCACTTCTTTATCGGAAAAAGAGAAGGTGGGCATCTTTACTTTAATCCAGGTCCTGACAGGTGTCGGGTCTCTCAGGAAAGAATATAACCATGAACTTTTGAGCCGTTCTCCTACATGATAATCTCCCATATCCAATGGGGGAGGATACTGAGCTTTTGCTTTGAGATATTTCTGAATCTCTCCGCCTTCGCCTTCAACATTATGGCAAGCCTTACAATTGTATTTGGTGATCAAACGGCGACCTGTTTCAATAGTCTGCTCTTTATCAGAAAGTATCCTGCGGTACTGCTCAGGCACTTTAGTCCCATTGAAACCCTTCAAGAGCACAACCAATGCATCAATTTCATCTGGTGCAAGATGAAAATCGGGCATCTTGTCCAAAACCCGTTCAGTTTTGAAAGAATCCGGTTTTTTCAATTTGGTTCTAACCCATGAATCCCAAGTATGAGAAATATGTGAGTCGCCAAACTCAAGTTCCACAGTCATTTTTCTGCCAAAGGAGGATAGCTCAGGCGCGATTCGGCCCTCACTTTCCATTCCCTTAATATCATGGCAGGCAAAACACCCCCTACGGCGAACTACTGTCTTCCCGCGTTCGATCAACTCAGGATCTTTAAGTTTTGCTTCAAGTCCTGGAATCACTTCTTTTTTACCGAATTGGATTAAGTAAGAAGCTATGTCGGAGGCCTTCTCATCACCCAACCGAAGGTCAGGCATTCTACTCGTGGGGCTATAACTGTGGGGACTGCTGATCCAGGTCACCAGCCAATCAGCATCGACCTTGTTACCAATACGACTTAGATCAGGCCCATGGGTTTCTCCCTTACCATCAAGTTCATGGCAACCCTGGCAGCCTACAGATTCAAATAATTTCTTGCCTTTTTCTGCATCGCCCGATTCAAACTTCACACGCAAACTATAATCTTTGTCCGAAGACGCAAGAAGGTAAGCCGTAACCGCCATTGCGTCTTTTTCATCAAACCGGAATTCCGGCATTCGGGTTTTAGGCAGATAATCCCTGGGTTTTTTTACCCAGCGGTATAACCAACTCGGATCAACCTTGTCCGCAACTCTATATAGGCTGGGGCCTACCTTAGCCTCTTTGGTATAACCATCTGCTAAATGGCAACCATGACATCCCAGCTTGATAAAGAGTCTTTTCCCTTTTGATAAGAGAGGAGCCCCTGCCAAGTTGACCACTTCCGCATGACAATTTCTACAAGTTGCCTGCTGATAGTCACCTTGGAGAATAGGCTCATTGACTTCAACCGTTTGGTCCGTTTCATGATGCGAACCGTGAGCATGCTCAGCTGGAGCCGTGACTGTTCCCTGCCCTAGATGACACCAGGTACAACCTGTCACTTCAGGGGGATGCTTTTTAATCAGAATATCAAGATTGGGATGGCTCTTTAACGGTTGCTTAAAGTCCTTGTAATGCTCATCCTGATACGAAATATGGCAGGTCATACACCGGTCTACCCGGTAAACAATTTCTTTAAAGGCATTTTTTCCAAAGCCAGGAATAACGGTTTGCAGAATTTCCGCAGGCTTCCAGAAAAAAGGAAACGGCTTATAATAGTCCATGGTCAATTCAAACTTACCTCGTTCACTAGTTAGCTGAGCGAGATCTTTAGCCAGCTTGAATTGATCAGACTTGATTTCTAACAGCCTGTTTTCCGTCTCCTCCAATATCACCTGTTTTTCTGCGATAATCGGGTTAAAAGATTCCACCTCGACTTGCCTGGAACGAAGAGAGGCCAATTGCACATCAAAATTTTCCCCCTCATGCAAGGCTTTTTTGTACCAGTAATAAGCTTCATCAACCATGCTGCCGGCAAACTTTTGCAGCTCTTTCTGCTCATCCACCGCCACTTGTTTGAGCCTGACATCCTCAACTAGTTCCTGATAAGCATCCGAAGAATCCAGTTCGCCTTCATTTTGAGCCAGGTTTTGTATAATTTGCTTCTCAGTCTCCTCAATTTCCGTGTTGAACTTTTTCCAGCTTGCTTCTGCTACGGCATATTGTTCCTTGTGAAACTGGTCCTGAAAAACCTTGTAGCCTCGGCGAGCATATTCATCATCCCAGAACGCCCAAAGCGTGACAAAAAGCGTTACTGCTGAGACCAGAAAAAAGAGGAAGCTGTACGAGGTATGCTCGTCAAATTCCCCTTCTTTATATTCCTTTTTTTGTTCTTCTTCAGCCAATGTATTTCTCGATCCTGAAGCCGTTAAATATTAAACCAGGGTGTCACCCAGACATACTTGATATTAAAACCCAGCCTGAGAACAATTTTGATGACAATGCCCATCATGATAAGGAAAAGTTCGATTTTCAGAAACATTCTTAAGAAGCCGACACTCTTGAGTGCCTTACGTTCCATGAAAAAATAGATCCCTGTACCCACGGCAAAATACCCCAGTATCACCGCCCCACCAAACAGCATGGCTCCATTGTAGGTTCGCACTCCGAACGCATAGGGAAGATCAACATTGACCAGGGCCACAACCTTATGCGGGTCCCAATACTGCCAAGGCATAAAAAGGTTCCAACCCGGCCCCCTTAGGAATACCCCCATAATGATCAAAGCGATCCAGAGCACTAGAAAGCCAAAGCAGTAAACCCATATTGCAGCTTTTCTCTCATGATAGGTGTAATACCCGTTCCCTTTGGGATTCACATCCAGATACGGAATCAGCATCAGTCCAACGATGATGAGGACGGGAGCCACAACACCGGCAAACCAGGGGTCGAAGTAAACCAGGACGTCTTGAAGCCCCAGGAAATACCAGGGCGCTTTGGAAGGATTAGGGGTTTTGGTCGGATTCGCCGCTTCTTCTAACGGCGCATCAATAACGATGGACCATACCGCAAGAGCCACAATAGTCAGAATCGCGCAAAGAAACTCCAACCGGACCAGATAGGGCCATACATGAAGCTTTTCCCCACCTAGTCCTTCTGCCTTTTTCTTTGGTACTACCGGTGCTTGAGCCATATTTTCCTTGCCCCTTAATAAAAAATCTGCCCTAAAGAGGGCCGGAAATTCCACCATCCTTGCGGATTCGCCAAAAATGCACAATCATCAAGGCTCCAGCAACCAAAGGAATGAAAATACAATGCAATACGTAAAACCTTAATAGAGCAGGAGGCCCTACTACGCTCCCTCCAATCAACAAGGCACGGACATCATATCTGGGAGTCGCACCGACGAATTCCGCAAAGGGACCTTCATTGCCCAGAAACGGGGTGGCACGCGCCATATTGGTTCCTACGGTGACCGCCCACATCGCTAATTGATCCCAAGGCAGGAGGTAACCGGTAAAACTCAAGAGCAGAGTAAAGGTAACCAGGAACACCCCAATGACCCAGTTAAACTCTCTCGGCGGTTTATACGAACCGGTTAGAAAGACCCGAAACATATGTAACCACACGGTGATAACCATTGCGTGCGCCGCCCAGCGATGCATATTTCTCATGAGCATGCCGAAGGGAACGTCGTATTGCAGGTACTTCATATCGTAATAGGCATATTCACCAACAGGCCGATAGTAGAACATCAGGATGACCCCGGTCACTACCGTGGAAAGAAACAGGAGAAAAGTGATTCCTCCCATGCACCAGGTGAATTTTATTCGCAGGGCGTGACGCTGAATCTTTACTGGATGAAGATGCAACCAGACGTTACTTGCAATTTGCAGAACACGGTTTCGAGGTGTATCGGCGTAACCATGTCGGAAGCTAGATGTCCATATCTGCGATTCTGTAATTTCCTTGGCTATTTCACTGAATATCTTGCCACTTTTAATTTTATCCATCAATTCCGCGATATTCGGAATCTTGGGTGAATTACTTGCCAAAACTCAAACCTCCATAAAAATGGAATTTTACCATCTTGTACTGAACGCTTTTACGGCTAAAAATATTAAAAAAGTCTTAGGAGCAATTAGACAAAAAGCTTCGCGCCCGGTTTGCCCCACTGATCCTTTTCAAAAAGAAATTTTTTGCTTTTATCGACGATGATCTGCCCATCCGGAGCCAGAGCGATTTTTAACCGTTCCAGAGGCCTTGGTGCCGGCCCTTCAAAGTTCATACCTTCCTTGGTAAAACCACTACCGTGACAAGGGCATTTGTATTTACTCTCTGATTTCAACCAACGCGGGGTGCACCCCAAATGTGTGCATAACGCAAAAATCACATAGATACCTTCCTGATCCCGAACAATCCAAACGCGCTGATCTTTAACATATTTCGTGCTGACTTCGCCCACCGTGTAGTCACTGGGGTTTCCCGCCTTGAAAATCGGAGAAGGTTCAAAGAGAACACGAGGAAACAGTAATCGAGTAAAATATAAGGCTGATAGCCCCAGGGAAGCTAAAAATCCGGCCCAACCCGCTAGCGAGAAAAATTCCCGGCGCGACCAAATTGTTTCCAGCGCATCACCCTTCCCCTTTGCCTCCTTGGACACCGGTTTTTCTTTTGATTTCTCTTCAGCCATAAAGCTTAATAATACCTAATTTTATGTGGACTCTTTTATGTGGACTCAGTGACTTTTCAAGACCTAGCTGACAACGAGTAGACTGTCAAAGTGCTGGTTTTTAACATAATAAAAATATCGAGTCAAGGCAAGAAGTAATTGGCCTGAAACCACCTTTTTTATGGGGATTTCAAGGCTCTTGCACAATTCCGCGCCGCCTCGCACAAGCCACTAATTTTGGCCCCCTCAGAAGTGATGGAATTTGCCAGATTACCCACCGTGATGCCCTTTTTAATCAACAATAAAAGTATCGGAATCCAATCAGCGGCCTGATGTGAAATGATCTGTACCCCAACAATCAGACGCGATCTTTTATCTGCTACTATTTTATATCTTCCCCCTGTTTGAGGAAAGGATATATTTTCAGTGCTCGTGAAATCCTCCTCGAATACGCCCTCGACAGGATGAAATCCTTGATGAGGGGCCGTTTTCATGGAACACCCCACATAAGCCACATCAGGAGTCAGGCGGGCAACCTGTGAAACCCACTCCCGGTTCAGTATCTTTTTTTTCCCCATGGCATTTTCTGCGGCAATTTTACCTTCTTCCTGAGAAAGCGTGTCGCTGGTCAACTCGCCGCTTATACTTCCCACCGCATACACTCCGGGGAGACTGGTCATCATGGAATCGTCTACAAAGACTTTTTGATGTTCACCCAAACGAATTCCCAGTTTTTCAGCGATGTCATTTTCTTTCATCCCTACCCTGTCCCCGGTAATAATTATCTGATGGACAGAGAACTTAATGCCCGTCTCCAAAGTAATTTCAATTTCATCGCTATTTCTGTATATCGAAATCAACTTCTTTCCCCGAAGGACTTTAATTTTTTTCTCTTTAAACAGGGGCTCTATCGCAGCATTAAAGTCTTCATCCAATTGTGGAAATAATTCTTCCTGTTCATAACAAAGAAAAACCTTGCATCCTCTTTTATGAAGCCCGAGCGCCGTCTCACTGGCAAAGGGACCGCCCCCGATGACAAGAACTTTTTCAGGAAGTGCGGCAAGCTCAGGAATCTCATCGATCGATATTACAATGCCATCCTCATGGGGTAAAGTGGTCGAGAACCGGGGATCAGAACCATAAGCTAGAATCACCGACCTGCCCGTTAAGAGCAAATGCTCACCATCACTTTTTTCAACGTTAATCTCTGTCGGACTCGCGAGCCTTCCCTCCCCTTGTATTACAGACACGCCTCTGGCCTTTAGTTTTTCTCTCACAGACTCGGAATACTGCTCAGTCTCGGAGTGTAAAATATTTTTATATTCTTCCCAGCTTACCGAAGGCGCAATGGAGCAACGTCTTTCAATAAAAAGCGTGTTTCTTCTTTGAAAACCCGCTTTGCCTATATCGTTCCTTTCAATAAGGCAAGCCTTCCCACCTAGTTCTGCCGTTCTGAGAGCGGCCGAAACCCCAGCCAAGCCCCCACCCAACACCAACACATCAAATTCTTCCATATAATCAGACCAACCAGAAATGAAGAAAAAACATTAAATATCTTTCACTTATAAAGCCCATAGATAGTAAGTTTACACCACCTAAGTTTACACTACCCTGGTTTCACTATATCAAGTTAATGGTTTAACTATATCAAGTTAATGGTTTAACTATACCAAGTTAATGGTTTAACTATATCAAGTTAATCACCGCAACAAGGGAAATAAGGACCAAGCCTGTGGAGGCAATAACAGCATGCAATGTCACGTTGATCCTTCGAGTGATTGGAATAACTAAAAGGATGTAGCCAAAAACAATATAGGCAAAAACAGACTCTCGCTCAATTTGGTAAAGATGGAATAAAAACAAAGCATAACTTGTAATCACTGCCCCAAAAAGAAGACGATGAATGCGGAATCTCTTTTTCCGATTGTCGTCGGGAAGCATACTGACCCCAACACTAATATTGGCGATGGTTAAAAGTAACGCAAAAAATATGGCCAGGAAGCCGGGTGAAGAGAATAAATCTTCCAGGGTGGTAGGAGGCATTCAATTATGAGGAACAACAAAAAAAACAGATATAACAAACAGGGTGAAACTTTACTACAAATCCATCACAAGGGTGAAGCTTTACTACAAATCCATCACAACTGAAAAAACCATAGAACCCGAGCATTTAAAGTTGGTGCCGATGGGGAGAGTCGAACTCCCACGGATTGCTCCATACGCCCCTCAAGCGCACGTGTCTACCAGTTCCACCACATCGGCCCCCTGATTTAATTCGAAGAACTATCAGATGAGTCTCTGGCCTTGGCGTCATCAAGAAGAGGTGCAATCCCTGAGTCTCTGGCCTCTGTGGCGTCATCAGGAGGAGGTGCAATACCTGAGTCTCTGGCCTTGGCGTCATCAGGAGGAGGTGCAATACCTGAGTCTCTAGACTCCGTGGCGTCATCAGGAAGAGGTTCTTCAATACCCTGGATAACAGAGTTTGATTTTTTCTTGTTAGAAAAGGTCGCTAAGGTCAAAGATGTGACCATAAACAAAATAGCGATTCCCGTTGTCAACTTGGTAAGGAAATTTCCAGCCCCACTACTGCCAAACATGGTTTGGCTACTACCCCCACCAAGTCCCGATCCCATTGCTGCGCCCTTACCCGCCTGTAAAAGCACGGTGAGAATCAAGCAAAAAGCCGCAAGCACATGCAACACTGTTATTATTGTATTCATTAGTTTCTTTGAATTACTAGTTCGTTACAGATTATCCATCCAGAATTTTTGATTATGACGAAAAATCTGTCAGGATTCAATGGAGGATTTAATAATAGCACAAAATGACTCAAAATTCAGGCTTGCCCCGCCAACCAGCACCCCATCTATCTCTTCTTCGCCCAATAGCTCTTTACAGTTTCCAGGAGTCACACTCCCACCATAAAGGATTCTCGCACCAATCTCCTCAGAAAAACCCTGGTTCTCAAACAAAAATTTTCTGATAAATTTATGAATTTCAACTGCCTCATCAGGAGTGGCATTGCTGCCCGTTCCAATAGCCCAAACCGGTTCATAAGCGATTGCCAAATGGGCTATGCTCCCACTCGACAAACCAGCCAGGCCCCCTGACAACTGGGTTTCGATAACATTCAGAGTTTCTCCCGCCTTTCTCTGCTTTTCGGTCTCTCCGATGCAAACCACGGCGGTGATCCCCATCTCCATGGCAAGGTGTACCTTTTTGTTAACCTCTTCATCCGTTTCGCCGAACAACTGGCGCCTTTCTGAATGCCCTATCAGCGCATAACCACATCCCACATCTTTTAACATTTCAATCGAGACTTCTCCTGTATAGGCACCCTTCTTTTCAGAGTAAAAATTTTGTCCTGCCAGGCCTAGTCTCGAGCCTTTTACAATCTGGCCAACTGGATATAACGATGTGAAGGGAGGAGCTACGACCACCTCAGCTCCCTCGAAGGTTGGCAATCTGTCCACGAGGACTCGAGCCATGTCACAGGCCTCGGAGGCCAACATATTCATTTTCCAATTGCCGATGACAAGCGGGATAGTCACACTTTTATCCTGACGGAAAATATAAAAATGAACCGGATATCGAATGAACCGGATACGGAAAATATAAAAATGAACCGGATATCGAAGGTATCAAACTATAAACTTCAAAAGATCTTTAACCCTGCTCGAGTAGCCCCACTCATTATCATACCAGGCCAAAACCTTCACCATATTACCTTCAATGACTTTGGTGCAAATTCCGTCAATGATTGAAGAGCAAGAATCCCCATTAAAATCGATAGACACCAGTGGCTTTTCTTCAAACCGCATTATTTTATTCAATGATCCTTGAGACGCTTTCTTGAAGGCTTGATTAACCTCCTCGACGCTGGTATTTTTCTCCACCTCAACCACTAAGTCGATCAGAGACACATTAGGGGTCGGAACACGAATGGCCATACCATCAATCTTGCCCTTAATCTCAGGCAACACTAATGCCACCGCTTTTGCGGCGCCGGTGGTGGTCGGAATCATTGAGAGGTTCGCCGCCCTTGCACGCCTCAGGTCTGAATGAGGCAAATCCAGAATCTTCTGGTCATTCGTATACGAATGAATGGTCGTCATCAGTCCCTTTTTAATAACGAAGCTTTCATGCAAAACCTTGACGACTGGAGCCAGGCAGTTTGTCGTGCAGGAAGCGTTGGAAATAATATGATGATCGGAAGAAACATAAGATCCTTCGTTCACACCCAAAACAATGGTCACATCCGGATCTTTTGCCGGTGCTGAAATAATAACTTTTTTTGCGCCTGCGGCAATATGCTTACTAGCCGCCTCACGTTTGGTAAATAGCCCGGTGGACTCAATAACAATATCCACTCCTAATTGTTTCCAAGGTAGTTTTCCTGGGTCGCATTCAGCAATAATTTTTATATGCTTGCCACTTATGATCAACCCTTCAGAATCACATTGCACTTCCTGAGGGCTAACCCCCTGGACAGAATCATATTTAAAAAGATGCGCCAGCGTAGCGGAATCCGTCAAATCATTGATAGCCACGATTTCAAAATTCGAGCATTCAGGATCATTCAATATGCATTTCAATACCGCCCTGCCTATGCGCCCAAACCCATTGATGCCGACCTTCGTTGTCATTTTTATTAAACAGCCTTTCAATCAAGAAAACTTATTGAAAATGTGTGAGTTAAACTAATCGAGGGTAGCAAAACAACAGGAAAGCTCAATCACTTGGAAACCAGGGGGGAGTATGCAAAATTTACAAATTCAAGTCAATACAAATTCAAGTCAGCTTTGCTGTCCCCTGCCCGTTTTGATGGAGCAAATCATCTCGGTCACGGCATTTTCCATTCCCTCATAAACCGCCTGCCCGACTATGAAGTGGCCGATATTAAGTTCCTCAATTTCAGGGATCGCGGCGATGGCCTTTACATTCTCGTAATTCAAACCATGCCCGGCAAAAACCTTCAACCCCTTTTCGTCAGCCCTTTTAGCACTTTTCCGTATCCGTTCTAGTTCGACTTCAATTTCTTCAGCCGACTCAAGTTCTGTGTATTTACCGGTATTAATTTCTATACTATCCGCCTTTATTCTTTTTGAAGCGTCCACCTGTTTTTCATCAGGGTCAATGAACAGACTGAACAAAACCCCTCTATCATGCATCTTTTCCCTGATTTCTGACAACCCCTTTTCCTGTGAGCAAACATCAAGACCGCCCTCTGTTGTGATTTCCTGACGTTTTTCAGGAACCAGAGAAACCTGATACGGCTGAATCTCCAAAGCCAGTTTGACCATCTCCAGGGTTGGAGCCATTTCCAGATTCAATGGAGTGTTAATCCCTTTTCGAATGATTCGCACATCGTCATCCTGAATATGGCGGCGGTCTTCCCGTAAATGGATAGTGATTCCCTCAGCCCCGGCCTTTTCTGCCAACAAGGCCGCTTTTAGTGGACTCGGCTCAATGGTCTTTCTGGCTTCACGGATGGTGGCAACATGGTCCACATTTACAAATAAGCGGATCATCCTTCTTCCTTTACAAATAAGCGGATCATCCCTCTTCCTTCATTATTGCTTCAGCGACTTTTACTGCCCTCTGGGTGGCCTGAACATCATGAGTGCGAATTATGGACGCTCCCTGTGTCAACCCGAATACAGTTGCGGAGAGTGAACCCTCCAACCTTTCTTCAGCGGGCACATTTAAAATATTTCCTATCAAGGACTTTCTTGAAACTCCCAAAAGTACTGGCTTACCCAGTTTATTTAACCGATTCAGATTTTTCAATATTAGAAGATTATGGGAATCTGTTTTACCAAACCCTATGCCAGGGTCTATGGCAATTTTTTCAGGATCAATTCCAGCTGAAACAGCAATGGCAATACTCTTCTGTAAATACTCCGAAATTTCCGTCAACACGTCCCTATATTGTGGATTCTCCTGCATAGTTTCCGGCAGCCCCTTCATATGCATCAAAATAACCCCTGCATGAAACCGGGAAATCGTTTGGGCCATTTCCTCAGACCGTTGCAGGCCTGTTATATCATTGATGATACTGGCTCCGGCTTGCAACACTTCATGGGCAACCGCAGGTTTATAGGTATCTACGGAAATCGGAACATTAACGACCCCGACAAGTTTCATCAATACAGGAAGTAAACGGTCTAACTCTTCCTGCTCCGAGATAGGAACAGAGCCTGGTCGCGAACTTTCTGCGCCAATATCCAAAATGTCTGCGCCTTCGGCAGTCATTCTTTCTGCAACACTGAGTGCCTGTTCAACCGTTTCGCAACGACTCTCTCCGTAGAATGAATCGGGGGACAAATTGATAATTCCCATCACTGACGCTGCTTCACCCTGATCAGGAAACTTGAATGGAATCATAAGCGGCAGGAAACTTGAATGGGATCATAAGTGGGAGGAAACCAAAAACTCCACACTCCTGCATCAAGATGGAACCATAAGTGGGCAGAAACCAAAAACTCCACACTCCGGCATCAAGCCGGATAGAATGTGGAGTTAGTTGGAAATGTGGAGTTGGTTGGAAACAAATTATTGTTTAAAGCTAATGATCAGGCAGGCGTAGGATCGGGCATGCCACCTCCGCCTAAGAGTCCTTCTTTTCCATGATCTATTTTAGTTTTCGGCTTTTCGGTAGAAACCTCAGGCTCTATTTTTTGTGGTTCTCCGCCGGAAGAAGGATCGATGTCAATATCACTTTTTCCTTCAATAATATTTTTAACCTCAATCGCATTCAGGGTTTCTCTTTCCAATAGAGCCTGAGCCAGATTTTCGAGGATATCGCGGTTCTGTTTCAGCAATTCAATAGCGCAATTATATCCTCCCATAACCAGCGTCTTGACTTCCTGATCTATCAACTTAGCCGTTTGGTCGCTGAAATTTTTCTGGGATGAAAAGTCCTTGCCTAAAAATACCTGCTCCTCCTTGGAGCCATAAGTAAGCGGGCCCATTTTTTCGCTCATCCCCCATTCGCAGACCATTTTCCGGGCCATTTCTGTGGCTCGTTCAATATCGTTACCTGCACCGGTGGTCATTTCACCAAGGCAAATTTCTTCTGCACACCTTCCACCCATCAAGATAGCAAGGCTGTTATAGAGGTATTTCTTTTGATATGTATGTTGCTCATCTATCGGCAATTGCATGGTCACTCCCAAGGCTCTTCCTCTAGGAATGATCGTAACTTTGTGGAGAGGATCCGTATCGGGCAAAAGGCAGGCTACCAAGGCATGCCCCGCTTCATGATAGGCTGTGGTTTTTTTCTCTTTCTCAGAAATAACCATACTCCGACGCTCCACTCCCATCAGGACTTTGTCTTTAGCTTGCTCAAAGTCATCCATATCTACGGCTTTCTTATCGTTCCGAGCGGCTAACAAGGCCGCCTCATTAACGAGGTTAGCCAGATCCGCACCGGTAAACCCAGGGGTTCCCCTGGCAATGATTTTCAATTCTACTTCATCAGAAAGTGGAACCGTAGAGGTATGAACTTTCAAAATTCCGTCCCGGCCTTTGATATCAGGACGACTGACCACGACCTGCCGATCAAATCGTCCAGGCCTCAATAAAGCCGGGTCCAGAACATCAGGACGGTTGGTTGCTGCGATGAGGATGACTCCCTCATTATTTTCAAAACCATCCATTTCGACCAGAAGCTGGTTGAGAGTCTGTTCACGCTCATCATGGCCGCCGCCTAGACCGGCACCACGATGCCGACCAACAGCATCAATTTCATCAATAAAAATCAAACAGGGGCTGTTCTTTTTACCTTGCTCGAACAGGTCACGAACCCGTGACGCGCCAACCCCGACAAACATTTCAACAAAGTCAGAACCACTGATGCTGAAAAACGGGACGTTCGCTTCGCCGGAAATGGCCCGAGCCAAAAGAGTCTTCCCTGTACCAGGAGGGCCGACAAGCAACACCCCTTTAGGAATTTTGCCTCCCAACTTACTGAACTTCTGGGGCTCCTTTAAAAACTCAATAATTTCATGAAGCTCTTCTTTCGCCTCATCAACACCCGCCACATCCTTAAAGGTGGTTTTATTTTTCGTGTCATTTAAAAGTCGGGCACGGCTTTTCCCAAATGACATAGCTTTACCTCCGCCAGCCTGCATCTGGCGCATGAAAAATATCCAGATTCCCAATAATAAAATCATGGGAAACCAGGAAATAAGAATGCTCATATACCAACTTGTTTGTTCAGGAGGCACCACGACAATACGAACACTTTTCTCCCTGAGCGATTTGATGATATCTGGATCTTTTGGCGGAGCGGTGGTCTGGAAAGACTTGCCATCCACATACTTACCGCTAATGCTATCACCACTAATTGTTACTTCAGTGACTTGCCCCTGCTCAACCTGGTCCATAAAATCACTAAAAACCACTTCCGACTGAGGGGTTAAAGGCTGATTGAATATATTGAATAAAGCGATCAGGACGACACCGATCACTAACCAGAGTGCCAGATTTTTATAAAATTGATTCAAAATTATCTCCTCGCAGAGTTATTCTCTCTAACAGGTGGGTATTCATAAAGCTTACCACAAAAACACTCTTTGTCGCCTTCTTTAATATCAACATTTTAAAACCCTTTTCCTTCTATCAAAAGCACCTTTTGAGTATTTTCAGCAACACAGAATTGGTCAGATATTCGTTCTCCATATATCCAGATGATATCATCCTCGCCATTTGTCAATATGGGAATAGAAAGTCTTTTTTCACGGGGAATCTTTTGGTCAATAAAATAGGACTTCACTTTTTTATGTCCTCGCATACCCAATGGCATAAAACGATCGCCCGGTTGGAAAAACCGCACCCGAATGTCTTCACCCGTCTTGTCGAAGTCGAAATAGGCCTGTTTTTTATCGACCAGTTGCGGCAAATCTGCAGACGGTTCAACAAACCGCACATTCAGTTGTATTCCTAACGGAGCTAAACTCGTCACACCCGGAACTTCTAACCTTATCGTCTTTCTGTCGTTTCCAGGAAGGCCACCATCTTCCGAATCCCTTTTCGAACCCCTTTTCGAATCCCTTTTCGAATCTCTTTTCAAATCTCTTTTCGAATCCCTGGACAAGGAAAAGCTCACCGTTCCATACCCACAGGCCACCCGCACGTTTCCAGGAAGCTTTAACTCACTCCCCACTCTGGCACGGGCAAAAAGATCGAGAACCTGCCGGACATGCAAAGATGTGATTTCACGCAAACTTCCCGTTAGTCGATAAAAAGTTTCGCGAATCAACCTCCTTTTCATTGCCTGAGGTTGCTCCTCAAATTCGGTCACCTCAAAGCATAGGTCGCAGGTCCCGGTCTTCACAAGTTGTGAATAGAGTTCACGGGTTTTTTCTGACATCCATTGCTCTTCTCCTCGAGCGATTTCTGCCAGACTCAACAGGTTCCCTGAAATATCCTTATTGAATGTCCTTAAAAAAGGAATTACTTCGTGGCGGACTTTATTTCTTAAATATTTTTTTTCGTTGTTCGAGGAATCCGTACGATAGTCCAGGTTCCGATCATTTAAAAACTGCTCTAATTCAGATCGGGCACAGCGCAAAAGAGGTCGAACCACATTCCCTCTTGTTTCCGGTATCCCTCCAAGCCCTCTCAACCCTGTTCCTCTCAACAGGTTCATCAAAACCGTTTCAACCCGGTCATCCGAGGTATGCCCCAAGGCAATCTTGTTCCCTTTAATAGACATCAGGGTTTTTTCCAAAAACCGGTACCTTAAAATACGGGCAGATTCCTGGAAAGAAGAGCTCAGAACAGATTTTTCCGCAGCCACATCTATCTTACCGACAAAGACAGGAAGAGAAAGCTTACCCGCCTCCTTCTCAACAAACCTTGCATCCTCATCAGATTCCTCGCCTCGAGTCAAATGGTTTAGATGTCCGACAAATAAATCATAGCCAATTTCTTTGGAGAATTGCTGCAAAAGGTAAAGTAACGCCAACGAATCCGCCCCGCCGGAAACAGCTACTAAAACCTTGTCCCCCGGTGCGATCAACTCAATAATCGCTGACTTTACCTTATTTAGAAATTCTGGCATGGATTTTTTGTCGAAGCGAATAAACCTTGAGAGAATGACCAACAGGATGTGCGGATAAACCTTGAGAGAATGACCAGCAGGATGTAGAGAATGGCATCCGAAGAAAGCCAGTCAGAGGATGGTTACCATCCACGGATGGTTACCACCCACAAAAACCTGATTCCCTTCAACATTTTTAACGATAAAAACATTCTCTTTCCCATCCATATCTGGAAGGAAATTGCATATCAGGGTGAATATCCGCATCTGCCAGAAAAAGGAAATTGCATATCAGGCTGAATATCCGCATCTGCCGGAAAATTGAGGGAATATAAAATCAAGCCAAAATTAAAAATGGTATCGGGAAGTTAAAGACGGTTCAAAAGTTTTTCTTTTTGTTTTTGGTATTCCTCTTCAGATATCTTGTTTTGATCTCGCAATTTTCCAATATGTATGAGTTTTTCCTCCAGGGATTCAAGCTCTGAATCTTCGTGTTTGCCGGAGTCGCCGTTCGACTTCTCAACAGACTTATACATTTCCTCCCATTTTTTCTGCAACGTTTCCTGCTTAGAATCGTCTCCCGAACCCAGTTTCTTTTTATATGACCCTCTTGAAACCAGGTTCTTATTTTTGTCAGACTCATCAAATAAACTCACTTCAATAAAAGCTGACTTTTTTAATTCTTCCATCCAATCGTCATAACCCTGTTTTTGCTTTTCCATACGAAGAATCTGAGCAATACGATCCTTAGCATCGCTTAAAGTTAAAGTCTTACCAGGCAAAACCTCCTCGACTTTGATGATATGGTAGCCATACTCCGTTTCCACAATGTCGCTGATCTCCCCCTGCTTTAGACTAAATACCGCCTCTTCAAATTCCGGAACCATTTTACCTCTCACAATAAAACCCGTGTCTCCTCCATCACGGGCAGAAACATCTTCCGAGTATTTCTTGGCAAACTCGACAAAGTCACCCCCCCGTTGAACCTCACTGAGGACTTTTTTTGCCTGCTGTAACTTCGCTTTTCTATTTGTCTCGGAAGAACCGCGCTCAGCAATAAAAAGGATGTGGCGGGCTCGAACCTGCACATCTTCCCAGAATTTATTCTGGTGTTCCTTATAATACTGACTAATGCTTTTATCGCTGACTTTCACCCTGTTACTAATTTCAAACCGGGTAATTTTTGAAACCAGTATCTGATCACGAATATGATCTCTATAGCCACCTAAGGTCCTCCCTTCTCCCTCGAGCATTTCCTGCAACTGCCCATCGACAAGACCATTTTTATCTGAGATATCCTTCACTGCCGCATCAATGGCACTTTCATCAACGACAATACCAAGTTTTTTTCCCGCCTGAAGCTGAAGACTTTCGTTAATTATCATGTTAAGCGCTTCTTTCAACAGTTCCTGCCCGGAAACAATCGCAGAAGACGACCGTGCATACTTCTGCCGTAAAAGTTCAGCCCGCTCTTCAATAGAGCTTAAGGTAATGATCTCTGTGTTCACTCTTGCGGCCACCCTGTCAAACACCTTGGCATAAACTGGGGATAGGCCCAGCATCAACACCAAAGCCAGGGCAAAACCTGTTTTAGTTAATTTTTTCAAGGAAATCATAGTTAACCTCAATCACTGATTTTTTTTTCAACTGGATCATCCATTTATGGAAAGCCTTGTCCTGAAGACCCCGGAGCAAAACTTGTTCAATCTGCTTTTTTGATTCATCAAAACTCATTTTTCGATCTTCAATTTTGTCTACAACTTTGAACAGATGAAAACCATAAGGAGTGCGAATGATGTCACTAATGCCATTAACTTTCAGTTTAAAAACATTATCAAATTCTTCAGGCATTTGACCGGACTCGAAATAACCCAAATCCCCTCCTCGGGCTCCTTCCGGACCCAGCGAATATTCTTTGGCCAGACCAGAGAAATCTTTTCGCTTCGACTGTAATTTTTTTTGAATCTCATGGATATCTTCTTCTGTCTCCACCATAATATGAAGAGCCCTCACCTGCTCGCTTTTATGAAACCTGGCTTCATTGGCCTCAAAATAAAGAAGCATTTCATCATCACTCACTGATACTTTACTATTGACAAAATTGTTAATCAATTTATTTATCAACAGGTTGTTTTCTATCGCATTTTCCCATTCTTTACGGGACAATCCTTCAAACTCCAGTCGCTTATTAAATGAGTCATCAGGATATCCCACCTCAGATTTCAATAGCTCCTCACCCAACTCTTCCTGGCTGATTTCAATATTATTTTTTTTAACTTCCTGTCTGAAAAGGGTATTTTGTACTACTTGTTCCAAGGTCCTGTTTTTGAGCCAGATCAATTCTTCCGCTGTAATTTCTCCTGCCTCCTGAATCCAGAATTTCTTCTTATGAGCTTTAAATTCCATCTTGAACCGATCCAGAAGGACTTCTTCATTGTTGATAGTTACAATGGCAACACTATCATCCAATGCATCAGGGGGCCCACCATTGGAACAGGAAGCAATACTCAAACACATACCAAAAGCGATTCCTGCCAGCCATTCATTTTTCATCTATTTTCCACCTCGATAGGCTGCAACGAATGCGCCAACTTTCGCAAATAATTTCCGATAAGTTTTAAATCCGTTTTCCATCCCTTCCGATCCAGACGTATACTAATTTTGTATTCCGACTGGATACTCAAACGTTCATCGAACATGGAAGTTAATGCTTGTGGGTTGATAGGCGTTGAAGGCAGCAGATGCAAAATGACTTCATTTGTCTTCATTTCGACTTTGGAAATATGGAGCTTCTGACAAAATATGCGTATTTCTAAAAGAGCCAGAAGTTTTGCCGCCGGGTCAGGGTACGGACCATACCTGTCTACCAATTCGCTCGCTATCGCCAGGCCTTCGTCCTGCTCGCTGGCAACCTGTATCCTCCGGTAAAAATCCAGGCGCTGATTCAGGTCCGGGACATAATCCTTTGGAATGAATCCTTTTACCATCAAATCCAGTTCTGTCTCAATGCGAGACACGGTTTTTTCCCCACGGATATCTTTCACCATGTCCTCAACCAGTTTGCAATAAAGGTCAAAACCCACAGCCGTAATGTGGCCGGATTGGTTGTGCCCCAGCATATTACCCACTCCGCGGATTTCCATATCACGCGCCGAAAGCTGAAAACCCGCCCCAAGCTCGCTCATTTCCTCAATCGCACCAAGACGTTTGCGAGCCTCATTACTCAAACCTCCCGTCCCCGGGATCAACAGATAGGCATAGGCCTGATGCTTGTATCGCCCCACTCTGCCGCGCAATTGGTAAAGCTGAGCCAGTCCAAACTGGTCGGCGCGATTGATAATGATAGTATTGGCGGAGGGAATATCAAGTCCAGACTCAATAATGGATGTACTTAGCAAAAGATCCACTTCCTTGTCCATAAATTTTTTCATCACCGTTTCTAACTGGTGTTCTGGCAGTTGGCCGTGGGCGATGTCTACTTTTACTCCAGGAACCACCCTTCGAATCATTTCGGCGATAGAATAGATACTGCGAATTTTGTTATGCACAAAAAATACCTGCCCACCACGGTCTACTTCCCTCATGATTGCTTCACGGATCACTTTTTCATCAAACTTGCGAATAAAGGTTTTTACCGCAAGGCGGTCGACAGGAGGGGTTTCGATGACGCTCATATCACGCACCCCCATCAAGGAAAAATGCAGGGTGCGAGGAATCGGTGTGGCTGTGAGCGTAAGAATATCCACAGAGTTTCTAAGCTTTTTTAATTTTTCTTTATGTTTGACGCCAAACCGTTGCTCCTCGTCGATAATGATCAAGCCGAGCGCGGCAAACTCTACATCCTTCGACAACAATCGATGCGTTCCTATAATAATATCAACATTACTTTTTTTCAGCTGCGCTAAAGTCTCCTTTTGCTCACTCGCAGTACGGAACCTGTTGACCATATCAATATTGACAGGGTATTCACGAAAACGTTCACGAAAGGTCCGCAAATGTTGCTGAGCAAGAATCGTGGTTGGCACCAATACGGCAACCTGTTTTTTATCCAGAACCACCTTGAAAGCCGCCCGCATGGCGACTTCCGTTTTACCATAGCCCACATCCCCGCAGATCAACCTGTCGGTGGGTTTGTCTTTCCCAAGATCCTCTTCCACATCCTCAATGGCTTTCGCTTGATCTTCAGTTTCCTCATACTCGAACGCGTCGGCAAACTCCCGCATCATAAGAGTATTATCCGAATAAGCATGACCGCTAGCCAACTCCCGTGAAGCATAAAGTTGCAGTAAATCTCCCGCCATTTCCTGAATCGAATCTCTGGCTTTTTTCTTCAGACGCTTCCAGGCGGTTCCCCCCATTTTGCTTAATGGCGGCGCAGTTTCCGTTGACCCTGCATATTTTTGAACGAGCCCAAGCGCTTCCATTGGGAGATAAAGTTTTTCATCATCGGCATACATAATCTCCAAAAACTCTCCACCACCCACCCCGGTTTGCAGTTCCCTTGTCCCCTGATACAAGCCAATGCCATAATCAATATGCACCAGAAAATCACCATCTTTTAAATCCTTTAGTCCCCGTTGAAAAGCTTGCGAACGAGGCTTTCTGCGATGCCGGTGCTTCCTGGTTTTACCAAATATTTCGTGCTCGGCGACGAAAATCTGATTCAATGATTTTAGTTGAAAGCCTTCACTGATTCGTCCAAGGTCCACATCGATTTCCAATCCCCAATCATGAAGCAATTCATGAATGCGGCGAACCTGCCCCTTTGTCGGTGCCACAACCACCACCCTATTCTTATCTTCCTGCCACTTAAGGACTTGTTCGCTGAAAGCTTCAAACCTTCCGGCTAAAGAGGGAATAGGTTTCGCCTCGAGGCCAAGGGTACAACTAGCTTCATCATCTGAAGTTCTCAGGCTGTTCAAGGCAAGGCATCCATTAAATTCGGTCACATGATTTTTGAACGCATCCATCGTCAAATACAATTCTTCAGGAGAAGCGGCGATATCCCCATTTTCTATAATCGTGTGATACTCCATATCAATGAGACCCTGAAACTGTTCAGATTTATCCTGTAACAGGTCCTCCTCCTCAAACACAATCAGGGAATCCCGATGCAAATAGTCAAAAAGAGTTTCGCCAGTGGAATAGAAAAAAGGAGCCAAATATTCCATGCCGGAAAACACACCGAGATGCTGAATTTTTTCCAGAAGTTCCTTCAAGGCCAAGCGGTCGCTCTCATTTTTCCTGGCGAAGTTATTGATGGCTTCCACGCCCTGTTTTTTTTCTGCATCGCTCAGGCAAAGCTCTCGCACAGGAAGAATATTCACGCTTTTCAGTTCATTTATAGAGACCTGGGATAACGCATCAAACTCTCGAATGGATTCCACTTCGTCGCCAAAAAATTCGATGCGAACCGGGTTCATCCTGCCGGGCTGGAAGAAATCAACAATATCTCCCCGTACGCTGAACTCGCCCCTGTTTTCCACCAACGGAGAACGCACAAAACCATTGTCGGACAGGCAGGCTTCCAAAAACTCCCGCTCCAGGCTCATTTTACAGTCAACCGGGAAAACCAGTTTTTCCAGAACTGCGCGAGGCATGACTCTTTGCAGGCCTGCCTCCAAAGGTACAACCAGAATTAAAGGCTCCCCGGTTCGAAGCCGGTTGAGAATGTCCAGCCTTTCTCCGGATATTTCGTTTAAAGGGGAAAGCGGTTCGTAAGGAAGGAGCTCCCAGGCAGGAAAAAAGCATGGCGAGCGCTTTATTTTGTCGAGGCGAAAAAAATATTTAAGATCATCCAGTAAAACCTCGCCCCGGTTTTGATCTCTGGTAAAAACAACCACAGGCCGCTTTTTAAGCTTGATCAACCGCGACAGAAAAAAAGCCCCGGAGGAACCTCTCAAACCCTCAACAACAACAGGGCTGCCCGATTCTTCAGTCCATTTTTGAACTTGATCGACCTGGAATAAAAAATCTTTACTCTCTATAACTAGTTCCTCTGTTCAGATATTGCAGTTCTTGGCTTTAGTGGTTCATCTATGTTGCCGGGCAACACAATTATTTTGCAGGGCAACACAATGCTCCAGGAACCAGTTCCACCTGTTCTCAATCCCCAAAAATCAATGTTTCTATCCGCCAGCAACAAATTCACTCGGCTTTAAGGCGGAGTACCTCCGCTGGTAATTAGCAATGTCTCTATCCACCAGCAACAAATTCACTCGGCTTTAAGGCGAGTACCTCCGCTGGTAATTAGCAATGTCTCTATCCACCAGCAACAAATTCACCAGGCTTAAGAAGCCACTGCTAGTTGCCTTCCCTGTCAAGGAGCAGTTACGCCGGTTTAGGATTAGAGCCAGCTTTTTCGGGAAGTAAGGGAATCCATTTTGGCTCTCCCTTAGGTTTAAAATTGACGCAAACAATAAAAGATTGACCTTCATAGAAGTTTAACTTGTAGTTACCCCCGCCAAAACGCTCAAAAAGGTATTCTTCAGGACGATCTCTGAAACCATCCAGCTCCTCTTTAGTGAATTTTGCGATCTCATAAAAATAGATGGCAACCCCTTCGAGAACTCCCGCAAGAAGAATGCAATTGACATGGCTGTATATTTCTTCAAAACGCTGGTCCAGTTCCTCCTGGCTGGGGTCCCTCCCCAGTCCACGCCTTAATTTTGGTTTGTAGTAATCTCTGAACGCCTGCTTGATCCACATGGGTAATAATTTATTTAAGGATATTTAATTAAAAGCGGAGGTATTTCACCAGAAACTCCGGAGGAATCTACACGGCAAGGAGGAACCTCCACGACAAGTGGGAATCTCCACGGCATGGGAGGAAAACCGCTATCATGTTATGATATTTTATCATAACAAAATCCTTTACCAGACATAACTATTTAAATTTTCATGACTAACACAACAATATCAGTTGGCCTCGTTCAAATGGCCTGTTCCCCTGACGCGGGAAAAAACCTGGAAAACGCGGTGGATTCCATTCGTGCCGCATCGAAAAAGGGAGCGCAAATTATTTGCCTTCCCGAACTTTTTCTGACTCAATATTTTTGCCAGACAGAATCGACTGAAAATTTTTCCCTTGCCGAACCTATACCAGGTCCGACTAGCGGAACACTCTCCAAGCTGGCAAAAGAGTTACAGGTCGTACTGGTTGTGCCTATCTTTGAAAAACGGGCTGAGGGCATTTACCACAACACCGCCATTATCATTGATGCGGATGGAAGCGTTGTCGGAACCTATCGCAAAATGCATATTCCCCATGACCCCCACTTCTTTGAAAAATTCTATTTCACTCCCGGGGATACAGGGTTCAAAAGCTTTGCTACCCGCTATGGAAAAGTTGGAGTCCTCATCTGCTGGGACCAGTGGTTTCCAGAAGCGGCCAGGCTAACGTCCTTATCAGGAGCACAGTTTTTATTTTATCCCACCGCTATCGGGTATCAGGATGAAGATGCGAACGTCTCTGAACAGCAAATTTCCGCGTGGGAAACCATACAAAAATCTCACGCCATTTCCAATGGTGTTTTTTTAGGTTCGGTGAACCGGGTGGGCCGTGAAAAGACCCTGAATTTTTGGGGTCGATCCTTCATCTGCAATCCATTTGGCAAAGTTATCGGCCAGGCCGAAAATGAACCGCAGATCGTGATTGCAAAATGCGCCCTGTCGGAGATCGAATCGACAAGGCAAAACTGGCCCTTCTTAAGGGACCGAAGGGTCGATGCTTATCAGGGTCTTTCTAAATTATATTTAGATACCGATGAATGAAACTTCCTTCCCCACCAATTATCGCATGCCTGCCGAATGGGAACCTCATGCAGGAACATGGCTGACATGGCCTCATAACCTGGAAACCTGGCCCGGTCAGGATATGGAACAGGTCGAGTTCGACTACCTTAAAATCGTCAAAGCCCTCACCGAAGGGGAAAAGACCCATATTCTGGTTCAGGATAAATCCGCCGAAGAAGACCTGTATAAGAAACTACAGGCCAACGGCATAAATATGAATCAAGTTCTCCTCTATGACATCCCCACCAATGACTCGTGGATTCGTGACTACGGCCCTAATTTTGTGATTCGGGAAGAAGATGGGGATGTGGCCATCAACGATTGGGATTTTGATTCCTGGGGCCGAAAATATAAATGGGAGCTTGATGATCTTGCGTGCAGTATCATTGCCGAACAATTACAGTTTCCAGGTTTCAAACCCGGGATTGTTTTGGAAGGCGGAGCCATAGAAGTGAATGGTCGCGGAACGTGCCTGACTACCGATTCCTGCATTCTCAATCCCAACCGCAATGACGGCATACGCAGGGAACGCATGGAAGAATTTTTGAAAAATTATCTGGGAGTTTCAAAAATCATCTGGCTGCATGGTGAACTAGAAGGAGACGACACTGATGGGCATATCGATAATCTGGCCCGTTTCGTAAACCCCACCACCATTGTTTGTGCCTTGGAAGAAAATGAAAGAGACGTAAACTTTCTCGGATTAAAACAAAATTATGAGCGTCTGGAAACAGCCAAAGACCCGGACGGCAATCCCTTTCATATTATCCCCCTGCCCATGCCAGGTTATGTTGGCTCAAAGGAAGAACGTCTGCCTGCCAGCTACGCCAACTTTTATATCGCCAACCATGCTGTGCTGGTCCCTAGCTATAATCACCCTAATGATCAGAGAGTTCTGGACCTGTTAACTCCTTTGTTTCCAGAACGCAAGATCATTCCGATTGTTTGCAAAACTCTCATATGGGGATTGGGAGGCATTCATTGTCTCACACAGCAACAACCCGATAGCCTCAAAAAATGAATCCCCTTCCAAAACCATGGCATCCAATTGACAAGAAGGTCATCGGATCCTGGATTCCAGGAAAGGATTACCATTTGGATTCCAGGAAAGGATTACCATTTGGATTCCAGGAAAGGATTACTAATCGTACCCTAATTTGGAGGTTGATTATGGCTCCAACAAAACACACCACCCACCATTTTGCAAAAGACACGACTACCCGGACAGAAATATCTGATTATATGAGCCCCTCCGTAATCAGCGTCGGCTCGGATTCCACGATTCAAGAAACCGCCAAGCTCATGCATGAAAAAAACATAGGCTCGGTTCTTATCAAGGAAAATGATGAATACGTCGGGATCGTAACGGAAACAGATTTATCACGCAAAGTCCTGGGCGGAGGGTTGGATCCTAAAACCACGAAAATAGACGCTGTCATGACCCCGCAACCGCTTTTCACTCTGGATTGCCATCAGCCAGTGACAGATGCCAATGCCTTTATGGCACAAAAAAAGATTCGCCACCTTCCGGTAACCGAGAACGACAAGATTGTAGGCGTAATTTCAGTCAAAGACCTGGTTGCATTTTTCGCAAATCCTAGACTGCGATAATCAGGAGTCGGTGGAAGATTCTGCCTGAGTGGGAAGCTGAGGAGTGCTTTTAAGCCTCTCCAACTCTTCTTCCATAGAAGAGATGGATCGGTTTTGCTGGCGAATGGTGGACTTCAGTTTGAAACAATCGAACATGCCCATGAGCCGGGCTATTAAAAATCCCAATACTAATGGGATCACGAGCACCACCATCAATGGCAGTTCAATTGTATGGAGTGTGAGTTTCAGATCATAATAGCCGATCTCCACCGAATCCATATTTTGTACGGCGAATGAAGCAATAACGATCAGTAACAGGATGGATAAAACAAATTTTATGGCTGGCATGATATGGCTGGCATGAATTGAAGAGAACTAAAAGGTGAAAGTTAAAACCGAACTATTCGTCGTCTTCCTCTTCTTCATCGTCTTCACTGTCTTCTTCCCCACCTTCAGAACTTTCTTCTTCTGAGGGAACTTCGTCTTCTTCCCCACCTTCAGAACTTTCTTCTTCTGCGAGAACTTCTTCTTCAGCAGGCTCAGGCGCAGATTCAAAAATCTCAGGTTCGGGCGCGGCCTCAGCATGAGTCTCTTCAGCCGGAGCGGGTTCTTCTGCCATAGCCTCCTCAACCGGAGCGGGTTCTTCTGCCATAGCCTCCTCAACCGGAGCGGCCGACTCTTCAGTAACTAGAGGGGCCTCCTCCAGACTTACGATTCCCGCAGGCAGGCTTTTGGTAGAGGTTGGTCCCGCTTCCAGTTCTGTCAACAATGCCTCTATACCGACTACCACTTCACCGGACTTGGCTTCAATATCAGGTGAGTTACCCATAGACATTTCCTGAACGGTGACCAATGCGCGTTTGAGTTCCATCACCGCCATCATACGCTCATAGTTGCCAACCTTGTTTTTCAGTCCGGAAATATCTTCATTAATTTTTCTAAAGCTATCGTCCACATGCCTTTTCAGAGGGGCAATTTTTTCTTCAAGGCTGGTCACGGCACCGTCCATACCCATTACCCGGGTATCCAGATCGCGGACAAAAAACAGGATGAAAATAATCGCCAGAGCCGCCATTCCAAAACCCAGAAAGGCAACGGCCTTCAACATATTCATTTCTTCCCGCTCCTTTTGAACCGGAACAACGGGCTTACTGTATTCGGCTTCTTCGCTCACGTTATCTTTTGAAGATTCCTGGGAATAATAACCGCTTGCGTCTTCTTTTTCTTCCTGCTTGATCTCTTCTAACCGTTTTTCCTTGCCTTGATCATCCGTTGTCATAGTTCAACCTTTAATAAAATAAATTCTTATACGCCCGACCGTTTTCAGCCCAATTTGAATTAATCTAATCGTGCCACGCGACATCTAAATCATATATAATCGTTAAGGTGACTGAGGGACAAAGGCGTTAACCCTCAAGTCTTTTTTCAGAGCCATTTCCACAAAAACGCTCCAGTTTTTAACAAACGGAAAGAAAAAATGAAGCCTGATAGTACAAGCGGAGTCCGTATTTTGTCAAGAAAAATCAGGGTCAATATACTGCTCATTCTGGGCCTGTTTTTATCAATAATCCATACATCTCAATGCCTTGCAAGCGGGCTTCTTATGACCCCTGCCATGGTGAGCGCTATTCCCGTAGATCAGAGGGTCGTAGTCGATACCCGCCCGTCCTGGAAATTTCTGCTCAGCCATATCCCTGGAGCGGTTAATCTCAACGACTGGTGGGAGTTCACACATAAGCTAAATGGGGTCAAGGGATTACTCAAAGACGACAAAGCCTTCATCGCTCAAAAACTGGGTCCCTTGGGTTTTTCTCCAGACAAAACCATTATTATCTATGGCGAACCGGATGACCCATGGAGAACGGATGGCCGATTCTTCTGGATGTTCGAACGTTATGGATTCGAGAAAGTAGCCATCCTGGACGGCGGACTCCTTAGCTGGCAACAGGCTGGAAAAAATATCCAAAGAGGCCGACAAAACCCGTCTCCTTCACCGGAATCAGCCCTGAACAGTATTAAACTAAATAATGAGGTTATTGCTACTAAACTACTAATAAATAATAACTTTTCTAAAAATAATTTTACACTGATCGACAACAGGACACGCAAGGAATTTGAAGGTGCTACACCCTATGGTTCGCCAAGAGGAGGACATATCCCCAACGCCATCCATATCTACTGGCCGGAGTTTTTTCAAGACAATGGAAACCTGAAATCCCTGCAGGCTCTCAATTCCTTGTTGAAGAAAAACGAGATCCACCCGAATCAGGAAATCATCGTTTATTGCACCGGTGGGGTTCGCTCGGCCATGGCCTATTTTGTTTTCCGTTATCTGGGGTATAAAGTGAGGAACTATGACGGTTCCTGGTGGGACTGGAGCCGGTCTTCTTTCGCTGTGGTGGAGAACCTCCGCAGGTAAGTAAATGAGCGATGCCTTTTCCTTGCCGATAAAGGGTACTCGGCTCAACGATCTATTGCATACCGCCGCTCTGGCGAAAAGGAGGTAAGCGGATGACAGGGTTTACCGAAGTGGCCGGTCTTTGGGAAGTTCCCCAGGGGGAAAGAAAACGCGTTAACGTCAACAGCCAACTCATCACCCTTTTTAATCTCGCTAGTGGGAACCTTCTTCATGGCCATGAGAAGAACCTTCATTGCTGTAGCCTGTACCAGGACCATCAGCCATAGGCATTGAAGCCCGTCGGCCCAGTGACTCCGAACCATGTTTCAACGCTTCATCATAATGTTTCAACGCTTCCTTAGCGTGTTTCAAAGCCATGGGACCATGCATTTTCAGCTCCTCGCTGGCATCCGGCATTTTCAGACTGTATTCCAGATGTGTGACCATTTCTTCCAAGTGAAGATAACCCTCTTCACCATGACCCAACCCAACACTGGCATGTCCGCCCGATTGCGCCCAGACAGGGTTTGCCGCCGAGAAAATAAACAGAGCCCACCCCAAAAACATTACTGAAAACTTCTTCATAGCTTCAATCTCCCTTATTTATAAATTCTCCCAAGCTATGGAGCTTGAGAAAGCAACTGGGTAAAAACCCATTATACGCCTCCAAAACATGAAAACTCAGGAAAAACATCACGGCCAGCGGTAATATTATAGCCTGGCGCTCATCGAATTTTGACCGACAAGAAAAAAGCTAATTTAAACGGGGATTAAAGGTGGGGGTTCCTATAAATCTATAAATATTCTATACTTATTGGCTAAGTGTGTATTTTTATTACTCAATTAATGGATTCTTATGTCCCAGAACACCTCACAAAGTCTAATGTCCCGTTACGGCAAGGAAAGTCTGCCCGAGATTCTTCATCACATCGCCACTAAGTTGAAGAAACTCTATGACTGCAAAATGGTGCGGGTATATCTTGAGGACTTATACGAAGGCATGCTGATTTGTCAGTATGTGACTGACCAGAACAAACCACAACCTATCACCAAACTTGTCTCACCCGAAGCTTCGATCATTTCACAATCTTTCTTGAACAACGAGGTGGTGTTCTCCTGGGACGAGCCGGACAAATTCGCCAAACGGCAGAATCCGTTTGAAAAGTTAGCCGGTATTAAGGCAACAGCCGTGTTCCCGATCACCCACCAGTTCCAACCCATCGGCACTATCAGCCTGGATTGGGGAAAGGCGGGCGAGTTCCTGAATCAAGAACAGAGAAAGGAGATTGTCGATTTTCTTGGCGATGCCAGCAGCACCATCGACCGCGCCAAGCGGTTCCACCAGAAACTGTCCTTCTCCCGTCACCTTGATCTGGCTAGAAAAAAAGAGGCGGCATGGATGATGATGCGCTCGGCCGTGCAACTAGTCGACAAACTGGCTCTGGCTTCAGTGTGGGTGCCCTCTTCCACTCAGAATCTCAAATCCCCTGAGCTCAGTAACCGTGTCGAAATTCTCGCAGCTTTTTCCAAGAACAAAGAAGACACACTGATTTATAACGATCACGATCATATCAATCTCCACAAGGAAAACCTGATAAACCGCATTGTCATTCATGACGACCACAAAGGCCTCATCGCCAAAGACCCCGAACAAAAGGCCGTCTACATCGAAGATGTCATGGAAGAAAGCTTCAGCCGAAAAGCAGTGGCCCGGAAAATTGATCTCGTCTCGCTTTATCAAGTCTCAAAGTTCAACGCAAAAACCGGGCAGTTGATTTGCGTGGTGAATTATTACACCAATGCTTTGCACAAATTCACCAGTTTTGAAAAACCGCTTTTGGAAAATCACGCGATAATGGTGGGGAAACTCATTCTCGAGAAAAACCCGGAGCGCATTGAAATCGAGGTGCTCAGCGAAATCGAAGAGCTGCTGTCCAACGCTAATGACGATTTGACAGCCTTTCTCGATAAGATTCTAGCAAAAACTTCTGAATTGATCGGTGCCGATTCAGGAACCATTTCCATTTACAAAATTATTGATGGCAAACCCTGGCTCATCATTGAGGATGAAGAGGGGGACCTCGTGGGAGCAAAATCCCGCAGCTGGATGAAAAGCAAAATCCCACTTATGGCTGTAGGTGGCGAGGAACTTCCAGTCGAGCACAGATCACTGAACGGTTATGTGGCCCATACCGCGAGACCAGCTTTAATTGCCAACGTCAAAGATGAAAAAAAGGGTTTTTATAAAAACCTTTCCGGGCAAATTCAATCTGAGCTGGCCGTTCCCATCATTCAAGGCAGTCATGTTCTCGGGGTGATCAACCAGGATAGCCTTCGAAAATATTTCTTCACCCAGGAGCATCAAAGAATCCTGCAAATTATCTCCAGCCTGATCAGCCAGAAGGTGAACAATCTCCAGCAGATTGAAACGCTGAAACGCGAACTGGTGCAACTTAAAAAAGATATTGAGTACCGTGACCCCAAAGTTTCTTCCTACCACTTCGGCAACGTGATCGGGAAAAGCAAGAACGTCCATTCACTGGTCAACCAGATCCAGATCGTTGTGGAGTCCATTTTTAACCGCATGCTCAATTGGGAGGGCAATCAACAACGCGAGGTCATGACCGGTTTACCAAGCCTTCTCATTCAAGGACAAACTGGAACAGGCAAGGAATTCTTTTTCAACAATATCTATTCCCATCTCAATGATATGTTCCAAAAAGAGAAGGGATCCCATTTCAAACTCCCTTTAAGAAAAACCAATATTGCCGCCTATAGTGGTGAACTGACCTATAGTGAATTGTTTGGACATAAGAAAGGTGCTTTCACGGGAGCCGAGTTCAACCGCCAGGGCATTCTGGAAGAAGCCCATGGCGGAGTGGTTTTTCTCGACGAAATCGGGGATGCCGATCCAAAAACCCAGGTGCAGTTATTGCGCTTTCTCGACACAGGGGTGTTCATGCGACTAGGTGAAAATCAGCCTCACATTTCCAAAATATTTTTGGTTGCCGCAACCAATAAAGACCTGCTCAAGGAAATTCAGGAAGGACGGTTCAGGGAAGACCTTTACCACCGCCTCAATGCCTTAAGCTTCCAGATACCACAGCTGAATGAAAGAGAAGAAGATATTGAAGACCTCGCCACGCATTTTCTTGGCATTCTCTTCAACTCCTATAAAAAGGAAGGCCACGACCCTACCCCACCACAATTGGAACCGGCGGCGGTTGAATACCTCAAGCAACATTCTTATCGAGGAAATGTTCGGGAGCTGAAAAACATCCTGCTACGAGCCATGCTGTTCCGCAAAGGAACTACAATCACTAAAAGCGAAATCATGTCGGCATGCCGACCGTCCTCTTCAGAAACCACAGGCACCCGGAGTTATATAGACACCCTGTTGAATCAATTTGAGGCGGGAGAAGCCAATTTCTGGACAGATATCCATCAACCATTTAAAGCCAACCATTTGACCCTGGATACGGTAAAGTCGCTAATATTAGCGGCAAAAATCAGGTATCAAACCAATCTTCCAGGCCTCGCGGTGAAACTAGGTGCCTGCAAAACCCGTTCGCATCTGGAATCTGAAGAAAAGAAAAAATTCATCAGCTTTAAGAACTTTCTTTATAAAACGGTAAAAATATCATCCAACTGATATCAGGAATAAACCTTACAGGCTTTGAGAATCACCAGGCAGTGATGCTCATCTATGAAAAGAAGGCAGCCTTTTTGAAGCAAATTTTAGCGGCAGTGATGCTCATCTGTGAAAAGAAGGCAGCCTTTTTGAAGCAAATGTTATATGTGTATCTGTAAACAAGCTTAAATTGACGTTCGCGTATAATCTGCTAAACTTATAGAATCAAGTGACGTATAGAATCAAGTGACGTATAGAATCAAGTGTCGCATAGAATCAAGTGTCGCATAGAATCAAGTGTCGCATAG
>WASV01000860.1_pt1 | contig 35714 bp, 27 predicted proteins | sample 5698531 | NCBI WGS metagenome assembly WASV01 (sample SAMN11175559, study PRJNA528189) | sponge metagenome | isolation source: marine sponge | host: Myxilla | place: Antarctica: Western Antarctic Peninsula, King George Island | collected 2013-01 | reverse complement strand
TCGCAGGTGAATTCATCTTGGCGGGTGCGCACCGCCATGACGATTTCCTCAAGCGCAGCGTTGCCGGCGCGCTCGCCCAATCCGTTGATGGTGCATTCCACTTGACGGGCACCCGCCATAACCGCCGACAATGAATTGGCAACTGCCAATCCGAGGTCGTTATGGCAATGCACCGAAAATACCGCTTTATCGGCGTTGGGAATTCGCTCCAACAATTCGCCGATGAGCGCGCCGAACTGGCCGGGTAAATTGTAGCCTACGGTGTCCGGTATGTTGATGGTGCTGGCACCGGCGTTGATGGCGGCTTCAATAATGCGGCACAGGAAATCATGATCGGAGCGCCCGGCGTCTTCTGGGGAGAATTCCACATCATCGGTATGGTTGCGCGCTTGCTTGACCGCCGCCACTGCATGCGCCATCACTTGCTCGGGAGTCATGCGCAATTTTTGCTTCATGTGAATCGGCGAGGTCGCAATGAAAGTGTGGATGCGCGCCGATGCTGCCGGGCGGACCGCTTCAGCGGCTTTTTCCACATCTTTAGAATTAGCCCGCGCAAGCCCGCAGACCACGCTATCGGAAATCAGTTCGGCGATGGTTTGCACTGCTTTGAAATCGCCGGGGCTGGCGGCCGGGAAGCCGGCCTCAATAACATTAACCCGCATTTTCTCCAGTTGCCGCGCCACCCTGATTTTTTCATCCAGAGTCATAGAAGCACCCGGACTTTGCTCGCCGTCGCGCAAGGTGGTGTCAAAAATAATTAATTGGTCTTTCATGTTCTGTAACCTCAATACTTGCCAGAATTGCGTGTTGGGATGAATCGCGGCACCGTCGGTATTGCAACCAGCGGGGGGGATTCGGAACTACAACAATTTGTGTGATGAAATACTAATGCGCACGCACGCGCAGCAGCGGCAACAACAGGAGGTTGAACTTTTGATTGAACATTTGATTGGGAAGGGGCGAGACGCTAATGGCGGCGGCGGCAAAATAGTCCGCACGAATGAGAGCGTTGTTAGTGATTTGCTTGGTCAACATGAGAGCAGTGTATAAAACAAAAATCTACAATGCAAGCAAAATATGGGCGGTTGAATGCGCACCCATCAGTCCGGCTTATCGTCTTCGTCGTCTTCGCTATCCGGCAAAAATGCCGGGGCATCAATGGTGCCGCGATGCCAGCGCAATATCCAGCCGACCGGACCCGAGGCGGCGTAGGCGAATGCCATTAGGAACAACGCGCGCGGGGGATCGAAGAAAACCAGCACGAAAATCACCACAAAGGCGATGAGGATGGCGAACGGAATGCGGTTGATTAAGTCAAAATCCTTGAAACTGCGAAACCGCAGATTGCAGACCATCAGCACCGCCAAAATCAAGGTGACGATGGCGCTAATCCACGGCATGGATTGGCCGTCAATGCCCGATTCATGGAAATTCCACACCCAGAAAACCACGAATGCAGCCGCGGCCGGGCACGGGATGCCATGAAAGTAGTGGCTGTCTTTGATGGTCAGGGTGTTGAAGCGGGCGAGGCGTAGCGCGGTGGCGGCGGCATATACGAATGCGGTCAGCCAGCCGGTTTTGCCGATTGCTTGCAACGACCAAAAATACATCACCAATGCCGGCGCGAGGCCAAAGGCGACGAGGTCTACGAGGCTATCGTATTCCTTGCCAAAATCCGAAGCGGTGTTAGTCCAGCGGGCGACGCGTCCGTCCAATCCATCCATAATCATGGCGACTAGTAGCCCGATGGCGGCCATTTCAAAGTTGCCATGGGTGGCTTGGATGATGGCGTAAAAACCAAAGAATAACCCGGCGGTAGTGAATAAACTCGGCAGGAAATAAATGCCCTTTTGAGCGCCAGCTTTGCTTTTGCTTGCGCTTGCGTCTTTATCAATCTCTTTGTTCATATTTTTATCCACGCCTTTGTCGGCGTCTTTGTTCATACCTTTATCCGCGCCCATATCCGTATCCTTATCTTTGGCGTCATTAATTTTGTCGGTGTCTTTGTCTTTACCTTTATCTTCATTGTCAGCCTCGGGTTTCATGGTGCCACCTCGGTAAAACCGATTATATCGTTTCCCGAATCAACCCATTGCCCCAGTTTGATTGCCAGCCGGGTGCTGGTGGGTAGATATAAATCAACCCGCGAGCCAAAACGAATAAAACCATACCGCTGACCGGCGACCACCGTATCCCCCGGCTTTACATATGACAAAATCCGCCGCGCAATGAGTCCGGCGATTTGCACGCTGATTACATCCTCGCCGCCGGCGGTTTTAATCCAAATGGCATTGCGTTCGTTCTGCTCGGAAGATTTATCCAACGCCGCGTTAAAAAATCGCCCGCGCTGATACCAACATCGCTCAATCACGCCGCCCACGGGAATCAAGTTGGAGTGTACCGAAAATACATTCATAAATATGCTGACCTTGAGAGATTTAACCCCGTGCAAATACGGATTATCGGTCTCCCCAACCGCGACTATTTTACCGCTAGCCGGGCTAACAATAGCACCCGGCCGCGCACTGATGCGGCGTTTTGGATCGCGAAAAAACTGAACGACAAACCCGACCAACAGCCACACGATAATCGACCAATACCCAAACAGCCAGGTAGCGACAATGCCACAGCTAATCGCAATGACAAGATGGATACGACCTTCGCGGGCGAGGATTGGATAATGGGCAGAAAGCATGGGTATTGGGAGTGTAATGGAAAATAGTTCAGCTAGCCGCGTTTCTTGGCGTCACGTTTCTCGGCGTCACATTTCTTCGCATCAGGTTTCTCGGCATCTTAATATGATTCTTGGCGAATTGTTTTGGCAAGCGATTTTACCCGACCAGTGCTGCCATGTGGCACAATATTATATCCATGAAAAATGAATTAACAACCACGCAAGCGGCCGCGGATCTCGCGGTCAGTCCGACGCACATTGGATGCGGGCAGCTCTATAGCGGCGATGCGCTTGAAATTTTGCCCACGCTGGCGCGCGACATTGCGCAAGTCATTATTGCCGACCCGCCCTACTTTCAAGTGCTAAACGAGGCATGGGATAACGCATGGCAATCGGAAGAGGACTATTTGAATTTTACGGTACGCTGGGTTCGCGAATGCAAACGCATCTTGCGTCATGACGGCTTGCTCTATCTATTCGGTCAATTGGGAAAAAGAGAACATGTTTGGCTGCACACATGTTCTGCGCTCGCCAAAGAGATGCAATTCCATGACATGATTGTTTGGGATCGTGCGGTGGGGTACAACGAAAGGCGTGATTCTTTTACGCCGCAATACGAAATGATTCTGGTGCTTCGCCAATCCGTCGACACAAAGCCGTATTTTAATAAAGATGCGGTGAGGACGCCATATGATAAAGAAAAAATCCAAACCTATCTTCGTGACAGCCGATACAAAGACAAAAACGCACGGGAGCAACATTTGCACAAAGGAAAATACGCCACCAACATTTTGCGCGTGCCTTCCCTGAAAGGATCTTCCAAAGAAAAAATCGGCCATCCATCGCAAAAACCTATCGCGTTAATCAATCATCTTGTGCGTTCAAGTAGCCGGGTTGATGATCTTATCGTAGACCCGTTCATGGGCAGCGGCACCACCGCAGAATCTGCAGAAAGAAACGGGCGACGATGGATAGGCATCGAAAAAAACGAAACCTATATTCAAATCGCCAAAAAAAGAATGGTGTGAGTCGGCACTAAAAAATAATCCGTTACTTTCCCTTCTGAAAAATGAGAATAGATTCCCGTTGCATTACATTGTATAAACCATAAATTAATTTATCCACCGTGTGAACCAGTTTGCAATTTTTCTTTTCAAAAGTGTCCATGCACTTTTGTGTTGTTGAAATTTTATTTCCGTTGAGGGTGGCATCGCCAATCACGATGGCGGCTTTTGCGGATGGTTTTAAGGTGCGGATGATTTCGCTATAGACTTGAATCATGTCCTGTTCATACAACTTGATTCGCTCTGTGCCTCGCCCCCTGACGCCAATAAATTCTTCCCGAATCTGATTCAAATCGTAGCCGAGTGCTTGCAGGGAATGTGCATCATTATCAACATAGTTCAACGCAAGCGAATACGGCGGCGAAGTGATCACACCGTCCACGCTATTGTCGGCAAGCGGCAACTTGCGCGCATCGCCTATTTTTAGATCGGCAAATGCCGGGGCAATTTCAACTTCGTTACACGCATCATTCATCGCTTCAATACTTTGTAACATTTTATTTCGGTTGGTCACTAACATAGCGTCAAAATCTCGATTCCGCCTGACGCTGTCGCTGGTGGCAATCATCCGCGCGAGTAAGTTAAAACTTTTTACCGGATCTTTCAGACAATCAAGGGAGGTGTCTGCGTATTTTTCATCTTCCGATAATGCATCGGCTAATAAATAAGTCGCGTGTTCTTTTTGGATGATTGGAAAGTGGTGAATTGCGTTCGCCTTAACTTTGCTTATTAACACGCACAACGGCGATATATCAAACCCGATTACTTTCAAATTCAATAATGCGCCTTCCACCGCAGTTGTTCCGCTGCCGATAAATGGATCCAGCAATGTATCGCCGGCGCGCAATCCGATAATGTTGGCAAGCGCGCGCACCAATTGCGGGTGATATTTTCCTTTATAGGGATAAAACCAGTGCGTAATGTACTGATTAAAAGCGCGCGTTAAATTATGCTTGGTAAGTTTTGCGTAATCAGACAAAACACCGTCCGCATCGCCGATATACGCGGAGCGTTTAAGTATACTTTCAATGGCCTTTCCGTCGTCTACGGCAAAAGCACGGAAGTCGGGAAGGATTTCGCACTGCGCGGTAAACGATTTCAATTCCAAAGTTGCAAGATGCAACTCATACAAGAACTGAACATTGGCCAATAGGTTAAGGTGATGTTTATTAGTTTCCATAACGCCATCCCATCGTAATACCGGCGATGATGACAGACCAGTACCGCGCTAAATTTTACCCAGCACGCGCATCAAACAACGGGATTTAATTTTTGGATTTATCAATCACCTTGCTCTCGCCAATCCACGACATCATGGAGCGCAATTTTTTCCCCACTTCCTCTATCTGATGCTGCTGTGCTTTGTCGCGCAGCTCGGGGAAACGTTTTCCGCCAGTGGCATTTTCATCCATCCATTCGCGGGCGAATTCACCGGATTGAATCTCACCGAGGATTTTTTTCATTTCCGCTTTGGTCTGCTCGTTTACGATGCGCGGTCCGCGGGTTAGGTCGCCGAATTCGGCGGTGTTGGAAATGGAATAGCGCATTTCGGCGATGCCGCCTTCATACATTAAATCAACAATCAGTTTGAGCTCGTGCAGGCATTCAAAGTACGCCATTTCCGGCGCGTAGCCAGCTTCCACTAAGGTTTCAAATCCGGCTTGCACCAGCGCAGTCGCACCGCCGCACAATACCGCTTGCTCGCCGAATAAATCGGTTTCGGTTTCTTCCTTGAAGGTGGTCTCAATAATGCCGGCGCGGCCACCACCGATGGCGGCGGCGTACGCTAGGGCGAGGGCGAGGGCATCGCCGCCCGGGTCTTGGTGAATGGCGACGAGGCATGGAATGCCGGTACCTTTCTCAAAAGTGGAGCGCACCAGATGCCCCGGACCTTTGGGTGCAATCATGATGATGCTGATGTCTTTGCGGGCTTCAATGTAGCCGAAATGAATATTGAAACCGTGCGCAAATGCCAGCGTCGCGCCCTTTTTCAGATTCGCATCCACTTCGCTTCGGTAAATCCCGCCCATCAATTCATCCGGGCACAGCATCATCACCACATCAGCCGCGGCGACTGCATCGGCAACTTCGGCGACCACCAAGCCGGCTTTCTCTGCTTTGGGTCTGGAATGCGAATCTTTACGCAAGCCGACCACCACATTCACGCCGCTATCCTGGAGGTTGTTGGCGTGAGCATGCCCTTGCGAGCCATAGCCGATGATGGCGACTTGTTTATTTTTCAGCATTGCCAAGTCGGCGTCTTTGTCGTAGAAAATTTTCATGGTAGTTACTCGTTAGTCCAAAAATGTGAGTTGTGAATGAGTGATAAACAGATCAAGGTTGGCGGCATTTAGTAAATTATGCCGCGTATTATACTTTCAAGGTGCGCTTGCCGCGGCCGATGCCGGATATACCGGAGCGCACCACTTCGATAATCTCAAGCGGCGCAAGCACTCCCAGGAATGCATCCACCTTCTCGCTACTGCCGGTCATCTCCAGGATATAGGTGGAATCGGTTACATCAATGATGCGCCCGCGGAAAATGTCGTTCAACCGTTTGACTTCCTCGCGTTGAGCGTTATTCGCGGCAAGCACCTTAATCAACATCAATTCGCGTTCTAAGTGACGGCCATCGGTGAGGTCAATTAACTTGACCACTTCAATGAGTTTATTCAGCTGCTTGGTTATCTGCTCGATAATCTGCTCGGTGCCGCTCGTGACGATAGTCATGCGCGACAACGAATCGTCGTCGGTGGGCGCCACGGTTAGCGATTCAATATTGTAGCCGCGCGCCGAGAACAACCCGGCGACCCGCGATAGCGCACCGGATTCATTTTCCAGCAATAATGATATAATTGTTCGCATCAGCGCATCCTCAACATCGGCCTCAATGCCATGCCTCGCATGTACATGTACATGTATATGTTCATATTCATCATGCCAACTCCCGCTCCTTCTCATCTTCCCGACCCGGCTTCAAGTGCATCTCGTTATGCCCTTTGCCGGCGGCGATCATCGGATAAACATTTTCGGTCGGGTCGGTTAGCACATCCATAAACACCAATCGGTCTTTCATAGCAAACGCCTCGCGCAATGCTGCATCAACATCCTCTGGTTTTTCAACGCGCATGCCGACATGCCCGAAACTCTCCGCCAGTGCGACAAAATCAGGAAGCGCGTCCATATACGAATGGGAATAGCGGCGGTCGTAGAAAAATTCCTGCCACTGACGCACCATGCCCATATAGCGATTGTTGAGATTGATGACCTTGATCGGCAAATCGTATTGCTTGCAGGTGGATAGTTCTTGAATGCACATGATGATGCTGGCGTCGCCGGTGATACAAGCCACGGTTTCATCTGGATACGCAATTTGCACGCCCATGGCCGCCGGCAAGCCAAAACCCATGGTTCCAAGGCCGCCGGAATTAATCCAGCGACGCGGTTTTGCGAACCCATAATACTGCGCAGCCCACATCTGATGCTGACCGACATCGCTCGTTATGAACGCATCGCCGTTGGTGACATCCATTAATTTCTGCACCACATACTGCGGCTTAATCACCGTGTCGCTTTGGGTATAGGCGAGGGAATCGGTCGCCTTCCACGCATTGATTTGCTTCCACCACGCGTCAACCGCCGGGCGATCAATCTCGCCGCGGCGCTTTGTTACCAGCGTTACCATCTCCTCCAGCACATCGTTGCAATGGCCTACGATAGGCACTTCCACCGCGACATTTTTGCCGATGCTGGAGGGATCAATGTCAATCTGCACGATGCGTGCGGTTGGTGAAAACTTTTCCAAATCGCCGGTGACACGGTCATCAAAACGAGCGCCGACGCTAAGCATTGCATCGCAACCGTGCATCGCCATGTTGGATTCGTAAGTGCCGTGCATGCCAAGCATGCCGAGAAAATGTTGGTTGGAATTTGCGATGGCGCCCAATCCCATGAGCGTACTGGTGCAGGGAAATCCGAGCAAATCAATCAATTTTCGCAGCGGTTTATGCGCCTCGCCGAGCACCACGCCGCCGCCGGTATAAATCATCGGCCGCTTAGCGCGCAGCAGCAAATCCACGCCGCGGGCGATTTGCTTGGCATGCCCTTTGATGCGCGGCTGATAAGAGCGCATGGCGATGCTCTTGGGATAATCGTATTTGGCAATCGCGTTGGTGATGTCCTTGGGCACATCAATAACCACCGGACCCGGGCGACCAGAGGTGGCGATATAAAATGCCTTTTTCATCGTCATGGCGATATCGCCGACATCCTTCACCAAAAAGTTGTGCTTGACACATGGCCGAGTGATGCCCACCGTATCCACTTCCTGAAAAGCGTCATCGCCAATCAGCGTGGAAGGAACTTGGGCGGTGATGACCACCATCGGGATTGAATCCATGTGCGCGGTCGCCAATCCGGTGATGGTATTGGTGACCCCGGGACCGGAAGTTACCAGCACAACCCCCGGCTTGCCGGTGGCGCGTGCATAGCCGTCGGCGGCGTGAGTCGCGCCCTGCTCGTGGCGCACCAGTATATGCTTGACTTTGTCCTGACGGTACAGCGCATCATAAATATGCAATGCCGCACCGCCGGGATAGCCGAAAATAAACTCAATATTCTCATCCTGTAAACAACGGACGACAATATCAGCACCTGTCATGGTCATGGTCACTGTACACCTGCCTGCCGGTAATTTATTTGCGTGACCATCGGGTCGCTAGTAGAAAACATCATTAGAAAACATCATCAAAAATAAGTAATGAACCGGGGGAGCCCGGAAAAACGAGTGAAGGCAGAGTATAGCGACAAATCGGTCGGCGATAAATAGCGAATTTAGAATTTTGAGTGTGCATTAAGGCGTACGATTATATCTGGCGAGACCCTCGTCCAGCGTCGTCCATCAAATCTTGCGATGCTTCCAACCCAACGTGTATGCGCAGCAGGACGCCGTCCTCCTGCCAAGGAATCGCGGTGCGGATGGCGCTCGGATTAACCGGCATCACCAAACGCTCGCAACCGCCCCAACCAACCATATGCCAAAGTTGCGCAAGCCGTGCGCAAAGCCGGCAGCAGCAGCGCACTCAAACCTAAATCGTGCGCCCCAAAAAACGCCCAAAGCGCACAACTCACATACTCAATTTGATTTGACATCTCATACCCCATTCCAGCTTGCTAGAATCTAGTAAGACATGCGCCGCAGGCACCTTATTGCTTTTGCTGTGTAGTGAATACCCACTCACATACCAAACTTGATTTGGTATCCAGCGTCACCCCGCATTCCCACAATCCCAGTCGTCTCGCCCGCCGTGTTTTATGGGCAAAATCTCACCCCCATTAGCCCTAATTCGCATGAAATCAGATGATTTGGACGCTGTATTAGGTTTAATATACATTTGGTTTCCCTTGAAATGCATTGTATTTCCCTTCACTGTGGGCGAATAACGGCTTGAAATAAGGGTTTTAGTCGTTGTTTATGGCAAAAGAGTGGCGTTTAGTGGCTTGACTTCGGAATCTCACATACCAAGCTGGTGCGCCGCATCCGCGTGTGCGACAACCTAAAAACTACCGTGCCGCGCCGCCGAGACCATCGCTTGCGATTCCATTATTCGTCTGCGCGTTTGCCTGCGCCGAGTGCAAGCGCACGAGCTGCGAAATGCGCGGTGCTGGTGGGGTTTGGCATTTGGATTATGTGGGTGTTGTGCATGTTGTGCGGCGTGTTGTGCGGCATGTTATGCGGCGTGGAAAATTTTCTCGGGCGTATCAATCCAGTATCGTTGGTATTCTGCCGAAGACGCGGCGTTTTTATTAAACATCAACAACTCAACCGACACTTTCCATTTGTTACCATATAAAAATTGTCGCGCTGAATTTTGTGCTGAATTATTTTGCGAAGCATCCTCAAACAATTTTTTATACCCATCAATTTTATGATACGCATTGTTGTGCACCGCCCCTTTCGGATCAACCAATACAATCCGATATTGATCGCCCTTACACATCCAAAAAATAAAATCGGGTTTAAATTCACGATATTCATTCACCTGAGAATCATAATACGGAATGTGAATTTTATCTAACGATTCGTCTATCTTGCTAAACATCCATGCGTCCCACAACTTTTCATTCTCCGCCGTCGCATCCTCAAGCGCATTGAGAAAATCAATCTCGCTTGGCACTTTAACAATGTGCTGTATGTAACTCGCCTTTTCATTGCCCAATACAACCGGTAGATAGTAATGACCAACCAATTTTTTGATTGTCAGGTCTTTGAAATTCTCCGCGCTTTTCCCCGACTTTTTTCTATCCAATTCCGCCTCGGTTATTTTTCCGGCGGAATACATTCCGGCAAGATCGCGCTTCTCTTGCGTCGACAACTCAACTTCTTTCACTCTATTGATTGCCTCTTGAAGTTTCTCCAGATGCTCAGGGTGAACTTTAACTTCACCAAAGTGAACAATATCTTCCTTATCCAACTCGCGGATACCATCGGATGCTTTTGCTTTTTTAGCAAAATGAGATAGCAATCGGTTTTGCAAAAAAGAAAGGGTCGCATAATTCTTTTCCGGTGTGATTTTTATTCTTTTGTTTTTCTCATCGCCCTCGTTTTGTTTAACCACATCGTGCAACGCGTTAATCTGAGATACTTCAAGTCGGTCTCGGACTATAAACACTGAATCGGAAGTTCTTTCAACATATTCGTTAAATCTGTCGCGGGTTTCTTCGCTCATTGCGAATTGCGCGTGCGCAGATTCACCATCCTTGATCTCACGGTATTCAGGAATCAACAACGGCATTTCTTTATTATCAATTCTTGGCACTGGCGCCCTTTCCAATCCCTCCAGAATTTCAAAGTTTCCGCTTCCCCCTTTCTCCGCCGCTAACCCTTCCAACACCGCCTTGACCGCCTTTTTATTGGTGGCAAAAAGAAACAAAGTTTCCGCCGGATTCACTTGGTCGTGATACGGCTGGATTGCGTTTTTCGCATCACTTTCCGGCAGCCGGGCAAACCGCCGACGCTGATTAGGCAACGGTTCTATCCGCACACCCCGCCCGACTGATTGCACAACAAATTTTTTCGCGTCGTTTCCGCCGATGTTGATGAAGTTGATTACATTCGGGCGGTTTGTATCCCAACTTTCAAAAAATGAACGGGAGCCCATCAGAATGGTTATCGGACTTTGTTCTAATTTGTCAAAAAATGATTTTTCCCGCAACGCACTTGTTTCCTCATAACCGGCCAGAAAATTATTGCGCCACTTGGAAGTATCGCCGATGCGTATCAACGCAAAAGGTGCGTCAGCGTTTTTCATTTGAAAAGCGATTTCTTTATTGTCGCTACTGCGAATAAATTGCAACGCCCCTTTTCTTCGACTAAGAAATACTTCGGCGCGCAAATCAGTGACTTTCATTGCCTGAATAGAATTTTCATCAGTGCCGATAATTCCACCGCCGCCCTCACCAAAAAGAAGATGCGCGTCTCTCCAATCGTGAATCAACTCTTTCTTGGAATCCTTAAAAAGTGTTTCATCAATTTCGTCGGTGGCAATTTGACGCAAAATTTGAAAAAACGCCCATAAATCATTTCGTTCATTTTCAACATCGGTATTGACGGAATTCACCAAAGTCAGCATCAATGGCAAATGATACAAATTCTCAATGGCGGTATCTTGCCGAAGATTGGCAACACGGCGCGAAACATAGCCGAGCGTTATCAGCGATTTTAAAACAATTTTCTGCCTTTCCCGGTAACTGAGTTCGTCTTTTCTATCTTTGAATAAATTGTATTCCGTTTCATTCAAGTAGATGTTTTTTCCATGACCGTTTTTAACAAACTCCTCTAAGTTGTATTTCTTGACAGTAGTTACAATATCCTCTTTATCAGTAAAAGTTGCGGAAAAATTAAACAAAAACCCAGCACGCGTCATCAGCGCATAATAGGCCTGCCGCTTGGAATTTTCCTTACCGCCTTTGTGCGCCTCATCTAAAAAAATAAACCACTTACCATCATTTTCATATATTCGGTAATCAGTTTTCGCCTCTTTCTGCACATCAGAAATGTTATCGCTACGATGATAATAAACCGTCATTGAATCGTCGAGCATGTGTTGATATGGTGCCCGACCAGCCTGGCGCAGCGGTTGCAAGTTTATCTGCAATCCGCCGGCCGCATTGAACTCGTCTATGGTGTGGCGAATCTGCCCGATAAGATGCGCGCTCGGCGCAAGAATCAGGAGGTTATGCGACGGTATTTCGCCGTGCTGTTTTAGTCGGTGCAGGAACTCAATCAGTTTAACCATCACCAACGTTTTTCCACTGCCCGTCGCCATCCAAAAACACATGCGGTTGATAAGATTGTGATAGGGAATACAATCGCCGAGCGGAGTTATAAACTCCGACAGGATACGAAACACCTGACTTTCGGTTTTATTTTTTTCATCCGTACGCGTTTCGTATTTTTTTATATCCGGAACACCAGAATTCCCATATAAACCAGCAAAACTCCGTTTGCGTTCGTCGTCCACCCTCGGCGCTTCCCCAGAAATCCAGTCACGCTCCCCACCATAATAAAGAAAGAGTGCTTGCGCAGCTTTTTGCAAAGCATCCGTCTGATAATCGTACAGCGTTTTTTCCGCAGAAAAACGACCAATTTCAGCAACACACCAAGTTTCAGGCAGGTCGGCATAGTTGATGGAGGTAGCGATGGATTCGAGTGTGAAGGAAGTCATTTAGTTTTCTTTGTTTCCATGAATCTAGCGAAATTCAAAAACAAGTGATGGGTTAAGGCGTGTGAGAATATTAAAATTGCCATCCTTCTTTTTGCATAAAGCCAGTTAAATTCGTACATTCTATAGAATATTTTTTACACACGGTTGGAATACAGGGAGCATTGGGCTTCTCCTTTTCCTGCGTAACAACACATCCGCCAACAGCGTAGGCAAGCGCAATAACAAAGGGGTCAGCCACAGGGCCGCCGCTAACAATGGTTTTATGTTTTACCAATCCTTGCATGTGAGAATTAGTAAAAAGCTCGCTGATAAATTTGGTTTGCTGTTCATCTGGTTTATAAAACAAACCAGAATTTCTTGTTGCCCAAATAGCTAGATTATCATCCACTCGATCAATTTCACGGCGCGCCTCTCGCACTGAAATAATTTTACTGATTCCCACCAGTTCATCAAAGTTTTTCCAGAGTGTCGGGAAAATTTTTCTATCGTAGTTCCCGTCACGGAACAATGCAATAAAAGCACCTGTGTCAAAAACATATACCATTAGACACCACCAAATTGCTTGTTGATAAGATATCCCTCAAGTTTTTCAATATTATTTATTTTCATATCTAATATACGGGACATCTCATGTTCACTAATCCTGTTTTGATTACGTTTTTTCATAATATTTTGTAAAAATCCTTTTCCCCAGTAGGAAATGCAATTCCAATAATAATCGCCGCCACCATCTCCCCGTTCGTTGCCACTGTATGTGTCCAAAGATTTTTTCATATCTATAAAAACGCTATAAGAAATTAAGTTGGTTAATCTACATTTCACGAGAAGCATTCGAGGGCTTACTTTATAAAGTTTTGCCGTTTGAACATAAAAATTCTTTGATGTAACGTCACCTTTTGAAATTCTCATTCCTAAGTCATCTGTAGGAACAAGCACAGAACCAGCAATACCGTCAAAATAGTGTTCATGTAATTGAATATCAGGTTCCCATGCATCCGTGCCGTCGCTACCCAGTGTTACACTACTCTTCCCATGTAACAAATGCGCCAATTCATGCAATAAAGTAAAAATTTGGCGCCCTTTGGTTTCCTGGCTATCAATACAAATAACTGGAAATTCTTCATCGTAAAGACAAAATCCTGACAAATATTCTGATTTAAACGGCCACCGAAAAACAAATATTCCTTGTTTTTCTATTGCATCTCTCCAAACATTAAGTGCCTGCATATAGTCACTACAGTTTAATTGTGCATCAAGGGTAACATTAAGGAAATTTTTTCCTCGCAGAGTTTCAACCAAACTATCAACTGAATTTCCGTCAGACGGATCTACTATTAGTCTTTTATGTATTGGGGAAGAAACAGGATTAACTCCATCGTTGAATTCCTTTAATGCCATTTGCGTAGATTGAACTCTATGTATAACATCCAAGGTTTTTGGTGAAGTTAAATCCACACTGAATCCGGGGGCACTTCTGAGAGATGCCACCGCATCTTTTATTTCCGGCGGTTCAGGAAAAAAAAATACCGCAATGGGGACTTTATAATAATCTGCTAGTTTTTCAAGTTGCGGATAAGTGGGTGCCTGTATTCCTTCTTCCCACTCTATAAGAACTTCATCAGTTACCGACTTCCCACCAAATTTTATAGCGACATCAGTATGCAAATAATGTTTACGCTCTCTTGCCCACTTCAAAATAGAAGGATTAATATTTTGAACAGCATTTGTCATCACTCCCCCCACCACAAATACGGTTTGATTAGAGAGATAAAATGTCGTTTTTCTTTTTCGGTCATGGTTTTTGGGTTGGTTTTCTCAACGGTTCCGTCGGCGAATATTACACTATCGGCGGTGTGTTTGCGGATGGGTTTGCCGAGGATGTTGGATAGGGATTCGGCGATGTTTATGTCAGGATAGAGGTTGTGGAGGTCTATTTTTAGGTTGCCGTTTTTTAACGGTTTGACGGCGTGGGCGAGTTTATCATCACCGAAGAAAATATATTGTGCAAATGGTGATTTTTCGCTGTCCAGTTCTAACTGGATGCCATCTTGGTAGTGAGCGTTTTTTAGGGTTTCTTCGTATTGTTCCAAGGTGTAGTATTTGAGGCAATGGCTGCTACCCTCGTGGGATACTGGTTTGCCGTCTTTCCAATCTTTGGAATAGACAACTTTTTTAATGCGTGGTAGCAGGACGGTGTAAAAATATTCGCCCATTTCAACGAGCAGATATTTTCGGTTGCCGCCGTCTTCACGGTTCAGGTTGATGACGGCGTGGGCGGTGGTGCCGGAGCCAGCAAAGTAGTCTAAAACAACACCGGAAGCCGTTTCTGTTCCAGCACTGGTTAATGACATATAGAAAAAAACAGAATGGCTATATGGAAAATTTTTGCCCCCCAATTTATCTAGATCCGCCTTGCCTCGCTTAGCATCTTGCATTACGGAAGTTAGCTGGTTCTTGGAATATTCCACTAAAAATCGCTTTTGTTGAGGTTGTGTAGTTTCATCAGACCCGAAAATAATCTCTCCTTTTTCTATCATCATCTGAAGTGTTTCTGGAGTGCGCGAAAACCCATTTGGTGGGACGGCACAAAGTTTGCCGGTAACCGGATGAACAAGAGGTTTGAAAAATTTTTGATCGATTCGGGGCTCAGGTGCTCTGAGACTTACGAGACGGTAAATAAATCCCTCGCCATCTAAAAAGCAATATGCTTGCTCTCCTCCACTAAGTTTGCGATGATTTCTAACCCAGTTAGCATATGATTTTTTTGCTTCTTCGGTCACACCTCTGTGTTTTTTTACTAACTGCTTGGATTTTTTAAACATTATTCCAGCATTCATACTCTTAAGTTCGACGGTTTTTTCATTCTTCAGCCTGCATATTACATATTCATGTTGGTTGGCTATACCCTTACCGCCAGTCATGGGAGTTCTCTTATCCCAAATTAACGTCCCTGCATTCAACAATCCAGTGTTATCCATCAGTAAGTGCAGTTTTTCGTACTCGTTTTCATCAATATGGCAAAAAAACGAGCTATCTTCCGAGAGCATTTTCAACGAACAACTAACACGATTTTCCATCATCGTCAACCAACTGGAATGTTTGTAATCATTACGATAAAGAAATCCGCTTGTTTTGGTGTTATACGGTGGGTCAATGTGAATACACTTCACTCGCCCCTCATACCGTCTCTGCAAACTATTCAACGCCTGCCAATTCTCGCTATGCACCAATTCCCCATCCAACGCTTCGTCTAAATTTCCCAGCCCGTCCAGAATTTCCAACTCCAGATCTTTGAAATGTTTTGTGTCCAGCGGTAGGAATTGGCAATTGCCGCTTGCGCCGTTTTTGTCGGTCACACTTTTCTGTCCATTGAAAACATCCTTCATTGAAAATTTTTCATGCACCATTCCAAGTTCGCGCCATTCTTTTATTTGCGCGGGTGTGTCTTTGTGTTTTAGTAGTTTTTCTAAAGTCGTGTCGGTTAGTTTGTTCAACGTGATGACATAGTTAACATTCCGCACAAACTTCGGTTTCTCCCACGCCCGCCGCAGTTCGTCTTCAAACTGGGCGATGAAATCAATGATGCAATAAGCGGTTTCTTTGATTGCTTGAATTTGTTTGATTCTTTTTTCCTCAAAGATGGTTTCTTCTTTGAAAATATATTGATACACCCACATATCAAACTGCTCTTGCAAAAATCCGCGTGCGTCTTTGTTGATAAAAAAGTCAACTTCGGTTTGACGGCGGAATACGCTGATGGCTTTTTGCAATTGCTCATCGGATAAAATGATGCCCGATTTGCGGGATTCTTTAATAATTTCGTCGCGCTTAGTTTTTTTGGCACCATGTGAATAAGAAACTTTAAGATGAACAACCTTGCCCTCGTCGGTGCGCTTCACTTCACTAAAAGAAAAAATGAATTCGCGCCGCTCATTGTTTTTCTTGGATTCAAATTCAGAAGCGTCAAAATAAAATCGCCGAGTATTTTGCGGTTGCCCTTGTTCGCTCAATTCAACCGGTATGGATTGCACCAATATATCGGATTTCACATAGTAGAGCATCTGCGTTTTCCACGACAGCGCGACATCTTGTCCGTCGGCATAAACGCGCTCGTAAGTTTTGGAGAATGCCGGGAGGTGGCGAAAATAAATGGAACCGCTTTCGCAAAAGTAGCGATGAAAGAAGGTATAGAGTTTATCAAATAGTTCCTCACGAAAAGAGGAATCTTTTTCTGCGCGTCGGTCAATTTCCGTCATTAATTTGGGGCGGATGGATTGAAAGTAGTCGTGCTTCATCCGCATCAAGTTAACAAAACCAGAATCGCCGTCCACCTTGGCGCCGGTGAACATGTTTTCCAATTCGGTGAGGAATCTTTTTTCTTTGCGGTTGGCGTTCAATGTTTAATTTCCGCTTGTTGCGTGGGCGATAAAATTCGCTGGCTATTATGCCTGGTTATTCGCTGTATGGCGATGGGTAAAATCATTACAACCCAGCGCCCGGTCCCATGCCCGGCATACCACCACGCTGCATCTGCCCCATCATGTGTTGCATGCCGCCTTTCTTTTTCATGCGTTTCATCATCTTTTGCATGTGCATAAATTGTTTAAGCAAACGATTGACCTCTTGCACTTGAACGCCGGAACCGGTTGCGATGCGTTTTTTGCGGGCACCGCGTAGTACCGCTGGGAAGCGGCGTTCGTGGGGGGTCATGGAATTGATAATGGCGATGGTGCGGGCGGAGTGGTCGCCGCCGAATTGATTTAGGGCTTTTTGTGGGATTTGATCCATGCCGGGTAGTTTTTCCATTAGTTTAGACATACCGCCCATTTGTTCCATCTGCGTTAATTGCTCGCGATAATCATTCAAGTCAAACGATTTTCCTTTGGCTATTTTATCGGCTATTTTTTTCGCTTTGTGTTGATCAACCGTGCGCTCGGCTTCTTCCACCAGCGACAACACATCGCCCATTCCGAGGATTCGTGAGGCGACTCGCTCGGGGTGAAACGGCTCCAACGCATCCATGCTTTCGCCGACGCCGAGAAATTTGATGGGTTTGCCGGTGGCGTGGCGGATGGATAACGCCGCACCGCCGCGCGCGTCGCCGTCGGTTTTGGTTAGCACTACGCCGGTGAATGATAACGCTTGATCAAAAGCGCGCGCGCTATTCACCGCGTCTTGCCCGCTCATACTATCCACCACGAACAGCGTCTCGACTGGATTTACCGCGCTATGAATGCGTTGTATTTCCGTCATCATCATCGCATCAACATGCAACCGCCCAGCGGTATCAATAAGCACTACATCAATCGCCGATTTGCGCGCCGCGGCGACTGCAGCGATAGCGATTGCCAGCGGCTCGCCCGGATTAGATTCATCAGCACCGGCAAAGAATTTCGCATCAACATCCGCTGCCAATAACTTCAATTGCTCAGCAGCCGCTGGCCGATAGACATCGGTGCTTGCCACTAACACGCTTTTATGCTGGCGTTGTTTTAGTAATTTTGCGAGTTTGCCGACGGTGGTTGTTTTGCCGGCGCCTTGCAATCCGGTCACCAAAATCACCGCTGGCGGTTGCACCGCGAGATTTAGTTCACTGTTGGCTTGCCCCATCAAGCTGACCAGCTCTTGATGCACCACGCCAATCACCGCTTGCCCGGGCGACAAACTGCTCAGCACTTCACGTGCAAGCGCGCGGACTTTTACCCGCTCTATAAAACTGCGGACGACTTCCAACGATACATCCGCTTGTAAAAGTGCGATGCGAACTTCGCGCAGCGCTTCGGCGATGTTATCTTCGGATAAACGTCCGCGGCCGCGCAAGTTGCGGAAGGTTTGTTTTAATTTATCGCTGAGTTGGTTGAACATGATGAATGCGTATTTGGGTGGTGGGTGCGGTGTATAATCGTGCGTTCGGTTTTCACGGCATCATGTACATGTACAGTAGGTATGCTCATTATATCGCCGATGGCGATTAATCTTTATGTCGCCGCTGCGATGGGGCTTTATGTTGTCGTCAGCCGGTTAATCTGGCGAAACGCAACCGGCAGTAGCGCATCAAAAATAACCAGTGCCACGGCAATCCGATTGCTGGCGGCGGCGGCGGTTTGCTTGCACGCCTTGCATTTGTATGCGCTATTATATCCCGGCGGCGGACATGTTAATGGGCATGGTGCGCTCAATTTAGCACTCGGCAACGCAGTCTCGTTAGTCGCATGGATGAGCGTGGTGCTGTTTTTGCTCGCGTCTATGATAAAGCAAACCCTCTCGCTCGGCATCATCGTGATGCCGTGGGGCTTACTCGGATTGATGATCGGCTGGCTCGCACCCGGTGAGATATTTTTGCTGGAAGAGTTACCGCACGGCATCGGGCAACACATCGCCATCGCCATTCCCGCCTACGGCGTTCTGAGCATCGCTTTTGCCCAAGCGATAATTTTGTGGATTCAAGAACAGCGATTGCGCAAGCCCAATCCCGGGCGTTTTTTTCCGGCGTTGCCGGCGCTGGAAACTATGGAATCCAATCTCCGCCAGCTCACCCTTCTCGGCTTTGCCCTGCTGACCGTCAACTTGATTACCGGCATGCTCAACACCCGGCAAAACTACGGCGCGTTGCTGCTGTTCAATCACCATATCCTGCTGGCGTTGCTTGCTTGGGGCGGTTTCGGCGGATTGCTATTGGGGCGCAAGATTTTCGGTTGGCGCGGGCGCATCACGGCTCGCTGGACAATCATCGCTTTCGTAATCCTCGCGCTGGCTTACTTTGGTACGCGCTTTGTCAGCGATGTGATTTTATCAACATGATTTATCGGCATGGTTTTATCTCGGCGTATTGAATTTAAGTCGCCGTAAATTTGGGTGATAATTGAGGTGACTTTTTGGCGACATTATCGCGCAGATACGCGGCGGTTAATTCCAGCGGTGAAATCGCAGCGGGCAATCCGCGCGCCGCGGCAATCCGCGACACCGCAGCCGCGTCCGGATAACGCTTCGCCAACCACTTTAATACCGACCCATTCAACACCTCCAACATAATCGGCGCGTAGCGGTCCCAACCACTACCAGTACCAATAATCCCAACTTCGCCACCGACGGCAAGCGAATCCGGCGCGCCTAACGCCGGCTGGCGGATGGGTTGCGCGAGCATAGATTGCGCAGCGGCATTCGTGCGATTGCGCGGACAACGATACAAGCCGTAATAAACTTGCCCCATGCGAGCGTCAATGGCGGATAACACGATTTCATGTGGTGTTTCATCGTGCGTTTCATGACGCGTTTCATGACTCGTTTCATGACGCACATTATCGGCAACTTCACAAGCGAGTGCTTCCAGCGAGCCTACCGGTATGACCAAAAGCCCGCCACCGTAAGCAAGCCCTTGGGCGACGCCGATACCGATTCGCACCCCGGTGAACGAACCGGGACCAACATCCACCGCCAATGCATCCAGTTGCCGAAGTTCAATATCGCATTGGTGCAATAGCGATTCAACCATGCCCAATACCAATCTGGAATGGCCGTTGGGGGCGATTTCCAATTCGCGAGTAACCACGCCACCGAGATTAATTGCCACCGAGCACGATTCGGTGGCGGTATCAATCGCGAGAATTTTGAGATTATGCTTGTTCATCAGAGCTTCGCGCATCACTTCACGCATCCTCGTCATGCGCAAAAAATGCACGCACATGCGCGAACGTTTTGCTGCGCGGCATGGTAGGCAAACTTTTGAGAAATAAATTACCATAGCGCTTGGATACCAATCTCGGATCGCACAGCACCAACACGCCGCGATCGGTCTCCGAGCGAATCAATCTGCCGACGCCTTGTTTCAATGCGATCACCGCCGCCGGAATTTGAATGGACATAAACGGATTTCCGCCGTCCTGTTCGCACGCGTTGAGCCGATTTTTAAGCACTGGATCGCTCGGGGAGGCGAATGGTAATTTGTCAATAATCACGCATGACAATCGCTCGCCAACCACATCAACGCCTTCCCAAAAACTCGCAGTTCCAAATAACACCAAAGGCTTCGCCGAATGCGTAGCCGAAGATGCAACATCGCTAAATCGTTTAAGCAATTCATTTTTCGGTGCTTGACCTTGCAGTAGAATCGACCAATCAGGGTTATCGCGTAATCGTTTATACACGCGATTCATCATCTCGTAACTGGTGAACAAACAAAACGCACGACCGCGACTGGCGTGTAGCACTTGCGCGATAACTTCGCTCAGCGCATCATCGTAACCGACTTCGCGCGGCTCGGGCATGTCGGGCGGTAAATACAGCAGCGAATTTTGCGCGAAATTATACGGACTTTCCCAACGGCGCGTCTCGGCGTTGTGCAATCCGAGGCGCTCGCAGAACGCAGAAAAATCATCGCCGACCGCAAGCGTCGCCGAAGTAAAAACCCAAGCGGCGCGATTCTTTTTCATCATCTTGGCGAAGCGGTCGCTGATAGATAACGGCGTGGCATGAAAACGAAATGATCTCATTCCAACCTGCGCCCAACGAATTAAATTGCTATCGCGCCCATTCAACCACGCATCTAATTGTGATTGAATTAATAAACAACGCGCATGACAACGCTTGAGAGCATCGCCGGCCGGGGCGGCTGCGGCCAAGGCTTTTTCTAATATTTCTAATGCTTGTGTTAACGCCAAACATGCTTGCGCAAAAGCATCGTTTTGCAAACGTTCAAAGTCAACCGATTGATCGACGAATGATTTGCTCGCGCTTTGTAATTGTTTCATGGCTTTCGCCAACGCCGATGTGGCTTTACTAAAAACCACGCCGCTTTTTTCATCTTGTTCGGCCGATTGAATATCGTTTTCTAAATCAATAATCTGCCCGGTGGAAATTAAAAATCCAAAAAAGTCCGCGGCGATTTCGGCGATGCTATGGGCTTCATCAAAAATTACTGCATCGTGTTGCGGTAACAATTCGCTGCCACCTTCGGACTGCAAAGCGAAGTTGGAAAAAAACAAATGATGATTGACCACCACGATGTCAGATTTCATCGCTTGTTGTCGCGCATTCATTACGCAGCATCGTTTGAAATCGGGGCATTGCCCGCCGAGGCAATTGTCAGCGGTGGAAGTTACTTGCCGCCACACCGGCGACGCTTCGTTGATGTCGACGACTTCGGAAATATCGCCGCTACGAGTGCGCGCCGCCCACTTCTGTATTATTTGAAACGCATGTGATTCAGCGGTGGTTTCGGTCTCGCCGATTAAATCGCTTTGTTGGGTGTGCAGATTGAGGCGATAGTGGCATAAATAATTGGCGCGACCTTTAAGCAACACCGCATTCACCGGCCGGCCGATAATTTTTCCGACTTGCGGTAAATCGCGATTGAAGATTTGGTCTTGTAAGTGTTTGGTGCCGGTGGAGATGATGGTGCGCTTACCGCTTAAAATAATTGGCACGAGATAGGCATATGTCTTGCCGGTGCCGGTGCCCGATTCAACCACCAAAGTGCCGCCATGCGTCACCGCATCCTCAACCGCCGCGGCCATTTCTTGTTGGGCAACGCGCGGCGTAAAGCCAGGCGCCGATTGATGAAAAACACCATCTACGGCGAGCGCATCGGAACTTGCAGAAGTATTCAATTGATCAAATGCCGCTTGTTGTTATAAATAATTCAACATGTTTTCCAACATGCCATCCAACATAATGCACCGACTTCCAAAAGAGCAGTAAATGAAAATTTTTTCACGCCACCAAATCGTCAAAAAAGGTTTTTATCTTGTCGCTCCATGAACTGCTTCGTGGTGCGTGGCGTCCGCCAGCGGCGGCGATGCTCTCGCCGAATTCTGCAATCATCTTTTTTTGTTTGGCGGTTAGATTGACCGGGGTTTCTACTACCACCTTGCAGTGCAGATCGCCTTGATTGCCGTTGCGCACATTGCGAACACCCTTGCCGCGCAGGCGGAATATTTTTTCCGATTGACTTTCCGCTGGCATTTTGATGTTGGCACGCCCCGATAGGGTGGGGATTTCAAGCGTGCCGCCGAGTGCCAGGCAAGCGAAACTCACCGGCACTTCGCAGTATAAATTATCGCCGTCGCGCAAAAAAATCGGGTGTGGTTTGATACGCACTTGCACATAAAGATCGCCTGGCGAGACACCGCGCGCGCCGCTTTCCCCTTCCCCGCTGAGCCGAACTTGATCGCCTTCATCAACACCGGCGGGGATTTTCACCGACAAGGTTTTTTCATCGCGCACCAACCCAGCACCTTTGCACGAAGCGCATGGATCGGTAATGACGCTGCCTTGGCCGCGGCATTGGCGGCAAGTTTGTTGCACTGAAAAGAAACCTTGCTGCATCCGCACTTGCCCCTGTCCATTGCAAGTGGTGCAGGTTTTGGCTTTGGAACCGGGGCGCGAGCCGGCGCCGTTGCAAGTGGCACAGTGAACCATTTTCGGGATGCGGATTTTCCTATCTACGCCATGCACCGCCTCGCTCAAGGTCAACTCTAAGGCATAGCTAAGATCCGAGCCGCGGGCACGTTGGCGCGCACCGCCTGCACTACCGCCGCCGAAAACTTCGCCGAAAATGTCACCAAAAACATCGCCAAGCCCTCCAGCACCAGCAGCACCGCCCATGCCACCGTGACCGCTTGCAGATTCCACGCCAGCATGCCCGAACTGGTCGTACGCAGATCGTTTGCGCGAGTCGCTGAGCACATCATGTGCTTCCTTCGCCTCCTTGAAACGGTCTTCGGCGGCGGCATCGTCTTGGGTGCGGTCGGGATGATATTTCATCGCCAGCCGCCGATACGATTTTTTCATCTCAGCCGCATCAGCATCCCGGCTGACGCCCAGAACTTCGTAGTAATCTCGTTTAGCCATGCGCTTCGGTTGTGTCCTCTTTGATTACGTACTGGATTGCATGATGCCGGATTGCATATCAATCACATGCTGCGGATTGCGTTTAATTATGCTCACTATCCTTACGCCAAAAGCGGAGTCCGCAGACCCCGCCTTGTTATGCGTTAATGGTTTGGCACAATTGTACCGTAGCCAGTTTAGATTTAAGTTTTCTTGTCCTTGTTCTCATCCTTGTTATCAGCATCGCCGACTTCTTCAAATTCGGCATCCACCACATCCTCCGCGCCCTTAGCATCAGATGCGTCTTGTTCGCCTCCGCCAGCCTGACCCTGCTCGGATTCGCTTGCAGCTTGGGCATACATCTGCTCGGCAAGTTTATGGCTCGCCTCGGTCAGTGTCTGGGTTTTAGCGATGATTGCTTCTTTATCCTCACCCTTGAGCGCTTCTTCCAGCTCGCTAACCGCATCTTCCACTTTTTTCTTTTCATCGGCATCCAATTTATCGCCCAATTCTTTAACCGACTTACCCACGCCGTGAATCATGGCTTCGCCTTGGTTGCGGGCGTCTACCAATTCGCGCGTTGTACGGTCGTCGTCGGCGTGCTCTTCGGCGTCGGAGATCATGTTTTTAATCTCCGCGTCGGATAGCCCGGAACTGGATTTGATGACTATCTTATTTTCCTTGCCGGTTGCTTTGTCTTTGGCGGAGACATGCAGGATGCCGTTGGCGTCAATATCAAAGGATACTTCAATCTGCGGCACGCCCCTCGGTGCTGGCGGAATATCAGCCAGGTCAAATCTGCCGAGGGATTTATTACCGCTGGCAACTTCGCGTTCGCCCTGCAATACATGCACCGTGACCGCGTTCTGGTTGTCGTCGGCGGTAGAAAAAACTTGGCTCGCCTTGGTCGGAATAGTGGTGTTCTTTTCCACCAGTTTAGTCATCACCCCGCCGAGGGTTTCAATGCCGAGTGATAAAGGAGTTACATCCAGCAGCAAGACATCCTTGACATCGCCGCCTAACACGCCGCCTTGAATCGCAGCACCGACCGCCACCGCTTCGTCAGGATTAACATCCCGCCGCGCTTCTTTGCCGAAGAAATCGGCAACCACTTCATGCACCTTAGGCATGCGGGTCTGACCGCCGACCAAGATAATGTCGTCAATCTCCGATGCGGATAACCCAGCGTCTTGCAACGCAATTTTGCAGGGTCCCAGAGTCTTCTGCAGCAAATCATCCACCAGCGATTCCAGTTTGGCGCGGGTGAGTTTCATATTGAGGTGCTTGGGACCGCTGGCATCGGCGGTGATGTAGGGCAAGTTCACTTCGGTTTGGGTGGAGGAAGATAATTCTATCTTGGCTTTCTCAGCACCTTCTTTGAGCCGCTGCATTGCCAACGGGTCGCCGCGCAATACCATGCCTTGGTCTTTCTTGAACTCGTCGGCGAGGTAATCAATCAAACGGCGGTCGAAATCTTCACCGCCGAGAAAAGTGTCGCCATTGGTGGATAACACTTCAAACTGATGCTCGCCTTCCACTTCGGCAATCTCAATAACCGAGACATCAAAGGTGCCGCCGCCGAGATCGTATACCACGATTTTGTGATCGCCGCCGCCTTTGTCCATACCGTAAGCGAGTGCTGCTGCGGTCGGCTCGTTGATGATGCGTTTGACTTCAAGCCCAGCGATGCGTCCAGCGTCTTTGGTTGCTTGGCGTTGGGAATCGTTGAAGTAAGCCGGCACGGTGATGACCGCTTCGGTGACTTCTTCGCCGAGATAATCCTCAGCGGTTTGTTTCATTTTCTGCAGGATGCGCGCGGAAATTTCCGGTGCCGCCATCTGCTTGCCACCGGCTTCCACCCAGGCATCGCCGTTTTTGGCTTTGATGATTTTATACGGCATCAAGTCAATATCGTGCTGCACCACTTTTTCATCAAAGCGCCGTCCGATTAATCGCTTGACCGCGAATATGGTGTTTTCCGGATTGGTGACCGATTGACGTTTGGCTGACTGGCCCACCAGCGTTTCGCCGTCCTTAGTGAAGGCTACGACGGATGGCGTAGTGCGATCGCCCTCGCTATTTTCGATTACCTTGGGCTTGTCGCCTTCGGTCACCGCTACGCAAGAGTTGGTGGTGCCAAGATCAATACCGATGATTTTTGACATGTTAATAGTGTCCTCTGTTTAATTCTCAATGATGATAAAATGGAAACGGAAATAGTGAATGCCCTTGACCTATCGTCTGGGCAAATCAAATATAGGGGCGTGCCGCTCAATAACAAGGGCATGAATAATCAAGCGGATGAATAACCATCTGCGCGTGCGACATGCGGCATTAAACGTCGCGGTTTTTATCCTCCGCCACCACCACCATCGCCGGGCGGAGAAGCCGATCTTTCAACTGGAAACCTTTTTGCACCACCGCGACGATGTGATTCGCCTCAACCTCATCGGACGGCGTCATGCTAATCGCTTGATGTAGTTGCGGGTCAAAACGCACGCCGGGACCAGCCTCAACCTCAACCACCGCAAACCGCGTCATGGCGAGATCTAGTTGTTTCAGGGTCAGGTTGAGCCCTTCTTTCATTTTTTGCACCGCCTCGCTGGCGGACTCGTCCAGTTCCACCGAAGATGCCTGATCCAGGCTGTCTTTGACGCCTAACAATTCTTGGGCAAACCCTTCAATGGCGAACTTGCGCGCCGCCACGATTTCATTTTGCGAACGCCGCCGGATGTTTTCCATCTCCGCCTTGGAGCGCAGTAATCCGTCTTTCATCTGCGCGTTTTCCGTGTTAATTTCATTCAAACGCGCCAGCAATTCCTCGTGGGAAAGGGCGGCAAGGTCGGTCGGCTCGGTTGAATTGATCGGTTCATCGGTTGCTTCATTTGCTTGCCCGCTTGCCGATTCATGCGCTGATTCATTTGCTGATTTATGCACCGATTCATCCGTTTGCGTGCCGTCCACGGATTCGGCTGTGGTGCGCGCCGCATCATCGGCCGAGTGGGCATGTTGCGGGGTTTCGGGATTCATCTCATCCATTTCGGGTTTGTCGGCTTCAGTCATGGGCCAGGCTCAATTCGCAGTAATCAAGGGAGTGTTGCGGCGAAAATGTGGGGGCGGATGAGCAAAACTCAACCGCAATACAAGAAATTCAATACAAACTCAAATTGAAAACGAAGAACCGCAACCGCAAGTAGTTGATGCGTTGGGGTTATTGACCAAAAAACGACTGCCTAACAAATCATCCTGATAATCAATTTCCGCGCCGCCAAGGTATTGCAAACTAAGCATATCCACCAGCACTTCAATGCCATCGTGCTCAATAGAAACATCGTCCTCTTGCTGCGCCTCATCAAACTGAAACCCATATTGAAACCCCGAACACCCACCCCCACGAATAAAAACCCGCAGTTTCAAATCAGGATTATCCTTAACCATAAGCAGTTCGTTAATGCGCGTCACGGCATTGCCAGAGATTTTGAGGTCAGTTTGCATGGGGAAAATTTCCAAGTTGGTAACATCGCAAAGGATAAACGATTATACCGCCGAAAATGGGGTTGAAATCACTATAATCAAGATAATCAGCAATTATTCCGACACTCAAAACGCCATGTTCAAAAATCATGCTGCAAAAACTATGCACAAAACCGACAATCAATTTGACTTCATCATAATCGGTGCTGGCTCGGCTGGGTGTGTGTTGGCGAATCGGTTGAGTGAAAATCCGAGGTGGCGTGTTTTGCTGCTGGAGGCTGGTGGGCGGGATCGTAGTCCGTGGATTCATTTGCCGGTTGGATATTTCAAGACGATGCATAATCCTAAGTTTGATTGGTGTTATGTCACGCAAGCGGATTCGGGCTTGAACGGTCGTAGCATTAAGTGGCCGCGTGGCAAGGTGTTGGGGGGTTCTAGTTCGTTGAATGGGTTGTTATATGTGCGTGGGCAGGCGGAGGATTATGATGGCTGGGCGGCAGATAATCCGGGCTGGTCGTTTGATGAGGTGTTGCCCTTTTTTAAAAAATCCGAAGATCAAGCGCGCGGTGAGGATGAATTTCACGGTGTCGGTGGTCCGCAAAAAGTATCCGATATAAGCATTCGCCGGAAAATTACCGACGCATTCATCACCGCTGCGATGCAAGCCGGCATCCCGTTTAATGAGGATATCAACGGCGGTATGCAGGAAGGCGTCGGTTATTTTCAATTGACCGCGCATCGTGGCAGGCGGTGCAGCACCGCCGTGGGTTACTTACGCCCGGCATCAAAACGCCCTAACTTAACCATCAAAACGCACACGCATATTACCCGACTGATGACCGACGGTGCGCGCGTGTGCGGCGTTGAATATTTTGAACGCGAACCGGGGCATGGACATGGCGGCGGACAAATCCACATGGCGACCGCAACGATGGAGACCGTATTATGCGCCGGCGCGGTGAACTCGCCGCAGATATTGCAACTCTCCGGCATCGGCGATGGTGATTTATGCCAGCGGTTTGAGATTCCGCTGATTCACGATTTGCCCGGCGTCGGGCGCAATCTCCAAGATCATCTGCAAATCCGGGCGGTATATAAATGTCGCACCGGAACTTTGAATGATGAAATTAACAACCCGTTGCGAAAGATGCGAATGGGATTGGAATATTTATTATTCCGAACCGGTCCGTTAACCATGGCGGCGAGTCAAGTGGCGATTTTCACGCGCTCTGATGCGAGCGTTGTGCGCCCCGATATTCAATTCCATTTTCAACCGCTCAGTTCGGATAGTCCCGGCGAGGGCGTTCATCCATTTTCTGCATTCACTTCATCGGTTTGCCAACTGCGACCGTCCAGCAGCGGCATCGTGCAAATTAAATCGCCCAATCCAGAACAACATCCAGCCTTGCAACCCAACTACCTATCCACCGAATTGGATTGCCAAATCGCCATCGCCGGCATGAAACTATCGCGCAAAATCGCCGCCATGCCCGCGCTTGAAAAATTGATTACGCAAGAATTTGATCCAGGCATTGATATTCAATCCGACCATGAATTACTGCAACACGCACGCAACACCGCCACCACCATTTATCACCCGGTGGGCACTTGCAAAATGGGACCCGCTGCCGATCATCTCGCGGTAGTCAATCATCATCTCAAAGTCCACGGCGTTGACCGCTTGCGCATCGCCGATGCATCGATTATGCCTACCATCACTTCCGGCAACACCAACGCACCGACCATTATGATTGGCGAAAAATGTGCGGCGATGATCAAACAAGAATGGGCGTGACCGAATGAGCGGTGGAGAGCATGGCAGGAGAACATGAATAATGCCCGTTGCGTTATATACCATCGGCCATTCCACGCATGCCATTGAGCATTTTATCGGGTTATTAAAACAACATGAGATAACCGCGGTGTGCGATGTGCGTTCGCAACCTTATAGTAGATATAACCCGCAATATAATCGCGAAACAATTGCTAGCGCGATTAAAAAATGCGGCATTGAATATGTTTTTCTCGGTGCACAACTTGGGGCGCGTAGTGACAATCCTGCTTGCTATAAAAACGGCAAAATTCAGTTTGATTTATTGAGTCAAGAAGCGTTATTTCAACAAGGATTGACTCGGCTTAAAAAAGGCATGGGCAAATACCGTATCGCCTTAATGTGTGCTGAGAAAGATCCGCTCGTTTGCCATCGGACAATTTTAGTGGCGCGCCAACTTCGGCGGGAATTCACCATTCGGCATATTCTTGCAGACGGCGCTATTGAAAGTTGCGCGGCAGCGGAAATGCGACTGTTGAATCGGTTGAAGATACAACCCGACATGGTAAGCGACGAAAATAAATGTATTGAACGCGCGTATCATTCGCAAGGGCAAAAAATCGCGTATCAAAAAGAGGATGATATGAACAGGTGAAAAATACTCGGATACATACATGAGGTACATGAGATACATGTACATGACTGATACGACATAATTGATACATGCATAACCTTGGCAGTCGCCGAGCAATGCGACCCAAATAATAGCACCGCCTCGCTTTACATTCGCGCACGCTATTGATAGGTTACCCACCTTCCTATAAAAATAGCCTAATTTTACCGCTGGAGAAACTCAATACTGTCATGGCAAAAACGAATAAACCGACCGCCAATCCAAGCGGCGCACCAGATTTCCTGCTTCACGACGAGCGCGATGATGCTGGCGTGGTGGTGGTGGAAGGCGTAGAAGCCGGGCAAGATTTACGCGGGTGGTTGATGGACGGCGACCGAACCATCACGATTACCACCCTTGACGCCATTCCCTTAGGCCACAAAGTCGCCCTGCGGGACATCGCACAAGGCGCAGATGTAATCAAATACGGCGAGATTATTGGCCGCGCTAGTGCGAATATTCCGGCTGGCAGTCATCTACATGTCCATAACACCAAAACCAAGAAGTGGTAACTTTATAATGACCCAAATGGCAAAACCGCCGACCATGAAAACCCCAACGATCCTCGGCTTTAAACGCGAAAACGACCGCGTCGGGATACGCAATCATGTACTCATTCTGCCATTGGACGACCTTTCCAACGCTGCCTGCGAAGCGGTCGCCAACAACATTAAAGGTACGATAGCGATTCCGCACGCATATGGACGCTTGCAATTCGGTGCCGATCTTGAACTACATTTTCGCACCTTAATCGGCACCGGCGCGAATCCAAATGTGGCCGCGGTGGTGGTCATCGGCATTGAACCGGAATGGACGAAAGTAATCGTGGACGGCATCGCCAAAACCGGCAAACCGGTGTGCGGATTTTCCATAGAACGCCACGGCGACATCAACACCATCGCCCAAGCCAGCCGCACCGCCAAGGAATATGTGCATATCGCTTCGGAATACCAGCGCGAGGAATGCTCGTTCGCGGATGTGTGGGTATCGCATAAATGCGGCGAATCCGACACCACCTCGGGCATCGCATCCAATCCCACGGTGGGGAATTTCGTGGACAAAACCGACGCCATGGGCGTCACCAATTGCTTCAGCGAAACTTCGGAAATCACCGGCGCCGAACACATCTGCCGCGCGCGCGGAATCACCAAAGAAATCGGCGATAAATGGTATGCCACTTGGAAAAATTACATGGATGAGGTCATTGAGCCTAACAAAACCTCGGACCTCTCCGATAGCCAGCCGACCAAAGGTAATATCGCTGGCGGCTTGACCACCATTGAAGAAAAAGCCCTCGGCAACCTGCAGAAAATCGGCAAAAACGCCCGCTATATTGATGTATTAAAACCGGCCGAGACGCCCGCATGCGGAGCCGGGCTTTATTTCATGGACACCTCATCAGCCGCCGCCGAATGCGTAACCCTCAAAGCCGCCGCCGGTTTTGTGGTGCATTGCTTCCCCACCGGGCAAGGCAACATCATCGGCCACCCGACCGAACCGGTCATCAAAATCACCGCCAACCCGCGCACCATCCGAACCATGGGCGAGCATATTGATGTGGATGTGTCCGCCATTTTGCGCCGAGAAATGTCCCTGGACGAAGCCGGAGACGTATTATTGAGCATGGTAATCCGAACCTGCAACGGCCGCTTAACGGCCGCCGAAGCACTTGGCCATCGTGAATTTGCGCTGACGAAATTGTATCGTAGCGCGTGAGGCGATTATTGGAGAAATTTTATATATAAATATACCAATATTTCAGTATTCCAATCTCATTTATTTTTGACTGCATAGTTAGACTCCCACCTCGTCCAATCATCAGAATTAAATCTCAAAGTCATTCGCAATTCTATCAAAGCGTTTTCTTCTACGACCTCTTTTGTACCATGTGCAACAGTTGCTTTCAGTACTTCTGTCTCATGCTTCATTTGGCTATGCGTCAAAATAAAAGTGGTAATTGCTTCATCGACTATATGTTGAATAACATAATCACATTGTTGCCATAGCCGTATTTGTACTATATTAACACCGTTAGTTTGACTGTATCCAGACGCCTTAAATTCATAATTGACTTCATTCCATACAAAATCGCCTTTGCCATCTTTCGCCTTGGTCTTTGTACATCCGTGCTTGGTGATAAAGTATTTTTCCCACAAAGGACTGCGTGATTGGGGTGACAATAAACTAGTAATATTATAAAAATCCGATTCTTCAATATGATTAGACATCACGAGGTCAATCAAATAATCTCTGACGGAATATGCCATACCAGCCAATTTTCTCGCATCAATTATGCTGCTGCCTTCTAATAGGTGCTGTACTATGCTTAGCAATTCTTCCTTACTCATAACATTCAGCATATTGTTGTAGAACTTCTGTTTTAGTTAACCAAAAAACTCCCCCACTAGCACTCGAGCAGCCTTTCCACGGAACGCTTTTTATTCTATTAATAAGGGTAGGTACTGGTATATTAGATTTAATAAAATGTCCCCGATTATTAGATTGCGGATTCTTAATAACTCGTGTGGGAGCCGCACCAAATATAAACACATCAAAATCTTTTTTCGTGCCGAAATTAAAATCAGCAACTTCTTGATGTCGTGTTATATCTACCCGCAAATCGCATCCCACTGACTTATCCAATATAAAAAATGCACATGGGACATGATAATCAACACCGCCGAGCGTAAAACTATTTTTGGGCAAATCTGTAATAGACGCAATCCGCCAGCCTCTTGGGATTATCTTTTGTCGGGTGTGTTTTTTGTATCCATTAGGCAAAACAAATGCGATTGTTTTTACATTCGGAAAAAGCATTGAATGCGCTATAAATACTGACGATAATTTATGGTATTGCCCAAAAGGAGGATTGCCAATAATCAACACGCTATTAAACTCACTACTGACGCTATATCGTAGCCAATCGCATTGCAATATATCCACACGATTTGATGCAATATCTAAGCCTATTTTTGGTAGGTTGTTTATTCTATCAAAAAATGCACCGCCACCAGCACTTGGATCAATCACCATGTCGTAATCAGTGTCGTGTTTTTCAATTGCATCCATGCAGATGGTGACTGATTCGTATTTAGTGTAATACTGGTCTAATAACTTACTTGAATCGGTATATACCTTTCTATTAAGTTGATGCATTTTTCAAGACCTCCTATTTGTTTTGAAAATATCTAACCGAAATCATACACCTATCAACCTAAAGACAGAATTTTATTTTCGTAAGGTATGGGGGCACGCAACTCCAAAATTCTATGGTTGGATTTTGCCTGATTTACGAACCATATAACAGCCAATTATAAAAAGTCAAGTATCGTGCGAACCCAATTTTCCTCAACGCGCATTTAATAAAGCACTAAACGGAGAGCAGAACCGAAATACAGCGGTTAAGAAACTAACAGTAGCGGTTTCACCTTGTGTCGTTAAATCCCACACGCGCACGATAATGTCTGTATAATTACGCCAGATGTGTAATTTGGCACATCATCCTTCCTATGTATTAAGGATTTTTTAGTTTCACCAACGAGGTAAGTAAAATGTATAAAGCAATTAAATCGGTAATTTTTGCGGCCGTCACGGCGCTACTGATAAGCGGTGTGGCACACGCCGCCCAAGTTACCATCAAAGTGCAATCCGTGTTACCCACCAAAGCGGACGAAATCGTCATGGTTAAAGATTTCGCTGCCAATGTCGCCGCGCTAACCAACGGCGAAGTTCAGATAGAAGTGTTGCCGGCGGGCGCAATCGTCAGCGGCAAAGACATCCTCCCGGCCGTGGACAAAGGTCTGGTGGACGCCGGCTTCGCCTGGACGCATTATTGGTCGGGCATTCATCCGGCTGCCATGTTGTTTGGCTCGCCAGTTGCAGGCGCTGGCGTCGGCATTGATAACATCGCTTTCATCTCGTGGTATATGAACGGCGGCGGACGCGAACTATATAATGAGCTATGGGATGAGATGGACTTGAACATCAAAGGGCTGATGCTGCAGCCGGTTGGACCCGAAGCCCTTGGCTGGTTCAAAGAGCCCATCCACAGCATGGATGATTTCCGCAAATACCGCTTCCGCGCACCGCCGGGAATTCCAGGTCAAACCTACCACGACATCGGCGTGGCTGCGGTTGCCATGAGCGGCGGCGATATTCTGCCGGCGTTGGAAAAAGGCACGATTGATGCTGCCGAGTGGTGTTGCCCGAAACCCGATAGCGTGTTCGGTTTTCATAAAGTGCTCAAACATTATTATCTGCAAGGTCTCCATCAGGTGGTGGTGAATGCTGACATGTATATCAATGGCGATGTCTGGCGGAAACTCACCCCGCATCAACAAAAAGCGATGGAAGTAGCGGCCGATGCTTCATTGATTCGCTCGCTCTCCTATCGCATTTATGAAAACGGCAAAGCCCTCAAAGATCTCGTCGAAAACCACGGTGTCATCCTGCACGACACGCCGGAAGATTATTTCCCGGCGTATATGAACGCCGCCAAAGCCAGCCTTGAGAAAAACGCATCCAAAAATGCGTTCTTCAAAAAGGTCTGGGATTCACAAAAAGCCTTCGCTGAAATCGCCGTGCCTTTCTGGGCCGGCGCGCAAACGAGTAACGCTAAATTGGGTAAGGCGTTTGCTGATCAGCAGTAAATTCAACTTTATCAGCGGGCACCTCAACGGGTGTCCGCTGGTTTTCTATAGGAGGAAAAAAATGAAATTTGATGTTTATGGCCCATTTGAAATTCCCAAAGGGAATAGAGGACTCATTGTCAAAGATGGCATCAGTGATTTCTGGGCAGGGATGGACAGCAAAGTGCCCGGCTTGGCGATTGCCAGCGGTTGCTATGTCTTTGCAACCAAATCAAGCGGCGGACCAAAAGCAACGCCGTGGTATGTTGGCAAAGCTGAAAAAACCTCATTTAAAACAGAGGTTCTCAACAGCAGCAACATCAGTAAATACAACCAAGTATTAGATGAATTTGAAAGAGCAAAACCAATGTTATTTCTTCTGCCGCAAATTGATTCTAATCATAAATTCAGAAAGAAAACTCTTAGTAAACGTCCAGCGATTGGAGAATTAGAATCCATGCTAATTGGCATGGGAATCACTCAAAATGAAGATTTACTTAACATCAGCGGAACAAAAATGCAGCGCAAGTTAGAAGTAGCCGGCTTCTTCAACACGCGACTCGCAACAAGAGGCTCGAGCAAAGAATTGCGCGATGCTTTCGGTCGTTAAATCGCACACACGGGAGGAAAACATGCCTGCCGATACCTTTTATAGTTGCATCGCATCAAAGCTATGACAAGCAAAATCACTCCAATTGGAAAAACATTACCACTTCGTTGCGGCATAGTTCTCGACAACCGAATTGTCAAATCCGCAATGTCCGAGGCGTTGGCGGATAAATATAATAATCCGAGCGATGCGCACATCAATTTATTTTCGCTTTGGGGGAAAAGTGGTGCGGCGTTGTTGATTGTCGGCAATACGGCGATAGGCCGTGAGCATTTGGAACACGCTGGTAATTTTGTATTGGATGAAAAAACCGATATGGATCAAGTCCGCAAATTGGCGGCCGCGGGAAAACAAAACGGCGTAACGGTTCTATGTCAGTTGGCACATGCTGGCCGACAAACCCCGCAAACCATCAACCCGCATCCGATTTCTATATCCGATGTTCGTTTAAATCTTCCCGGCTATGGAAAACCGCATGCCGCTACTGAAAAGTACATCACCGACACCATACAAAACTTCGCCCGCTCGGCCGCACTCGCCGAAGAGGCCGGGTTTGACGGCGTGGAGATTCATGCGGCGCATGGCTATTTGTTGAGTTCTTCGTTGTCGCCAAAAATTAATACGCGCAAAGATCAATGGGGTGGGTCGTTGGAAAATCGTGCAAAACTTTTATTGTCGATAGTTCGTGCCGTGCGCACCGCAGTCGGTAAAAAGTTTATGGTTGCGGTCAAACTTAATTCATCCGATTTCCAAAAAGGCGGTTTTAGTCATAAAGACAGTATCGCTGTGGCGAAAATGCTGGCAAACGAAAACATTGATTTCTTAGAAATTTCCGGCGGCAATTTTGAGACGCCGATTGCTTATCAACACACTTCTAAAAAGACCGGACCGACCCACGAAGCATATTTTTTAGACTACGCCCGCGACATTACGACAGCACTTGATATTCCGGTGATGGTTACCGGCGGTTTTCGTTCTGTGGAAGTGATGAATAACGCGCTTAATAATGGGGAAGCTGATTTGATTGGGATGGGTCGCCCGTTTATTATGGATCCGATGTTTCCGAAAAAACTGCTGGGCGGAGAAATTCAATCCGCACCAGCAATGGAACGGGATTTTCCACCCGCTGAAACCTTGCCGAGAGGCGCGGTGCTTAATTGGTTTTGTCATCAAGTTACGGTTCTTGCAAAAAACGGTGCCGCCGACTTGTCGGTGTCGGTAGAAGATGGACATAACCGTTATTTGGAAGATATAAAATCCGCAACTG